>OGYI01001798.1_pt1 | contig 18820 bp, 19 predicted proteins | sample 1576521 | NCBI WGS metagenome assembly OGYI01 (sample SAMEA3541484, study PRJEB24748) | human gut metagenome | biome: human gut; feature: human-associated habitat; material: faeces | place: China | collected 2012
TGTGAACTTTGTTCACAAAAAACACCTCGCGGAATGTTACCAGTGAACAGTAACAATATGATTACAGACGAAAAAAAGAACATACCCCAAGGTTGCTCCCAGGGTGTTCAAAATCATATCATCCACATCAAAACAGCCAACCTTCGTGACCAGCTGGATCACTTCCACAGTCAGACTTAATATAAATCCTGATACACAGATGAGAAAACCGCTGTTCATTCTTCGGAAAATAACAGGAAGGATAAACCCGAAAGGCAGGAAGCCTATCACATTTCCGAATATGTTGGAAAATACTGCAAATGTGCCAAGCTGCTCCCGGTATATCCAGAACCTTCTGATTTCCACAAAGGGAATCAGATTATACCTGTATACCCGTTGCGCCTCTGCCGCCCTGCCATATTCCTCTGAAAAGAACAGAAAGTAGACAAGAAAGATTATATAGATGACGAACAGCAGGATTCCCATACGGCGAATTAAAGTCTTCGTTTCCTTTTTCAAAAAAAATCCCCTTAAATCATCATATCGGATTTGCCCTTCAGAAGTCTGGCACCGTTCACGATCATGAGAATACCAGTGGACACACCTGTCACCAGTGTGATGATCCCGAGTGCAATACTTCCAGCGCCCACGCCAGATACGATTTTGTAAAGTTTTTCACTCATCAGCATTTCCTCCTTTTATCATTATGCCGCCAGTTGCCGCAGCACACTTTCAGAATTTTTAATGCTGCATAGAATTTTCTTATTCTGCGCCGTACTGCTCATAGTATGCATCAATAGCAGCTTTTAATGTGTCATCAATGATGACTTTCCCTTTATACTCTTTGTTGTAAAGATGCTCTACCACCTCTGCCATAGTTACAATAGCAGTTGTCTTAAGACCATATTTCTCCTCAATCTCCTTTAAAGCACTCTTGGTACCCTGTCCGCGCTCCATACGGTCTACAGAAACCACAAGACCGATTGGAGAAACGTCACCCTGGGCTTTGATGATCGGCAGAGTCTCCTGAATAGAAGTTCCGGCTGTCGTAACATCCTCGATGATCACAACCTTATCTCCGTCCTCAATCGGGCTTCCAAGAAGAATTCCCTTATCCCCATGATCCTTTACCTCTTTACGATTGGAGCAATAGCGGATATCCTTGCCATACTCCTCGCTGATTGCCATTGTCGCTGCAACAGTCAGCGGAATTCCCTTGTATGCAGGTCCAAAAAGCACATCAAAATCCAGACCGAATTTGCTTTCAATTGCTTTTGCATAATACTGGCCTAATTTTCTTAACTGAGCTCCTGTACGATAAAATCCTGTGTTTACAAAAAACGGAGTCTTTCTTCCGGATTTGGTTACGAAATCTCCAAATTTCAATACATTGCAATCAATCATAAACTCAATAAATTCCTGTTTATACTGTTCCATTTTTATCCTCCTCGTATATGGACTGTATCTGTTATTGGTCTTTCTTAAATCATATTTGAAAAAGCTCTTGCATACGCCGGTTTCAAAGTAAAACCCGGTTACATTATTGTTCACTCCGTAATCAGTAATGTAACCTTCGCGCTCTCTTTATAGTAGCACAAAATATGGGCGTGGTCAAAATCTCTTTTAAACCGCGAAGTAAAACCTATTTCAGTGTCACTGTTCACTCCGTTCACAGTAACACGCTTCGCGATGCACAGAAATCATGCATTCGCATGATTTCGCGCCGCACTTCTCGGGTTTTCTGTGAACTACGTTCACAAAAAACACCTCGCGGAATGTCACCAGTGAATAGTAACCTATTTCACACATCCAATCAGCTCATTAATATCTTCCACTTTCTGTCTCTCAAGGAATGCAGCCATACCATCCACAACCTCCTGAGTAGTATATGGATTGATGAAATTTGCAGTTCCTATAGATACTGCAGTGGCGCCCGCCATAATGAATTCCAGGGCATCTTCAGCACTTGCAATTCCACCCATTCCGATGATTGGGATCTTCACTGCATTTGCCACCTGATAAACCATACGCACTGCCACAGGCTTCACAGCCGGACCGGACATACCGCCTGTTTTATTTGCCAGTGCAAACGTTCTGCGGTTAATATCAATCTTCATTCCGGTAATGGTGTTAATAAGGGAAACCACATCTGCACCGCCTGCTTCTGCTGCCCTTGCCATCTCTGTAATATCTGTTACATTAGGACTCAGTTTCATAATCACCGGCTGTCTGGCATATTTTTTTACTTCTCTTGTAATGGCCTCCAGAGCCTTGGGATTCTGTCCAAAGGCAATGCCGCCTTCCTTTACATTCGGGCAGGATACATTGATCTCCAGCATATCTACAGACTCATTTCCAAGACGTTCCACAACCTCACAGTAGTCCTCTGTGGTCTTTCCGCATACATTTACAATGATCTTCGTATCGAATTTCTTCAGAAATGGAATATCTCTCTCACAGAAAACATCGATTCCAGGATTCTGAAGACCGATAGCATTCAGCATTCCTCCTGTGGTCTCTGCTACACGGGGTGTAGGATTTCCAGGCCACGGCACATTTGCCACGCCTTTTGTCACGACTGCACCAAGATTATTCAGGTCTACAAATTCACTATATTCCGCACCGGAACCAAATGTTCCAGACGCAGTCATTACTGGATTTTTCAGAGTCACTCCTGCAAGATTTACGCTCATTTTGCTCATAACTCCACCTCCGTACTTCTGAACACCGGGCCGTCTTTACATACGCGCTTATTGTGTACATGAGAATGGGCATCCGTTTCTGTGGACTGGCATACACAGCCAAGGCAGGCACCGATTCCACAAGCCATGCGCTCTTCCATGGAAACCCAGCAGGGGATTCCCTTCTCCAGTGCATAGGCCTTGATGGCGCGAAGCATAGGCTTAGGTCCGCAGGCAAAAATCACGTCTGCTTCCAGGTCATTCTCCCGGATCGCATCCATTACATTTCCTTTGGTTCCGGCAGAGCCGTCTTCTGTTGCAATGTATACCTCACCATTTTTTTCAAATTCCTCATTTAAAAACAGCTCATCACGATAGCCAAGAACTGCAATCTTCTTAGCATCCAGCTGCTTCATGGTCTCCAGCATAGGCGGAACACCGATTCCTCCGCCCATAAGGAATACCTTCCTGCCAGCAGCCTCTTCCAGTGGAAATCCATTTCCAAGAGGTCCAAGAAGTTCAAGCTGTGCACCTGCATGCAGTCTGGAAAAGCTTTCTGTACCTGTTTTCGGACCTGTTACACGATAGACAAGGCGAAGTGCACCTTTTTCTTTATCAATCTCACAAAGACTGATAGGACGTGGCAGCAGTTTGCTTCCATCCTGTGTATAAACGGAAACGAACTGTCCCGGCCTCGCATTCCCTGCAATGGTCTTTGTCTGAATCCACATGCTGTAAATGTCTTTTCCAATACATTCCTGGTTGAGGACTGTACAGGTTTCTTTTACCTTTGTACCCATTTTCTTCCTCCTAGCGGTTCTCAAGTGCAGTGCTGATATCAAGAATCATGTCTTTCACTGCCTGACGGGAAGCATCTGCATAGTTCGCTTCACCAAACTTTGCGTATTTTTCCTGCTTGTAAGCTGCAATAATTCCTCTGGAGGAGTTTACGATAGCGCCAAGACCATCTTTGTTAAAGAAATGTACAAGATCTGCACCCTTACCACCCTGTGCACCATATCCTGGTACCAGAATAAAGGTTTTTGGCATAAGTTTTCTTAATACTTTGCCCATTTCCGGATAGGTAGCACCTACAACTGCGCCTACATAGCTATAACCGTCTCCCATAAGCTCATCTCCCCATTTGGCAACTTTCTCACCAACCCACTCATAGAGAGGACGTTTTTCAATTATTCTGTCCTGGAACTCACCGCTGGACGGATTGGAGGTCTTAACCAGAACAAAAATTCCTTTTTTCTCTTCTTTACAAACATCCATGAAAGGCTTCACTCCGTCTGTTCCAAGATATGGATTTACAGTTGCAAAATCCTCATTAAATGGAACATAAGTCTTGCTTCCTACCTGAACCTTTCCAAGATGTCCAACGGCATAAGCTGCAGATGTGGAACCGATATCACCACGTTTAATATCTCCAATTACTACAAGATCTTTTTCCTTACAATAGTCTACAGTACGCTTGTAAGCCATAAGTCCCGGAATTCCAAACTGTTCATACATAGCGATCTGCGGCTTCACAGCAGGAATCAGATCATATGTGGCATCCACAATTCCCTTATTGTACTGCCAGATTGCTTCTGCAGCACCTTCCAGAGTCTCTCCGAATTCCTTAAATGCAGCTTCCTGGATCTGCTTCGGAATATAATTCAGCATTGGGTCAAGTCCTACTACAATAGGGGCTCCGGTTTTCTTGATATTGGCAATAAGTTTGTTGATCATGGGTGTTTCCTCCTTAATATGTTTTCCTGGAAATTTCATTTTTTCTTATTTAGCAGCAGAATCCTTGTACACAATCTTACCGTCGCAAATAGTGTATAGAATCTTTCCTTTCACCTCTTTGCCCTCAAATGGGGTGTTTTTGCCTTTGGAAACAAAGTCTGCTTTGTGAATGGTATATGGATTCTTAATGTCCGCGATTATCACATCTGCCGGATGTCCTTTCTGCAAGGTTCCGCATGGCAGGTTCAGAATCTGGGCCGGATTGTAGCTCATCTTCTCTACAAGCTGAGAAAGAGTGAGGATTCCAGTCTCTACAAGAGCAGTGTAACTAAGTGCAAAGCTGGTCTCGATTCCCACAATTCCGAAAGCTGCGGTTCTCATGGAACCGGTTTTGTCTTTCTGGGTGTGTGGGGCATGATCAGTGCTTATCACCTGAATGTAGCCCTCCTTCAGACCTTCAATCAGCGCATCCACATCTTTTCTGGTACGGAGAGGCGGATTCATTTTATAGTTTGGATCATCTCTTTCAATATCATCAGATGTGAGTATAAAATGATGGGGGCAAACTTCTGCTGTTACATTCTCAATGCCTTCTGCCTTTAACATTTTCATCATAATTGCAACACCTTTTGTAGAACAGTGGCAAAGGTGCAGCTTAGCGCCTGTCTCAATGGCAAGCAAAGAATCTCTTGCCGCAATGGTATCTTCTGTGGAATTGCAGATTCCCGGAAGCCCAAGGCGTTTGGCGTTTTCATCCTCATTCATGCAGCCGTTTCCACGAAGAGACATATCCTCACAGTGGTCAAAGATAGGAAGTCCGGCTTTCACGGCTTCTTCCATCGCCTGCTTGCAAAGGCTTGCTTTCATAACAGATTTACCATCTTCGGAAAGAACAGGTACTCCTGCTGCTGCCATGCCTGCAATATCAGAAAGCTCCTCCCCAAGTTCTCCCTTTGTCATGGCTCCTGCCTGGAGCACATGAATAGCGGAAACCTGCGCAGCTTTATTTTTCACATAGTTTGCACGGTCAGGGCTGTCAATAACCGGTGTGGTGTTCGGCATCGCCACTACAGTAGTCACACCGCCTCTTGCAGCTGCATGGGAACCGGTTTCAATGTCTTCCTTCTCCGTCTGTCCAGGATCACGAAAATGTACGTGAAGATCCACAAGGCCTGGCATTACTACCAGTCCCTTAGCGTCTATAATCTTGTCATCTTTATCCTTTGCTTCCAGCTTCTCTCCCACTTTTTGGATTACGCCGTCATCCAGATAAACATCCGCAATTTTATCAATCTGAGCAGCCGCATCCACAACACGTCCGCCTCGAATCAGAATACCCATTTGGTTCTCTCCCTTCTGGTATAACGTAAACTTTATCACAACCTATCATACACGAATTTTTTCATTTAATAAAGAGTTTTTTTCCCTTCCGGCATTTTTCCTTATATCTTCCACCCAATTATATTTTTTGTTGCACAATTTTAATTATCCTTGACTTTTTTTAGTTCAGGTTATATAATCAATCCATGTCGAAGATTATTTAATGTAAAATCACTAGTTTTTAGAGATTATATATTTACATGATATAGTCTGTAAAATCTGGTGATTTTTTTCGCCAGAACATCTTTTTAATTTTTTATTTTTTATGGAGGTAACTCAAAATGAACAAGGGCACTGTAAAATGGTTCAACGCTGAAAAAGGTTATGGTTTCATCACAGGAGAAGACGGAGCTGATGTATTCGTACATTTTTCTGCAATCAATGGTGAAGGCTTCAAATCTCTTGAAGAAGGCCAGGCTGTAACATATGACTTAACAGAAGGCGCTCGCGGAATGCAGGCTGCTAACGTTACTAAGTTATAATTGAAGCAACTGAAGCAGAAATTTCCCCTCGGAATCATATCCGGGGGGGAATTTTTTATGTAATAAGAAATCCCCTCAGAATTTCCTATTATAAAAAAATCCCTACCTGGCAGGATTACACTGCAGCGGAAGGGTAAATATCGCCCAAGACGCCCCACCGTAGGCGGAGAGTCCTGTAGACAGGATTCTTTTTATTGTTATTATATAAACAAAATGGGGACAGATTCGAAATCCATCCCCATCGTTTTAAGCTACCTCAGGCAGTTTTTTCTTATATTTTCTTATATTTCATACTTATTCCGCCTCTGAATCTGCACTAAGTCCATTCAGATAAGAATCCAGTGCAGAAGTATCCATAACAGTCTCTGTCGTCACAGTCTCCTGACCTTCTGTAACCTTTCCGTAAACAGAATAACCAATCCAGCATACAGCAACCATACACGCAACAAGCGCTGCCAGTTTCTCAATAGTAAGGATCAGTTTCTCCTTTTTCATAATTTTCTCACGGTTTGCTTTTTCTGCTTTATAGGCATCTACTTTCTTCTGACTCATAGCCGCACGTCTCCTTTGGGATAAAATATCAACTTAGATGAGTATATCATATTTCCCAACAAAATGGAAGTATGTTCACTTACAGTTCACAAAAACGCCTCGCGAAATGTTATCAGTGAACAGAATCTAGTACATCGAAAATTAAGTTTCTGCTATATTGACGCAGGATGATTTCTTCATATGCAAGGCGGAGGAAGGAGGCGTAGCGGTGGCTACGGCGACCGACGACAACGCAGCAGATGAAAAATCAGACAAGTCAATATGGCAGTTACTTAATATTCGATGTACTAGCATCAGACAGCTACAATAATTCCACCATCATTTGCATACATACTGCTGACACCAGCTGTGTCAAGAACCACAATGTCAGACAGCTTCATTTTCTCCTGGATGGCTTCTTTAAGCATATTTGCTTTCTTCGGGCTGTTGCAGTGGGAAATGGCAAGAATTTTGTTCTCACTGTTTTCTGTCACTTCCACAATTTTATCCACCATTTTCACAAGCGCCTTATTCATGCCTCGTGCCTGATCCAGCTGGCAGATCGTCCCCTCCGGAGTAGATCCCATGATCGGTTTGATCTTAAGGGCTGTTGCCACAAGCGCTTTCACACGGCTGAGGCGGCCATTTTTACGTAAGGTTTCCAGATTCTCCAGCACAAAAAAAGTGTGCTGTTCTTCAATATATTTATTCACAACGCTGACAACATCCTCAAACGGAAGGCCGGCATCTTCGCACTGTGCAATTTTCATTGCAATCAAAGTCTGCCCTATAGAAGCAGAACAGGAATTGAAAACATGAATCTGAACGCCTTTCTTCTCCTCATGAAGAAGACTTGCTCCAAGCACTGCACTGTTATAGGAACCACTGAGTTCAGAGGAAAGAGTAACGCAATATATATGTTCAGCTTCGCAGTCAAATGCCTTTCTGTAGCTCTCTGGCGACGGGCAGGCTGATTTCGGACATTCCGGGCAGGCGGCAACTTTCTGTAAAAAATCTGCCTGGTTAAATGTCTCATCATCTATTATATTCTCACTTCCAACAGTCAGTGTAAGCGGTACGGAAGCAAATCTTTCATCCTGTTTCCACTGCTCCAGAAGTTCTCCACAGCTATCTATCACAATTTTATAACTCAATTATATCGTCCTCTTTTCCGTAATATGTAGTTTTAAATACCACATCTATATTAACACATTACTATGTGTTTGAAAAGAGTTTTTTCTTCCATTTTCCCCCAAATTGCTTTATAATGGTTATTGTTCATCAGCAACTGATTTTCATATATTGATGTCGTCGACAGGCGACATGCCCTTTAGAAAGGAGGTCCCTATGCTCGCTTTAAAAATCACTGACCAGAAGAATTTTACCAATAAGCTTTTTCTTGGAGATACCTTCGATCTCTTCTGGCTAAACCAGGCAGAGATCATTACCAGCAATGTTTTTTCCATTGACGGCAAACTCCAAACTGATTTTTTCGATAATGATGAGCAGGAATTTTTAGCTTCCAGCCACCGTACATTCTCTCTCTGGAAAGAAGTAAAACCATTTTGTTATTCTGTTATCCGTGGAAAAAAAGCGCCTCTTTCTTTCAAAATCGTGCTTCAGTTTTCTCCGAATAAGACCGCTGCATTATTGCAGAGTTCTGCATTTTCAATTTCTCCCGAAATGATAACAGGTCTTTATCTGAATCTCCAATATAAGAATAAGACCTTGCTTTGTATTACCGGAACATCTATGAAAACCTTTCTTCCCGGTAAAGAACTGGACCACCTTTGGGAGCAATATGTGATGGATTTTTTTCATCGCAGCGGATTATCCGTAGAAGAAGTTTAATCCTGTCAGAATAGGTTCTCCATTATTTTTCCAACAGAGCCATTCTGGCATTCCACGTCTGGAACCTTGCTTTCTTTTTCATCTCCCAGATAAAAGGCGATCATATCTACAAATTCACTGTTGGTAGGTCTGTATTCCAGAGGATATCCGGCAATCTCTTCCAATCTTTCCCGATGATTTTCCCAACATACATTTACAATTGTACGAATATCATGCTCAATATTAGATGGCTTGGATTTAAATTTCTTTGCAAGCTTTGGATAAATATCTTTTGTGATCTTCATTGGTCTTTCCTGAAATTCCATTGTCATGCGTATGGCTTCCGCCACAAAATAGTATCCTTTATATTTCGATGTCGCACCAAGTTTGCGTATCGTGCCGTATACCTCTCTCATTTTTTGTCCCTCCCACAATAAGTTATACTTCTGATTCTGCATCTGCAGTCAGCCCTTGATTTGCCTCTACATATAATACGAGTTAAATTTGCCTTTTTTAGCATTTCGAGACAAAAATTAAGAGAATTGTAATATTTTTTAGGAATTTCGAGATAAAATCTATAAAAAACCGAATAACAGGATAAACTTTTCCAATTTTTTCATATAAAAAGGACAGGCGTCCTAAATGCAATACTCATTTAAACGTCTGTCCCTTTTTGTCATAACTTATTTTGTCAGCATAAGCAGAATTTCATTGCTTCTCTGAACAAATCTGGTCATCTCTTCCGGTGAAAGCTGTTTATGGCTCAGCATAGCAAGATCATACAGTTCCTCGCAAATAACCGGGGTCTTCTCAGAATCCTTGTTATCTGCTACAAACTGAACCAGCGGATGTTTCGCATTCAGAACCAGAGTTTCCTGACCGCCAAACATAGATGGATCCATGCCGTACATATTGTACATCTTCATCATATCCTGCATACGGCGGCTTTCTTCAGAAAGGGTCATCATAGCAGCAACTTTTTCATTTTTCAGATTCTCAACCTTCACTTCCAGTTTGTCATTCTTCAATGCTCCTCTGAATACTTCTGTAAGAGTCTTGGAAGTCTCCTCGTCAGCAGCTTCCTCTCCACGCAGTTCTTCTGTAAGATCTGCATCAATTCTCTTAAACTGGATAGTCTGATCCTTCTGCTCCAGATGGGAAATAAAAGCGCTGTCAATATTGTGTTTCAGAATAACAGCATCCTTCTTTGCCTCACGGAACATGTTAATATACTGACTCTGCTGAACCTCATCTGTTACATAGAAGATAGTAGTCTTCTCAGGCTCTTTCTCGTCTTTCGCGCCGTCCTCTTTCTTCTCTTCTGTGGATTCAACAGTCTCTTCTGTCTTAGTCTCAGCTTCTGGTTTCCTGTTCTCTTCGATGCAATCTTTCAGAGTCAGATATTTGCCATCAATGTTCTTGAAGAGGATATAATCATTCATCTTATCTGAGAACTTACTGTCCTTAATGCAGCCATATTTGATAAATGGACTGATATCATCCCAGTATTTCTCGTAGGACTCACGGTCTGTTTTACACATTCCGGTAAGCTTGTCCGCTACTTTCTTTGTAATATACTCGGAAATCTTCTTCACGAAGCCATCGTTCTGCAGTGCGGATCTGGATACATTCAGTGGAAGATCCGGACAATCAATTACACCTTTCAGAAGAAGCAGAAATTCTGGAATTACTTCCTTGATGTTATCTGCGATAAATACCTGGTTATTGTACAGTTTGATCGTACCTTCAATGGAATCATATTCTGTATTGATCTTCGGGAAGTACAGAATACCTTTCAGGTTAAACGGATAGTCCATGTTCAAATGAATCCAGAACAAAGGCTCCTTATAATCCATAAAGACTTTACGGTAAAACTCTTTATATTCCTCATCTGTACAACTGTTTGGATGTTTCATCCACAATGGCTCCGGATCACTTAAAGATACCGGACGTTTGTTGATTTTTACTTTATCTTTCGCAGGAGATACTTCTACGACTTCTTTCTCACCTTTGTCATTCTCTTTCTCCTCAGTCTTAGCATCCTCGTGGATACGCTCTACAATTACATCATCATCACGAAGCTCAGCCTCATCAATGGTCTCATACTCCTGCGGTGCATTCTCTTTAGACAGATAGATATTTACCGGCATGAAAGAACAATATTTCTCAATAATCTCTCTCATACGATATTCGTTGGAAAACTCTGTACTCTCATCATTTAAAAACAGAGTAATTTCAGTACCAACTGTAGTCTTATTGCCTTCCTGCATATCATACTCTGTACCACCATCACAGGTCCAATGTACTGGAGCAGCGCCCTCTTTATAAGAAAGAGTATCAATATGAACTTCATCTGCTACCATAAATGCTGAATAAAAGCCAAGTCCAAAATGACCGATGATCTGATCATCCGTGGTCTTATCTTTATATTTGGAAAGAAACTCAGTAGCTCCTGAAAAAGCAATCTGTGTAATATACTCTTCAACTTCATCGGCCGTCATACCAAGACCTGTATCAATAAACTTCAAAGTCTTCTCTTCCGGATTCACAATAACTTGTACTTCAGCTTTGTAATCATCCGGAAGTGTGTATTCACCCATAACATCAAGTTTCTTAAGCTTCGTAATTGCATCACAACCATTGGAGATTAACTCTCTTGCAAAAATGTCGTGATCAGAATATAACCATTTCTTTATAATTGGAAAAATATTTTCACTGTTAATTGATAAACTACCATGCTTCTCAGCCATGCAGCTCACTCTCCTTTGTCTTCTTAATTATACAAACTATAGTAATACCAAACTGACTAAAAGTCAAGGAAAATTTAGCACTCATTTTAATTGAGTGCTAGTAGTTTTTATTAAAAGAAGGGAGACCATTTCTGGTCTCCCTCATTCGTTCTGCTCTCATTCACAATTACTGTTTATCTGAGAATCCACTATTATTTTTTCTTATTGCGGTAAACAAGTATTCCTGCAATTAATACAATCGCAACAATCAGAATAATTACAAATGGGAGGATTGGAGTATTATCCCCGGTCTTTACTGCATTCTTCTGATTTGCATCTGTTTTGTCTGCAGCCGGTGTCAGAGTCTGATTCGGTGCAGCATTTACAGTGAAATTAACCTGCTTGGTATCCTGTGTTCCAGTGTTTACCCAGTTGCTTCCATCAAACTGCTGCTGATTATATGTGACAGTCAAAGTATAATTTCCATTCTTGCCCATGCGGAAAGTTGCAGAATATGGTGCGCCGTCCCAGCTTCTTGCCTCAAGAACCTCCCAGTTCAGCGGCTGATATCTTACATCTCCCTTAATCGGATTTTCAATATCCATACCTGCGCCAACTGCAGTGAAAGTAATCTTGGTCTCTGTAGTATAGTTTCCATCGGAGCTGATTCCTGTGATACTGTTATTCCCTGCATCAGATACAATCGGTCCACGGCTTACAGTGACATTAACAGATACTACAAGGCTCAGGTTATCCGGATTGGTAACACCGTCTGGAAGAGCAGCAGTACCTTTCACAGAGAACTTCTGTGCTTCTGTACTGTTCTGATTATATGCACTGCCCTTTACATCCCATTTTACAGAGGCATTCATATCGCCCTTGTTTGTAGTAATCTTAACAGTAGATGGAAGCTGCAGTCCAGCTGCTGACTTCTCAACCCCGTTTGCCAGACTGATATCAGATACTTTGCCTACAGCTGTAAGCTTGGCAGCAGCTTCTGTTACTGTAAAGCTTACTGGAATATTCAGGTAATCTGTCTGATCTGTCTTAATGGAAACAGTCTGTGTATAGGTTCCTGCTGCCAATCCAACTGCCGGTGCAACAGTAAAGGATACAGACTGGTTTGCATTTGCCTCTAATTCTGAAGCAGACGGAGCACTTACTGTAAATTCGTTTCCGCTTACACTTACAGCAATACCGGTTAATTTCACATTTCCAGTATTGGATACATTGATTGTAACTGCAGCTGGTGCTTCTTTGTAACCAGCTTCTTTACTGTCGAATTTCACTTCGGAAATGTCGGTAGTAAATGAAGGAGCTGGAGTAATCTCCGGAGTCACTTCCGGGGTGACTTCTGGTGTTACTTCCGGAGTTACCTCTGGGGTGACTTCTGGGGTAACTTCTGGAGTTACCTCTGGGGTGACTTCTGGGGTAACTTCTGGAGTTACCTCTGGTGTCACTTCCGGGGTGGTTTCCGGTGTAGCTGGTTTCTCTGCTGGCTGCTGATCTGTATTCGTATCATCCTGCTTCTGCTCAGCTACTGTAAGCTTTGCAATGAAGGAAACCTTTACACCTTCCTCTGTTTCATAAGTGATCGTATCACTGTATTCTCCAACAGCTGTACCTTCTCTTGGCATAACCCATGCATCGACTGATTCTCCAGCCGCAAGAGAACCCAGATCCTTTACCATAAAATGTTCCGGACTGATTTCTTTGAAATTAAGAGTGCTGTTGCCAGTATTCTTAACAGTTACATTCTTAGTCATGGAAGAATTCGCATTTTCCTGTGTGAAACCTGCATTTACGGTTCCAAAATCAAGTACTGCAGTACCATCTTCTGCAGTATTTTCTGCAACAATTTCTGCTGTATACGCAGGTTTCTGCTGGGCAGGGGATTCAGCTGAAGTTCCCGGATTTGCATCCTCAGTCTGTCCATTCTCAGGAACTTCCAGATAGCCTTCTGTTCCAATGTTAATCACGCTGTCATCTGTAGTGATCTCAGACTGGGAATTGTCAGCAGAATTCTCTGTGTCCTGTCCATCTGCCGGCTGCATAACATCAGCGGAAGAATCAGTTGGTTCATCAGCACCAATGTCAATTACTTCCTCGGTTTGTGTATCTTCTGCTACATCCTGAGCCGGCTGTGTGTTCTCATCTGTCGGGGAACCTTCCGCAGGTGTATCCTCTGCTGCGATCTCCTGAGCAGGGGTTTCCTCTGCCGGTGCAGCCTCCTGCTCTTCCTCTGGAAGCTCAGTTGTCTCTTCCGGAGCTTCTTCCGGTGTAGCCACAATTTCAACTGTATTTACTTTCAGTTCTCCGGTTATGCCCATTTCGGCCTTTCCGGTAATTTTCAGCTCGATCTTATTTCCAAGATCTTCATCAACAAGCTTATAGGTCTTCTCAGTGCCTACTTCAGTAAGCTGATCTCCAACTTTTCTTGACCAGCTGAACGTTACATAATCGTCTGTAAGTCCTTCCGGTGTAACCTTTTCATAATCTGCGCTAAGCTCAGAGCCTACAGCTGCAGTTCCCTTAATCTTAAGCTGACCTCCAAGTTCTCCCTCTGGTGCTGCTGCCGCAAATACCAGAGACGGAAGCAATGAAAGCATCATAAGAAAAGTCATAACCATTGCTATAATTTTCCTAGGTCTCATATGCCATCCTCCTTTACATTCCCCTTTTAGGCTGACCTGTAACATTATTGTAACATATTTTAAACATTTCCACAAGCACTTTTATTTTATTGTAATTCTTACAGTGCATGTGACAGTGCTACTGTTCGCTCCGCGCACTGCAACCACTTCGCGCTGCACAGGAATCATGCATCCGCACGATTCCGCGCCCAGCTTCTCGGGTTTTCTGTGAACTTTGTTTACAAAAAACACCTCGCGGAACATTGCCAGTGAACCATAACGCGATAGTTGCTGGCCACTTCTTTCTCCGGAAAACATCCTATGGGATGTATCCTCTCTTCTGAACAATAACACATTATGTTCTCTTGTTTAGTGTCATTATAGCAACCTGATTTTATACTTATGTAATATGAATTTATCCGATAACTGTTCTGAATTTCCAACCGGACATACTGCCTTTTCGCCGGTTTCATCACCTTATGTGAAAGTCAGTTACTCTACAGCTGCAAACCTCTGCTTCAAAAGATCATCCCTCCACAATCAGATATTTTCCATCTGGAAGGGCAAATACTTCACTTGCTTCTTCTAATTCTTCATTACTCATGCCATCCACATCTGCACCCATTCCAGACAGATATTTTCGCACTTCGTCAATAGAATCTGCAACTACAGCCATGCAATCCTCCAGGAATTCCTCTGCTTCTTCGTAAGTTTCTGCAACCGGTTCATCAAAAAGCTGCTCCTGTTTTTCCAAAAATGTCTGAATACACTCCTCTGTATACATTTTTCCGACCTCCTGTTTTATAATAAAAGTTATAACTGTTTAGAGCATGCTAAATAATTATCAAAATTTTACTCTTCGCATTTTTCCTCATATAAATCAAGAATATCCTCTGGAGAATCCACAAGATAGTCCGCTCCATTTTTCAGCAGTTCTTCTTTTTCCCTGTATCCCCACAGAACACCTACCGTGTACATCCCGGCTGCTTTTCCAGTTTGCATGTCTGTTCCGGAGTCTCCCAGATACATACACTCTTCTGGCTTAATTCCAAACTGCTCCGCGATTTTAAGCGGACCATCCGGTGCTGGTTTCTTTCTTACAGAATCACTCTGTCCCATAACTGCATCAAAAATCTGAGACCCAAACATTCTTTCCACCACTTTCACGGCTGCTTCATGTGGTTTATTTGAGCACACCCCCAGCTTCACGCCTCTTTTTTTCAACTCTTTTAAGGTTTCCGGCATTCCCGGATAATGCTGTATTTTGTAAAATGGGTCTTTATCAAATTCTTTTCTATATAACGCTCTTGCTTCCTCATAGTGCAGCAATTCCGGATCTCCTGCATCGACCAGAAGTCTTTTCACCAGCATGTCAGCACCGTTTCCGCAATAATATCTGTAATTTTCTATAGGCATTGGTTTCAAACCGTATTTTCTTACAACTTCATTTCCTACAACAGCCATGGAATCCAATGTGTAGGCTAAAGTTCCGTCCAGATCAAAAATACATGCTTTTATCATTTTCTCATTCCCCTTATATTGATTTTCATTTTCTTAAGTTCATAAACCAGTCTTCCTACAGGAAGCCCAACCACATTATTGTAGTCTCCGCAGATTCCTTTTACGTAAATTCCAAATTTCCCCTGGATTCCATAGCTTCCTGCTTTATCCATAGGCTCCCCTGTTTTTATATATTCCAGAAGCTCTTCCCTGGAAACAGGATAAAATTCAACGTCGGTCCTTTCACTGAAAGTATAAGGCTTCCAGATACCCTGTTCTTTTACAAGAAGGGTTACACCGGTATAGACCTGATGGGATTTCCCCTGAAGTTTTAACAATGTATCTAATGCATCTTCTTCATCTGACGGCTTTCCAAGAATCTTTCCTTCAAATGCAACTACGGTATCCGCACCAATGATCAGACAAGGTTCACTTTCATTTTCAAGTCTGTCTGCAACCGATATTGCTTTATCCTGCGAAAGCTTTTCCACCGTTTCCGCTGGATCTGTCAGGTTGGTGTTCTCTTCCCCATTGCTTACAACCACAGAAAAAACCACACCGGTTCTTGCAAGCAGTTCCTTTCTTCGTGGGGACCCAGAAGCTAAAACAATTTTCTCCATAATCTCTCCTTTTCTGTCTTAACAGTATAACCCTCCATTTATATGGGTGCAACGATTTTTTTCTTTTCTTTTTGCGTAAAAAGTATTACAATATAGACAACTCCATTAAGCTTTGTTTAGACAGATGGAAAATACCGAAAGGAGCAGACAATATGGCTAAGATTAACAAATATTGGGGAATGGTTGCACTCGGAGCAGCAACAGCAGCAGTAGCCGGTGCCGTAGCAGCAGCTTTTGCCAAAAGACGTGCTTTGGAAGAGGCAGCTGACCTTGAAGATGATTTTGAAGATGAGCAGGAAGCTGACGAGCAGCCTGAAGCAAAGGATGTCCACGAAGATTTCGTAACCTGGGAAGCTACTTCCGAAGATGAAAAAGATGATGAAACCGAAGGCTCTGAGGAGCCTGATTCACAAGAAAGTTCAGAGGATACAGAAGAGGATTCTGTTGAAAATGCGGAAGATCAGAATAATGCTATAGCCGATGCTCTTGAAAAAGCAGCGAAAGATGAAGATAAATTCGAGGAAGAACTTGCTGAAGCTGAGAAAGAGCAGGACGAAGAAGAAGCTTCTATCCACATTGATTAATTGCAGGTAAATTCATAATTATTCCACATTTTACAAATAGTGACAATCAGGCTTGCCACTTTCGTTGACAGTATTTAGATTTCACTTTGCAAGAAGAAGTTCCAACAGAATTTTCTATTGCAAAAACCCCCACGGCAATTTGAATATAATTTTCCGTGGGGGTTTCTTTTACGCTTTTGGAAGTTTAAATGAACTCTTAAGAGAAACAATACGGTTAAATACCGGTGCCCCTTCTTTGGAATCATGAATGTCTGCACAATAAAAGCCATTTCTTACAAACTGGTAACTATCCAGTCCTTTGGCTTTCAGAAGCTCTGGTTCAACATAAGCAGACATCTCTATAAGAGAATTCGGGTTCAGATTCAGTTCTCCTGTCTCTTTATCATAAACACCCTTTTCCTCATCTACGATATTCTCATAAAGACGTACCGGAACCTTACCTGCATTTGACGCTTCAACCCAGTGAATGGTTCCTTTTACTTTACGTCCGTCAGGTGCATTTCCGCCCTTTGTTTCCGGATCATAAGTACAATGTACAGCAGTAACTGTTCCATCATCCAATGCCTCGAAACCTGTGCATGTAACAAAATATGCATTCATAAGACGAACTTCCGTACCAAGGAAAAGTCGTTTGTATTTCTTTGGAGGATCGATCATAAAGTCTTCTCTTTCAATATAAAGTTCCTTTCCAAATGGAACCTTTCTGCTACCAAGGGCTTCATTTTCCATATTATTCGGAGCATCCAGATATTCCACCTGTCCTTCCGGATAATTGTCAATGATCAGTTTGATCGGATCAAGGACTGCCATATAGCGAGGAGCCTTTAATTTCAGATCCTCACGGATGCAGTACTCAAGCATTGCATAGTCTACTGAGCTGTCAGCTTTGGATACACCACAAAGTTCCACAAACTTCTGAATAGATTCAGGTGTGTAACCACGGCGACGTAAACCGGAAATAGATACCAGTCTTGGATCATCCCATCCGTCAACAATTCCATTCTCTACCAGCTTCTTAATATAACGCTTACCTGTTACTACATTCGTCAGATACAGCTTTGCAAACTCAATCTGCTTCGGAGGATGTGGATATTCCAGTTCTCTTACAACCCAGTCATATAATGGTCTGTGATCTTCAAATTCCAGAGTACAAATGGAATGTGTAATTCCCTCAATTGCATCCTCAATAGGATGAGCAAAATCATACATCGGGTAAATACACCAGGTATCTCCTGTTCTATGATGGCTTACATGAGCTACACGATAGATAACCGGATCTCGCATGTTCATGTTTGGAGAAGCCATGTCAATCTTTGCTCTCAGAACTTTCTCACCATCAGCATATTTGCCTTCTTTCATCTCTTCAAAAAGCTGAAGATTCTCTTCTACAGTTCTGTTGCGATACGGACTCTCTTTGCCAGGCTCCTTTAAAGTTCCACGATATTCTCTGATCTGATCCGCAGTTAAATCGCAGACATATGCCTTACCTTTTTTAATCAGTTTTACTGCGGCTTCATACATCTGTCCGAAATAATCGGAAGCGAAGAACAGTCTGTCCTCCCAGTCAGCTCCCAGCCATTTGATATCGGCTTTAATGGACTCAACAAACTCAGATTTCTCCTTAGTCGGATTGGTATCATCAAAACGCATGTTGAATTTACCATTGTACTCTTTCGCCAGTCCGGCATTTAAAAGAATGGATTTGGCATGTCCTATATGAAGATAACCGTTTGGCTCTGGCGGAAAACGTGTATGAACGGTGTCATAAACTCCTTCTGCCAGGTCTTTATCAATGATATTCTCAATAAAATTTTTGGAAACCTTTTCGTTCTCCATGGTTCTCCCTCCTGATATCAACTCTTTTATAGCATAAATTCCAATATCTGTCAGAGCATGTTAAAAAATTTTCTTCAATATGTGTATCGGGAATAATTTCTCAAACATATTCTGTTCTTTGATGATTTATCTTATCATAAATAGGTGCATTTTAAAAGTTTTTCTTACAAAAATATTGATTTTTATCCCTATCTATGAGAATATATTAATTTATGCCACAAAAAAATCCCTGATATATAATCAAGGATTAAAAAGAGCTGATGACGGGAATCGAACCCGTGACCTCCGCCTTACCAAG
>OGYI01001828.1_pt1 | contig 18540 bp, 16 predicted proteins | sample 1576521 | NCBI WGS metagenome assembly OGYI01 (sample SAMEA3541484, study PRJEB24748) | human gut metagenome | biome: human gut; feature: human-associated habitat; material: faeces | place: China | collected 2012
AAAAAAGAGTAAAAAACCTTATTATGGTAACCAATGAGATTTTTTCTGACGGAATTACTTACGACCCGGAAACCACCTGTTATATGCAGATCTTAGGACAGGTCAATCAGAACCTGGCAAGAGAGGCAGATCGGGTAATTGAGGTAGTCTATGGAATTCCAGTCGAGATAAAAATACCAGGTGTTAAAATGTCTTAAAAATCAGTGTAGTTACAAAAAGGAGACCAAGAAATGGATCTTTTCGGAAGCTTTGTTATCGCCTGTTCCATGTATTCCCGTATCCCTATGCCCCAGGTGGACTGGACCGAAAATCGAATGAAATATGCCATGTGCTTTTTCCCGCTGATCGGCGTGATCATGGGAGCAGTCCTGTGGCTGACTGCTTTGATTGGAGAACATGTTCATACTCTGGAAGAGGGAAGTCTTCTGTGGGCGGTAATGGGAACGATTCTTCCGCTTTTGATCACAGGCGGCATCCATCTGGACGGCTATCTGGATGTGACAGATGCCAGATCTTCCTATGGAGACCGGGCGAAAAAACTGGACCAGTTTGAGGGCAGAATACCTCTGTCTCAGGCTATCCCGCTTGGACTGCAGCATGTTATGGCTATGTTCATCGGAAACCTTACACCTCTTATCATAGTTATGGGAGCATGTGGACTCACAGCGGACGCAGGCTTTGCGGAGCTTAGAACAGCTCTCTTACAGAATGCCATGATTATCGCAGGTATTGTCACATTAGTACAGATGTTTTCCATCGGACCGGTCGGCGGAAAGGTACCTATCGTTATGGGAACATCTTCGGGCTTTCTTGGAGTATTAAATAATACAGTTGCAGCGTGTGGCGGCGGAGTTATAGCATATGGAGCTATTATGGGAGCCTGCATTGTAGGAGGTATTTTCGAAGGCATACTCGGAGCCTTCTTAAAGCCTTTACGCAAGTTTTTCCCTGCAATCGTTACAGGCTCAGTTGTTATAGCAATAGGACTTTCACTCCTTGGAGTGGGAATCAACTACTTCTGCGGTGGCACAGGCAAAAATGATTACGGCTCACTGCCAAACCTTTTTCTTGGAATGGTTGTACTTATAGTAATCGTGCTTCTTAAGCATTTTGCACCGTCGCGCAGTATTTTTTCATCATCTGCCATCCTTTTTGGTATTCTGGCAGGATATGTTGTAGCAATCATTATGACACTTACCATGTCACATACAGGTGTGACTGCTGACGGTGTCAAATACACATATTCATGGGTAGTAAACTTTGACGAGGTTAAAAATGCAGCATGGATAGCAGTTCCAAGCTTTATAGGCTTTGGAAAGCTTTCAGATGTGGGAATTTCCTTCCATGCCAATGCAATCATCCCAATCGGCATCATGTTTATCGTTACTGCAATCGAGACAGTTGGCGATATCTCAGCCTGTGTGGAGGGTGGAATGGACAGAGAGGCTACAGATTCAGAGCTTTCCGGCGGTGTTATCTGTGACGGTCTTGGTTCATCATTTGCAGCGCTTTTCGGAGTACTGCCAAATACCTCATTCTCACAGAATGTAGGTCTTGTTTCAATGACAAAGGTTGTCAATAGATTTGCTATTTCAATGGGAGCTATATTCCTCATCATTTGCGGCTTCTGCCCAAAAATTGGAGCTCTCATGTCAATCATGCCTCAGTCGGTGCTCGGCGGAGCTGCGGTTATGATGTTTGCCTCTATCCTGATTTCCGGAATTGAGCTCATCACAAAGGAGCCGATCGGCAGCCGTGAGATTACAATTATCTCAGTTGCAATCGGTTTAGGCTACGGACTTGGCGCTACAACAGGTGCTACATCACACCTGCCATACTATGTACAGCTTATATTTGGCGGTTCAGGTATCGTGCCTTGCTCACTTTGCGCTATTCTTCTCAATATTATTTTGCCGAAGAAGTCAAAGAACGCGCCATATATGTGGGATATGGACGAGAAAGACGATGTGAAGCGTGTGGATGACTAACGCTTAGTATTTTGAAGCCGTCCGGTGCATTAAGTACACCGGCGGCTTTATTGTTTGTGGGAAAGTATGGAGATATATGGAAAAAGTGATTTCAATAGTGGGCGCAGGTGGCAAGACCACACTCGTTCATAAGCTTGCAAGGGAATATCACAGGAGTGGAAAAGGTGTGCTTGTCACAACAACAACGCACATGTATGTCGAAGCTGACACTGACCTATCCTGCGATTTTTTTGCGTTAAGGGATAAAATAATAAAAGATGGATATTGTATGGCGGGGCAGAAAATATCTGAACAGAAAATATCAGAACAGTCAAAGCCAAAGATGTGCGGACTGCCGTATGATTTGCTCGATAAACTGATTAAAGACATGTCACAGGCGTTAGATTATGTTATAATCGAAGCAGATGGAGCAAAGCACCATTCTCTCAAATATCCGGCAGCGGATGAGCCTGTCATATATCCGCTCACCACAGATGTTATCATAGTGCTTGGCACGTGGGAAAAGGGCAAGCTGTGTAAAGACGTTGTGTTCAGATATGAGCTTATGCAAAACGAGCTAGGAATGGCAGAGGATGTAGTGGTTGATGACTCGGTTATAGACACGCTGCGTCAGGTCTATGTCAAAAAGCTTCGCGACAGCGGGTTTGAAGGACGGATTTCGACATATTACAGATAAACATGGAAATAATAAGTTAACAGGGTAACTAATTATATGAGCAATAATCAGATAAAAAAGAAAAATTTGTTAATCATATGCCGTGGTGCAGGCGATCTTGCGACAGGCATCATCCACAGACTGCACCGTGCAGGACATCGGGTGATAGCGCTTGAGACAGACTATCCGGCAGCCATACGGCGTCAGGTGTCCTTTTGCGAGGCAGTGTATGATGGGAGCGCAACTGTAGAGGGTCTGACAGCCAGACTGCTTCCTGCCTTGAATGATGCAGAGACAATTTCCGGGATAAATGACACACCGCAAGCTCATATTGCATCGCAAAAGTGGAAGAGCTCAGCTATCGAAGCTGTGCTTGAGGCCGGAGAGGTTCCGCTTCTCATAGACCCAACCGGTGAATCAATTGCACTTTTTAGACCGGATGTTGTGGTAGATGCCATAATAGCAAAGAAAAATCTGGGCACCACAATAAATATGGCACCGCTTGTGATAGGAGTAGGTCCGGGCTTTACGGCAGGCAAGGACGTGCATCTGGTGATTGAGTCCATGCGTGGGCACAATCTGGCGCGCATCATTACCGATGGCATGGCACAGCCCAACACAGGGGTTCCGGGAAATATCGCAGGCTTCACAAGTGAGCGTGTGATACACGCTCCGGCAGCAGGATATATTTATGATGTCAGAAAAATCGGAGATATTGTGCAAAAGGGCGATGAGATAGCGCGGATATATCCGGATAAAGGGAGCTATGACAATAAATTGTCTGAATATGTCCCGGTAAATGCTACAATTACAGGCATCATACGAGGTCTTATCCGTGAGGGGTATTATTTCAAGGAAGGCTTCAAGATAGCGGATATCGATCCACGCGAAGGGGAGCTTTCAAATTGTTTTACGATCTCTGACAAGGCAAGGAGTATAGCAGGCAGTGTGCTTGAGGCGGTATCGGCATTTGAGCACGGCATAAGGGTTTATTAAATGTGCAGTTACTAATAGATAATAAATTATGGTAACTGAACAGTTACAATGAGGATTAATTAATTGACGCAGCAAAACGGATTAGATATCAATAATCAGGAACAAAATAAAGAAAAGCTCACACATTTTAATGAGGCAGGGGAAGCCCACATGGTGGATGTGCACGCAAAGGATGACACATACCGCGTGGCGAAAGCCTGCGGCACGATAAAGGTAAATGACGCTGTATACAGGGCTGTATCTACGGGCACGGCTAAAAAGGGTGATGTGCTGGGAGTGGCAAGGATTGCAGGAATCATGGGAGCAAAGAACAATTCCATGCTTATTCCGCTCTGTCACCCTATTGCTATGACAAAGTGTGATGTTGAGTTTGAGCTGGATGAAAAAAACAGCAGTATCATGGCAATTTGCACGACAGCCTGTGTGGGCAAAACCGGTGTAGAGATGGAGGCCATGACAGGGGTCAGTGTGGCGCTTCTTACCATATATGATATGTGTAAGGCGCTAGACCGTGGAATGGAAATCGGGCAGATACATCTGCTTGAAAAATCCGGTGGAAAGAGTGGACACTATACAGCTGAATAGTTAAAAATACACATTTAATCAAGGATAACAGGGTGATGTAATGTATACTGTAGGGATTATAACGATAAGTGATAAAGGCGCAGCGGGCCGGCGCGAGGATAAAAGCGGCCCGAAAATAAGACAGATGCTTCCCAAAGATGAGTACGAGGTGGTTTCATATAAAATCATACCGGACGAGAGAAAACAGATTGCAGACGAGCTTGTCAGGTTGAGTGATGACATGAAATGCAATCTGGTGCTTACAACCGGCGGCACAGGTTTTTCACCTAGGGATATCACGCCGGAAGCTACAATGGATGTTGCACAGCGCAATGCACCAGGTATCGCTGAGGCACTGAGAGCGTACAGCATGAGTCTTACACCGCGCGCCATGCTTGGCAGAGGCGTTTGCGTCATCAGGAAAAACACACTGATAGTTAATCTGCCCGGCAGTGTGAAGGCAGTGTCGGAGAGCATGGATTTTCTGATGGGAAATATAGAGCATGGGCTTGATATTTTACTACAGTATGACAGTGAGTGCGGTCGGTGTACTAGGTGTGGTTTGGAATAGTTAATATTTACAGAGATAATAATTGGAGTGTGGGATTATATGAAGCTTATGAAGACAACTGAGGCAGTCGGACAGGTGCTCTGCCACGATATCACACAGATTATTCCCGGCGTGAAAAAGGATGCAGTTTTTCGCAAGGGGCATATCATAACAAAAGAGGACATACCGGTGCTGCTTAGTGTCGGAAAAGATACCATATATATATGGGAAAATGATGAGACCATGATGCACGAGAATGAGGCTGCGGAGGTGCTTTATCGTATGAGCGCATGTGGCACAAAGAAAATTGAAGCAGACACACAATCAGGCGTTTCTTGCGGCACTGTGAGTAAAATGCATCCGTCCCCCATAAAGGAGGGCAAGATAGAGGTAATCGCAGACTGTGATGGACTGCTTAAGGTGGATAGCAAAAAGCTTGAAAAGGTCAACTCCTTTGGAGAGCTGATGATAGCCACAAGGCACGGCAATACCACTGTGAAAAAGGGTGATAAGCTCGCCGGAACAAGAATCATACCGCTTGTCATAAAAAAAGATAAGCTAAAGGAAGCTTCTAATATATGTGAGGATGGTCCAATCCTTGATATTAAGCCGTTTGTGGTCAGAAAAGCAGCAATAATTACAACCGGAAACGAAGTGTACCATGGCAGGATACAGGATGCATTTACACCTGTTATAGAAAAAAAAATAGCAGAGTTTGGCGCACAGATGATGTTTCATGAGGTGTTTGATGATGATGACAAAAAAATCACAGACGGATGCTTACGCGCGATAGAAGCCGGAGCGGAAATTGTATTCTGCACAGGTGGAATGAGCGTGGATCCTGATGATAAAACGCCGCTTGCCATCAAAAATACAGGCGCACGGATTGTGTCATACGGCTCGCCGGTGCTGCCGGGAGCCATGTTTTTGCTGTCGTACTATGATGCAGGTGACAGGCTGGTGCCGATATGTGGGCTGCCCGGCTGTGCCATGTACAATAAGCGCACGATATTTGATATTGTGTTGCCTAGGCTTATGGCACGTGATATGATTTATGCAGATGAGCTTGCCGGACTTGGAGAAGGCGGCCTCTGCCTGAATTGTGATGTCTGCACGTTTCCTAACTGTGGTTTTGGAAAGGGCTTTTAACATGCGCGATGGATTTGGCAGAGAGATTGACTATATGCGCATATCGGTGATAGATAGCTGTAATTTAAACTGCTATTACTGCAATCCCTGTGACAATAATGAGCACTGTCATGCACTAAATATACTTAGCGTAAAAGAGGTGCTTTGCATAGTCCGCGCAGCCACAAGGCTTGGAATTAAGCATTTTCGTCTGACAGGCGGTGAGCCGCTTTTGCATCCGCAGCTTGATGAAATGGTTTTACAAATCAAAAAGATACCGGGTGTCAGCAGCGTATCGCTTACTACAAATGCAGTACTGCTTGTGCAGCATGCAAAGTGGTTAAAGGAAGCAGGCATAGACAGCATAAATGTGAGCCTGGACACTATAGATGCGTCAGAATATGAACGCATCACAAAAAAACCGCTGCTTGAAGAAGTAAAGCATGGAATCAATGCCGCTATAGAGTGCGGAATAAGAGTGAAAATCAATGTGGTGCTCACACCGCAGACAGATGTGGTGGCGCTCACACGATATGTTGCAAAAAAAGGTACAGATATCCGCTTTATAGAGATGATGCCGGTAGGTGAAGGACACACCAACGGAGTCGAGCCATATAAGAAGGTTATTGGTACACTTTCAAAACTGTATGGAGAACCTTGCCGTATAAATACTGAAAAAACAAAAGAAATTAATTCGGGAAATGACAAACGGAAAATTCCGGATAACGGCCCGGCAGAGTATTACATTTTTCCGGAACTTGGTATCAGAGTAGGTCTGATTCAGGCAATTCATGGGAAGTTCTGCGACACCTGCAACCGCATACGTGTTACGGCTGACGGCAGGCTTATGCCATGCCTGGGAAGCAGCGTGACGATGGATTTAGTACCTGATTCATGGGATTTTGCAGATGATGTGGAAAAAGATTTTGCAATAGTCCGGGCACTAAGGGCTGCCATAAAGGCAAAGCCAAGGTGTCACAATTTTAATGATAATGCAGTGACATATACAAAAACTACAGAGACAAAGACTACAGAGATAGAAGCTGCGGAAGTAAATGCAGCAAGAAATATGAGCCGGATAGGGGGCTGATAGAAAATAATGGGAAAGCTTCTTGCAATCAATATAAGCAAAGAGAGAGGAACTGAAAAGAGAGAGGTGCCACAGGCGGAGCTTGTTGCAGACTACGGCATCATGGGAGATGCACATGCCGGAAAGTGGCACAGGCAGGTCAGCCTGCTTTCCGCGGAGAAAATAGATGACTTCAGGGCAAGAGGGGCACAGATAGACAACGGTGCATTCGGCGAAAATTTAATTATTTCAGGATTTGATTTAGGAAATCTGCCTCTTGGTACACGCTTTTGCATAGGAGATACCATCCTTGAGATGACGCAGATAGGCAAGCAGTGCCATTCGCATTGTGCCATATACAAGAGGATGGGCGAGTGCATTATGCCAAAGGAGGGTGTGTTTGCGGTAGTCGTAAGAGGTGGTCAGATTCATGCCGGTGACGAGGTGAAGTTGATTCCGGCCAACATATATGCTTCGATAAAGGACAGACCTGTGGACAGCCGCTGTGAGCTTCTGACAGTCATAGAAGGAGCACATGCCGGGGCAAAGGCACTCTATATAGATGGCAGAATAAGAGTGGCATACGGCAATGTGTGGGCAGATGAAATAGATGACAATGATAATTCCATTGTGATGTTCAGACAGCAGATAGGCAGCAGACCACGTCTCATAATCTGCGGTGGAGGGCATGTATCGGCGGCACTTGTACGCATGGCATCGCTTTTGGCATTTGACATATGGGTGATAGAGGACAGACCTTTGTTTGCAGACAATGCAAAGCGCCAAGGCGCAGACCATGTGATTTGCGGCGATTATAAAGAAACTCTCGCCAAGCTACAGCCGCAGGCGGATGATTACTATGTATGCATGACAAGAGGACATCGCTTCGATATGGAATGCCTTACAGAGATATTCACAAAGTCCTATGCCTATGTGGGTATGATGGGCTCAAAGAAAAGAGCTGTGATAGTGAAAAAAGACCTTGAAGAATCGGGATTTTCACAGGAAATTATATCAGGATTACATTCTCCGATAGGTCTTTCAATAGGTGGACAGACACCGGAGGAAATTGCTCTTTCGGTGATAAGCGAGATAGTAAAGTGTAAAAATGAGCGTACAAGCTGCACTCAGATAGATAACGAAGTGCTTGACGTACTTACTGAGGTGGCTGGGCATTGTGCATCAGTTACACACTCCCCGGATGAGAAGTACATACTGTGTACCATCATAAAAAAGAACGGCAGTGCACCGCGCGGAGTTGGCACACAGATGCTTGTGAGCTCAGACAACCGTATTGTTGGAACAATAGGCGGAGGCTGTGCGGAGGCTTTAGTTATAAGCCGCTGCAGGAGGCTGTTTCGCAATCAGGAGTTCAAATGTGAGCTGATTGATGTCAGCATGAATACTGACGATGCCGAGAATGAGGGAATGGTGTGCGGAGGTAGCATTTCAGTGCTGCTGGAGCAGATCAGATGATGAATAAATAAAAAGAAAAGAGAGATTAAAAGTGTGATTTTAAGAAGAGCAACAGGCACTGACAAATCAGTAAAGGAGCGCAAGGGGTTAAAGAGAAAATTTGCAGCATATGCAGGACTTACGCTTGGACTTATTCTTACAGCAGGACTTTTTGCAGGCTGCGGAAAGAAGGATACTGCAGAGAGCGGTAATGTAGATGTAGATTTATCGATTTTTGCGGCAAAGAGCTTAAACAGTGTTATGGATGAAATTTGTGCAGCCTACACCAAGGAGCATCCAAATGTAAACTTCCAGAACAACTATGACAGTTCGGGAACTCTGATGGCACAGATTAAAGAGGGCGCGAAGTGCAATATCTTTTTCTCAGCAGGAGTGGCACAGATGGATGAGCTTCAGAATGGTTATGAAGCAGGAAGCGTGGTTGATGATACTCGTGTTGACCTTTTAAATAATCAGGTGTGCCTTGTTACATATAAGAATAGTGGCACGGCAGTTACCAGCTTTGCAGACATCTCAAAGGCTAAAAATATGGCACTTGCTGACGGAACAGTTCCTGTAGGACAGTACACCAGAGTAGCACTTGTAAATTCAAAAATGGTTGAAGGAGATGCTTCAAAGCCACAGGATATTTCAGATTCTGATATCTCAAAGGCACTTGGCGGTCTGGAAATCAACAGCTGTGCAAATGTAGGTGCAGTTGCATCTGCCGTAGCTGAGGGTGCAAACGAAATAGGAACAGTTTATTACTCAGATACATTCGGATACGAGAATCAGCTTGACATTATAGAAAAGCTTCCAAACAGCTTAACAGGTGATGTTATATATCCGATAGCAGCCTTAAAGGGTGACAACACTACAGCAGACGAGCTTGAAGCCGCAAAGGAATTTATTGCATATCTTCAGACAGATGAGGCAATGTCAGTATTTGAGAAATATCATTTTACGGTAAATGAATAATGGGAACGATTGATTTCGCACCGCTTTGGATAACATTAAAAACAGGAATAGTAGCGTCGATTTTTTCATTCTTTATTGGAATAGCTTTTGCTGAGCTTGTTATAAACACAAAGGGCAGAGTGAGGGCATTCTGGGATGGACTGCTGACACTTCCGATGGTATTGCCGCCTACCGTGGCTGGATACATCCTTTTAAGGATTTTCAGTACAAGACGTCCCTTTGGAAGTTTTTTAAGCAATAGCATGGGTATACAGGTAGTACACACGTGGCTTGGTTGTGTGGTTGCAGCGACCATCATTGCACTCCCTCTCATGTACAGAAATGCGAGAGCGGCATTTGAGCAGATAGACGAAAATGTCATATATGCGGCGCGCACTCTTGGCATAAGTGAGTGGAAGGTTTTCTGGAAAATACGTTTGCCGATGGCAAAGCCCGGCATCATATCGGGTGTCACACTGGCCTTTGCCAGAGCTATCGGTGAGTACGGCGCCACATCAATGCTTGCCGGAAATATAGCGGGAAAGACATCGACCATATCACAGCAGATAGCAATGGTCATCCAAAGTGGTGACTATGCCACAGCGGGCTTCTGGTGTATAGTAATCATAGCGATTTCGTTTGCATGCCTTGTATCGATAAATATGATATGCGGCAAAAGCAAGGGCATAAAGAGAAAGAGAAAAAATAATGTCGCTCATAGTAAAAATAAAAAAACAGTTGGATAATTTCATGCTTTCGGTTGACATGGAGCTTACGGACGAGATTGTGTCCGTAATTGGTATGTCGGGCTCAGGAAAGAGTATGACACTCAAGTGTATAGCAGGGATAGAGACTCCTGATTCAGGCTTTATATCATTAAATGACCGGGTGCTGTATGACTCAAAAAATCGCATAAATCTGCACCCCGGTAAGCGCAGGGTAGGCTATCTGTTTCAGGACTATGCACTTTTTCCTACAATGACCGTGATGGAAAATATATGCATAGCAATGGGACATCGCGATGAAAAAAAGGTGAAGGTCTGGCTGAAGCGGTATGGGCTTGATGGCATGGCAGACACATATCCGGATCATCTCTCGGGAGGCCAGAGGCAGCGCGTGGCAATGCTTCGCATGCTTGCGGCTAAACCGGAGTGTATACTGCTCGATGAGCCTTTTTCGGCACTGGATGAGCATGTGAAAAGAAGTATGGAATCAGAGCTTATGGAGATGCTTTCCGATTTTCACAATCCTGTTATCTTTGTGTCACACAATCGCGATGAGGTGTATCGTCTGGCAGAGCGTATCGGAAGTATTGAGAGCGGCATGCTGAGTGCAGTCCGCGACAAAAAAGATTTCTTCATGCGGCCTATGTCTGTGGAGCAGGCACTGCTTGTGGGCTGCAACAATATATCACAGGTGAAATGGCAGGATAAGCATCATGTTCTTGCCGTGGAATGGGATAGCGTATTTGAGGTCACTGATGAGCAGATTGAACAGCTTGCGATGGATACGGACAACATATCACACATAGGTGTTTTCCCTCAGGATATAATAATATCTGCAAGTAAAGCAAAATCGGTACTTGCATATAACAATAAAAATATAATCAGGATTAAAGATTATAAAATAGTTGAAGAACTAAAAACATGGGAAGTATCGTGTGAATTAAATAATAATTCAACAATTTATGCAAATCTTCCAAAGCATACAGAAGCAAATATGCTTAGCAAAAATATAAATGATGAGCTTTATATAAAGAAATTTTATCTGCTTGGATGAGAAGTAAATGAGGACATACTATGATTTACCTGGACAACGCTGCCACAACAATTAAAAAGCCGGATGCGGTATATGATGCAGTGCTTGATGCAATGAAGCACTGCGGCAATTCAGGTCGGGGAATGTCGGATGCATCGCTTGATGCGTCAAGGAAAATATATGAGGCCAGAATGTGCCTTACAGAATTTTTCGGCGGGGAGGATGCGGATAGACTTGTTTTTACGGCAAATTCCACTGAGTCGCTCAACATTGCAATCCACGGACTGCTTGAGCCGGGGGAGCATGTGATTACGACACAGCTCGAGCACAATTCGGTGCTCAGACCTCTTTATATGCAAAGGGAGAGGGGAGTGTGCGTGGATATTGTGCCATGCAGTGATGAAGGAATAAAAAGAGGGATAATTTCCCCGCGGGATATAGAGGCTGCAATTTGTCCGGAAACAAAAGCCATCGTCTGCACACATGCTTCAAATCTCACAGGCAATGTGGTGGACATTAAGTCAATAGGGCAAATCGCACGAAAGCATGACCTTTTATTTATAGTTGACGCATCGCAGACAGCCGGTGTGCTTCCGATAAATGTAAAAGACATGAATATTGATGTGCTCTGCTTCACAGGGCACAAGGGGCTGATGGGTCCACAGGGGACCGGAGGACTTTATGTGGGAGAAAGAGCAGATATAAAGCCGGTTAAAAGCGGTGGCACCGGCGTGCTCAGCTTTCTTGAGAGCCAGCCTATGGAGCTTCCGACAAGACTTGAGGCCGGTACCTTAAATGGCCCGGGAATTGCAGGGCTTTTGGCAGGAATAAAGGCGATTGAAGAAATTGGTGTGGATAACATATATGCTAAAGAGTATATGTTGATGAAGGCTTTTCTAAAGAAAATAAAGATAATCCCGGGAATCAGGATATATGGGGATTTCGACATGCTGCCCGATAATGGAGCACATTGTGCGATTGTTTCAGTAAATATAGCTGATATGGATTCTGCTGAGGTGTCGGATATACTTATGAATGAGTATGGCATTGCAACAAGAAGCGGCATACACTGCGCACCACTGATGCATAAATTCTTTGGAACACAAAAACAGGGTATGGTGAGATTTTCATTTTCATATTATAATACAAATGATGAGATAAATGAGGCCGCTGAAGCGCTTATGCAGATTGCGGCATTGAGATAAACAGTATTAAACAATTGAAAGGAGCAAACATGCCACAGGAAATAGTGTTTTGCAAAGGCGGTGGCTGTACTGCAAAGCTTGGTCCGGATTTATTAAGTCATGTTTTAGCAAAGCTGCCAAAGGGCAAAAAAGACAGCAATCTGCTCGTCGGATATGATAGCAGCGATGATGCGGCAGTGTACAGAATTTCAGATGACACGGCGATAGTCCAGACGCTTGATTTTTTTCCACCGATGGTTGATGATCCATATACGTTTGGACAGATAGCGGCCGCAAATGCGCTCAGTGATATCTATGCGATGGGCGGCACAGTTAAGAGTGCGTTGAACATCGTTTGTTTCCCTGAGAAAATGGATTTGAATATACTCGGTAAAATAATGCAGGGAGGCGCTGACAAGGTGATAGAGGCAGGCGGTACACTTGCAGGTGGTCATTCCATAGCAGACAGCGATGTGAAATACGGACTTTCTGTCATGGGCACAGTTCATCCCAAACACATCTACAGCAACAATACAGGGCAGCCGTCAGATGTGCTTATACTGACCAAGAAGCTCGGAGTTGGGCTTGTGTGCAACGCAAACCGTGTCGGGGAAGCTCCGTTAGGTGCAATTGAGGATGCGGTAAGCTCCATGACCACACTAAACCGCGCGGCATCAGAGATCAGTCACAGCTTCGAAATACATGCATGCACAGATGTCACGGGCTTTAGTTTTTTAGGACATCTGAGCGAGATGTTAAATGATGATATAACAGCACTTATCGACTCGATTTCCATCCCGGTCATTACCGGAGCACTGCGATGCGCAGATGAGTTTTTCCTCACGGCAGCGGCGCAGCGCAACAGAAACCATGTAGGTGACAAGGTGCGTTTTGCAAAAAATATACCTTTCTCAATGGAGGAGGTGCTCTTCGATCCGCAGACCTCAGGAGGACTGCTGTTTGCAGTAAAAGCCTTTGAGGCAGATACCTTTTTGCATGAGCTTAAAGCCGCAGGGCTTCCGGCTGCAAAGGTGGGACGATTTGTTAAGCGCTGCGATGTGCCGATATATGTGAACTGATTTTAAGCTATCATAGCTTATGTAAATATGCTGACAGGCTGCATGCCCTGCATTTTGAGGGTTGACAAGTTAAATAACATAGGGAGGATTATAAATATGATTACAGTAAATGCAATCGGGGATACATGTCCAATCCCGGTAGTAAAGACAAAGAAGGCAATTGAGGCTCTCACACAGCCGGACACAGTGGAGACACTTGTGGACAATGAAATTGCAGTAGAAAATTTAAAAAAGATGGCTGCGCAGAAGGGCTATAGATGCGACAGCAATAAGCTCGACGACGGAAGCTACAGTGTAAAGCTGACAATTGAGACTCTTAACACAGGAGCGTTTTCGGATACAGACGAAGCTTCACAGTACACATGCAGGCCGGCTACAGATAACAGAGTCGTTGTAATCCGCTCTTCCTATATGGGAGAGGGCAGCGAGGAGCTGGGCAGTGTACTCATAAAGGGCTTCATCTATGCACTTTCGCAGCAGGACAATCCGCCTGAAACCATGCTTTTCTACAATGGAGGAGCAAAGCTGACCTGTGATGGCTCAGAGTGCCTTGAGGATTTAAAGGAGCTTAAGAATCGTGGCGTGAAAATCTTTACCTGCGGAACATGTCTGAATTACTATGAGCTGTCAGATAAGCTTGCAGTCGGAGAGGTGACGAACATGTATGATATCGCCGAGAAAATGGCTGCAGCCTCTCTTATTGTGAGTCCTTAGTGTTATATTAAGTGTGATGTGATGGATAATAATTTGGTAAGAGAAAAGAAAAAGCGGCTAATCATTACCTTCGAGACTACCACAGCGCCGTTAAAGCTGGATATCAAGGGCAAGGCATGTGGTATTCCGGGGCGCACGATTCCTCTTCCGTCTGCTATATCGGCGGGCTGTGGTCTGGCATGGCGTGCAGAGCTTTCAGACAGGGAGAGCCTCATAGCCTTTATGAAGGAGCAGGACATTAGGTGGGAAGCCATGTATGAGCTTGAAATGTATTGATATAGGAGAAAAATATGTTTTATTACAATCAGTATGTGAGGGCGCAAAGCCTTGATGAAGCCTATGAGCTTTATCAGAAAAAACCGAATTTTGTGCTGGGCGGCATGCTCTGGCTCAAAATGAAAAATAAGACACTTGGCACGGCAATTGATTTGTGCGATCTCGGACTTGACCGGATTGATGAGGATGAAAACGAGTTTAGAATCGGTGCATATGCAACCCTCAGGCAGATAGAGACACATGAAGCCCTGAATGCATATACACACGGTGCAATCGCAGAGTCGGTCAGACATATCGTCGGAGTGCAGTTTAGAAATGTGGCGACTGTCGGAGGAAGCATCTGGGGCAGATTTGGATTTTCAGATGTCATGACGATTTTCAGGGCGCTGGGAGCAAAGGTGCAGCTTCACAAGGCAGGAATTATGGATTTGGACGAGTTTGCGGCACTTCCAAGAACCACGCGCGATGTGCTCGTATCAGTAATAGTGCCGAAAAATGCAAAGGGCGTAGTATACTTAAGCCAGAGAAACCAGTCAACAGACTTTCCTGTGCTCACATGTGCAGTGGCAAATAGAAACGGCAGGTATGTGGCGGTCATCGGAGCATCACCATATATGGCAGAGCCTGTGTGGGATAAGGACGGCATACTCGATGGTATAGTAGATGCAAAGACGCACGGTAATGTAGCTTTGACGGAGAACTCCGAGAACAATGCAAAAATAGATAAATTTGCAGAATATGTTGCAGAGCATATCCGTTTTGGAAGCAATATCAGAGCAGGAGCCGAGTACAGAGAGATGATCTGCCGGGTGCTTACACGCCGCGCTGTCACACAGTCGCTTGACATCTGCGATGATATAAGGTAATCGCTACCGGATGCATGGAAGTTATGCAGGAAACTTTGGAAGCTTTATTAGTGTGATGACATCAATGCACGAGCATTAAGTAGGAAGGAATTCATGTATATGGATGTTAAAATAAAATTAAATGGAAAGTTAATAATCGACTCGGTTGACCAGGATATGGTGCTTTTGGACTTCTGCCGCAAGCACAACTGCTTTTCAGTGAAGAGGGGCTGTGAGTCAGGCAACTGCGGTCTTTGTACAGTGCTTCTGGATGGAAAGCCTGTGCTGTCATGCAGCATGCCGATAGGCAGGGCAGACGGCAGAGCCGTGGATACCCTTGAGGGACTTGAGGAGGAAGCTAAGCAGTTTACAGGATTTTTTGCTGCACAGGGAGCGGATCAGTGCGGCTTCTGTAATCCAGGTTATATTGTAAATATTGTGGCACTTTTAAGAGAAAATCCTGACCCGACTGATGAGGAAGTTCTTGAGTATCTTTCAGGAAATCTGTGTCGTTGTACAGGATATCAGAGTCAGCTCCGCTCAATCAGAAATTTCTTAAACAGTAAGAAGGAGGGCGCACCTCTTAATCTCGAGGCAGGCGTCTACGGAGAGGATATCGGAAAGGAGTGGCAGGATGAGCACAAATCAAACTAATGTAAACAGTTTCAACCGCGCGAGAAGGGATTACCACGCAGTTGGAAAATGTATACCGAAGAAGGATTCGAGCCAGCTTTTACTCGGAAAGCCGGTATTTACTGATGATATCACACCGCGTGATGCGCTTGTCATAAAGCTTCTTAGAAGCCCCTATGCGAATGCAATTGTCGAGGAGGTAAAGACAGATATTGCTCTTAAGGTACCGGGCATGGTCGCAGTATACACCTGGGAGGATGTTCCGAAAAAGCGTTTTTCTATCGCAGGCCAGACATTTCCGGAGCCGTCACCGTACGACAGACTAATCCTTGACCGTCATGTTAGAAGTGTAGGTGACGCTGTCGCTATTGTGGTAGGTGAATCGGAAAAGGCTGTAGACAAGGCTCTTAACATGATAAAAGTAAAGTACACGATTCTTGAGCCGGTGCTTGACTTCAGAAAGTCGCTGGACAACAAGGTGCTTGTGCATCCTGAGGATGACTGGTCATCCAGCATAAATACAGGCGATGTAAAGCGCAATCTCATTCATCATGAGGAGGATGAGCATGGAAATGTAGAGAAAATTCTGTCGGAGTGCGATGAGATTATTGAGCACACCTATCGCATAAAGGCAGCGCAGCAGGCATATATGGAGACCTGCAGAGCATACTGTGAGATAGACAGATACGGCAGGCTTCACTGCATCAGCTCGACACAGATTGTTTTCCACCTGCGCCGAATACTGTCCAATGCACTCGATATTCCTAAGTCCATGGTGCGTGCTGAAAAGCCGCGTATCGGAGGAGGCTTTGGTGCCAAGCAGACAGCGGTCTGTGAGGTATATCCGGCATTTGTTACCTGGAAGACAAAGCGTCCGAGCAAGATAATCTACAGCAGAAAAGAGTGCCAGACTATCGCGTCACCGCGTCATGAGATGGAGGTCACCGTGCGTCTTGGAGCAATGAGGGATGGTCATATAAGGGCGATAGATCTTTATACGCTGTCAAATGGTGGAGCATACGGAGAGCATAGCACTACAACAGTAGGACTCTCAGGTCATAAATCGCTCCCTCTTTATACAGGAGGCTGCGAGGCAACCAGATTTTCGTGCGATGTTGTGTACACAAACGTGCAGGCGGCAGGAGCATATAGAGGCTATGGAGCTACACAGGGTATCTTTGCACTTGAATCAACTGTCAATGAGCTCGCTGAAAAGCTGCATATAGACCCGGTTGAGCTCCGTTTGAAAAATATCGTCCGTGAGGGCATGTTTATGCCGGCATATTTTGGCGAGACAGCCAATGCATGTGCACTCGACAGATGCATAATGCACTGTGCGGATAATTTCCATTGGGCAGACAAGTATCCTGTCCGCGATATGGGAAATGGCAAGGTTCGTGCGGCAGGCATGGCACTTGCAATGCAGGGCTCCTGCATATCAAATGTAGATGTCGGATCGTGTACCTTAAAGCTTTCAGACTGTGGCACCTACAATATGATGATAGGCGCGGCAGACATGGGAACAGGCTGTGATACCATACTTGCGCAGATGGCGGCTGAGGTACTCGACTGCGAGCCGGATGATATAACCGTGTTTGGAGCGGATACGGATGCTTCTCCTTATGATTCAGGTTCATATGCCTCATCAACCACCTACATTACAGGAATGGCCACACAGAATGCAGCACTTGAGCTTCGTGAAAACATAAAGAAAATCGGTGCACAGATGCTGGGCCATGCTGCATCAGAGGTGGATTTTGACGGCAAAGAGGTGTATATCATAAATCCGGACGGTGCAGACAATGGGGAGGTTTGCGTAAGTCTTTCCGATATAGCAACAAAATCACAGGTCAACAACACGATACCTGTAGATGTCACAGCGACATATTCATCACCTGTTTCACCTCCTCCATACATGGTAGGAATGGTCGAGATAGAGCTTGATAAGGAGACAGGAGCAGTTAAAATACTTGATTATCAGGCTGTTGTGGACTGCGGAATTCCGGTCAATCCAAACCTCGCGCGTGTACAGACCGAGGGCGGCATAGGTCAGGGAATAGGCATGGCGCTTTATGAGAATGTCACCTACAATGCCGGTGGAAAAATCGCAGAAAATGACCTCATGCAGTACAAGATACCGACACGACAGGATGTGGGCAATATCAATGTCGAATTTGAGACAAGCTATGAGCCGTCAGGCCCATTCGGAGTTAAGTCAATCGGTGAGATAGTTATCAATACACCGGCTCCTGCGCTGGCACATGCCATTTATCGCGCAACAGGCGTATGGCACAGGACAGTTCCGTTTACCCCTGAAAAAATACTTATGGGAATGGTAGACCCAAACTGGCACGAAAAGGACCTTAGAGTGAAATGATTCATATCATATACATGGCGGCTGGAAACAGCCGCCGTTTTGGAAGTAACAAACTGTTTTATGAGCTGGATGGAAAACCTATGTACAGGCATTTGCTTGATCGTTTTGTGGAAATTAAAAATAGATATAATAAATCAAAATCAGACAGCCAGACTATAGATATAACAGTTGTCACCCGTTACCGGGAAATATTGGACTACTGCGCATGTATCCCAGATTGCCATGCAGTCATAAGTCCGGACAGCGAAAAAGGCATATCCTACACTATAAAGGCAGGAATTATGGCGGTGCAGGAGCAGAAAAAGCTTAAGA
>OGYI01001830.1_pt1 | contig 18504 bp, 15 predicted proteins | sample 1576521 | NCBI WGS metagenome assembly OGYI01 (sample SAMEA3541484, study PRJEB24748) | human gut metagenome | biome: human gut; feature: human-associated habitat; material: faeces | place: China | collected 2012
GGGTGGCTGCAATTCGGAGGCTTGGTTAAAAATGATTACTGCAATTTCGGCGGTTTAGGTGCCACGGGCAGTGGTGTAGCCGGAGCCGTTTTTCCTGATGTTCGAACAGGGCTTCGAGCTCAAGTGCAGCATTTGAAATGCTATGCCTCAACGGATTCCCTTTGTAACCCTCTTGTCGATCCTAGATGGAACAATGTTGTTAATCAACATGGTCGGGGCAGCGCACCCTTGCTTGAAGACTTAAATGGAAAATGGGCCGTTCCTGGTGATAGCTATGGGCAAGATATTCTTAAAATGATTACCAAGCTCATGTCTTTTTGATCTTTAAAATATAAAAAACTACTGTGATATAAAAGATGCGTATCTGGGAAGGTAATAATGGCCGATATTAAAATTTTTCTGGCATGCCACAAAAATGATATCAATATTCCTCAAAATGATTTGCTTTATCCTGTTCAAGTTGGTACTGCATTAAGTAATGTTAGATTCGATAGGATGGCGCACGATGACGATGGCGACAATATATCACACAAGAACAAATACTACTGTGAGTTAACTGCCCAATATTGGGCGTGGAAAAATGTTGAAGCAGATTATTACGGTTTTTTTCATTACAGAAGATATCTGTCCTTTGCATCAAAGCACTATCCATCAAACCATTTTGCCGAAGTCGTTGTTGAAGCCAACGACGACACAGCGCTGAAAAAGTTCAACATCAACGAAAGCGCTATGCGTGAGATTATTGAAAGCAACGACTTTGTTGTCCCTGAGCCGGGTGGCTTTTTAAACAACATAACAATGCGGCAACAATATCAAATTGCTTGGCAGCATCACGAAGAAGATTTAAACACCATTCTCGATATAATTGGGTCAAAGTATCCAGAGATGTTGGAAACTGCCAACAGTTATCTCGAGGGCAAAAAGGGCTATTTCTGCAATATGTTTATAATGAAGAAATCTATCTTCGACCAGTACTGTCAATGGCTCTTTGACATTCTTGAAGAGCATGAACGACGCTGCGATTTTTCTATGTATGATCCAACATCTTATCGTGTGAGCGGATATTTAGCCGAAAGACTTTGCGGTATTTATATTACGTATTTAAAGAATCAACGTAAGTATAGATATGTTGAATTGCAGAGAGTCTATTTTGAAGACGTATCATGTCAGAAACCAATTAAACCTCTTTTTGGAAAAGATGCGGTTGCTCTCGTGTTGTCTTCCAGCGATTTTTTTGTCCCTTATCTATCTACCCTGCTGCAGTCGATAAAGGAAAATTCATCACAGAGATATCAATATGAAATAATCATTTTACATCAAGATATAGAAGCTAGAAATCAAGAGATATTACGTCGTCAAGTTGTTCAAAAGAATATTCAAATCAGGTTTTTTAACATAACTAGCTATATGAGAGGAAAAAAGGATAACTTGGCTCTTCGGGGGCATTTCGCTGTCGAGACATATTTTCGTCTGTTGTTGCCGGATATTTTGACTGACTGGGACAAGGTTCTTTACCTTGATTCCGATATGGTGGTAATGCGGGATATCGCTGAACTGTACAACACTGATGTAACAGGATTCTTATTGGCGGCTGTCCGCGATGCTGATACTGCAGGATTATATAATGGCGCAGAACCGGGAAAAAAAGAGTACATGGACAACGTGCTTAAGATAAAGAATCCCTATGGATACTTTCAGGCAGGCACGATACTGTTTAATCTTGATGAGTTTAGAAAAAGTTTTACCGTTGAGGAGTTGTTTGCTTTTGCTTCATCTTACAAATGGGAGCTTCTCGATCAAGATGTGTTGAATTATTTTGCTCAAGGTCGAGTTAAATATATAGCTACCGATTGGAACGTGATGATGGATTGGCGTGGGATGCGTATTGCCGAGTTCATTGGACGTGCCCCAAGGCCTCTTTATCTCGAATACATGGAGGCAAGAAAGCATCCGGCGATTTGTCACTATGCTGGTCCGGAGAAGCCGTGGATGGTCTTTGACCAAGATATGGGGGAGTTGTTCTGGGACTACGCTAGGAGAACTCCTTACTATGAATTGATACTTGCCAGGGGGCTATTTACTCCCGCGAGGACTTCTGTCTGGCAGAGGTTTAAAGAAAGAATATGGGATATGCTTTATCCGTTTTACGATAAGAAGTTTCCAAAGAACACAAAAGAGCGTGAATCACTTGGGTATTTATATAGACGCATTAGGCGGCGCCTTTAGGATTTCCTCCATTATAAAATTATTCAATGGTTCATCAGCGATTTGTACTGTCTTTGCAGATATGCAGAAAATATGATAGGAGAAATAATGAAAGTCGTTCTTTTGGCTGGTGGTTTTGGTACGCGCATTTCTGAAGAAAGCAAGTTGAAGCCTAAGCCCATGATAGAGATAGGTGGAATGCCCATCTTGTGGCACATTATGAAAATCTATTCAGCTTACGGATATAACGAGTTTGTTATATGTGCTGGTTATAAGCAGAATTTGATCAAAGATTGGTTTTCGCGGTATTTCTTATACAACAGTGATCTTACTTTTGATTTTTCTCGAGGTGACGATATTGTGGTTCACCACAAGGAAATGGAACCGTGGAAAGTTACTATTGTTGATACCGGATTGCATACCATGACTGGTGGGCGGCTAAAGCGTGTTAAAGAATACCTCGGTGACGAAACATTTTTTCTTACTTACGGTGATGGTGTTGCAGACACGGACGTGCCAGCAACTTTGGCTTACCATAAAGAGCATGGAAGGCTAGCAACGATGACAGCGGTGCAGCCAGAAGGTCGTTTTGGTGTCCTTGAGCTTGATGGTAACATGGTTCGCACATTTAGAGAAAAGAGTACGATAGATGCGGGTTGGATAAACGGGGGATTTCTTGTTCTCGAGCCGGAGGTCATAGAATATATCCAGGGTGATGAGATTATGCTTGAGAGGGAACCTATGGAGAGGATTGCGCAGAAAGGGGAGTTGATGTGTTATAAGCATAAAGGTTTTTGGCAATGCATGGACACAATGCGTGATCGAGAAAAACTCGAAAATCTATGGGCTTCAGGAAAAGCTCCTTGGAAGGTTTGGGAATAAATGTTTGAAACAGACTTCTATTGTGGAAAAAGTATTTTCGTTACTGGTCATACCGGCTTCAAAGGTTCGTGGTTGTCGGCATTGTTGGTTGATGCTGGGGCGCGTGTGACCGGTTTTTCGCTCCCTGCTCCAACGACCCCAAACCTATTTGAAATATCTGGGATAGAGTCTTCTCTCGTGTCTATCACGGGGGATGTTCGTGATAGACAAGCATTGACCGAGGCAATGGCCGCTGCGCAACCTGAAATTGTATTTCATTTAGCGGCCCAGCCTATTGTGCGCGATGGCTACAAGGATCCTGTGTATACCTATGAAACTAACGTGATGGGAACGGTAAATCTTCTTGAGGCTATACGAAAAACAAAATCTATTAAAAGCGTTTTGAACGTTACAACAGATAAAGTGTATTTAAACAGAGAATGGGAATGGGGTTACCGGGAGAATGAACAACTGGATGGCTTCGATCCCTATTCCAATTCGAAAAGCTGTTCTGAATTAGTGACCCATTGCTATAGGAATAGTTTTTTTACCGATGGAGGCCCTGCTATTTCGACAGCTCGGGCAGGTAATGTTATCGGGGGTGGAGATTTTTCAAATGACCGAATCGTTCCTGATTGTATGCGGGCTATAGAGGCTGGAATGCCAATTATTGTTAGGAATCCACTCTCTATTCGGCCATATCAACATGTACTCGAGCCTTTGTTCGCGTATCTTATGATCGCCGAGAGACAATATCTTGAGCCCGAAAAAGCGGGATATTACAACATTGGTCCCGATGATTGCGATTGTGTAACTACGGGTAGCTTGGCTGATCTTTTCTGCTCTTATTGGGGCGGAAAGCTTGAATGGCAAAACGTTTCAGAACCAAACGCTCCGCACGAAGCTAATTTTTTGAAGCTCGATTGCTCTAAAATCAAATCGGTATTCGATTGGCGTCCTCGCTGGGGAATTGAAAGAGCGATAGAAGAAACATGTAAATGGATTAGGGTGTATCTTGCAAGGGGTAATATTCGCGAAGAGATGAGCCGGGAGATAGCCGAGTATGTTAGAAGGGTGTAAATATCGTGAAAAATGCTCTTGTATCAGGAGGCAGCGGTTTTATTGGGCGCAAACTTATTAGCAAGTTAACCGAAGAAGGCGTTCGCGTTACTGCAATAATACATGATGAGGATTTGCGTCGACGCTTCGAAGGATTGAATGCAACGGTCGTGTTCTGTCCCTTGAATGTGGATCCCCCCGAAGTCCTTGAGTCGGGGGGATATGATGTATTTTACCATTTAGCTTGGGATGGAGTTTCTTCGTCAAGCAAGAATGATTACGAGAAACAGTTGAAAAATGTAGAAATGTCGCTCAACGCGTGTCGCTTGGCAGATCGATTGCAATGCGGCAAAATGATTTTTCCTGGCTCTGTTAGTCAATTTTCTTATTCTGACGAACCGGTAGATGGAACTCAAGTGCCTTCTCCGGCGGATGCTTACGGTGTCGCTAAAGTAGCAGCACAGCTCGCTTGCAATTTATTTTGTCGTCAACATGGCATTGATTTTGTATGGCTACTAATTCCAAGCATTTATGGGCCTGGTAGACATGATAATAATGTTATTACTTATACTATTGAGTCTCTTTTGAAAGGCGTTCGTCCTTCTTATACAAAACTTGAGCAAAAGTGGGATTATTTATATATAGATGATTTAATTGAGGCGATTTTCCTTGCAGGAGATTGTGCAATCGATGGACTAGTTTATGCGATTGGCAGCGGCGATCAAAGACCTTTAGCGGCTTTTGTTCGCATTGTTCGTGATTTAATAAATCCTGATGCAGAATTGGGGATAGGGGATATCCCTTATAAAAATGGGCGAGTAGATAATTCGATAGTTGATGTATCGCGTTTTTGCGACGATACGGGTTTTAAGGCTCGAACATCCTTTGATGAGGGCATATTGAAGACAGTTGAATATTATCGTGGCCTTATTTGATGTTGTTCAAAACTCCTTGCGCTCATCGATATTTTTATAAACTAAACGTGAGGGTTCAATTTGCAGGCGTAGAGAGATTTTACTTTTTCTTCATATTATGGCACTGTTAAGAGGCAATAATGACCCATCGACTCCTTTGATGATATCGCAGAACACATACTTACCGCTCCGATTTGAGTTTTTCTTGGGCTAACCGTTGTTAGCTTGCTTACATGCCGCGATGGCCTTGTGAGCTGTCGTTTGCCAAGAAAACTCGTTGCGTATCTGGAAATTGATTCGATGTGCCATTTGACTGCATTTGATAATGTTCTCGCTGAGGTTTAAAACAGCATCTCTGATTTTCGCCCCGCTCGCTTGGCTTAGCAGAATGCCATACTCCTCCGTTGGCATTAGCTCTTCGACTCCTCCAACATTGGTAACAATGGGTGTGACCTCGCACGCTGCTGCTTCAAGCAGCGACGTCGAGAAACCCTCGGAGCGGGTTGGGAGGCAAAAGGCGTCGGATGCCAACAAAAGCGCCGCGACATCGGGGGAGCTCAACCTTCCCACGATATGCACATTGGGCAAATTCCTTCTAGTTATCTCTTGCTCAAGTGGGCCTTCTCCCGCAAGGGCAAACTGAATATCGCCGTGCTGCACTAAAGCCTCGGCCGCGTCCATGAGCGGGCCGATTCCTTTTTCGGGGATGAATCTGCCGGTAAACGACACGAGGAAAGCTTCTGGACCGATGTCCAGTTCCTTGCGGAAGTCTCGAGCGGAGGCATTGCTCTTGAACCGGTCAGCATCGATGGAATTGCATAGCGTCCCCTTTGCCTCGATGCCGAAATGATTCAGCCATCTTACCCCTGCTTGGGATACGGCGTAATAGTCGGCTTCATGGTGCTTGACAATGCCAGTGAAGGCGTGCTCGTAGGCAGAAACAAAAATATCGAGTAAAGGATTACCCATAGTTAAATGAGCCGAACCGTGATCAATGACAATAGGCTTAATTCCCTTCGACTCCGCTAAATGAATTCCCAGAAGCGAATGAAAGTAGAAGCGCGTGTTAACGATCACATAGTTAATAGGCTGCTCGGTTATCCACTTTACCAGTCGACTGTAATCTTTACTTTTGAGGGGAAGGGGATATCTCCCGTTCATCGCGTTTCGACAGGGAAGGCGCACGATATCGACATGATCGCATTCCTGTTCGATTTCGTCTAAACCGAATACATTGTTTGTTACCACGATGACCCGATTGCCTTGCTTTGCAAGCGCTCGGGCAAGGTTTTGCGTATACTTTTCCACCCCTCCGACATTTGGCGGGTAGTTTGCAGAGAAAATGGCATAGGTGTCCAAAGGGCGTTTCTGCTTCAACTCGGCAGCATTGCTATCTGTCATTTCCGTTTTCCAGGGCATCGAGCCGTTTTGCGATAAGCGCATGTTCCTGTACCAAGGTTTTGATGCGCAGAGCCTGTTTGCTGACAATAATGCTGAGCGAAAGGCATATCGCAAGAAGGAAGAAAAGGCCAGCAAGGAAGATGAAGTTCGAAGGGGCCTCAAAACCGAGGAAGTTTGCCATGGCGAAAACAGGCTGTGGAAACAAAGCTGCAAGGATGGACACGACAGCAAGGGTCATCCATAAAAGTGAATACTTGAGCAGGAGTTTCCCCCGAGCCACTTGGCGCGAGACCGCGATTAGGAATACAATACAGGCGATGACGACGGCGATCCGCAACGTTAGACCCTCCACGATCACCGAGCCTCCTTCGAATGGTCAAAGCTCATGATTACGATTGCAAGTGATACCTTGATCATGTAGTACACACTCGATATTGCGCGGATGGAAGAGAGTCCGCCGGCTCTCTCGTGCATGACAACAGGGGTTTCTTGAACGTTTAGGCCGTGGTTGATGGCGGTTGCAATTGACTCGGGTTCGGGATAGTCCATAGGGTAATCGCGGCAGAACAGCTTGATTGCCCTCAGATTGCATGCGCGGAACCCTGAAGTAGGGTCGGTGATGCGGGCGCCGGAAAAAAGACGTATGAAAGCAGAAAGCCAGCGGATGCCCACGCGACGCATTGCCGACGAGCGGAACCCCTCGGTTTTCGTCATGAAGCGCGATCCGATAGCTAAGTCGGCTCCCGATTCGATAGCTTTGAGCAGCGGAGGCACATGAGCTATATCATGTTGACCGTCCCCGTCGAACTGCACGTCAACGTCGTAGCCGTGGTCAAGCGCGTACTTGTGGCCTGTCTGAACAGCCCCGCCGATCCCAAGGTTTTCCTTGAGGTCGAGTACGGGAAGGCCATGCTCGTGGCAGACGGCGAGCGTGTCGTCGGTCGATCCGTCGTTGATGATGATGAAATCGTAGCCTGCCTCGGCAACCGCTTGGGCAACGCCAGCAATGTTTTGTGCTTCGTTGTAGGCGGGGATAATCAAAAGTGTTTTCATGAATGACTATCTTCTCGATTTATTGGCAGATGCCATTATAGACGAATCTTGGCCTCGGTGCCGGTTCGATTGATGTGAGGGCACCGAGGCAACCATCGTTCTTATCGGGTTCGTTTCGTTTTCGAATCGACCAGCTATCGCCCGCCGACGCGCTTTTTGCGTTTTGCGAGGTAGTTAGTAGTGGCAAAAAGAGTATTGCGAACACCAGTGTTTTTTAGGTTGTATATGCCTTGTCCCAACAGTCCGCGCACGTAGCTTATACGATCGATTTTTGGCTTGGGGAGACCGCGTAAATCGCAGAACATGCGCTTGCATCCCGGAGAAATTTCCGGATCGCTTAGTACTAGTTCAGGGCTCATGCGTTCGAACATGGTGGAAGCTGCTTCACGGACGTGGTCGTGCGAAAGATCGACCTCTTCGATAATGCCACTTAGGTATGTGAAGCCGCGACTGTTGTGCGCACGCAGAATGCGCTCGTCGGTCACGTTAAGGCGCTCAAGCACGTCGGTCATGTCGTTCCAGCGTTCAAGGGGCAGCAGTGTATTGCGCTGTGCAAACGCCTTTGCTTTCTCGGGAGTCTCTTCGCGGTAGCAGTAAAAGGGTTGGTCGAAATAGGCAATTGTATGTGCCTGGCACAACGTTTCGATAAGGAACGGATTATCGGCCCAGCCAGCGCCTGGGATCTCCTTGAAGCGAATCCCGCGTTGGTTCAGAAAATCCCTGCGGTAGACAGCCGACCAGATTGACGGATGATGGGCAAGCAAGTGAGCGGCATCGCCAATGGTAAACGGCTGCGAGGGGGGGTTAACACGTCTGCGATAACTGCAGTTCAACTTTCGCTGCCTCGGTGTATCAGGAAGCCAGATTCGCCAATATGGCGTTTTTACAATATCGATTTTCTCGTCGAACACCGATGCGCACGCTATCATGGACAAGTACATCTCGGGTTCGATCCAGTCGTCGGGCTCAACAATGGAAATGTAGCTGCCGCGTGATTCTTCTAATCCTCGGTTGCACGTAGCGCCGTACCCCTGATTTTGCTTGTCGATAATAATGATGCGCCTGTCGCGGCTTTTGTGCTGTTCCATGATGCGAAGGGAATCATCAGTGCTTCCGTCGTTGAGGCATATTATTTCGAGATTTGGATAGGTTTGATTCTCTATACTAAGTAAACACTGATCCAGGTAGGGCCCTGCGTTGAAAATGGGAACTATGACGGATACTAAGGGGTTATCTTCTGGCATGTTCTTTGTCGGCTCTCTCGTTTCGCGGGGGATCATCGCTCGTTTTATCCATAGGGGCAATTATAGATTATGCCGCATGAGGGTCAGGGGGGAATTAAAACATTCAAGTTATTGCGCGTGTCGGCAGGCTTGTGGGCTCGCAGTGAAGTTGTCGGGCTTTGCGGGCCGCAATTGCGCAAGTTGGCAATGCTTGCGAAAAAGAGAGTCAAAAGCGAGCGAGTTCGCCTAAAATGTTCTTGCGAGTTAGCTTGATTGTTCAACGCGATTTCGCAACAACCGTTTCGCTGGAAACATTCGTGATGTCGTACTGGTTAGGATAAGCCCGATGTGGACAGAATTCTTTTTCGCAGCGCTGCTTGCGTGCGCTTTTCTTTACTTGCCGGGATACTTCCTCTTAAGGGCTTTCGCTCTGCGTCATATCGTTTCGTTTGCAGCTGCCCCGTTGGTTTCCGTGGCGGTATTTGCGGTTATGTCGGTTGTCTGCAGCGTCTGCGGCCTCTCGTGCTCATGGCTCAGTTTGGTGCTCCCCCCGGTTGCGATGGGCCTGCTTGCTGTTGTTGTGCGCGTTGTTTTGGGAAAAACGGAAATGTCCGATTACGGATATCCTCCTCTCTCCGGAAAGCGAAGCTCGAGGTTCGATGGGTTTTGCTTGGGGCTCTATTTGCTTGTAGGGATCGCGCTCGGACTCTATATTTTCGTGTACAACCTTGATGGTCCAGCCTCGGTCTTGCAGGAATACGACAATGTGTTTCACCTAGGAGTGCTCCGCGGGTTCCTTGAAACAGGCCAGTTCTCTTTCTTGGGGGTGTCGATGTACCCTTCCGCTGCGGATGCCTCGATAAATCCGACACCTTCGTCGGGTCTTTCGTTTTACCCGGCAGCCTGGCACATCGTAGTGGCGCTTGTCGCTGAAACAGCCCAGACTCCCCTTGCCATAGCAGTCAATGCGGTCAATTTCGTGCTTATCGGCGTTGCTTTCCCTTCCTCAATGTTTCTGCTGTTGCGCCGTGTGTTTTATCGGCTGCCTGTGATGATCGCTCTTGGTTCGTTCTGCGCGGTGGCGTTTGCCGATTTTCCCTGGAGCTTTCTTGTTTTTGGGCCGCTGTATCCCAATCTCCTATCCCTGGTTTTGTTCCCTGCGTTCTGCGCTGTCTTCATATCTCTGTTTACAGAAGGGTTGAGCGGGCGTTGTCGTCTGGCGGGCGCTCTGCTCGTGGTAATGGGCGGTGTGGCTCTGGCCTTGTCTCAGCCCAATGCGATATTTACCGCCATTGTGTTTTTGACGCCGTTTTGCGTTTACCGACTGTTCTCTTTCGTAATGGACAGAAGAGGAGGGGGGGATGGCGCTCGACGCTTGGCGGTTGCCTCCGGCGTGGCTTTTTCCGTGGCCGTCCTGCTTTTGTGGGCAATTCTCTATTTCCTTCCCTTCTTTCAGCAAGGGGTTTTGACTGATACGTGGGGCTCTTTTACCTCGCAGCGACAGGCTATTATGAATGTGGTTTTTGTCTCGTATCGCATCTCGTCAGCTCAGCCTCTTCTGGGCGTGTTGGTGATTATCGGCGTAGCGTACACCATTCGCCATAGGCGTTATCTGTGGTTGAGCTGCTCTTATGCCTTTATGGCCTTCATGTATGTTCTGGATGCGTCATTTGATGGCCCTCTTAAACATTTTCTGACGGGATTTTGGTATTCGGACTCATTTCGGATTGCGGCGAATCTCGCCATCTTCGCCATTCCGCTCGCTAGCCTGGGTCTTTATGTTTGTTACAACGGCGTGGTGCGAGCGGTTGAAAAACTCTGCCAAAAACACTTTTTTGAAACGCATGGTGCTAGGTTTGCCGCTATTGCGGTCTGCGTGCTCTTTCTGGCTGGGAATTACTATCCGAACTTCGAAGTGCGGGGTTTTGCCGATATTCACACGGCGTTTGGGTCTTTGGGAGACAACATAGAAAGGGGAAACCTAGCTGATGGAGTGAAGACGCTCGACAAGGATGAAGAGCAGTTTGTGCAGAAAGTAAAGAACGCCGTGCCTGAGGGTGCGCTTATCATAAACGAGCCCAACGACGGATCGGGATTTGCCTATGGGCTGGATGGTCTTAACCTGTATTTTCGTTATATGAGAGGGTACGGGCAAGAGAACGAGACGCAGGATAGCAGAATAATTCGGGAGCAGCTGGTGTCCATTGCTTCCAATTCCGAGGTGAAGGCAGCGGTAAGCAACATAGGAGCAGAATACCTTCTTTTGCTTGACGCAATTGGATACGAGAGCGTCAAGCCCCGCAACTATCTGTTGAGCTATGATAGCAGCGAATGGACTGGGATTGAAACGATCAACGATGATACCCCTGGGTTTCAATTGGTTTTGAGCGAAGGTGATATGCGACTTTATAAAATAGTTGCATGAGTATTGGTGCCGCGCTATTGTTGATTTGGTCGACTGAACTGGTTTCTTTTTGCGGTTTGCTCGCCGGCGTGTGATTTGTTGCCTGGGAGGGTATCATGCGACAGTGCGTCTGCCATCCGTGCTATCTAATGACGAGATTGCAGAAACGGACTTTTGACGTTGCGTGAGTTCTATGCGACTGCTGTAATTCATCAGCTTCGCGCAAAGATGTGTATTCTGGTCCGAAATGCGGCTTGGGCCAATTTGAAGGAGTGCAAGGATGAGGAATAGCGACATCTTGAGCTTGTTTGCCTGATGGATTTCGCATGAAAGAAATTTCTTTAAAAAGGGGGATGATTGTTAATTCCCTTGGGTCTTTGACGGGTCTCGGCTGCCAATGGCTTATCACGATCGTTGTGGTGAGGTTGGCTAATGGTTTCGATGATGCTGGGCTGTACTCTTTGGCCATGTCGGTTTATGGCATTTTCGGGCCCCTTGCGCAATACCGTATGTACACCTACCAAATATCAGATGTTAGGGCCGAGAACTCTACCGGCGAGTATATGGGGATACGGATATTGACGAGCTCCGGGGCGTTACTGCTTTGTGTCGTATATTCTGCCCTAACGTGCCCTTCATCTTTTCTTCCTATCATACTTTTATATGGTCTGTTCAAGACGACTGGCCTTGTCATCGACGTGCTTCATGCTTGCGACCAGGCCCACCGTAGGCTTGAATACATCGGTATTTCCCTGGCCTTGCAGGGGGTGGGATCCCTGGTGTCTTTTGCTGTGATGATGAGCGTGTTCGGTTCGCTCGAGCTGGCTCTTTTGGGTATGGTTGTTGCAACTCTTTTGGTGGGGCTGTTGTTTGATCTTCCGCGCACTTCTCGGTTTGACAGTTTGCGGCCACGTTTTAATTCCCAGAAAATTAAGCGATTCCTAATCTCGTGCTTTCCAATCGTGGTCGCAGGTGTTGCTGTTTCAGCGTCAACTTCATTGCCGCGACAGTATCTGTCTTACGCAATGGGCGATGCAGCTTTGGGGGTTTATGCATCGGTGGCTGCACCGGTGGCGTTAATACAAATGGGCGTTTCGTATATCTACAATCCCCTACTTGGAATCTTTGCCGAATACTACGAGTCGAACGATAGAGCAGCTTTTACTAAGTTGATGGGAAAAACCGCAGCCGCGATGGTGGTTGTTGGATTGGGGAGTGCTGTTGCTGTTAGCATCCTGGGGGAGCCGTTGCTCGTTTTATTTTATGGGACAGATATAGAAGGATATGCCTATTTACTCTTGCCTATGGTGATGCTTGCCATCGGAACAGGCTGGATGTGGTTTCTCAACGATCTGCTTGTGGCGCTCCGCGTTTTTAAGGCAACGTTTGTAACAGGTGCTTTTGCGTTGGTGGTATCGTTGCTGGTGATAATTCCCTTTGTTGCTCTATGGGGCCTGAATGGGGTAACGTTTGCGTGCCTTTTATCGTGCATCGTGGCGAGCGTTGTCTCCTTGCTTTATCTGGTACGCCACCTTCGTGCGCATTGGGTATGAAATGAAGGATTAAACAAGACATGTTCATAAGAAGGCGGATTGATGCATAGTATATTAATTGTGACCTCTCGTAATGTTGTTACACCCGGAGGGGAGTTTAGTCTCATAAAAAACCGGGCGCGCGCTCTTGAAGCGTCGTGGGGTTTTTCGTCCGAAATAATCTCGCTTTGCAATACTGCTCTTAACGTGGCCGAGGGTGATGAAGCCTTTGGCGAGGGAACCTATATACGAAGAAACTTCATGAATCCTGTCGCCTTGCTCTCTGGCTATGAAGCGTTGATAAAAGAAGCCGAAAACGCCTTGCAAAAAAAGAAATACCAAGCTGTTTTATTGTCCGGAGCTGGAATGCTCAGGTATGTAGACCGAATCAAAAGATGCGTATCCTCGGAAACATTGGTGTGCGCCGATGTTCACGGCTATTTTGGCGACGGGAAGCTGCTCGCAAAGGATGAATCCTTTGTAATGGGTGCGTTCCATACTCTGGCCGCTGTTGTTGAGGAGCACGAACAGAAACAATACCTCAAACGGTTTGATCGTATTTTTGTTGTATCGGCGGCCTACCGGGATTTTCTGTGCGAGGTTGCATGTTGTCGGCCAAGTCAGTTCTATATTGTTCCTTGTGCTACGGGAGAAATCCCATCGTTTACTGAAAAGGAAAGCGGGGAGTATCGCCATCTCTACAGGGCGAAATATCATCTTGCAGACGATGAGATGTTATTGGTCTATTCTGGTGGCGCCTCGTCTTGGCAGTGCCTACCCGAGACGGTGGAACTGTATCGGGTGCTTAAGGAGAAGCGGCGAGTCAGGCTTCTTCTTTTGTCGGGCGACAAAGAGGGGATCCTCGCTGCAATAGAGGGCGCTGACGATGTCATGGTTGACAGCTATCGTCCTACTGAATTACCCGAGGTGTTCTGCGCGGCTGACTTTTTTGTGATGCTTCGAGCGGATGTTCCGACGAACCACTTCGCATACCCCAACAAGTTTCTTGAATATGCGGCAGCACGCAAGCCTGTTATCGCCACACCGTATGTGTACGATGTAGCGCAGCAGATCGAGCAAGCGGGAGTCGGTATTCTATTCAGGAATGATATTGATAAGCTTGTTGAAGATATGAATGGTTTCGACTGCGCCCCCGAAGCGTTTGATGAGGTTGTTGTGCAGAATGCGTTTCAGACGACGCTCGTTCCCTTTGCAAGCGATCTGAACGAAGCGGCCAATAGCGCGAGGTAAACAACGGAAGGAGCGGGGGATAGGTGTTCATCACCATTTTCACACCAACCTACAACAGGGCTCACACGCTTGAGAGGTTATACGACAGCATCAAAGGCCAGACGGGCTGCCCGTTCGAGTGGGTTATCGTAGATGACGGCAGCTCGGACGACACGGAACGGATGGTTGCGAAGTGGCAGAACAGCAGCAAAGAGGCGTTCGAGCTGCGCTATTTTCGTCAAGAAAACTCGGGGAAGCATGTTGCCTGGAACAAGGGTCTTCAGGAGGCCCGAGGCGACATCTTCTTTCCGGTGGACAGCGATGATTACCTTACCCCGAATGCCTTGGAGTGCATAGTCGCGATGGCGGCGACGGTTGGCGAGGGTGATGAGAATATAATAGCCGTGTCCGGCACCGGATTGTTTCCTGGGGCGAAGCTGAGCGGGGGCAAACTCGAGTCCATGGGGGATGACTACCTCGATTACTCGTCAATTACCAGGCGGACCGAGGGTATCTCGGGCGACTTGGCCGAGGCGTTCTTTACGGAGAAGCTAAGGGCGTATCCGTTCCCCGTCTTTCCTGACGAGCGTTTTGTTCCAGAGGCGGTTATCTTCAACAGATTTAGCAACGATGGATTTCTCATCAGGGGATTTGCCTATCCTCTCTACTGTTGCGAGTATTTGCCGGATGGTTATACGCAAAACATGGACAAGCTTCTTATCAGCAATTGGAAAGGGTACACTCTGTATCTCGAAGAGCTGTTGAAAAGCCCGACAAGCGTAAAGGCGAAGGTCATCCCGTTCTGCGGGTATCTTTACCGATGGCTGTTGAAGAGTCTTCATCTTGCACGTTAACCGTTGCTCGCAACCATGATTTAGGTCGGGCGCAAGGAGTTTTGAATGGATGCAAACAAAAAGACTGTCCTGCTTGTTTTCGGCACAAGGCCGGAGGCGATCAAGATGTGCCCTCTCGTGAAGGAGTTGCGTTCACGTTCGGATTTCAACGTGGTTGTTTGCGTTACCGGTCAGCATCGGCAGATGCTCGATGCCGTTTTGGACGTCTTCGAGGTTGAGCCAGATTACGATTTGCAGATTATGAAACAAAGCCAAACACTCTTCGATGTCACAACGGCCGTTCTCAACGGATTGAGGCCGATTATCTCGAGGGTCAATCCGGCTGCCGTTTTGGTTCATGGCGATACCACCACCTCGTTTGCTGCAGCCTTGGCCTGTTTCTATTTGGGAGTGCCGGTCGGGCATGTTGAAGCTGGACTAAGGACGTACAATGTTCTTTCGCCTTTCCCGGAGGAGTTTAACCGGGAGGCGACGGGAATTATCAGCACGTGGAATTTTGCTCCCACGGAAACAGCCCGGCAGAATCTGCTTTCAGAGCATCGCTCCGAAGACGGCATTTTCGTAACGGGAAATACCGGTATCGATGCTTTGGCGACTACTGTTTGCGATGACTACACCCATCCTGAGCTCGAGTGGGCTGCGGGGAGCCGCCTGATCTTGATAACGGCCCATCGACGGGAGAACCTTGGTGCGCCTATGCGCCGTATGTTCCGGGCGATTCGCAGGATTATTGACGAAAACCATGACGTAAAGGCCCTATACCCCATACACCTCAATCCTTCGGTCAGAGAAGCAGCTCACGAAGAGCTAGACGGTTGCAGTAGGCTGCATCTTATCGACCCGCTCGATGTGATTGATTTTCACAACTTCCTTGCAAGATCCTTTCTCGTCTTGACGGACTCGGGCGGGATTCAGGAGGAGGCTCCTGGATTGGGGAAGCCGGTTCTCGTGATGAGGGATACAACCGAGCGTCCTGAAGGGCTAGCAGCTGGAACGTTGAGGCTTGTTGGAACCGATGAGCGGCAGATATACGAATCCTGTCATGAGCTTTTGCATGATGCGAAAGTGTACGAGAGCATGTCGCAAGCAAGCAACCCCTACGGGGACGGACACGCCAGCAAAAAAATAGCTGACATTTTAGTTGAGGAGCTAGCTGAACGCTAGATTGCTGAAATTGGGCAGCGTCGGAATGCGCTAGGGAATGCTTCCTACTTCCCCTCATCCTCCACGAACACGCCCTCCTGCTTGAACACGGTGGAGAACGTCTTGAAGAAAATCTTCACGTCGAGCGGGAAGCTCATGGTGCGCACATACTCAACGTCCATCTTCAGGCGGTCGTGCCAGGGGAGCGAGTTGCGGCCGTAGACGGCGGCGTAGCCGGTGATGCCGGGCTTCACGGTGAGCTTCAGCCCTTCGTCGCCCTCGTAGAGCTCGGTCTCGCGGCGCAGGTCGGGGCGGGGGCCCACCACGCTCATGTCGCCCTTCAGCACGTTCAGGAACTGGGGCATCTCGTCGAGGCTCGTCTTGCGCATGAAGGCGCCCACGCGGGTCATGCGGGGGTCGTCAGCGCCGTTGTAGGTGGAGCCGTCCTCCATGACCAGGTCGGGGGCGTTCACGCGCATAGAGCGCAGCTTGTACATCTTGAAGTCGCGGCCGCCAAGCCCCACGCGCGGGGCGTTGTAGAACACGGGCCCCTTGTCCTCGAAGTGGATGAACGGTGCCAGCACCGCTATGATCAGCAGCACGAACGGCAGCGCCACCACGCCGATCACCAAGTCGCACACGCGCTTTCCGAACTTCGCGTACATCAGCGGATACCCTCCGCCTCAAGCGCGTCCCAGGCGCGGTGGAAGGCCCCCACGACGTAGTCCACGTCGTCATCCGAGAGCAGCGTGTGAAGGGGCAGCGTGACCTCGTTCTCGAACTGCGCGCGGGCGTTTGGGAAGTCGTCGATGTCGAAGCCGAGGTCGCGGTAGGCGGTGAGCATGGGCAGCGGTTTGTAGTGCACGTTCGCCGATACGCCGGCGTCAGCAAGCCGCTCGATGAGCGCGCTCCGGAACGCCGCGCTTTTGCCAGGCAGGCGCACGAGCATCAGGTGCCCGCTCGAGGCGAAGTCCTCGCCGTAATGCTTCAGCACGTCGACGCCCAGGTCAGCCAGACCGTTCTCGTAGCGCCCCACGAGCTCGCGCCGGCGCGCGAGCAGGGCGGGGTAGCGACGCAGCTGCGCCAGCCCCAAGGCCGCTTGGATGTCGGTCATGTTGCATTTCCAGCCAGGATAGGCGACGTCGTACTCCCAGGCGCCGGCGCGCGTCTTCGACAGCGCGTCCTTCGTCTGGCCGTGAAGCGACATGAGCATGAACTGGTTGTAGAGCTCGTCGGAGTCGAACGCGCCCGCGCGCCATGCCAGCGCGCCGCCCTCGGCGGTGGTGAGGTTCTTCACGGCATGGAACGAGAACGCGGTGAAGTCGGCGACGGACCCCGAGGGGCGCCCGTCCTGCACGGCGCCGAGCGAGTGCGCCCCGTCGGCCAGCACCGCCACGCGCCCGATCGCCCGCTGCAGGTCGGTGGCGGGCGCCCAGCGGCTGCCACCGACCTTGAGGGCGGCGAAGAGCCGGCCGTAGTCGACCATGCGCCCGGCAATGTCCACGGGGATGACCGCTCGCGTGCGCTCGGTCACGAGCGACGCCAGCGCGTCGTAGTCCATCTCGTAGGAGTCCGGGGCCACGTCGCACAAAACCGGCGTCGCGCCCACGTGGCAGATGACCGAGCACGAGGCCGTGTAGGTGTAGGCGCTCGTGATGACCTCGTCGCCCGGCCCCACGCCCAGGGCGCGCAGCGCGCACTCGAGAGCGGCCGTGGCCGAGGAGAACGAGGCCACGCGATCGGCGCCCGTGAAGGCCGCCAGCTCGCGCTCGAACTTCTTCGTCTTGGGTCCGGTGGTTATCCAGCCGCTTGTCAGCGTGTCAACAACCTCGTCGATCTCGGCCTGCGTGATGTCAGGCGGGGAGAACGAAACGCGTCTCTGCTCGGTCAAGATATCGCTCCTTGCTTCATGGCACGGCAAGCGCGCCCTTGCCAGCGGCGCGCCGAAACTCATATTCTCGCGCGCCGCCGCCGTTTTGGCGAGGCACTCAACCAAAATCACAGCAGCGTGCGCAGCAAATCCACGATCGCGCGGTACGAGCGTGGCTGGTCGAACTCGCGCTCGGCCACGGCGCGCCCCTTCGCCCCCATGATCTTGCGCAGCGAAGCGTGCCCGGCGAGCTTCGCTATCTCGTCGGCGAGAGCGCGCGGATCCTCCGCCTCCACGTTCACGCCGAAGCCGTCGGCGGAGACCTTCGAGCGGAACTCGGGGCTCGAGCCCGTATTGACCATGGGCTTGCCGCTGGCCAGGTAGTCGCCGATTTTCGTGACGATGCTCTGCGCGGCAGACTTCACCAGCGAGTTCACCACGATGTCGGACGCGCACAGGTAGGCTGCCATGTGCTCGTAATCCTGGTAGCCGAGGAAGTCGGCGGGGGCGTTCAGCTCGGCGGCCAGCGCCTGGAGCTTCTCGCGGTCGGGCCCGTCGCCGAGCACCTTCACGCGCACGGGCGGGATCGCCTGCACTGCCGGGCCGGCCGGCGCGCCCGTGCGCGCGAGCCGTTCCTGCTCGAGCAGTGCGGCGGCCCTCACGAGCGTGGCCACGTCGTAGCTCGCGCCGAGGGTCCCCGCGTACGTGACCCAGACCTCGTCGGCGGGCTTCTCTATCGCGTCGGCGAAGCGGCT
>OGYI01001831.1_pt1 | contig 18494 bp, 17 predicted proteins | sample 1576521 | NCBI WGS metagenome assembly OGYI01 (sample SAMEA3541484, study PRJEB24748) | human gut metagenome | biome: human gut; feature: human-associated habitat; material: faeces | place: China | collected 2012
ATTCCATCATATGCTCCGTCACCTGCATGACATCCTCCATCTTCATTCCAAGCGCATCGCAAACCGTATATTTCTCATACTCCTTCTGATAAAACTTATACTCCGGATCCCCATAAATCACCAGCTGGAAGCTGGTGATCAATACCGATATAAGGATAAGCAGCATGGCCGCCGCTGCCATCAATTGCTGTGTTTTTTTCATGTCTTGACTCCTCCACCCCCATTCTATCATAATAGGAGTTGTAATTCACTCCCTTTTGACTTATAATACTTAGTAATTTTATAAGGAGGACTTATGATGGATGTTAATTATGAATTATATAAAGTGTTCTATTTTGTAGCCACAACCCTCAGTTTTTCAGAAGCTTCCAAACTGCTGTTCATCTCCCAGTCAGCGGTCAGCCAGTCCATTAAGGCTTTGGAGAAGAAACTGGACCAGACTTTGTTCATCCGCAGCACCAAAAGGGTACGCCTGACCCCTGAAGGGGAGATCCTGCTGCGTCATGTGGAGCCGGCGATGAACCTGATCAAGCGGGGAGAGGCGCAGCTGATGGAAACCAATTCCAAAGGAGGGCAGATAAGGATCGGGGCGAGCGACACCATCTGCCGGTACTTCCTGGTTCCTTATCTGGAAAAATTCCACAAGGAATTTCCTGGCGCCCATATCAAGGTCACCAATGCCACTTCCATCCGCTGCGTAGAACTGCTGGAAAGCGGCCAGGTGGATCTGATCGTAGTCAACTACCCCAATCCTTACCTGGGAAATATTACCGGTGTCAGAAAGATCCGGAAGTTCAGGGATGTCTTCCTCGCCAATGAGTCTTTCGCCGAACTAAGGGGCAAGAAGCTGGATCTGGAGCAACTGCTTAAGTATCCGATCCTCATGCTGGATAAACGGAGCACCACCAGCGAATTCCTGCATTCCCTGTTCCAGCAGCGCCAGCTGGATCTGGTGCCGGAGATCGAGTTAAGCAGCAATGACCTGCTGATCGATCTTGCCAGCATCGGCCTGGGGATCGCCTTCATTCCGGATTACTGCCTGCCAAGAAAAAGCGACAGCCTCTTTATCGTTGAGACCAGCGAGGAACTGCCCTCCCGTGAATTGGTCATTGCCTACAATGAACAGATTCCGGCCTCCAAGGCCACCCTGGAATTCTTAAACTTCTTTCCCGGGGCAAAGGCCTCTTAGCGAACCGGCTGTTTTTGGAGGGCTCAGGCCTTGTCCATCCCATCCCAGAACGTTTCGATCATCCCGGTCACGTTCCCGGAATCGCACCATCCATACTGGCTCCATTCCCGGGGGAAGGTATCCTGATACCTTCCATCCCGGAACCGCTCATCCAGAAGCAGGATGATCCCGCTGTCCTGATCGGTCCGTATGACCCTTCCCGCGGACTGCAGGACCTTGTTCATGCCCGGATAGAGATAGGCATAGTCAAATCCTCTTAACCCGTGGGAATCAAAATATGTTTTTAGCAGTTCCCGCTCCCTGCATACCTGGGGCAGTCCTGTCCCAACGATAATGGCTCCGATCAGCTTGTCCATAGCCAGATCAATGCCTTCTGAAAAGATGCCGCCCATTACGCAGAAGCCCATCAGGCTATGATCTTTGTCTTCCTCAAAATTCTCCAGGAATATCTCCCTTGCCTCCTCCGACATGTATCTGGACTGCATCACATACTCGATCTCCCGGCCCCCATAGCAGGGCACGCTCTCCAGCAAAGATACAAAAACTTCATAGACCTCTTCCATAAAATAGTAGGAAGGAAAAAAGGCAATATAGTTTCCTTTCCTGCTCCTTGCCACCTGAATCAGATATTTGGCATACCGCCGGTACATTGCCTCTCCACGGCTTGTATACTTGGTACTGACATCCGTGCCGATCAGCAGAAGGCGCTTTCTTGCGTCAAATGGAGACTCTGCATAGATGGCGTAATCTTCCTTTGAATTACTCAAAAGTTTCTTATAATAGTGGATAGGGAGCAGCGTTGCGGAGAAGAATATGGTGCTGTTTCCCTTATCCAGGAACTGGGCGAGACAGTTGGCCGGATTCACGCAGAACAGACGCAGTTTGAACCTCCCATCTTCCTCCAGTTCCGAATAGATCAGATAATTCTCATCCAGTCCCTCATGAATGCTCACGAACATGCGCACCGCAAAATAGAGTTCCAGCACTTCTTTGCGGATCTCCTCGTTGCGGCACTCTTCGAGGTAACGCTCCATCTCCGTCATCAACGCAAGCAGTTTCAGGTAGATATGGGCTACGCTGTCCAGTATCTGGTAATCCTCGCACTCCCGCTTCAGCGCCAGAAGCTGCTTGTTGCACTCATCCAGCCGGCTGGCCAGCCGACTGTCTTCAGTTTTTACCAGACGCTTGATCTTAAGAAAATCCTCTTTATAGATGCTGGCGCTGTACATCTCCCGTCCCCGTTCCACCAGATTATGCGCCTCGTCGATCAGAAACAGATACTCGCCTTTATTTCCCTCGCCGAAGAACCGCTTCAAATGCGCATTGGGATCAAAAACATAATTATAGTCGCAGATGACCGCATCCACCCACAGCGACACGTCCAGCCCCATCTCGAACGGGCAGACGTTCCATTTTCTCGCTTGTTCTTCCAGTGCCTCTCGGCTCATCTCATCGGTGGAGGCCAGCAGTTCATACACTGCGTCATTTACCCTGTCAAAATGCCCCTTGGCGTAAGGGCACTCATCCGGATTGCAGTTTGTCTCCTCGCAGAAGCAGATCTTCTCCTTGGCGGTGAGCACGATCACTTTCATGCGCAGATCCTGGGCTTTCAGGGAGTCGAATGCCTGCCATGCCACCGTTCTGGTAATCGTCTTGGCCGTCAGGTAGAATATCTTCTCTCCCAGCCCTTCCCCCATGGCTTTTACAGCCGGAAACACCGTGGAGATCGTCTTTCCCACTCCTGTAGGAGCCTGTATGAACAGTTTCTTCTTACGGAGGATGGTGCGGTAGACGCTGGTGACCAGCTCCTTCTGTCCCTCCCGGTAAGAAAAGGGAAATTCCACCTGCCGTATGGATGCATTGCGCTTCTTTCTCCACTCAATCTGATAACGGGCCCATCTCTCATAAGAAGCTGTCAGTTCCTGAAACCAGGCTTCCAGATCCTCGAAGGCATATGTGCTTTGAAATCGCCTGATTTCCTCCGTCTCCATATTGCAGTAGGTCATCTGCACGCCAATTTCCTCCAGGCCATTCTGCCTGGCATAGATATAGGCGTAGCACTTTGCCTGGGCCAGATGCACCAGGATGGGCTCTTTCAATGTATCCAGTTCCTGAAAGATTCCCTTGATCTCGTCCACCACGGGACCCTGCGGCGTATCCATGATTCCGTCTGCACGCCCCTCGATCAGCAGCAGGAATCCATCGCAGGCAACCTCCTGCTTCAGGGAGACCTCTGCATGATAATCGGCACCCATCTGCCGCTGGATCTTCCGGTGGATCTTGCCTCCAAGCAGCATGGCGTCCTTGTCCGTTCCTGCTATTCTATTGTCAATATCGCCGCCGCGCAGTATAAATTCCACCAGGCTGCGCACGGAGATTCGAATCACTGGCTGTTCCAAATCCATAGTCCTTTTCGTCCTTCATCTACATTTCTTCCTATTGTACCATAGATTTTCCTTCTGTCGCAGCCTAATTCGTAAATTCCACCATATTGGGGCGAAACCGCAAGGGCAGATGCTGCAGCTGGCACCTTCTGTTGGCGCGGGATTCTATGGCAATGGTCTTGCAGAAGTCCTTCCACAATCTGGAATACCGGGCTTCCTTTTCCGACACTTCAAGATTCCCCTTCCTATCCAGCATATCGTCCCATATCAGAACCCATCTCTTCTTTGCCTCATGCACCACGAACATATCATGGCTCTTGTCATGGATCATCCAGTTCTCCAATGGCAGGCGGTCCGCAAAATGAGGGGCCAGGCAGGTAAGCACCTGAGACTTGGGCGTAATCTGCGCATACAGGATGCCGCTTTTTAATTCCTGGAATCTGAGGAAGCCTTTTAGCGCATGGGCCTCTCCTCCAACGGTACGGCTCAGTTCAAATACTTTCTCCACCTTGGGATGGCTTAAATGCTCCATGATCCTGGTGCTGTCGGGAAGCGTCCTTGCCGCCAGCATGGTGCCAAGGATCGCGTCCCCCTTGTCTTTATCCGCCGCCAGCACGGCATGATAGATATCCCAGTATGCCTGTCTTCCCAAATGCTTCTTGATCAGATTCTCCACGGCGATCGCCTTATGCTCCGTCTCTTCCACTTCCACATAGTCGCAGAACAGCTCCTGCTCCAGCATCCCGCGAAGGGCAATGGCGCAATCTTCTTCCCCCCGGCCCGTCTTCCAGGCATCATAGATGCCGGAGAATATCCCCGTCACCGTATCGCTACACACATAGACCGTCTTCATAGAACTTCCCTCCGAACCTTACATCGTCGAACAGGGACAGCTGCCGGTAGTTCATGCCGTCAATCCCTTCCGGCAGCCTCTCCCTCGCATTCAGCAGATTTCTCGTAATATAGTCTTCCTCAATCTTGGTCGGATACATCATCTTTCCGCCGCAAGTGATAAAATACAGCGCCCGCTTCAGCACTACGCCCATCTTCTTTATATCCTGGAAGTCAAGGCTCCCCAATCTCCTGGCCTTGACAATCCGGGCGGCCGACTTATAGCCGATCCCCGGCACCCGCAGAAGCATCTTATAGTCTGCCCGGTTGATCTCCACCGGAAAATACTCCAGATGCTTCAGCGCCCAGTTGCACTTGGGATCAAACAGCACGTTGAAGTTCGGCGATTCCTCCGACAGCAGCTCGTCTGCCTGAAAATGGTAGTACCGCAGCAGCCAGTCCGCCTGATACAGCCGATGCTCCCGAAGAAGCGGCGGCCCCTCGTCCGTGCGTGCGGGTAGCGTGGCATCCTCATTTACATGGACAAAAGCCGAAAAAAACACTCTTTTTAACTCGAACTTCTGATAGAGCGCCTCTGTCACCTGCATGATCTGATAGTCTGTCTCAGGGGTCGCCCCGATGATCATCTGGGTGCTCTGCCCTGCCGGAACGAACCTGGGCGCATTGCGGTATACCTGGATCTCCTGCCGATTCTGGGCCGCCTTGCTCTGCACCAGGCGCATGGGAGCCAGGATATTCTTCCTGCTCTTATGGGGCGCCAAAAGCCTCAGGCTCTCTGCCGTAGGAAGTTCCAGATTGACGCTCATCCGGTCCGCCAGAAACCCGATCCTGTGCACCAGTTCCTGGCTGGCGCCCGGAATGGCCTTTACATGGATATAGCCCTGGAAATTCCATTCTCTGCGCAGCTTATACAGCGTGGCATAGATCAGTTCCATCGTATAGTCCGGGCTATTCAGAATACCGGAACTCAGGAACAGACCCTCGATATAATTGCGCCTGTAAAACTCCATAGTAAGCGTGCACACTTCATCCGGCGTAAAAGATGCGCGCCGGACATCATTGGTCCTCCTGTTGATGCAGTATTTGCAGTCATAGATGCATTCATTGGTATAAAGAATCTTAAGAAGAGAGATACACCTTCCATCCGCCGAAAAACTGTGGCAGATTCCGGTCTGCTCGCAGCTGCCCATGCCGGTTCCATCATTGGCCCTGGCAGTTCCGCTGGAAGTGCAGGCCACATCATACTTGGCAGCGTCCGTCAGAATATTCAGTTTCTCGTACATCGTCATGGATTCCTGGATTCTCATAGTCATCCGCCTTTCAAAAACGCAATAAGAACATATGTTTGTTTTTTACTATTATACAAACACATGTTCTTATTGTCAATAGGATTCCTATGCTAATATTCCGCCTCATATAGCGGCTTTACCACTTCTGTCAGATCGCTGATCACGGAGATCAGCGTCTGCATATCCTTATCCCGGTTCCTTTGGAACGCATGATACCCGCCCTGTATGCAGTAGCTTAGAATAATATTCCTGACCCTGTCCTTACGGTACTCCGGATGCTTCCGGAATATCATTTCCTTAATGCTGGTCTCAATCCTGTCCGCGAGATGATTCCTCTGGCTTCCGGAAAAAAGTATGGTGATCAGCGAATTCTGAGACAGATAGGCCAGAAATAATTCCCTGGTGAATTCTGCCGGATTTTCCATAATATATTCTGGATGCGAGATACTATTGGTAATGGATGAGACGACTTCCTCTTCCATCCGCTCCGACAAGTCATAGATATCCTTATAATGGGAATAAAACGTAGACTTATTGATGTATGCATGCTCGCACAATTCCTTAATGGTGATCTTCTCCAGGGGCTTCCTGGAGCGAAGCTCGATAAAGGCATTGCGTATCCCTTTCTCCGTTTTCTCAATCCGAAGATCCATGGCATTTCCCCCTTGTAATCCGACGGTTTCATGAATCCGTCGGTTATACGCCTCTTCCTCTATATTGTTGGTGGATAGGCGCTTTTTCATCTTGTATAATCATTATAGATCAGATAATCAACTACTGTCTATTATTTTCAAAAAATAAATTGGAGGATCATTTATGGACTATTATGGATTTTATACCGGAAAAGTATTCGACGCCTACCGCTATCTTGGCGCCCATGCAGAAAGGGAAGGCGTCACCTTCCGTACCTTTGCCCCCAGCGCCCAGCGCATCTCGCTGATCGGGGAATTTAGCAGTTGGGAAGAATGTCCCATGCACAAGGTCTATGATGGCAACTTCTGGGAATGTTACATCCCGGATGCCAGGCCCGGCATGATGTACAAGTACCGCATCTACCAGCAGTCCGGATTCTTTATCGATCACTGCGACCCTTACGGATATGGCATGGAGCTGCGTCCCAAGAATGCTTCTATTATCCGGGACCTCTCTACCTACCATTTTAAGGATTCGAAATGGATGGAACAGCGTACGGATCACAGAAACCAGCCTTTGAATATCTACGAGCTGCATTTCGGCTCCTGGAAGAAGCCTTCAGAGGAAGAAGAGGACTGGTATTCCTATACCGAACTGGCAGATATCCTGCTGCCTTACCTCAAGGAAAACGGCTATAACTATCTGGAGATCATGCCGCTAAGCGAGCACCCTTGCGATGAATCCTGGGGATACCAGAATACCGGTTTCTACAGCCCCACCTCCCGGTACGGAACCGCCCAGGAACTGATGGAGTTCATCGATGCCTGCCACCAGAACGACATCGGCATCATTATGGACTTTGTCCCCGTACATTTTGCCGTAGATGGCTATGCGCTTGCCAACTATGACGGCACTGCGTTATATGAATACCCCAATATAGACGTGGGACGAAGCGAGTGGGGCAGCTGCAACTTCATGCACTCCCGCGGCGAAGTTCGAAGTTTCCTACAGTCTGCCGCCAATTACTGGCTCACCGACTACCATGTGGACGGCATCCGCATGGATGCCATCAGCAATATCATCTACTGGCAGGGAGACCCGGCCAGGGGCGTGAACAAGTCAGCCGTAGACTTTATCCGGGAGATGAACCGGGGCTTGAAGCAGATGCATCCTTCTGCCATCCTCTCGGCAGAAGACTCCACCTCCTACCCCGGCGTGACAAAAAGCACGGCCGAAGGCGGCTTAGGGTTCGACTATAAATGGGACATGGGCTGGATGAATGATACCTTGGAATACTTTCGTACTGCCCCCCAGTACCGTACCAGGGATTATCACAAACTAACCTTCTCCATGCACTATTTTTACAGCGACTCCTTCCTGCTGCCCTTGTCCCACGACGAGGTCGTTCACGGGAAGGCTACCATCCTCCAGAAAATGCACGGGGAATATGAAGAGAAGTTTCCACAGGCCCGTGCCCTGTATATGTATATGTACGCTCATCCAGGCAAGAAGCTCAACTTTATGGGAAATGAGTTCGGACAGCTGCGGGAATGGGATGAGAAGCGGGAGCAGGATTGGGATATCCTGAAGTACCCCATCCATGACGCCTTCCATCGCTTTATGAAGGATTTGAACAGACTCTATCTGAAGCATCCGTCCCTTTCTAGCTGCGACTATGTACCTGAAGGGTTCTCCTGGCTGGACTGCCATCAGGAAGAACGCTGCATCTACGCTTTTTTGCGCACCGATGGAAAGGAACGTATCGCCGCCGTCTTTAACCTGTCTGATCAGGTTCAGGAAGGCTATCGGCTGCCGGTAAAAGGCACCGCCCAGGCTTCCATCCTTCTGGCCAGCGATATGGAGGAATATGCCGGTGCCCGCAAGTATGAAGATCTGGAATTAGCGGCCGATGATGGGGCCATCCAGCTCGATCTTAGCCCCTACAGCGCTCTCTATCTTCTTCTCCAATAACAGCAAAAACGGGCGGTGAACGACAAGAAAGATACGCTTGTCGTCCACCGCCCATATTTTTTTAATCTAAAACTTATTAACTGCTGCCGCAAGGTACTCATTGCTGACTTCCGAGAACCGTTCATTCTCCACAGCCTCTGCGAGCACCGCATCAATCGGCATCTTCCCTAATACCGGAATGTCCAGTTCCTCTGCCACCTCATCCACATGGCTCTCTCCAAATACGGAAATCTTCTTTCCGCAATCCGGGCATACCAGATAACTGTAGTTCTCCACAATTCCCAGTACCGGAATGTCCATCTTCTTCGCCATATTGTAAGCCTTCTTGACAATCATCTGTACCAGATCCTGTGGAGATGTGACGATCACGACTCCATCTACCGGAAGGGACTGGAATACGGTCAATGGAACATCGCCTGTTCCGGGAGGCATATCCACGAACAGATAATCCAGGTCTCCCCACATGACATCCGTCCAGAACTGAGTTACGACTCCTGCGATCACAGGCCCTCTCCAGATAACCGGATCCGACTCGTTTTCCAGCAGAAGATTGACGGACATAATCCTTGTCCCGTCCTTAGCCTCGCATGGGAACATCCCTGCTTCACTTCCCTTGGCCCCCTCATGGATGCCGTACATCTTAGGTATGGATGGCCCGGTAATATCTGCATCCAGGATGCCTACCGAGAATCCCTGCTCTCTCATCAGTCTTGCCAAAGAGGCCGTCACCATGGACTTTCCTACGCCTCCCTTGCCGCTGACAACCGCGATCACCTTTCCGATATGTGAAAATGGGTTCGCGGGCTCCTTCATATCCTGTGGCTTGCTGCTGCAGGAATCTGCATGCGCGCATCCGGCGCAGTCAGATGGAGAGCAGCCATTCTGTTGTTCTTCTGACATGATCTATATACCTCTTTCCAAATTAAATTACTCTATTCTTCTACTGCCGCAATAACCTCGATCTCGCACAGCAGGTTCTTTGGCAGCGTCTTTACTGCTACGCAGCTTCTGGCTGGCTTGGATGTAAAGTATTTTGCGTAAACTTCATTAAATGCCGCAAAGTCTCCCATATCCGCAAGGAAGCATGTGGTCTTTAACACCTTGTCGAAGGAAGTTCCTGCCTCTTTGAGGATCTCGCCGATATTCTTGCATGCCTGTTCTGCCTGTCCCTCGATCGTATCCGCCTCTACCGTATCCGTCGCAGGATTGATTCCGATCTGTCCTGCGGAATAGAGGATTCCTCCATGTACATATCCCTGTGAATATGGTCCCAATGCCTTTGGCGCTTTCTCTGTTGATACTACTTTCATAATTACCTCTCCTTTGCCTGTTCTAATATTTTTTGTGCGATACATACGTCAAAAAGCCCCATTCCCACTGATTTGAAATAGGTGGTCTTTCCGGCGCCTGCTTCTTCATCCGCTCCTGATGCCAGATACTCGTGCATCAGCATGACCCGGTCCATGGTAAGGCGTCCTTCCGAGAGCGGCTGGCTTAAGTCCCCGCATTCTTCGCATGCATAAGGGAGCTCGATATATACCTTATCCACAAGATCCCAGATCACATCCGGTATTTCCCGCATATCAGGAGTAAAGGAACCGATCGCGATAATGCATTTTCCTTCCAATAACGCTCTGTCATTAGGAAGCACCGGTGTCGTAGAAGGCGTTGTCGTGCAGATGATATCGCTTTTTTTCGCTAATTCTTCTACTGTCTTACATTGTACTACCTTTGTGCCTTCCTTATCAATAGCTTTTTCCAATCTGCCCAGATAATCTGTCAAGTCCCGGCTGCTGTGATTATAGACGTATACGGTATGGATATCCCTGGCCGTGCATGCATAAAGCGCCTGGTAAAATCCCTGCACGCCCGCGCCAATGATCCCTACCGTATGGCTGTCCTTTGCCGCCAGATGCCGGATTCCCACGCCTCCAACGGCGCCGGTCCGCCACGCGGTAACCGTCTGTCCATCCAGTATGGCCAGCGGCTTGCCAGTCTGATAGTCGTTTAAAAGCATCACGCCGTCAATGGACGGCAGGCCCAGCTTGGCATTGTCGGGAAAGATGCTCAATATCTTGGTCCCGATCATTTCCTTTGTATAGCAGGGCATGTACATCATAGACTTATTGGCATCCTCCACAGCCTGCCTGGGCGGCATGTAATAGTCTCCCTCTCCGAATATCCGGTAGGCCTCCTCAATCTGATCCATCATCTGATTCAAGTCTATCAGCGATTCGATTTCCTGCTTCTCTAATACGATCATGCTATGCTCCCTCCAATTCTTCTTTTTCCCTGGTTACATTTTTCAGCCATTTATAACTGAGATACCGCTTTATGGTAATCGGCACCTTGATCAGTTCGTCACTCATCAATATGACATAGACGATCGGCACGCTTGCATGAAATACGAAGGCGGCCACCGCGCCCAGCAGTATGGAGAATCCCCACATGGTAGACACGTCCATGATAAGCCCGAACCTGGTATCCCCGCCGGAACGGAAGATTCCTACCACCATCGTGCAATTTAAGGACTGGGCGATCGTGAAATAGGACATGACGAAGAACATGAATGTCAGATATCCTTTTGCATCCGGACTGAGCGCCAGCGTAGCGTTGGCAATCGGCGCGGCCGCCAGGATCACCAGCGCGCCTGCCGCTCCCAGAATCAGGCTGAGATAGATGAACCGCTTGGCATACGCCTTGGCGTGCTCCAGTTTCTGTTCTCCGATGGTCTTGCCAAGATAGATTGCTGTAGCATGAGAGATGCCGAACACCACGACGGTCGCCAGCTGCCTGGCTACCTGGGCCACGGAATTGGCTGCTACGGCCGCGCTTCCAAGGTGGCCGATGACCGCTGTATTAGCGGAACTTCCCAGTCCCCACATCAGTTCATTGAGGACCACCGGCATCGCGTACACCATATAGTCCTTTAAAAGCACCTTGTCCACATGCACCATATCCCCGATCCTGATACGCACCACCCGGTTCTGAAAGTATGCATAGCACAGCACGATGACCATCTCCACGATTCTGGCGCACAGCGTTCCGATAGCAGCGCCGCGGATTCCAGAAGCCCGAAGATCAGCAGCGCATTCACGGCAATATTTACGATCAGCGAGATGCTGTAGACAAAGGTAGCAATCAATACCCGCTCGATGCTTCTCATGATATTTAAGTAGACCTGCGTCACTGCCATGAACAGATAGGAAAAGCCGACAATCCTCAAGTACCGGATGCCCTCCGCGATCACCGCAGGATCCGAGCTATAGATGCGCATCAGCGCCTCCGGAATAAAGAGAGCAGCAGCCGCAAACGCCACGGCCGTAATCAGCCCCGCCGCAAGTCCCATCCCCAGCACCTTCTCGATGGTCCTTGTATCCTTCTTCCCCCAGTACTGGGCCGTCAGGACGGTAGCCCCGGAAGTAATGCCCATGAAGATCAGCGTCATGATAAACTGAATCTGTCCGGCTAAAGATGCGCCGGAGAGCACCTTCTCCCCCACTCGTCCCAGCATGATCACGTCTGCTGCCGTCACCCCCACATTGATCAGATTCTGAATGGCCATAGGGATGACCAAGGCAAATACATTCCGGTAAAAACTTCCCCAATTTATATTCAGGCGTTTTGCTGCCTCCTGTCCTGGTCTCTTCATTCGTAAGTCCTCCCAATTATCCAGTCTGACAATTATTGTACCAAAACAACGGCAGGATGGCTAGAGCATCCCCATCTTTTTCTCAATTATTTCCCATCTCGCGGCAAAGCCCGTCGTACAGGAAAAATGTCATCGGCACCTCCTGTCCCTCTATCTGGAAAGCATGGGTTCTCTGCGCGCGCCGATGCATCTTCTGATGCTCATAGAAGGGGTAGTTGCATGTGGTATCCGTATATAGGAAGAACTCGTTGATTCCCTCCGCCTTAAAGTAGTCCGTCAGGCTGCAAAACATCTTTTTCCCAAGGCCTCTTCCCCGGAACTTAGAACGGATGGCAAAGAACGCCACCTCCCCTTGATAGTCCTTCCCGCTTTCTTTCAGCAATTCCCCGTCAATCTCATTTACGGCGGAAAATATTGAAGACACTCTTCTACCCTCCCGGTCAAGCAGCAGCCCGGCCACGGCCCTGATCTGATTCAGCCGGATTTTAAGCGGACACCTGTGATGCCTGATGTTCTTGCCCATGATGACTCCCGCCACCGTTTTGTCACATATTGCTACCTGCTTGTAAGTCTGGTTGGCCAGGCATCCGTACAAGTATGCCTTTGCCATCTTACGGGCAGCCTGCGGGGTCGTCAGCTGGTCATAATTCCAAGTCTCGCTGATGATCTCCTCTATGGCTTCATAATCCTCGTCCCTCATTTCTCTAAGCATGATCTCTTCCTGCATGATATATCTCCTTTCTCTTTTGCACATGTTCGTGTATAATGAGCATAAAGTATACAGTAACTGTAGAGTCAAGGAGGAAGATTCTCTATGAAAAATTTGAATGCCAGGCCTATCCGGCTCACCACCGCCCAGTTCGCGCAGCTGCACGGAATCAATAAGCGGACGCTGCATTATTACGATGCCATCGGACTGTTCTCTCCCATTTATAAAGGCGATAACAACTACCGGTATTATGACTATTCCCAGAGTATAGAGTTGGAATATATTCTCATGCTGAAGGAACTTCACATGAGCCTTGAGGAGATCAAGGAATATATGGACCAGCCGGATACGTGCCGCTTCTATCGCATCGCCGATGGCAAGCTGGAAGAGATCGACCAGGAGATCCGACGCCTGAAAAAGACAAAGGATATCCTTAAGCGCCAGAAGCAGCAGCTGGACTTATGCCGCAGTATAACGCACCAGGAACTTCGGATTGGCAAATGTCCGGATGCCTGGCTTGCGACCATCCCCTATGCCTTCGCAGACGATGATGCCGTCAAAGCCCTGCGCCATCTGAGGAACTCCTTCGACGCAGCACAGTGCCGGATGGGATTTGGAAGTTATATTACGGTTGAAAATATAAGAGAAGGGAATTTTGAAGAATATGGAGGCCTGTTCGTCCCCGTAGAAAAGAAGAAACAAAAGCCCGGCCTCCTATTGCGCCCGGAAGGCACCTACCTCTATGGCTATTCCATAGGAGACTGGAGCGCTCTTCCTTCTCTTTATAAGAAAATGCTTGCTTATGCCAGCGAGAACCATCTGATCCTGACCGGCAATGCCTATGAGACCGGATTGAATGAGATCGCCATCTCTTCCATAGAAGAATACGTCACCCAGGTTATGATTCGGATCCTGCCTGCAGATTCCTAAATTCTTTCCAGCAGAAGTTCAAATGGGATGCTAAAGAATATAAAACCTAAGAATGACACCAGAATGCCTGGCACCAGTCCTTCAAAGCGCCGGATCCGAAACCTTTCGGGGTTCTTGGGATTCTGCCATATGGTGCAGGCGTCCGTCTCTCTCATATGCTTTTTGATATAACTCTCCGTATAATGATCTTCGGATGCTCTCTCCATCACCTTCCCGTCCGCCATAAAACGTACCACGATTCTGTAGTATTCCGTGCTTCGCTCCATGCCTGAATAAGCTGCCTTTATAAACTGTCCTTCGCCCCGCTTTCTATAGATCAAGCAGTCGGCCAGCATGGACAGCCCCATCGCAATCTGGAACCCTCCAAAAGGAACCGCGATCACAAACACCAGAAGAAGATCTGCCTTCATAACACAGGCAAATCCAAACACCGCTCCAAAGATCAAAAACCCGGCCGCCACGATATATCCCGCCTTGCGGCTATATGCCCAGCCGTTTGCCGTAGCGGCCAGGCAGATAATGCCCAATAACAGGCTAAGGAAAACAACGATAATCACATTTAGATCATTCATAATGCCCTCCTACCAGCACCATCACAGACCTCTCCCCGGCAAGAACCTCATCCTGCATCAAAGGCACTGGTTCCTCGTGGTACCCCACGCCTTCCTCGCCGGTATTCGCCGCAATGCTCCACTTCATATCTCCCGGCAGGGTGGGGAGCGTGACCGTCATGGCCTCCCAATAGGCATTGATCAGAATATAGACGATGTCGTCTTTCTTTCTTTTGCTGTCAAATCCCGCAAACATTGCCGCTATGACCTTGGCGTCCTCCCCAAAGTCTCCCTCAAAAGGCCGTACCCCATGAAGGCTCACATCCATAAGGCCGCAGGTCGCCGGCTGGCACAGGCCGTGGATGGCAGGGTGCTTCTTGCGGAAATGGATCATATACCGGAAGAACTGGTAGATATCCTGGTTCTTCTTAAGCAGCCCCCAGTCAAGCCACGAGATCTCATTATCCTGGCAATACGGATTGTTGTTGCCAAACTGGGTATTGCAAAATTCGTCTCCCGCAAGGAACATAGGCGTCCCTCTGCTTGTAAGGAGCGTCGCGCAGGCATTCTTGATCATCCGCTTTCTTAGATGAAGAACCTCTGGATCGCTGGTTACGCCCTCCGCTCCGCAGTTCCAGCTGCGGTTATCGTTGCCGCCATCCGTATTGCCCCAGCCGTTAGCCTCGTTGTGCTTCTCGTTATACGAGTACAGATCATACAGCGTGAATCCGTCATGACAGGTGATAAAATTGATGGAGGCATCCTTTCCCCGGATATTCGGATCGTAGATATCCGGCGACCCGACCAGGCGCTTGGCCGCATACTTGCCGCACCATAGGCCTCCCTTCAGATATTCCCTCATATCATCCCGGTACTTGCCGTTCCACTCGCACCACCGCTTAAATGCAGGGAAGTCTCCCACCTGGTATAATCCCCCGGCGTCCCACGCTTCGGCGATCAGCTTCGTATCAGCAAGAATCGCATCCTGGGCCAGCGCCTGTAGAAGCGGAGGCTTCCTCATCGGCGTGCCGTCTTCGTTGCGTCCAAGAATAGACGCAAGGTCGAACCGGAATCCGTCAATCCGGTACGTGGGGACCCAGTACCTGAGACAGTCGATGATCATCCTCTGTACCACCGGATGATTGCAATTCATGGTATTGCCGCAGCCGCTGAAATTATAATAATAGCCATCGGGAGTCAGGAGGTAATAAATATTGTTGTCAAAGCCTTTAAAAGATATGAAAGGCCCGTTCTCGTTCCCTTCTGCCGTATGATTGAATACCACGTCCAGGATAACCTCGATTCCGTTCTCATGCAGGGATTTTACCAGCTGCTTCAGTTCTGTCCCCTCCCGGTTATACTCTACCGCAGATGCATAGCTGGTGTTGGGCGCGAAGAAGCTGACGGAATTATAGCCCCAGTAGTTCAGAAGTTCTCTTCCATCCACTACCCTACGGTCGCTCAGCTCGTCAAATTCGAAGATGGGCATCAGCTCGATGGCATTGACCCCCAGGTCCTTCAGATAAGGGATCTTCTGTCGGATTCCCTCAAAGGTTCCAGGCGCGCTGACCCCGGGATCCATCATGGTAAATCCCCGGACATGCATCTCGTAGATGACCAATTCTTCCATTGGAATCTTGGGCCATACTTCCGTGCCCCAGTAGAAATTGTTCCTCACCACCCGGGCCCGGTATCCGTCATCGCTGACCTTCCGTCCCCAGGTACTCTGTCCGGTCACTGCCTTGGCGTAAGGATCCAGAAGAATATTTTTCTTGTCAAAGAGGAGGCCCTCCTTTGGATTATAAGGCCCATCCAGCCGGTATGCATATTCGAATTCCTCCACATTCAGGCCGAATACCACCATGGAATAGACATTTCCAATCTTATAATTGTCCGGAAATGGAATCACCGCATAAGGCTCGGACTCCTTCCTGTGATAGAGGAGCAGCTCGCAGGAAGCTGCCCCCTGGGACTGCACCGTAAAGCAGACTCCCTTAGGAATCGGGGTTGCTCCGTCAAACATATAGAAGCCTGGCCTTACATCAAATCCATTGACCCGGTCCAGGGGTTCCATATGCTGTATCTCCATGTCCAGGGGCGTGGTGGCCGTCAATAGTTCCATCGTCTTATCCTGTTCGCTGTTCATAGGCATTCCTTTCTTACTACCGCGTAGTATTCAGATAATAGACCGCCAATTGCGTGCGGTCTCTTAGTTCTAATTTGTCCAGTATGCTGCTGATATAATTGCGCACCGTACCCTCGCTTAAGAACAGGCGCTTCGCAATCTCTTTATTGCTCAGTCCCTCTGCCACCAGGGAGATTACTTCCAGTTCCTTTTCGCTGATCTCATGCGCCTCCCAGTCAAACGTCTTCTTCTCCTGCAGAAGGTCCGGTATCTTGGCGATAATCTCCGTCCCAAATACCGTCTGCCCTGTTTTTACCGCCTGCAGTGCCGGCAGGATGCTGTTGTAATCCTGCTTCAGCAGATAGCCCTTCACGCCATATTTCAACGCCTTTACAATATATTCATCGTCGGAAAAGGTGGTAAGAAGCAGGATCTTCGCCTCGGGATACGCCTTTAGTATCTCCTGGGAAGCAGTCAGCCCGCTTACATTCTTCATGCGGATATCCATCAGAAGTACATCCGGCTTGTGCTTCCGGTATAATTCAAACGCCTCGCTCCCATCCTGCCCCATGCCAGATACCCGGATCTCTTCACTCGACTCCAGTATGGTCTTCAACGCGCTGGAAACCAGCACGTCATCGTCTACAATTACAATATTCAACTCCCTACCTCCTTTTTCTTAGGCACCGTGATGTAGATGCGGAATCCCCGCTCCCTTCGGATCTGTATGGTCCCGTCCAGCGCCTCGATCCGCTCCTTCATATTCTGTATCCCGATTCCCCGGACGCCATCCTTTACTTCTTCCGGACCGCTGACGCTTCCGTTATCCTCGATTACCAGCTGATACAGCCCCGGATGCTCTCTTGCAAGAACATTCACCTGAGTGGCGTTGCTGTGCTTCATGACATTGTTAAGCGCTTCTTTTACGATCGTGATAAAACTATACTTGATCTCCCTTGGGACATCGTATCCCATATCATATTCCAGATGGGCCTTGCAGAAGGCAAAGTCGCCCACCAGTTCCCCCAGCACCTCCTCCATGTTGATAGATTCGTCGTGAAGGTCGTGGACGCTTCGCCGCACGCTGCTCATCGCGGCATTCAAGGTATCCTCCAGCTGGAGCAGCGGTTCTTTTAAGTTTTCCTCCCTGCTGATGGCCTTCATGGCTCCCACCATAAGAATCGACCTGGACAGCATATGGCCCACATTATCATGAATCTCCCGCGCGATCCGGTTGCGCTCCCTCAAGGTGGCTGTATAGATCTCATAGTCCTGCTTCTCCAGCAGATTCTGGTTCTTCTCCTTCAGAAGAAGATTTAGTTCTGTGCCGTCATCCCTGGTCTTTCGGAACTTATGCTCCAGTTCTTCAAATTTTCCAGTCTGATACTGGATCAGCATCGCCACCAGGCAGCCAAGCGCTATCAAGCACGTAATTTCCGGCTCCTTTGGGCCATAAGAGATCAGATAAAGCACCGCCAGGACAGCGATCAGAATATACTGTCGGTAGTCCAGCAGGCTATATAAGACGAGCGGGGTAAAAAGCAAAAGCTGCGGGATCGCGATTGATATCGCAAGAAAAACGATGGCGGATGCAAGATTCCACTTCCAGGAATCCCGGTAGAGATTGGATGCCCCATAGATAATGGCCGCAAGAAGCGCCACAAGAAATGCCGTATCAGCTGGCACCAGCAATACGGTGGTAAAGCAATATATTAGCAAGACTGTCTGGTCGATCGTTCTCTTCATAAATATACGTTTCCTCAAAACTGCCCAAAAGGGCATGACATTTGTCACTTGCCATCCTGACAACTGACACTTACATTATAAACGCCAGGGCTTTATACTACAAGTAACAAATCACAAAACAGAATGATCCATAAGGAGGAACACCCATGATCCACATTGAAAATCTGGTAAAAAGATATGGAGACCTGGTGGCGCTTGACCACTTAAGCCTTAATATACAAGAGGGAGAGATCTTCGGCCTGCTGGGCCCCAACGGGTCCGGCAAGACAACAGCCATCAACTGTCTGCTCGCGCTGTTAAAATATGACAAGGGTACCATCACCATATTTGGGAAGCCCATGCGTCCCAACAGTTATGACATCAAAAAAGACATCGGGGTGGTCATGCAGAACGTGGCAGTCTTTGAACAGATGACCGTCCGGGAGAACATCGACTACTTCTGCGGCCTGTACGTCAAAGACAA
>OGYI01001838.1_pt1 | contig 18402 bp, 14 predicted proteins | sample 1576521 | NCBI WGS metagenome assembly OGYI01 (sample SAMEA3541484, study PRJEB24748) | human gut metagenome | biome: human gut; feature: human-associated habitat; material: faeces | place: China | collected 2012
CAGTCCAGGGTGATATTGGAAAACGGAGCCTGGGTTCCCCAGCGGCTGGGAGTATTCACTCCATAAATGAAAGACTCAATGCATTTCTTCACCTCCGGATAGGTCAGATGGTCTGCTTTTACAAAAGGAGCCAAGTATGTATCAAAGGAGGAAAACGCTTGAGCTCCGGCCCACTCATTCTGCATAATTCCCAGGAAATTAACCATCTGATTGCAGAGTACGGACAAATGCTTTGCCGGAGAGGAGGTAATCTTTCCGGGAATTCCTCCCAGGCCCTCTAAAAGGAGCTGTTTCAGTGACCAGCCTGCGCAATAGCCGGTAAGCATAGACAGATCATGAAGATGAATGTCCGCATTTCTGTGAGCATCCGCGATCTCCTGGTCATAAATCTCGCTGAGCCAGTAGTTGGCTGTCACCGCGCCGGAATTGCTTAAAATCAGTCCTCCAACAGAATAGGTAACGGTAGAATTCTCCTTTACCCGCCAATCTTCCACCTTCACATATCCGTTTACCAGATCTTTATAATCCAAAATAGAGCTGTTCATATTACGGATCTTCTCCCGCTGTTTGCGGTAGAGAATATAGGCCTTAGCCACTTCTGTGTAGCCGGTCTGCTCCAGAACATGCTCTACGCTGTCTTGAATTTCCTCCACGGAAATCTTTCCATCCTTCATTTTATTCTGGAAATCCGCGGTTACTCTCAAAGATAAAAGCTCCAGAATCTCATGATTATATTCCTTTGCCGTTGCCTTAAACGCTTTCTTAATTGCTTCCGTGATTTTGGACAGATTAAACTCCGCGATCTCTCCATCACGCTTTACAACTTCAATCATCCCAAATATACTCCTTTCGCACCCCTGCCGGTCTTAGTCAAGGTTTCTCGCCAAACGAGAACGCCACGAAATCCATTATAGCAGATAGAAACAAAAAGCACAATATCTATGTTCTCTTTTAAAAAAATACATAGATATTGTGCTTTGCCCCCAAGCCTCCAGGGGGACAAATTTTCTTTTATTTCCGTATCAGTTCAGGATGTTCCTCAAAGTATATTCTTGCCTTTTCTTTATCCCGTCCAATCTGAGTTTTCAAATCCTCGATGGAATCAAAGCGCATCTCTCCCCGGATAAATGCCAGAAGCTGAACTTCAATCACTACGCCGTAAATATCGCGGTCTAAATCGAAAATATAGGTCTCCACCCCTACCGGATTTTCTCCTTCTACCGTCGGCTTCTTTCCAATATCGGTGACGCCCCGATAAGTTTTCCCATCCAGCTTTACCCTGGATACATAAACGCCGAACATAGGCAGTCGCTTATTTGCAGGCGGAACCAGATTTGCAGTGGGAAATCCCAAAATCCGTCCTCCCATATTTTTGCCGTGAACCACCGCGCCATGGATGGCGTAAGGTTCTCCCAAAAGTTCCCAAGCTTTTTCTACATTTCCCTGGTCTAATTCTTCCCGGATATAGGTACTGCTGATATCCCTGTTCTCGTCTTTTTCCTTTTCAATCACCCAGAGCTTAAAGTCATACTCCTTGGACATCTGCACCAACAGACCGGCGTTTCCCAGACGGTTATAGCCAAAGCTGCAGTCCGTTCCTACTACGATTGCCTTGGCGTTCATCTGTCCCAGCAGAATATCGCGGACGAAGTCCTCCGGCATCATATGAAGGGTTTCCTTTGTAAATGGGTATTCCACCAAATAGTCAATCCCCGTCTCTTCCATATTTCTCCGGCGCTCCATATTCGTAGTCAGAAGCCTTTGGGCTTTGCCCGTTACCATAGCGTCAGGCGTTACGCTGAAAGTAAACACCGCCGTCCGGTAACCATAGCGCTCACGCACTTGTCCCATCTTAGCCATGATCTTCTGATGTCCCCTGTGCCTGCCGTCAAATTTTCCAATGGTTACCACCGTCGGTTCGTGGATCTGAAATTCCATGGTATTTGTAATATAGTGCATACCTGTTCCTCCCCGGTTCTGTCTGATGAGCCGCGGCGTTTTCTCCTCTCCCTCATCTTAATCAGCTGATGCACGGAGCATCTTTTTGGGCTTCCAGAAATGCCGCCTTTCTTCATATTCATAAAGCCCCATCAGAAGGCCTTGGCTGTCGTACATGCGAAACAGCTGTCCGTCTCCCGGCTCCTTTATTTGCTGGTCTGTCCCCTCAAGCTGCCTGGCAAAGCAGGGATTCCCATTATGGACCAGACCATCTGCCTCCGGACGGCTGGCCAGCGCCGGATAATCGCTCAATGCCGCCTCTACAGGAACAATCCGTTCTGCAATTCTTCCCTCTCCGGCCAGCGCTTCGATCTCGTCCAGCTTCAGGCTGTCTTCGATCCTGAAGCCGGCGGCTCTGGTTCTGGTCAACTGCTCCATACACCCGGCGCATCCCAATGCTTCCCCGATATCATGGCACAAGGTTCGGATATAAGTTCCCTTGGAGCATGAAACCGTCAACCTAATTCTTGGAAGGCTGATTTCTTCAATCTCAATTTCATAAATCTTTACCGGCCGGGCCTCCCGCTCTACTGTTTTGCCCTGACGGGCCAGCTCATAGAGTTTTTTTCCCTGGACTTTCAGGGCGGAATACATAGGAGGAATCTGGTTATAATCTCCTATAAATCCCCCCACGGTACGGCGAATATTCTCCTCATCCAGAGTCATGGCCTTTTCTCTTTCCTCCCGCAGAACCTTCCCGGTTGTGTCCTGGGTGTCCGTTTCCTGGCCCAGCAGAAGCACCGCGCAGTAGGTCTTATCCCGGTCTGTCAGGAGGTCGCAGAGACGGGTTCCGATGCCAAGACATACCGGAAGCACCCCCTGGGCTGCCGGATCCAACGTCCCCGTATGGCCGATCTTTTTCTGTTTTAAAATGCCGCGAAGCCGGGCTACTACATCATGAGATGTATAACCCGGTTCCTTATATACATTAATCATTCCATGGTACATGAATTTTTCCTACGCCTCTGCCTCTTCCAGCTCTTTTGCAATATGTCCCGCCAGGTTGTTGATCACATCGTGGATACTGCCGTTCATAGTACAGCCGGCGGCTCTTACATGACCTCCTCCGCCAAAGTAAGCGGCAATACGGCTTACATCTACCACATGCTGGGATCTCATGCTTACCTTGTACTGCTGAGGTCCGGTCTCATAAAGAAACAGAGCGCACTCAACTCCTTCTGTAAGCCTCAGCTGGTCAATAATCCCATCCAGATCCTTGCTGGTGACACCATAAAAATCCATATCTTTTTTCTTAATGGCGCTGAAAATACACTTTCCATCCATAAAAGTAATGCTTTCCAGCAGGGCGCGGCCCAAAATCTGGTTCTGTACATAGGTCTTACGATAAAAACTGCCGTCAATAATCTCGCCAAAGTCAATTCCCTTTTCCATCAGCTTTCCAGCAATCTCCATCGTTCTGGCGGAGGTGCTGGAAAATTTAAATACGCCGGTATCGTGTACAATTCCGGTATACAGGCACTCCGCCACTGTCTGATCGATGGCTTCCGGCCGCAGCTGCTCGTAAAGCACCTCGCAGGCAGAGCTGGCTCCGTCCGCCACCAGATTTACCTGGGCATAACGGGTATTGGTTATATGATGGTCCAGGCAAAGGCTCTTCTTGGCACTTTTCAAATACGGCAAAAATTCTCCGAGGCGGTCTTCGCTGCCGCAGTCCAGGCAGATGCACAAGTCATAGGTTTCATCATCCACATGACTGCGGATTTTGTCAAAGCCGCTCATATAACTGAACTTGCGGGAAGCTTCCTCCAGGTAAACCACCGCATGAATTTGGGGATATTCCCGTCTTAAATAGTTCCAAAGGCCGAGACTGGATCCCAGGCAGTCGCCATCCGGATGGATATGGCCCAGAATAGCGATGGAAGAAGCCTCCTGTATCATAGATTCCAGTATACTCATTCCCGGCCCTCCTCATCTGCTTTCGCCACCTCATCAATCAGGTGGGACATATGGACGCCGTACTCAATAGACTGATCCAAAATGAAGCGGATCTGGGGAGTATTGCGCAGGTTGACCCTGCGGGCCAGCTCCCTGCGCACAAACCCCTCCGCGCTCTTTAATCCCTCGATGGTGGCTTTTCCGGCCTCCTCATCGCCAAGAACGCTTACATACGCCTTGCAGTATTTCAAATCCGGCGTCACTTCCACCGCCACCACGCTGGTCATGGGGTGGATGCGCGGATCCTTGATACCGGAGCGTATCAGTTCGCTCAGTTCACGCTGCACTTCCATGTTGATTCTCGTATTCTTAATACTGTTTTTGCGCATATAATTCCTTTCTTTTATAACTGACGTGAGGATCACAGTGTTCCTATCTGGGCACCTCAACCATAGTGTAAGCCTCGATCTCATCATCCACCGCAAGATCGTTGAACTTCTCAAATACAAGACCGCACTCGTATCCGGCCGCAACTTCCTTTACATCGTCCTTAAACCGCTTTAAGGAGGCGAGGCTGCCGTCAAAGAGCTGCTCTCCGGCCCGGCTGACGCGGCACTTGCAGCCGCGGACGAATTTTCCATCCAGCACATAGGAACCGGCAATCGTACCCACTCCGGAGGCCTTGAACAGCTGACGCACCACTGCGTGGCCGATAACCTTTTCCTCGAAAATAGGATCCAGCATGCCCTTCATCGCTGCCTCCACATCCTCGATCGCCTGGTAAATTACCTTATACAGGCGAATATCTACTTTTTCACGCTCAGCCACTGATTTAGCCGTCGCATCCGGACGCACATTGAATCCGATGATAATCGCATTGGAAGCAGAAGCTAAGGTTACATCAGATTCATTGATGGCTCCTACGCCGCCGTGAATCACCTTTACTACTACCTCCTCATTGGAAAGTTTGGTCAGGCTCTGACGAACTGCCTCCACGGACCCCTGTACATCCGCCTTTACAATAATCGGAAGTTCCTTCACATTTCCTGCCTTAATCTGGCTGAACAGGTCATCCAGAGACAGTTTTGCCTTGGTATCCTCAATCAGTTTATTCTTACTCTCGGAAATAAATGTTTCCGCGAAGTTTCTTGCTTCCTTTTCATTCTCTGTTGCCACAAAGACTTCGCCGGCCTGGGGTACATCATTTAAGCCCAGGATCTCAACCGGCATAGAGGGGCCGGCTTCTTTTACGCGGCGTCCTCTGTCATCCATCATAGCGCGAATCTTTCCATAGCAGGCGCCTGCCGCAATGGTATCGCCTACTCTCAAAGTACCCTTCTGCACCAGAACTGTCGCAACCGGACCTTTGCCCTTATCCAGCTCCGCCTCAATCACTAAGCCGCGGCCCTTCCGGTTGGGATTCGCCTTCAGTTCCAGAACATCGGCTGTCAGAAGGATCATCTCCAAAAGATCGGTGATTCCTTCCTTAGTGTGAGCGGATACCGGAACAAATACGGTGCTGCCGCCCCAATCCTCGGGAATCAGTTCATACTCTGACAGCTCCTGCTTTACCTTTTCTACATTCGCGCTGGGTTTATCGATCTTGTTGATTGCAACAATAATCTCCACATTTGCCGCCTTGGCATGGTTGATTGCCTCGATCGTCTGAGGCATCACGCCGTCATCGGCCGCTACAACCAAAATCGCGATGTCCGTAGACTGGGCGCCCCGCATACGCATAGCGGTAAATGCCTCATGTCCGGGAGTGTCCAGGAAAGTAATCTTTCTTCCGTTGATTTCAATAACAGAAGCGCCGATATGCTGAGTAATGCCTCCTGCCTCCTTGGCCGTTACATTGGTCTGACGAATGGCATCCAGAAGAGAGGTTTTACCATGGTCTACATGACCCATCACACACACTACCGGAGGTCTGGGAACCATATCTTCCGGATTCTCCTCGTCCTCCTTTAAAAGCTCTGCGATCACATCTACCTTCTCTTCCTTCTCGCAGAGTACATCGAACTCCAGAGCAATCTCTTCCGCCTTCTCGTAATCGATCTCCTGGTTCAAAGTTACCATCTGCCCTTTTAAGAACAGCTTTTTAACAATTACAGAGGGCTGAAGTTTCATCTTCTCCGCCAGCTCACGGATCGTCAGCGTCTCCGGAATCACGATCGTCTTGATATCCTCCACCTTAGCCTCTTCCTTCTTAGGCTGCGGCATAATGAAGGCTCCCTTTCCGGTCTTTCCGGAACGGCTGTTCTTTCCCTTTGCCTCATCCTCATGATCTCTCTTGTCAAAACGGTCATTCTTATGAGCATTTTTGTTCTGCTGGCGTCCGCTGGTGGGCTTTGCCTGGATCGGCGTATCAAAGCTTACCCGGCTGCCTCCGTCACGGCCGCCAGACCTGCGGTTCCCATCACGGCCGCCGCGGCTGTCGCGGTCTTTATCTGCGCCGTCACGGCCGCCTCCAAACCGATTCTGGCCGTAACCGCCCTGACCGCGGCCTCCGTCACGGTTCTCTCTTCCGTCACGGCTCTGGAAGCCTCCCTGACGGCCTCCGTCGCGATTATCTCTTCCGTCGCGGCTCTGGAAGCCTCCCTGACGGCCTCCGTCGCGGCCCTCTCTTCCGTCGCGGTTCTGGAAGCCTCCCTGACGGCTTCCGTCACGGTTCTCTCTTCCATCGCGTCCACCCTGGAAATTTCCCTGGTTCCGATTTCCGTCACGATTTTCACGGGCCGGCTGATTCCGGTCCAGATCTGTCTGCCCGGTTCCTAAGCGGCTGTTCTGGTTCCCCTCTGCCGCCGGAGATTTTGCTCCTGCCGCCGCCTGAGAGCGATTCGGCGCCTGGGTCGGCTTCGGTACCGGGCGCTTGATCTGCTGCTGCGCATTCTGAGGACGGAAAACGGCAGTCAGCTTCTTCTTAGGCGCCTGCCCATCCGTCTTTCCCGCCTCTGGCTTTTGGCTTTCCTGCTTTGCTGCCTCTGGCTTAGAAGACGCGCCGCTCTTTTCCGCTGCTTCTGACGCAGACATCTTTCCTTCCGGGCCGGCTTCCTGACGAGCCGGAGCGGATTTTTTCGCAGACAGCGACCCTCTCACCGCATTCTCCTGAGCCTCTGTCAGCTTAGTCGCTGCAAACAGCTTTGCGGAAGGGTCATTTTTCTTAATAATCTCTAATATTTCTTTGCTGGTGGTTCCCAGCTCATTTGCCAACTCACTTACTTTCATTCACACTACCTCCATTTATATTCATCAGCGCTGCCATCGACTTTGCGAACCCGGCGTCCTCCACAGACAAAGAAGCCCGAAACTCCTTTCCCATGGCGTGGCCAAGTTCATCCTTCGTACCGAACAGAACAATCGGAACTTTGTAGTAAGCACACATATTTATAAACATCTTTTTGGTATTGTCCGAAGCCTCCTCCGACACAATGACCAGATGGGATTTTCCGCTTTTTACCGATTTTTCGGTGGAGAACTCTCCGCTTACCACCTTTCTGGCCCTGGCGGCCAGCCCAATCAGTCCAAACAGTTTTTTTCTATTTTCCAAGAACTTCCATCTCCTTTTCCAGGCTCTCATAGACCTCTTTCGGAATTGCCATCTTAAAAGAGCGTTCCAGTCCTTTATTTTTTATGGCCTTTTTCAGACATTCCTCAGATGGGCAAAGGTACGCTCCACGCCCGTTCTTTCTTCCGGTGGCATCCAGGAGGATTTCTCCTTCGGCGGTCTTAATGACCCGGATCATCTCCTTCTTTCCTTTCATTTCGCCACAGCCAATGCACTGTCTTTGCGGAATCTTCTTCATGCTCACGAACCATCACTCCTAATCTTTCCGGTATCCTTACTCCTGCCCCTCCAGGGCGTCTTCGGCCTCATAATCCGGGTAGTCTTCCGAAAGCTCTTCCTGCTGCTCCTCCTGAACCGGGGCGTCTCCATACTGAAGTCCCATCTGCTCAAACAGTCCCAGCTCTCTGGCCTGAGTCTCGCTCTTAATATCAATCTTATATCCCGTAAGCCTTGCTGCCAGTCTGGCATTCTGTCCCTCTTTGCCAATTGCCAGAGACAACTGATAATCCGGCACAATCCCCTGTGCCTCCCGCTCCTCCTCGTCCGCCACTACGCAGATTACTTTCGCGGGACTTAATGCGTTCTCAATCAGATACGCAGGGTTATCGTCCCAGTTGATAATGTCAATTTTTTCGCCCTTCAGCTCATTTACAACCGCATTGACTCTGGCACCGTTTAATCCCACGCATGCTCCTACAGGGTCCACATTCGGATCGTTGGACTTGACAGCAATCTTGGTTCTGGACCCGGCCTCTCTGGCAATCGCCTTAATCTCCACAGTGCCGTCTCTCACTTCTGCCACCTCGGACTCAAAGAGACGCTTCACCAGGTCTGGATGGGTTCTGGAAACAGAAATCCTGGGTCCCTTGGGGGTATCCTTTACTTCTAAAACGTATACCTTGATTCGGTCATTGGGACGGAAGGTTTCTCCCTTCACCTGCTCGCTCTCATTGAGGATGGCATCTACCCGGCCCAGGTTCACGCTGATGTTCTTGCCCAGGTAACGCTGAACAATACCGGTGGTTACATCCTTCTCCATTGTAAAATAATCACGGTACAGGGCGGAACGCTCCTCCTCACGGATTTTCTGAAGGATCACGTTTTTTGCATTCTGGGTGGCAATACGTCCAAACTTTTTGGAATCCAGCGGAATCTGAACCGTATCTCCGATTTCATATTTGGGATTCATCATCTTCGCATCGGTCAGGCTGATTTGGAGCGCCGTATCCTCCGGCGTTTCCACGACCTCCTTCTCCGCGTAAACAGCAAAATCGCAGGTATCCGGATTGATATTGACCCGGATATTGTCCGCCTTGCCAAAGTGGTTTTTACAGGCCGTGAGAAGGGAATTTTCAATTGCCTCCAGCAGGGATTCTTTGCTGATGTGCTTTTCTTTTTCCAGCAGCTCCATGGCCTCTAACAGTTCCTTATTCATGGTCTTCCTCCTATTTTTTGTTTCCCTCTATATCAGCTTTTATTTATTGAAGCTTAAAAATCAAAGGACAAGCGGATCAGGGCTATGTCGCCCCGCTCAAACACCATCTGGCTGCCATCCTCCATATCCAGGGTTACCGTTCCATCGTCGTAGGAATTCAGCCGTCCCGTAAACTCTTTCTGTCCTTCCCTCTGACGGTACAGACGTACATCCACATCTTTCCCGATGCTTCTGGCAAAGTCCTTTTCCTTCTTTAACGGTCTGCCAAGGCCCGGAGAGCTGACCTCCAAAATATAGCTTTCATCGATAAAATCCTTCTCATCCAGCCAGTCTCCCAGTCTGCGGCTGATTACCTCGCAGTCATCTACCGCGATGCCGCCTTCCTTATCGATATATGCCCGCAGGTACCAGGTTCCCGCTTCCTTCACATACTCCACATCAACCAGCTCAAATCCATGCTCCTCCATGAGAGGCAGGAGAAATGCTTCCACCTTTGCTTCGTAAGTTTCCTTTTTTCCCATTCCTGTATCACCTCTTCTTCCGCTAAGTGCTCGTAACAATACGAAAGAGTGGACCGGTGTCCACTCTTTGTTATCATCTAGCCTAGTTATCGTATTTACTATATCATTATCTGGAAGCAAATGCAAGGGTTTTTTCCCAATTTCTATGAGAAAAGCCCTATTTTAGGCCATTTTTCCGCCTTTTATTCCACCGCGAACTGGCTGTTGTAGATTTCCGCGTAGAAGCCGTTCTTCTTCAGCAGCTCCTCGTGGCGGCCCTGCTCCACAATATGGCCTGCCTTCATCACCAAAATCACATCCGCTTCCCGTATGGTAGACAGGCGGTGGGCCACGATAAAGCTGGTACGCCCCTCCATCATCCGGGCAAATGCCTTCTGTACCCGGATCTCTGTGCGTGTATCGATGGAGGAGGTAGCTTCATCCAGAATCAAAACCGGCGGCAGGCAGAGCATTACTCTGGCGATGCACAGCAGCTGCTTCTGGCCCTGGGAAAGATTTCCTCCATCCTCCCCAATCAGCGTATCATATCCCTGAGGCATTCGTTTGATAAAGCTGTGGGCATGGGCTTCCCTGGCTGCCTGGATAACCTCCTCCAGACTGGCGTCCGGGCGTCCGTAGGCGATGTTCTCCCGGATCGTTCCTGACTTCAGCCAGGTCTCCTGAAGCACCATGCCGTAATTGCCCCGAAGGCTCTTTCTGGTTAATTTGCGGATATCACATCCATCCATTTCAATGGAACCGCTGTTTACATCGTAAAAACGCATCAGCAGATTGATCACCGTTGTTTTTCCGCAGCCGGTGGGGCCTACCAGGGCCACCCGCTGGCCCGGCTTTACGTGCAGATTCATATTTTCAATCAACGGCTTATCCGGACTGTAGGAAAAATTTACCTGATTTAAATCCACCTGTCCTCTGGCATGCTCCAGTTCCACCGCATCCTCTGGCTCCGGCTCGATGGGCTTCTGATCAATAAGCTCAAACACACGGGCCGCCGAGGCCAGAGCGTTCTGAAGCTCTGTAATCACGGAGCTGATATCATTAAATGGTTTCATGTACTGGTTAGCATAGGCCAACAGGACGGAAAGCCCACCTACCGTCAGATGACCGCCCGGGATCAGGAATGCACCTACAAGAGCTACACCTGCATAGATGATGTTGTTGACACATCGTGTGGACGGGTTGGTGAGACTGCTGTAAAAAACAGCTTTCTGGCTGGCATTTCGAAGCTCCTCGTTGATCGAAGCAAAACGCTCCGAAGAACGGTTCTCATAGCCAAATGCCTGAACCACTTTCTGATTTCCGATCATTTCCTCGATCAGTGCAGTCTGACGTCCACGGGCATCACTCTGTGCACGGAACATCTGGAAGGAATGGGAGGAGATGAATTTTGCCACAAAAAAGCTCACCGGTGTCAGGACAATGACCATCAGTGTGATCCACACGTTTTTGGAAAACATGAAGATCAAAGTTCCGATGATGGTGATGATACCGGAAAACAGCTGTGTAAATCCAAGGAGCATACCATCAGAAAGAATATCCGTATCCGCAATGACACGGCTGATGATATCACCGGTGCTGTGTCCGTCCAGGTAGGACAGCGGAAGTTTCTGGATATGGCGGATGGATTTCGCACGGATATCCTGTACTGTGCGGTAGGTCATACGGTTGTTGATGATGCTCATGACCCAGGTGGCAATACCGGAAAGCACGATCATGACAAGAATACGGGAAAGATAGAATCCCATTCTGCCAAAATCAACTTCATGGGCAGCAACCACCTCATCAATGGCATAGCCGAAAAGTACGGGAACATACAGCTGCAAAATTACGGTAACTGCGGCAAGGATTACACTTAAGACAAGAAGAAAACGGTATTTTCCGATAAAGCGGAGCACCTTGAAGAAGGTTGCCATGCTGTTTTTGTTCTGGGATTTTTTGTCTGTTTTGCTCATGCCAGGACCTCCTTTCCGGTTGCTTTTTCATATTTGATCCGTTCTTCCGGGAACTGTGAGAAAAAGATCTCACGGTAAGTTTCACAGGTGGAAACCAGCTCCTGGTGGGTCCCTTTTCCGGCGAGCTGGCCATCGTCCAGTACCAGGATCAGATCGGCCTGACGGATGCTGGCTGCTCTCTGGGATACCAGGAAGGTGGTGGTGTTTCCGCCAAGCTGGTGGAGGGATTTCCGAAGTGCCGCATCTGTGGCAAAGTCAAGAGCACTGGCACTGTCATCCAGGATCAGGATCTCAGGTTTTTTCACAAGAGCACGGGCGATGGTAAGACGCTGGCGCTGTCCTCCGGAAAGGTTCCGGCCGTTCTGCTCCAGGCGGAAATCCAGCTGTCCCTGTTTCTTTTCCACGATCTCACTGGCCTGGGCAGTAGTAAGAGCCTCCCACATTTCCTCATCTGTGGCATCTTCCCGTCCCCAGCTTAAGTTTTCACGGATGGTTCCCTGGAAAAGAGCTGCTTTCTGAGGAACCACGCCGATCTTTTCACGGAGCTCTTTCTGAGAGTAGGTCTGTACATTCTGGCCGTCAAGGGTGACGGTTCCACTGCTTGCGTCATAGAAACGGGCGATGAGATCCACAAGGGTGGATTTACCGCTTCCGGTACCGCCGATGATTCCAATGGTAGAGCCTTTTTTTGCGGAAAAAGTGATGTCCGAAAGGCTGGGTGCGCCGGTTCCTGCATAGGAGAAGGTCACATGGTCAAAAGCAACGGCACAGTCGTTCTTTGCAGCTGCCGGTGCGGAAGTTTTCTCCGGGTAAGTCATGGTGGAATCTACTTTCAGGATTCCGGCAACACGGTCTGCACAGGCCATGGATTTGTTCAGGGTAATGATCAGGGAAGCAAGTTTGATTAGCTCCACGATCATCTGTGCCATGTAGTTGTAAAGGGCAACGACTTCACCCTGCTGCATGTTTCCCAGATTGATCTGTACACCTGCAGTCTGAATCAGGATTACGGTTGCGATATTGATCAGTACATAGGTGGCCGGATTTAAAAGTGCGGAGATTTTTCCCACAAACTCATTCAGCTTTGTGAGAGCAAGGTTACTTTCGTCAAACTCCGCAACTGCGTGATCTTCCCGGCAGAATGCACGGATCACACGGACACCGGTCAGGTTTTCTCTGGTAAGGCGTGTGACAGTATCCAGGCGTCCCTGTACTTTTTTGAAAAGAGGGATACTTAAGAACATGATCACAAAGACAACCAGGAACAGTACCGGGATGGCAACTACGAAGATCAGCGCACAGCGCACGTTGATGGTAAAGGCCATCATCATGGCACCGAAAACAATGAACGGGCTTCGAAGAAGAAGACGAAGGCCCATGTTTACACCGTTCTGTACCTGGTTTACATCGTCAGTCAGACGGGTGATCAGGGTATCGGTTCCAAGGGTATCCAGCTCCGTATAGGAAAGCTTCTGGATGTGGTCAAAGACTGCCTGGCGTACTTCTGTGGCAAAACCTACGCTGGCTTTTGCCGCAAAAAACTGGGCCGTGATGCTGACTGCCAGTCCTGCGGCTGCCATCAGTATCAGGATAAAGAATTTCTGTACGATGTAGCCGTGATCGTTATGGGCAATACCCACATCAATGATCTGGGCGATGACGATAGGCACCAGCAGGTCAAACACAACTTCCAGAAACTTGAAAAAAGGAGCCAGAATGCTTTCTTTTTTGTAGTTTCGAAGATATTTTGCGAGTGTTCGCATTTCTTTTTCTTTCCTCCATTTCCTTTTTATTACAATAAACCTCTGTTATTATACTCCCTCCGGGATGATACGTATAATATTGTTTTTAATGTATTATAATATAAAAATTATATTGAAGAAAACGTGAGTTTATGGGAAGATGATCATAGTATCTGCAAAAATGAAAAAATCATTAGTATGCAGTACAGAAGAATATAGATTGCGAATATCCGCTTGACACAAAGACAGAGAGTGTTTGATGCGGATCATCCGGGAACGGAATGCGGAAATTACAGAAATTATTATATGCAATTAAAAGGAGAAGGATATGGAGATCAGACAGTTGGAATATTTTCATGAGATCGCGGCAACGGGAAGTATCCATGAAGCCGCAAGAAGGCTGAACATGTCCCAGCCGCCCTTAAGCTACCAGATCAAACAGCTGGAAGCAGAGCTGAATGTGAAGCTTTTTGAGCGGACCAGGGCAGGGGTGACACTGACAGAAGCGGGAAAGCTTCTTTATGACAGGACGGAGAATATTTTAAATTATGTCCGTTCCACAGAGCTGGAAGTATCCAAGGCAGGGAAAAAGCAGGTCTTACGTATCGGGATCACGCCCACCACAGTAACCACCATTATGCCTTATATTTCCAGATTTTCCAGGGAAAATTCCGATGTAAACTTTGAGGTGCGGGATGCCATTACCTTCACACTTCTGAATTATCTGATGGATGGGATCATTGATGTTTCGGTAGTGCGTACACCTATCAAGCTGGAAGGTTTAAATTATCTGGAGCTGGATGAGGAACCCATGATCGCGGTCCTTCCTCCGGAGATCCCGGAAAATGAGACAAAAAAAGAGGGCATCAGCCTTAAAGAACTGACAGGATGCCCTCTCATTATTTACCGCCGGTACGAAGAATTTCTGATGAAAGCCTTTGGAGAAAAAAATCTCCAGCCGGATATTTTCTGTGTCTGCGATGATCCCAGAGACGCCATGCTCTGGGTGCAGGAAGGTCTTGCAACCGCCGTTTTTCCAAGATCCATGGAAGATCTCTGTACAGATCTTCCGATCCGGATCATTGAAGAAGAGAAATTGAAGACCAGGATCCTTCTTGCCTGGAAAAAGGATCGCAGGCCTTCTGCCGTGATGCAGGATTTTATCAATATCTGTGAGAAATATGCAGGAAATCCTGCGATCTGATCATGGACCTGGAAAGGGAAGGTATGCAGAAATCAGTCTTTGAGATGCTCTTCCTTCCAGTGCTTCCATTTCTGAACAGCTTCCGGATTCTGCTTTTCCAGCCGTTCTTCCAGCTTTTTCCGGCGCTGTTCCAGTCGTTCCAGGACTTCCGGATGCTCGGCAAGGATTTTTTCTTTCAGCTTGCCACGGCGCTTTTCCAGAAGCTGAAGGATCAGTTTCCGGTCGGAAGTTAATTCTTCAGGCAGTTCATCCATATGTAATTCAATTCTTCGAAGCAGTTCATCCTCATCCAGAACACCCAGCCCATGCCAGTTATCCAGAAGCTCTTCCAGACCTTCTTCGGAGAGACGTTGGATATCCGGGATCTGGTGCAGCTGTTCGATAATGTGATGGACAGATTCTTCAATCTCTTTTACTGCATCGTCACCAAAAGCCCAGGCGAACTCTTCCAGGGTATTTTCTTCCTCTGCCGGAAGAAAAGCGATACTGCGGCGCAGAAGTTTTGTCTCGTCTTCCTTTGGAACATCCAGCTCATAAGGAGCTTCGATCCCTGCGTCATGCAGAGCAGCAAGAATGGTACGGCGGACCATACCATCTTTGATCATATGACCGATGCCGAACTGACGCAGCTGGTCATTGATCTGGGTAGAATGCTCTGTGAGGTAAAAACGGATCCCACGTTTTTTCAAGCTTGCGGAGATGGCATCCAGACGGTCTGCTGCTGTGACATCAATGCTGTTGATAGCACTGGCATCTACGATCACCACCCTGGTGTCTTTTCGGATGCTGTTCTCAATATCTTCCTGAAAAATCTTTATATTTGCAAAAAAAAGGTTTTCACTGAAACGGTAGATCACAACGCCCTTAATAGGGTAGGCGAAACGGTTTCTGGACAGATCAAAATAAGCATCTCTTCCAGGGATCATACCACGGAAGGAGCGCGGCGGGTTGGTGGCCTTCAGAATCACAGCTACGAAAGAGAGCAGGATACCAATGATAACCCCATAAATGGTTCCGAGACAGAGTACACTGAAACCGGCAGCCATGAAGATGTAGAATTCTGTACGGCTTACGTTGAAAAGACGTACAGCCAGATGGGTTTCTACTACATCCATCAAAGCAGAGATCACTATGGCTGTCAGTACAGGAACCGGAAGATATCCGATAAAACCGGTGCCGAAAAGAAGGATCAGAGCCATGGTGATCCCGGCAGTGATGGAAACCGCCTGAGATTTTCCACCGTACTGTTCATTGAGGGAGGTGCGGGAGATACTGCCGTTTACCGGGCAGCAGCCTACTGCGGCGGCAGCAATATTTCCGGCGGCACAGGCCAGGATTTCCTGACGGTCGTTCAGCTTATAATCATTGCGGAACGCAAAAGTATTTTCTGCAAGAAGAGTTTCTGCCATAATGACAACGGCAACCATAAGACCGCGGCCTGCCGCCTGGGTCAGATCAATATTTCCGAAATCCGGGATCATCAGGGAGGGAAGCCCACGTTCTACAGACTGCAGGAGGACTACGCCTTTTTCGTCTACATGAAAAATAATAGTGGAAAGAACACCCAGAGCCATAATAACGATAGCCATGGGGAATTTCGGTGCCAGCTTTTTAAATGTGCGGATCAGCACCAGAGTACCAAGTCCCATGAAGAGGGAAAGCCAGCTGATATTTTTGGCGGCAGCAAAAATATGCTCTGCCAGTTCCAGGAGTTCTCCGGATCCTGCAGGACTTCCCATAAGTTTCGGGATCTGCATCAGGATGATGGTAACTGCGATACCGCTGATAAAACCGCCCATAACAGGTGTGGAGATAAAGTCCACGATCTTATCTGCGTGGAGTAGAAAGAAGATAAACAGCCACAGACCTGCAAAAAGTGCGATGGCAGGAACATAATCCATGGCAGCTTCCGATTCAGCAGCAATACTCAGAGTAGACAGTGCACCGCCTACAATAGCAGCGGGGGCAGCATCAACTCCGAATATAAACTGTCTTGAAGTGGAAAATAGAGCAAACAAAAGGATCGGCAGAACAGAACCGTACAGTCCGTATACCGCGGGGATCCCGGAAATCTGGGCATATCCCATAGAAATAGGGATGGAAACAGCTGCTATGATGATGCCGGAGAAAATATCTTTGGGAAGGTATTCCTTCCGATATCCACGCAGCGTGGAAAACAGGGAAAGTTTCATATAGTCACATCCTTTTCTGAAAAATATTTTCTATTATATACCAAAGAGAGTCTGCAGGAAAGAAGCAAAGCAAAGGTTCCGGGTGAAAAATCGTGGACAAAGAATAACTGCCATATTATAATAAATGCGAAATTGCAGTAACCGTAAGAGAATACAGGCTGCAAAACTGAGAAATCATCAATCATCAGGAAAGGTTAAGATATAAATGAAAAAAGCGATCATAGCAATGAGCGGCGGTGTAGACAGCTCCGTGGCAGCTCTTTTGACAAAGGAATCCGGTGACGAGTGCATCGGCGCTACCATGAAACTTTACAACAACGAAGATATCGGTGTCCGCAGGGAAAAGACCTGCTGTTCCCTGGACGATGTTGAGGATGCCAGAAGCGTAGCCTATCAGATGGATATACCTTACTACGTGTTCAATTTTACCGCAGATTTCCATACTGAGGTTATGGACAGGTTTGTGGAGGCCTACGAAAACGGCTGCACACCCAATCCATGTATCGATTGTAACCGATATTTGAAATTTGATAAAATGTTCCACCGTATGCAGGAGATCGGCTACGATTATATTGTAACCGGACATTATGCAAGAGTGGAGTACGATGAGAAACGGGGCCGCTACCTTCTGAAAAAAGCAGTGGACGATACAAAGGATCAGTCATACGTTCTCTATATGCTGACCCAGGAACAGCTGGCACATGTAAAGCTTCCGCTTGGAGGTCTCCGGAAGGACCAGGTCCGTGTCATTGCCGAAAAACATGGCTTTATCAATGCCAGAAAGCATGACAGTCAGGATATCTGTTTTGTCCCGGACGGCGACTATGCGAAATTTATTGAAAAGTATACAGGTAAAAAAACACCTGAGGGTGATTTTGTAGATAAAGAGGGAAACTATATCGGACGCCATAAGGGAATCATCCATTACACGATCGGCCAGCGTCGCGGTCTTGGCATTCCGGCAGCCAGTCGTCTTTATGTCTGTGAAATCTCTCCGAAGACCAATACGGTAGTTCTCGGGGACAACGCAGATCTTTTCAGCAGTGAACTTGAGGCAGACAGTGTAAATCTGATTTCTGTGGACAGTTTAACTGAGCCGAAAAGAGTGACTGCCAAGATCCGTTACCGTCACAAAGAGCAGCCTGCCACTGCATGGCAGACACCGGATGGTATCCTTCATGTGAAATTTGATGAACCGCAGAGAGCCATCACAAAAGGTCAGGCTGTGGTGATGTATGACGGAGATGAGGTTGTAGGTGGTGGCGTTATAAATAAAATCTATAGCCAGTCATAAATAAAGGTGAGAACCTAAACAGATAAATCCCATTGACATACTAGGAAAATGGTGATATGATTGCATCATCAAAAAACGGAGCACACAAAACAAGGTGAGCAACGTGATGATCAGGAGGAAATCATGAAGGTTTTACAGAAGTCAACAAGGGTGTTTATCGAAGAAAAGCGAATGTGTTGTTGTCGCTGATAAGCAGATGATCATAAGATAAGAAATTACTATTTTATCGAATATAAGAATAAAAGAAAAGAGGACAAACACATGAGCAAAATTACAAGAGATCAGAGAAAATTCAAATTTGAAACATTACAGCTTCACGTAGGACAGGAACAGCCGGATCCGGTTACAGATGCAAGAGCAGTACCGATCTACCAGACTTCTTCCTATGTATTTCGCAACTGCGATCATGCAGCAGCACGCTTCGGACTTGCAGATGCCGGTAACATTTACGGACGTCTTACAAACCCGACAGAGGACGTATTCGAGAAGAGAATCGCAGCACTTGAGGGTGGTTCTGCAGCACTTGCAGTAGCATCCGGCGCAGCAGCTATCACGTACACAATCGAGAACCTTGCACAGCAGGGAGATCATTTTGTAGCA
>OGYI01001842.1_pt1 | contig 18392 bp, 19 predicted proteins | sample 1576521 | NCBI WGS metagenome assembly OGYI01 (sample SAMEA3541484, study PRJEB24748) | human gut metagenome | biome: human gut; feature: human-associated habitat; material: faeces | place: China | collected 2012
GCCTTGGAGCAACGCTGATCATGATGACAGGGGAATATGTATTTCGTTTTGTTTCCAATGGAACCGGTGATGTAGCTCGTATGGCTGCTCAGGTTGTCAGTGGGGTTGGTTTTCTGGGAGCGGGAACGATCATGGTGACCGGACGAAATCAGATTAAAGGTCTGACAACGGCGGCCGGTCTTTGGGCCTGCTCTGGTATTGGTCTGGCCATCGGCATTGGCTTTTATTCCGGTGCCATTATCTGTACGGCGATTGTGTTTTTTGTCTATAACTATCTGCAGAAAATTGATGAATTTGCCTATGAGCATTCCCGGGTCTATGATTTGTATGTGGAGTTCGAGTCCAGAAAGTACATTACACCGTTTATGTCGGCCATGAAGGAAAGGGGCTTTAAGTTTCTGAGCCTGGAACTCAGTAAATCTAAAAAAAATAAGGATGATATTGTCAATGCAACCATGTCTCTGGAAGTCAGCACTAAATCTAAAGGCGTAGATGTACATACTTTTATCGAAGAATTGGAAGGTGTCAATTCAGTGGAAGAAATGTAGGACTTGACTTTTCCAATGATTTTGAATAAAATGTATTCTATATAGCAAATGTGACGAGAAAGAGGAGTAGGAACAGAACCTTTACAGAGAGGATGGCCCGGCGGCTGAAAGGTCATCTGAAGAAGTGGGTTCCGAAGGTAGCTTTTGAACAGGGCAGGTGAAATCAGGTTTGGCAAGTAACCGGTCACGGGCGGTTCCGTTAAAGACCGGAGAGATGTACGGAAATTCTGTTTTTTCCGTATAATTAAGGTGGTAACGCGAGCTTTCGCCCTTATGGGGCGGAAGCTTTTTTCGCGCAAGGCACGAGCCAAGCGGGAGGATGCCTGCATCATCCCATTTGGCGACGCCCGCGACCGAGGGAGACGTGCGGAGCACGGCTCTCGAGGTGAACTGGCAGAGCCGGTTCCGCGAAAAAAGAAACAGAGTGCAAGGCACGAGCCAAGCGGGAGGATGCGTAAATTGAACAGGAGGAAAAAAGATGCAGTTGGAGAAAACCTACAATCCGTCGGCCATTGAGGATAAGCTTTATCAGAAATGGCTCGACCATAAATATTTTCATGCGGAGGTGGACCGGAGTAAGAAACCGTTTACAATCGTGATTCCGCCGCCAAATATCACGGGACAGCTTCACATGGGTCATGCCCTTGACAATACATTACAGGATATTTTGATTCGTTCCAAACGGATGCAGGGATATAATGCCCTCTGGCAGCCGGGAACAGACCATGCAAGTATTGCAACGGAAGTTAAGATTCTGGAGAAGTTAAAAGAAGAAGGTATCAGCAAAAAAGATTTAGGTCGGGAAGCTTTTTTGGAGAGGGCCTGGGATTGGAAGAAAGAGTATGGAGGACGTATTATCAGCCAGCTTAAAAAACTGGGATCTTCCTGTGACTGGGACAGAGAGCGATTTACCATGGATGAAGGATGCAATAAAGCCGTTGAGGAAGTGTTTGTACGTCTCCATGAAAAAGGATTGATCTATAAAGGCGCAAGAATTATCAACTGGTGTCCGGTATGTAAAACATCCATTTCCGATGCGGAAGTTGAATATGAGGACCAGGCCGGTCATTTTTGGCATATCAATTATCCGGTCGTTGGCTCTGATGAAATGGTGGAAATTGCCACAACCCGTCCGGAAACCATGTTGGGTGATACGGCGGTAGCCGTACATCCGGAGGATGAACGTTATCAACATCTCATCGGAAAGAAGGTTCTTTTGCCAATCGTTAATAAAGAGATTCCGGTGGTAGCAGATGAGTATGTAGATAAAGAATTTGGAACTGGAGCGGTTAAAATTACACCAGCACATGACCCGAATGACTTTGAAGTGGGCAAGAGACACAATCTGGAACAGATCAACATCATGAACGATGATGCCACTATCAACGAAAACGGCGGGAAGTATGCCGGTATGGACCGTTATGAGGCCCGTAAGGCCATTGTAGAAGAGTTGGACCGTCTCGGTCTGCTCGTACGGATTGAAGATTACAATCACAATGTAGGTACCCATGACCGGTGCAAGACGACGGTAGAACCGCTGATTAAGCAGCAGTGGTTTGTTAAGATGGAGGAGCTGGCAAAACCGGCCGTTACAGCATTGAAAAAAGGTGACTTAAAATTTGTTCCAGAACGGTTTGATAAGACCTATCTTCACTGGCTGGAAAATATCCGCGACTGGTGTATCTCCCGTCAGCTCTGGTGGGGACACCGGATTCCGGCATATTATTGTCAGGATTGCGGTGAGATCATGGTGGCCCGAAAAGCCGATGCACCGAAAACCTGCTGTAAGTGCGGCAGCCATCATATTGTTCAGGATGAAGATACGTTGGATACATGGTTCAGCTCGGCTCTGTGGCCGTTTTCCACATTGGGATGGCCGGATAAGACAGAAGATCTGGATTACTTCTACCCGACAAATGTTCTTGTTACCGGTTATGATATTATTTTCTTCTGGGTTATCCGTATGGTATTCTCGGGCCTTGAGCATATGGGCGAGGTTCCATTTGATACAGTTCTCATCCATGGTCTTGTGAGAGATTCCCAGGGACGGAAAATGAGTAAGTCTCTTGGAAATGGCATCGATCCGCTGGAAGTTATTGATAAATACGGTGCCGATGCGTTGCGGTTTACCCTTGTTACAGGCAATGCGCCTGGAAACGATATGCGTTTCTATTGGGAGCGGGTGGAAGCCAGCCGTAATTTTGCGAATAAAGTATGGAATGCCTCCCGGTTTATGCTGATGAATTTTGAGCAGGCGGAAGAAGCAGGCATTTCTATAGACAATGTGACATTAGATGATCTGACTCAGGCAGATAAGTGGATATTGTCCAAGGCAAACACACTGGCGAAAGACGTTACAGCCAATATGGATAAATACGAGCTTGGCATTGCCGTTCAGAAATTGTATGATTTTATCTGGGAAGAATTCTGTGACTGGTATATCGAGATAGTTAAACCACGTCTGTACAATAATGAGGATACGACGAAGGCTGCGGCTCTCTGGACATTAAAAACGGTCCTCATCCAGGCATTAAAGCTTCTGCACCCCTATATGCCGTTTATCACAGAAGAAATTTTCTGCAATGTTCAGGAGGAAGAGGAATCCATTATGATTTCTTCCTGGCCGGAATATAGGGAAGAATGGAATTTTGAAGCGGATGAAAATGCGGTAGAGACGATTAAAGAGGCTGTCCGCGGTATCCGTAATGTGCGAACAGGTATGAATGTGCCGCCGAGCAAGAAGGCAAAGGTCATCGTTGTTTCTGAAAGCGAAGCTGTTCGCAGGATTTTTGAAGATGGTAAAGTATTCTTTGCCACATTGGCCCATGCCAGCGATGTTTTGATTCAGGCCGATAAGACAGGCATTGAAAAGGATGCCGTATCCGCAGTGATTCACCAGGCGGTCATCTACATGCCGTTTGCTGAGCTGGTGGATATTGGCGAAGAAAAAGCCCGGCTGGCCAAAGAGGAAGAAAAGCTTCACAAAGAGATTGCCAGAGCATCGGGAATGTTGAATAATCCGAACTTTGTCAGCAAAGCGCCGGAAGCAAAGATTCAGGCCGAGCGGGACAAGCTGGAAAAATACACCCAGATGTTAAAGCAGGTTGAAGAACGATTGGAAGCTTTAAACGGATGATGAATGATATTGTTGAATACTTGTATCATATCCCCCGGTTCGTAAGGACCGGGGGTCTTGAACAGACCCGGGAGCGTTTAAGACTTCTCGGAAGCCCGGAAAAGAGTTTTCATTATATTCATGTGGCGGGAACCAACGGCAAGGGTTCGGTCTGCGCTTATATGGAATCCTGTCTGCGGGAAATGGGGTTTAAGACTGGGCTCTTTACTTCACCTCATCTGGTCCGTATCAATGAGCGGATACGTATCAATAACAGAGAGATCAGTGACAAGGCTTTTTCGGAAGCTTTTTATAAAGTTAAGGCATTGGTGGATGCTCAGAGCGCTGAGGGGATTGTCCATCCGACCTTTTTTGAGTTTATTTATCTGATGGCCATGTGTGCGTTTCAAAAAGCCGGGATTGAATATGGCGTCATTGAAACGGGACTTGGCGGTCGGCTGGATCTGACCAATGCGGTGGAAGCGCCGGATCTGACTGTCATCACCTCCATCGGACTGGACCATACGGCCATACTTGGTGACACAATTGAAAAAATTGCGGCGGAGAAAGCGGGTATCATCAAACCGGGAGTGCCTCTTGTCTATCTGGCGGCCCGTCCGGATGCCGTCCGGGTGATTGAAACGCGGGCTAATGAGCAGCATCTTTCGGAGAGGCCCATGTGTTATCCGGTAAAACCGGAATGGATGGAAGACATTTCCGCAGAGGAAGCCCACATACAGTTCTCTTTAGTGTGTCCATATTTTAAAAAGTATGATATAATGCTTAATACCAGCGGCATGTATCAGGTGGAAAATGGGGCTTTGGCAGTGACAGCCATGGAAGTTCTCCGAGAGTTTTCAGACTGGAAAATGACAGAGACAGATTTTCGTGAGAAAGTTTTGAAGGGTGTCCGGCATATGACCTGGCCGGGACGGATGGAGCCGGTGGGCAGAGATATTTATGTGGATGGCGCTCACAATGACGATGGTATTCGGGAACTGGTACGTTCGGTGGACCGGATATTTTCACAGAGAGATATTTATCTGATATTTGCTGTAGCAGAGGATAAGGATTATCAGGAGATGGTCCGACATTTGTGCGGTATACGCCGGCTGAAAGGTATCATTGTGACCGAGATTGATAATGGCCGGCGCCGGGATTTTCATGAAGTAATGAAAGATTTTCAAAAAAACTGGCATGGAAATATTCAGGGTACATATAATGTAAGTGAGGCCATTATGACCGGACAGGAATGGAAGGGCAGAGATGGCGTTCTTATATGTACAGGCTCTCTCTATCTGGTCGGCCATGTGAAAGAGCTTCTGGGAGGAGATTTAGATGATTAACTTTGATGAAGAACTTAAAAAATACAAACCGAGTCTTGAAGTGGACCAGGCGGAAGAGGCAATTCAAAGAAATGACCTCAGGGATGTCATCGATATTGTTGAAGAGATGATGAAAGAATTCCGCAGTGATCCAAAGGGTTTTAGGAGGGACGTGTATGAATTGTCCAAAATGCGGTACGCCCCTTGAAAATACATACCGTTGTCCGAAATGTGAATATGAAGAACCGACGATGAAGCGGATTATCCGGGCTTCGAATGATCATTACAATGTGGGTTTAAGTAAAGCGAAGTTACGGGATCTGAGCGGCGCCATCACGTCATTGCAGATGAGTCTGAAATACAATAAACGTAATACAAAGGCCCGGAATCTTTTAGGCCTGGTTTATTTTCAGATGGGAGAAACAGTATCTGCTTTGAGTGAGTGGGTCATTAGTGTCCATTTTCAGGGTAAAGGAAATGTTGCCCGGAATTATATTAAAAAGGTTCAGAATAATCAGGGGCAGCTCCAGGTCATCAACAATACGATTCAGAATTATAATCTGGCTTTGAAATATCTGGAGGAAGGCAACGGTGATCTGGCTATTATTGAATTAAAAAAAGTAGTCAACCTGAATCCGAATTATATTCGGGCCTATCAGCTTTTAGGTCTTTTATATATTCAACATAAGCAATATTCTGCGGCGAGGAAGATATTATCCAGAGCGCTGAAGCTGGACCGGAATAATATTACAACCGTTCGCTATATGAATGAGTTGGTCGGGTATTCCAGACAGAGGCGGAAAGGTGGGGACGTGGAGCGGGAAAAAGCTGCCTATGTTCAGATTAAAGACCCGAATCCTATCGTTATTGAGCGAACATCGGGAGGCTATACGGATTTTAATACAAGTACACTTTCCTTTGTAAATATACTGATCGGTATTATTATCGGCGCTGCAGTGGTTGGCCTTTTGCTCGTACCATCGATTCAGAAGACCAAAGCATCGGAATACAATCAGGCGGTGGTTGGGTATAGCAGTCAGGTTTCCGAAAGAAATAAGGAAATTACGTCACTTCAGAATCAGGTGGATACGCTGACCGATGAAAATGATAAATTGAAAAATAATATGGACAGTGTAGGAAGCGGGGCGGACAGTGAGCAGAATGATAAACGTTTGATTCAGGCGATGAAGTCTTATCTGGATAATGATTTTGTGACGGCCGGAACAGTGCTGGCGGATGTGGATAAGACGCTTTTGGATGGCCAGGAGGCTCAGGATGTTTATGATTTTCTGCTGACAAATACCAAAGATACGGTTATTAACCAGCTTTATGAGGAGGCCTGTGAGTATTACGATCAGAAGGATTATATGAATGCGGTGACCTATTTCCGTAAAGTGCTGAATCTGAATCCGGATTCGGTGGAGGCCTGGTATAATATGGGACGGGCATATCAGTACCTGACGGATTTCGAACAGGCCAGAAATTGTTATAATACGATCCTTAATAATTACGGTGACAGTGATTATGCGAATGATGCGCGGACTTATCTGAGCCAGATTGAGAGCCGTATATCGGAAGGTGAATAAAACTGAAATTGAGAAACAAAAGATGAGAAACTCATACATGTGGGGGGCTCATCTTTTTTGCTGTATAGGAGGTATGACAATGGAAATGGAATATCAGGTGAAAGGTCCCTATCTGATCATTCAGGTAGGAAGGGAATTGGATCATCATCAGGCAGAGCATATACGGCAGGTACTGGAACGTATCGGACGAGAACGGGATATTCGGAATATTATTTTTGATTTTACAAAGACAACGTTTATGGACAGTTCCGGTGTGGGGATGCTGATCAGCCGGTATCGGGATCTTTCCATGTGCGGCGGTACGGTATGTGCGGCGGGCGTATGTCCGGCGGTGGAAAAACTTTTTTACGTGTCCGGTCTGCATAAAATTATTCGGGTCTATTCGGAAGTGGAGGATGTTTTCAATGGACAAAAATGAAATAAAAGTAATATTTGACAGTTGTTCGGAAAATGAAAGCTTTGCCCGGATGGTAATTTCTGCGTTTGTGGCCCGTCTGGATCCAACGCTGGAAGAACTGGCGGATATAAAGACAGCAATTTCTGAGGCGGTAACAAATAGTATTATTCATGGTTACGGCGGTGGTAAGGGCGATATAGAAATGTATGGCCGGATTGATGACAGGGAGGTGGTCGTGGAAGTTGTGGATTTTGGCGTGGGCATTGAAAACATTGAGAAGGCTATGGAGCCAATGTTTACGACAAGGCCGGATATTGATCGTTCGGGTATGGGATTCGCTTTTATGGAGGCGTTTATGGATGAACTGAAGGTAGAGTCCGAGCCGGGAAAGGGAACCCGTATCGTTATGAAAAAGAGACTGGGAGTGGTCTGACAATCTATGGAATTTCTTGAGTTACTTTTAGCCGCTAAATCAGGAGATAAGAAGTCAAGAGATTTACTTGTAGAAAAAAATATGGGACTTGTGTGGAGTGTGGTCCGACGTTTCGCTCATCGGGGGTATGAAGCGGAGGACTTGTTTCAGATCGGTGTCATCGGTCTGATGAAAGCGATCGACTATTTTGATACGAGCTATGATGTACGGTTTTCTACCTATGCGGTGCCGATGATCTCCGGGGAGATCAAGCGGTTTCTCCGGGATGATGGAATGATCAAGGTCAGTCGGTCTCTGAAAGAGCATTCGTGGAAAATTCAGAAAGCCAGAGAGACGTTGAACCATCAGAATGGTCGTGAAGCTTCGTTAAGTGAGCTTTGTGCCTGTACCGGTCTGGAGCCGGAGGATATTATTTCAGCCATGGAAGCCGGGTCGGAGGTTGAATCGTTAAATAAGGTGATATTCCAGAGCGATGGTCAGCCGGTACATTTGGTGGATAAACTGATTGAAAAGAAAGACAGCCATGGAGAACTTTTAGACCATCTGCTGATCGAGGAATTGTTGGCGAATCTGGATGCGAGGGAGCGGGAACTGATTATTCTCAGATATTATTGTAATGAGACTCAGAGTAAAATTGCTGAACATTTTGGTGTTTCTCAGGTTCAGGTGTCCCGAATGGAAAAGCGGATTCTGAAGCGGATGAGGGAGATTATCGACCAGTGATCATACCCAGAATTGGGATTGCATTTCACCTGTATTTGGGTGTATTATAGAGATACGGGCATCCGCCTGAAAGGAGTATAATAAGGATTACATCGAGGAGGAATTTTAGTATGAAAATCAGTTTATTAGAGCCGATTGGGGTATCACAGGCAGTATTGGATGAACTTTCACAGGGGTTGAAGGACAGGGGTCATGAATTCTGTTATTATGATACAAAGACTACAGATGTGGAAGAACTTAAAAAACGTACCGCAGGATGTGACATTGCCATGATCGCCAACAATCCATATCCGGCAGAGGTTGTGGAATCTGCAGATGCTTTAAAGATGATTTCCGTAGCATTTACAGGAATCGATCATATTGGTGTACAGGCATGCAGAGATAAGAATATTATGATCTGTAATGCGGCCGGTTATTCGAATCAGACGGTGGCAGAGTTGGTGATCGGTATGGCGATTGCTGGTCTGAGAAATGTGGCAAAGGCAAATGATGTGGTTCGTAAAGGCGGTACAAGTGCAGGTATCGGCGGCCGCGAAATCTGTGGACGTACGGTAGGTATTATCGGTCTTGGAAAGATTGGTATGGTTGCTGCAAAATTGTTCCTGGCTTTTGGCGCAAAGGTTATTGCTTATAACCGGAGTCAGACCGAGGAAGCCAAAGCTCTTGGTATTGAATATAAATCACTTGATGAAGTATTATCCGAAAGTGATATCGTTTCTTTGAATATGCCGTTAAATGACAGTACACGGGGATTTATCAGTGCAGATAAGATTGCGCTTATGAAACCGGATACGGTATTTATCAACTGTGCCCGCGGACCGATTGTAGACAATGTGGCGCTGGCAAAGGCATTGAATGAAGATAAATTAGGCTTTGCATGTCTGGACGTATTTGATATGGAACCGCCGATTCCGGAAGATTATCCGATCCTTTCCGCAAAGAATACGCTGCTGACACCGCATCAGGCTTTTATCTCTGAGGAATCTATGATTCGCCGTGCGAAAATTGTTTTTGATAATGTGTATGCTTATCTGGATGGTTCACCGGTGAATGTGTGTAAATAATTAAATAGCTTTTTTATGAATACATCTTTTGAAAAAACAAGCATTTTTTTCAAAAGATGTATTTTTTTATGTTGGTCAGGAATAATAAGGTTCAAAGGAGTGATGAAAATGCATGAAATACGGGGTTTTAAAATTTTCATATGCCTGATATTGACAGTCGTTGCTGCAGTTCTCTGGCTGAGTGTGTGGAGTCGTTTTGCTTCCAATGTGGGTCAGACAACTTATGAGGATGCGGTTTTTGTGGAAATAGAAGATCATGCGCCAAAGGAAGGAGAGGATACTCTTTGGAGCATATAAAATCAGATATTTATATTAAGCTGGATGCCCATGTCCGTGTCGACCAAAAACAGGTCAGACTGAAGGATATGGCCAGTATTTACTGCAACGATGAGGAACTGATGCAGCGGGTTAAGAATGTGCCGGTATTTTCATTTCAGGAAACGGATGGAGAAAAAGAGGTTATCTCTATTCTCTATGTTTATGAGGCGATTTACAGGTTTTTGGGGAGGGATTTAGAGATCCATTCCACAGGAAGCAGTGACTGTCTGGTAGACTTGATTTCCGGAAAGAGGCCATCTGGTCTATGGAGTCATATTCAGGTCGTTCTGGTCAGTCTGGTCACATTTTTCGGGGCAGCCTTTTCTATCATGACTTATAATGAGGACGCAGGAGTGGAAGACCTTTTTGATACGCTGTATGAAATGTTTTTGGGACCGGACAGCGGCAATGGTGTGTTAGAGGCGACCTATTCCGTGGGAATTGCACTTGGCATTCTTGTATTTTTTAATCATTTTGAAAAGAAGGGGCGCAGGAATCCAACAGCCATGGAAATTCAAATGGATAAGTATGAAGAGGATATGGTGGATGCCTATGTAAAATCTTCGGACCGTCGGGGAAAATCACTGGATGTGGAGGATTAGAATATGGAAAACCTTGCATTGGCTTTTATTGGTGTATCTTCCGGGTTTACAGTGGCGGCTGCTCTGTTTGCTCTGATCGCCACCATTGGTGTATTGAACCGATTAGCTCAGGTGACCCACAGCGCCTCCCGAATTCGATGGTATGAGGTCTGTTTTATAGCTGGAGGCATCATTGGAAATTTGCTTTGGATTTATCAGTGGCATATACCGGTGGGTTTATCATGGGAGATGGGAATCTTTGGTCTGTTCATGGGAATATATGTGGGCTGTTTTATCGGAGCATTGGCCGAAGTCGTTAATGTATTTCCGATTTTATTTCATCGGCTGCGGCTAAGGGAGGGGATGAAAGCATTTATCTGGGCCATAGCTCTGGGAAAAGCTGTCGGTGGAATCATAGAATTTTTTGTGTGAGGAGGAAAAGGCATTGAATAAGAAAGAATATCAGGACTATGTAGAACAGGTAACGCCAAAAGTCAATGGATGGCTTTCGTTTTTGAAGGCTTTTGTCAGCGGCGGCATCATCTGTGTGATTGGCCAGTGTCTGTACAACTGGTTTAAATCCCAGGGTATGATGCACACACTGGCGAACAATTACACAACACTTATACTGATCTTGATCAGCGTTCTTTTAACAGGATTCAACCTGGTAGGACCGATTACAAAATTTGCCGGGGCCGGATATCTCGTGCCAATTACCGGTTTTGCCAATTCGGTGGCCTCCTGTGCGATAGAATTTAAGCGTGAAGGACAGGTATTTGGTATCGGCAGTCAGATTTTTAATATTGCCGGGCCGGTCATTTTATATGGTATAGTGACAAGTTGGTTTTTTGGCTTGATTTATTGGATACTTATGAGTATCGGAATGGTATAGGAGGGCAGTTATGGGAACAAAGAGACAGGGCAGATATACAGTGATGTTTGAAAAACCTCCGATAATCCGCAGCTATGCGGCTATTGTGGGAGAAAAGGAATCAGAAGGACCTTTAGGGGCTTATTTTGACACCGTATGCGAAGACCCGATGATGGGACAGGACAGTTGGGAGGCAGCGGAAGGTCAGCTTCAATACACGGCCGTATTAAAAGCGCTGGATAAGGCATTTTTACGGCCGGAGGATATTGATTATCTGTTTGCCGGGGATTTGCTCGGTCAGACGATTGCCACTTCCTTTGGCGTCATGGAGCTGCAGATTCCCCATTTTGGTCTTTATGGTGCATGTTCGACGATGGGAGAGTCTCTGAGTCTGGCTTCTATGGCGATTGATGGCGGTTTTGCCAGTCGTGTAGTGGCGGTGACTTCCAGCCATTTTGCCAGTGCTGAAAAGCAATTTCGTTATCCTCTGGGATATGGTAATCAGCGCTCTTTAGCGTCTACATGGACGGTAACAGGAAGCGGCGCCCTTGTTTTGGAAAACGCGGAGGAATGTTCGGAGCAGGCGGCAAAAAAATGTGTTCGTGTTCATGGGATAACGACAGGAAAAATTATGGATTATGGCATTAAGGATTCCCAGAATATGGGGGCCTGCATGGCGCCGGCCGCCGCCTTTGTTATTGCCAGTCATTTAAAGGACATGAATCGGAAACCGGAGGATTACGACCGGATCATTACCGGAGATCTGGGGACTGTCGGTCAGAAAATTTTATTTGAATTGATGCGTGAAGAAGGCTACGATATTGAAGAGTCTCATATGGATTGCGGTATTGAAATTTTTGACCATGAGACTCAGGATACCCATGCCGGGGGAAGTGGATGTGGATGTTCGGCTGTGACTTTATGCAGCTATGTCATGCATCAGATAGAAATCGGAGAGTGGAAACGGGTCCTTTTTGTTCCGACGGGGGCGCTGTTGTCAAAAATAAGTTTTAACGAGGGGTTGAGTATTCCGGGAATTGCCCACGGTGTAGTGCTTGAAAAAGACGGATGATTGGTCTATAATAAATACAATATGATAAAATTTTAAAGGAGCGATGAGGATGAAATTCCATTTTGCCGAACATTTGGACAGCTTTGAGGCAGGGATATTTGCCATATTAAATGAGAAAAAAGAGGAGCTTCTGCGGCAGGGAAGAGAAGTATATAATCTGTCCGTGGGAACGCCGGATTTTAAACCGGCACCCCATGTGATGGAAGCTTTTTGTAAAGCATGCCAGGATCCGGAGAACTATAAGTATTCTCTGGTGGACATGCCGGAGCTTTTAGATGCGGTGGCCGGCCATTATGAGCGTCGGTATGGCGTACATATTGAACATGATGAAATTATGTCCATTAACGGTTCTCAGGAAGGGATCGCCCACATTGCCATGGCTCTGTGTGATGCGGAAGATGTGGTCCTTGTGCCGAATCCAGGATATCCGATTTTCTCAGTCGGACCATTTTTATGCGGTGCTGTGCCTGTGACTTATGATCTGCGTCCGGAGAATCATTTCCTGCCGGATTTTGACAGCATTTCAGAAGAAGTGGCAAAGAAAGCAAAATTTATGATTGTATCCTATCCGCTGAATCCGGTCTGTGTGACGGCAAATGATCGGATGTACGAAGAACTCATTCGTTTTGCGGAGAAATATCAGATTATTGTCCTGCATGACAATGCTTACTCAGATATCATTTACGGCGGAAGAAAGGGCGGTTCTTTCCTGGCGTATGATGGGGCAAAGGATGTGGGCGTGGAATTTTACTCTCTTTCTAAATCCTATAATCTGACGGGAGCCAGAATTTCTTTTGTGATTGGCAATAAGGAGATTATCAGTAAGTTTAAGACGGTTCGGTCTCAGATCGATTACGGCGTATTTAAACCGGTACAGTATGGCGCCATTGCGGCTTTGAACGGACCTCAGGATGCGGTGCTTGAGCAGTGTGCTGAGTATGAACGGCGAAATCATGCACTTTGTGGAGGCTTGCGCCGTATCGGATGGAATGTACCGGACAGTGAGGGGACCATGTTCGCCTGGGCGCCGATTCCGGACGGGTATGTATCCTCCGAACAATTTTGTATGGACCTGGCGGACAAAACCGGTGTTATCTGTACGCCGGGAAGCAGTTTCGGAAGTCTGGGAAGCCGTTATGTTCGATTTGCGCTGGTGCGGGATGTTCCGACGATGGAAAAAATCGTACAAATTATTGATGAAAGCGGTATTTTAAAGAATAGAGTAAATTGATTGCTCCCGGGTATATTACGGTGGTTTTTGCACATACTTTCCATAAGAGCCCGCAGGTCGGACTGTGGGATGGAAAGGAAGATGTATAATGATGTTTCTTAAAGCTTTTTTAGTGGGAGGCCTGATTTGTGGGCTGATTCAGATTTTGATGGATCGGACCAAACTCCTTCCGGGACGCATTATGGTACTGCTCGTCTGTCTGGGAATCGCGGCAGGAGTCCTTGGTATTTATAAACCTCTGGTGGATTTTGCCGGGGCAGGGGCTACCGTACCGCTGTGCGGCTTTGGTTACAGCTTGTGGGAAGGTGTTAAAGGCGCAATCAATGATGAAGGATTTATTGGGATTTTTAAAGGTGGGTTTAGTGCGTCGTCGATTGGAATCAGCGCGTCTCTGCTGATTTCTTATCTGGCATCTCTCATTTTTAATCCAAAGATGAAAAAGTAGATGAAAAAGAACGTCCCCAAAGTTATTTGATGACTTTGGGGACGTTCTTTTATTTATGCGAGCAACGAGCCAGGCAGCCGCACTTGTGCGGATATTTGGCGATTGTTGCGATAACGAGTGAAACGCGCAAAACGTGTTTCATCTCGTTGGTCAGCCAACAGGTGTTGGCGCTGTCGGATCTGTCGGAGTTGTCGGTGTCGTTGGAGTTGTCGGTGTCGTTGGAGTTTCACCAGATGGCTCTGTACTTGGAGTCGTCGTCGGAGTCGTTTCAGACGTTGTACTTTCAACAGATGTTGTTTCCGGCGGGCATGTGCAGTAGTAACCAGGTATTTCTGATGAAGAACGATATTCTTTATAAGAAGTGCTCTTCGAGTTTCCATTTGCAATACCACCGCATACATTACAAATTGTTGCACCAATGTGGTCATTACAGTAACCGCTTGGCAGTGATGTTAAATCAAAATATTCGGTGACCGGTGTACATGCGGAGGTTCCGACAAGCTTTCCGGATTTGGAGCAGACGGTCCGTGTACCGATATTTTCCGGTACGGTAAAGGAAGTCGGCTCATAGCCGCATTCTGCATCAATCCGGCGCATGATTGTTGCCCACAGATATTCGTGTTCAGTTTCGCTTAACTCACCTTCCATTGCATAGCTCTGATCGTAACCAAGCCAGATACCAGCAGTCAGATATGGAGTATAGCCCACGAACCAGAGGTCCTTACTGTCGGAAGTTGTACCGGTTTTTCCGGCCACATCCATACCGTCATGAAGAGCACAGGCGGTACCGGTACCTTTGGTGACAACGTCCTGCATGGCGCTGGTCAGAAGGTAAGCGGTTGTTTCTTTAATAACCTGTTTTCCCTGAGGATTTGTATTATCCAGAAGGACATTACCATCACGGTCAACGACTTTGGAATAGAAGACCGGACGGACATATTTACCGCCGTTGGCAATGGCAGCATAAGCTCCGGTTATTTCCAGGTTGGTAACACCATAGGTCAGACCGCCAAGAGCAAAGGATTCTACATAGTCGCTGTCAGTCAATGTGGTAATACCAAGTTTCCGGCAGTAGTCAATGGCAAGTTCCGGCGTAACATCCTCCACAAAGAATTTTGTCGTTACAACGTTCATGGACTGGGTAATGGCATAACGCACCGTAGCCAGTCCCCAGTATCCCGAATACCAGTTGACCGGGCTGTAGCCGGATGGTGTGGTGTACGGCGCATCCATTTTTGTACTGCCAAGTGTCAGCCCTGCCGCATCCAGACCCGGAAGATAACATCCAAGAATCTTGAAACAGGAACCTGGCTGACGTGTGGCCTGAGTCTCGCGGCTGAAGGATAAGCTTTCCTGCTTCTCATTACGTCCACCGGCAATGGCTTTTACTTCCCCGGTCCGCTGATCCATCAGCACAAATGAGGACTGCATCGCATATGGCTGGTAAAAGGTTTCAGCGAGGGTATTCTCTTCCGTGATACCAAGGGCTTCTTTATAATGATTAATATCATTCCAGGCTTCGTCCGCATTATTATAAATCAGTTTGAAGCTGGAGTTTTCATTGTTCCAATACCAGTACTGCATCGTTAACTGGTCGTAGTTTGAGGTACTTCCGTCTTCTTCCATAACGGAACAGCGCCATTCCAGGCCAAGAGCGTTATTATAACCAAAGTTGGAATCATCATGATATTCTTCGTCAACAATCGTCTGCATCTGGTTATCCTGCGCCAGATAGACTTTGAGGCCGCCGCCGTATAGTTTGTTGACGGCCTGCTCCTGGGTGTAGCCAAGCTGATCCTGAAGGTCCTGAAGTACCTGACGGATTGCCGCATCTTCGTAATAAGTAAAGACACGATGATTATCGCCCTGTTCTTCAGCCCGGGCAGCAATACGTTCATAGACATTATCGGCGATCGCTTCGTCGTATTGTTCCTGGGTCAGGTAACCCTGCTCCAGCATATTTCCAAGGGTTTTATCCCGTCGCTCTTTGTTATTATCCGGATAGTACATCGGATCAAACCAGGTCGGGCTCTTGGCGATACTTGCAAGAACGGCCGCTTCAGAAGCATTGACTTCCGAACAGGATTTACCGAAATATCTCTGAGAAGCTGCTTCAACACCATAGGTCGAAGCCCCGAGATTGATGGTATTTAAGTAGGCTTCCAAAATCTCATCCTTGGACATCGTTTTTTCGAGTTCAAGAGCAAGATATTGTTCCTGAAATTTACGTTTGAATTTTAAAAGCAGTGAATCTTCATCACCGCCGCCAAAAACATTAATTTTCAGAAGCTGCTGTGTGATGGTACTGGCACCTTCGGAGAAATCACCGGAGGTAACACCGACAACGAAGGCACGAACAATACCTTTTGGGTCAATACCATTATGCTCTCTGAAACGTTCATCCTCCAGAGCGATAAAAGCGTTCTGGAGAACTTCCGGCATCTCGCTGATACTTTTTTGAATACGGTTAGTTTCCGGTTGATAAAGCTGTGTCAGCAGGTTACCGTCCTTATCATAAATAAAGGATTTATAACCCTCAGGAATAACATCTTCCACACTGATCTGAGGAGCAGAGTCTAATACACCTCTGAGACCTCCGATTGCGGCGGCGATACCCATAACGCCGATGGCGATCAGGGCAAAAATAAAAATGCGGAATATATTAAAACTGACTTTATGCTTAGCTTTAGGAATATCAGAACGTATGTGTTTTTCTTTTTTTTGCGTTCCGTGTTTACTGTAGTCCATAAAATTATAGCCTCCTTTACAAATGTACATTATAACAAATATATGCAGTGAAAGCAAAGAAAATTTTGAATTATTGCTGAATTAATGGTACACTGTCTAATATATTATAAAAATTTGAAATAAACCTGAAAGGATTTGAACAGGATGGATGGAGTCAAAATCGTTTATCAGGGCGGAGAAGGAGAGATTGTTGAAAAAAAATCTCGTTTTATAGCAACAGTATGCCCAGTTAATTCAGAACAAGACGCAGTACAGTTTATAGAACAAATGAAAAAGAAATATTGGGATGCCCGGCATAATTGCCATGCATTTGTGATCGGGGAGCGGAATGAGGTTTCTCGATGCAGTGACGACGGTGAGCCGTCGGGGACCGCCGGGAAACCTATGTTGGACGTGCTTTTAGGGTCAGGGCTGCACAATGTCTGCGTAGTCGTGACCCGATATTTCGGGGGAACCCTTTTAGGAACGGGGGGCCTTGTGCGGGCCTATAGTCAGGCCGTTCAGGAAGGGCTTGCAAACAGCGTGATCGTGGAGAAGATTATGAGCTGTCGAATGAAAATTTATACAGATTATAATGGTATTGGGAAAATTCAATATATTCTTGGAAAAAGTCGGGCAATTACTGTCAGTACGGATTACACAGAACGGGTGGTTGTTGAAATACTGATAGAAAAAGGGCTTTTTGACGGGCTCTGCAAAGAAATAGTGGAGGCGACGAGTGGAAAGGCGGAGTTTGAAAAACCGGAAGAGTGCTATTGTGCCGCCGCCGATGGTGAAGTTATTGTATTTTGATGTATTTTTATGCGAAAATGCTTGCATTTTATGGAACATTTATTGTATACTGTAGAATGTTAAATATTTAGATTTAATTTATCAGGAGGAGAGAAACAATGAAAAAAATAGTAAGTTTAGCATGTGTGCTGGCTTTGTCCGTATCCGTGATGGCTGGCTGCAGCTCAAAAAGCGAAGAAACAAAGGCGGCAGAGACGACTGCCGATACAACAGCGGAAACTGGCGCTGAAAGCACAGCAGCCGGAGATTCCGGTAAGTTGATCATGGCTACAGAGGCTGGTTTTGCTCCATATGAATATACAGAAGATGGAGAGACAGTTATTGGTGTGGATGTGGATATTGCTAATGAAATTGCAAAAGCTATGGGTAAAGAACTGGTAATCCAGAATATGACTTTTGATGGCGCGTTACTGGCTGTACAGCAGGGCGTTGTTGATTTTGCGGCGGCAGGTATTTCTGTAACACCGGATCGTCAGGGAGAGATGGATTTTACTATTGAATATGCGACCTCCAAACAGGTGGTTGTTGTGAAAAAAGATGCCGGAAAGATTGAATCTGTAGAAGATGTGACAGAAGGAACTATTGTTGGCGTTCAGATGGGGACGACCGGTGATTTTTATTGCACAGATGATCTGGGATGCGAAGTAAAACAGTTTGGTAAATATGCGGAAGCAGCTCTGGAACTTAAAAATGATAAATTAGACTGTATTGTCATGGATTCTCTTCCAGCCGAACAGCTTGTAGCTGCCAACGACGACCTGGAAATCCTTGATGGTGAGCTTTTTACAGATAAATATGCCATCGCAGTAAAGAAAGGTAATACAGAGCTTCTTGATCAGATGAATGAAGTATTACAGCAGCTCATTGATGAAGGTAAGATTGACGAATTTACAATCAATCATACAACAAAATAGGATTTGAGGTAATGATGTGGGTAATTGGTTAATATCAGCATGGGAAAGAATAGAAAAAGCATTTTTAGTGAACGGCCGTTATGCGGCTTATCTGAATGGTTTTAAGACGACTTTAATTATATCACTTTTTGCAGTATTGCTTGGTGTAGCTGTCGGATTGATTTTGGCGATCATCAAATATACGGCAAATCATGTAGAGAAAAATATCATATTGACGCTTCTCAACTGG
>OGYI01001843.1_pt1 | contig 18383 bp, 9 predicted proteins | sample 1576521 | NCBI WGS metagenome assembly OGYI01 (sample SAMEA3541484, study PRJEB24748) | human gut metagenome | biome: human gut; feature: human-associated habitat; material: faeces | place: China | collected 2012
GGGGAGGAAAAGGCGGTGGAGAGCATACCATCCACGAATGGTACGAACCTGTAGATTCCTGGAAAGGACCACAAAGGGATTTGCTTTTGCTTCTGGCACTGTCTGGATATGAAGGTGTACAAGGATATCAGCTCCCTTGTATAGAAAGGTAAGAGCAGTCGCAGATGCTTGACATGTAAGCCTCAATACATATATAATTCGAGAGAAATCTAAAAGAATAAAGGAAGATAAAGAATCCCCCGGAAAGAAAAGTTTTCGAAACAGGATGCCCTTTTTCCGGGGGACTTATATAATCTGACATTATTTTTGACGCTTTTTCCGAAGAATTACAAAAATCAGAATTGAGGAAAAAAGTACAAATAAAATAGAGCAGGAAAGCAGGTAATTCAAAGAAGCTCCCATAATTCCCCACTGGTTTACCATAGTTCTTGCAACAGCAATTGTAATAACCGCCGTGACGGAATAAACCGGAAGCATACATTTGCCCCATCGGATGGCGATGAGGATATTGTAGAGCATATAAACCTCTGCACCGATTCCGCCGCCAATCAGCAGCACAATAAACTGCAGCTTATAAGGAGACAGATCTACGCCGTAGATAATCTCCAAAAGTGTTCGGCCAATCAGATGTCCGCCGACTACGATTCCTGCACAGCACACCAGAATAACTGTAATGATACGAAGAACATACATAGTGAATTTTTTCAGGTCATTTTCCCACCATAATTGTGCGATAGTAGTGATGGTAGGCTTGAATACAAACTCACACATGAGGGTAATGACGAAGGACGGCATAAACAGAATACTGTAATAGGTCTGGTACTCGTCCGTCAGCACGTTTGCCATAGCGTATTTCGGTACATTGTAAAGAAGCAGGGAAAGGAAGGTACCGATAAACATAGGGGTGCATATTTTCAGTAACTTCGTTACGTGTCGGAATTTGTGCGAATCGCCTATACTGTGACTGGCTTCGCACTTGTTCGCAGTGTCCATGCCTTGACTGGCTTCACACTTATGTGCGTTGCCAGAACTCTGGTCAGTTTTACATTTATATGCATCGCCCATCGCCTGCTTAGCGTCGTGCTGGTAGGTAGTGTTGTCTGCAGTGGCGTCTGGCATTCCATATCTTCGTGCAAACCAGGAATTCACTGCCAGACAGAGAATCAGGGATGTGACAGCTGTGGCAGTGCAGGTAATATACAGGCTCTTTGTGACCATAAGAATGCCTGTAAAAAATACTGCCGAGTAAACGTTACGGATGGTCAGCGCCTTTCCCATCTGCTCCACGTGATAATTCTGCTGAAGATTTCCATGGAAAACATCCTCCACGGCATCGATCATTTTCATCATAATAATAAAAATACTGATGACAATATACTCGCCGCTGAAACTGAAAGAGCTGTATATAATTCCGAACAGCATCATCAATCCGCAGGTAATTACCCTGGAAAGCTTGTATTCGGAAAAGGAATACTTCTGGTTCAGATCCGTGGCCTGGTATGTACGGACACCGTAGCGACCTACCTGGAGCAGCAGCTGGGCAGTGGCATAGCTAAGTGAGAAAAAACCTGCCAGATTGGCACCACAGATTCGGGTTACTACAAGGAGATACAGAAAGGAAGAACCGGAATAACAGGTACTTCCGATCATATTCCATAAAAAAGCTTTTTTTACATTTTTTTCTTTCTTCATTAAAAATTCCTTTTCATTTCTTTACAAAAACTTTCTTATACATTTTTCCCGCAATACTGTACAGTCCGGTTTTCTGCAAAATCGGGTTTACTTTACGGATAATTCTGGTAAGGGTGGAGCCCTTCATATATTTGCGAAGCAGAGCTTCCTTGGTCTTTAGATCAGCGGCTGCACTGTATTCAGTCCAGAAGGCTTCCTGATTCCCGGGAGCCTTGGTGGAATATTCCAGATGAGGCTGCCATCCGGCTGCTTTGGAAACAGGCTGGTAAACTGCGTTTTCACGGATAAGGACAAAAAGCTTCCGGCCTTTTTCCGTGTTCACAAGAACCTCATTTACACCACCGGTAACATCAAATTTGATGCCCGCGCTGTCCACATTCCAGAAATCTCCCAGGGTAAAATCTGCCGGCCTTTTATAGCTTGTGTAATGGCAATGGAAGCAGGATGGACGGACTGGGAAAAGACTGAGGAATATTTTGTTAAAGGAAAATTCTTCAAGTACAGGCAGCAGATTTCCCTTGGAAACAGAAATGTCCATCACCTGTTTTTTCCAGGAGACACGTTTGCTTCTCATGTTGATGGAAGTAATCTGTGCGTCAGTGTCCATATACTTGGACTTCAAAATCTCCAGATAATCCTTCCATACACCAGGGCTTGGAACTCCGTGGCAGATATTGTCACAGGTGTAAAGGCTGGTAGTATCTGCGTGTTTTATTTCCAGAAAACGGGCAACACCTGCAATCTGGCAGGGAGTGCCGGTAAGCAGCACTGTAAGGCCGTTTGCCAGGTCATCACAGATCGTCTGATATATATGTGATGGATCACTTTGCACATATTTTGAAGTGCGGAAAGCCGCAGCTTTTTCTGCCGAGTCTGCGCGCATATGGCGCACCTGGAAGCCCTCATCGAAAGAAACTCCGTAAATGACGCCGCCCTGAGCAAGTGTCCAGTCCGCAAGCAGGGAAAACATACCGCCAGATGAACTTTCACTGACAATGGCTTTCTGATGATTCTGGAGCGCATAGATATCCGGAACTGCATCAGCACCTGTATATGTGTTCTGAAGGGGACAGACTTTGGTACACAGATTACAGTGAACACATAATTCATGATTAATTTCAGGGTAAAGGAAACCGCATTCATCCTCTTTCATGGAGATTGCGGACTTGGGACAGGAGAAACTGCAGGCCATACAGCCGCAGCAATCCTGTTTCATTTGAGTTGCTGTAAGCATAGTAAAAAAACCTCCGTGATCATTAAGGGTTTTCACTTAAATGTCTTCGAAATTTATCTTCAAATTTATCTTTAAAATTCGGCATCAAAATTAAAGTACTTCCGCCTCACTTACCATTTTCCGCAGTTGCTCTATAGAATGTTCCCGGAAACGGGCAAGCTGCTCATTGGCATAGGTGAAATCAATCTCTTCAGTAAGCTTCTCATAAGAAACATCATCCATAGTCCGGTCGGTGAGATTTACCATATTCAGAAGCTGCTGTACACGGCGGTTCATGTGGTGACCATTCACCTTGGCGAAGAACTTGCGGTTAAAAATAAGGGAAAATACAACTCCGTGGAAAGAATCTGAAATAACGTATTCTGCATTTTTGAAAAGTCCCATCCATTCTGCCGGGCCTACGGTAATCTTACAGTCACATTTCAGAAGTCCCACAAGAGGAAACGGAATGTAAACAACGCGATAGCCGGTTTTGTCATGGAGACGGTGGGCGAAATCAACGATTTCCTTATTAATGCCAAGCTGGTAAACCAGAATATATTTCTCTTTATATTTAGGTTCCACCAGAAGCTTTTCCCATTCTTCAGCGGTGAGCAGAAGAGTAGGGTCACATACCACTTCAGGGCGCTTCTGGGTCAGGTTCTCTACAATGTCAGCGCCGTAATCCTCCCGGACCAGAATCTCATCAAAATCGGAAAGAAGCTTTTTATATTTCTGCTGGTATTCTTCCGGCGGAAGATTTTCCCCGATACTTGCGGCATAGCTGCATTTCTTTTTGCCCTCTTTCACGAAATCCAGGAAATAGGTGGTATCAAAATTGGTAAGCTTGTAATCCCAGATCTGGTCGCTTCCAGCAATATAAATATCGTATTTGCCAGCTACCGGCTGCATTTTACCCTGAGTGACAGGCTGGCTGTAGCGCATGTGTCTGCGGAATCTGTTGCATTTGAAACGGCGGGGAATGTAGCAGATATGGCCGATTGTCCCGTAAATATAGTTAAAAAGTCCTTTCTTTTTCAGGTTTACAAGGCGGAAAGGATTGCTGATATAGTCGCAGCGGTAATCAATAATTTCCGGCTGGGTGCCGATTTCCTGCAGCTTTTTCTGAAGCGCGTAGCTCTGTAGGATGGCACCGTAATTGTCGTAGTTATGGAAGGTAATCACACCTACTCGTTTTTTCTGCATAAAGTCCTCCTGGCTAATATAAGGTAGATATAATATAACACATAAACGAGAAAATAAACAGTTTTTGCAGGTGGATTTATCAATTAATTCCAAAGTGTTTATGGAAGTTAAAGTTGAAATTGTTAAGGAGTACGCTATAATAGAGATAATGAAATTTACCTGAGAAAGTGGAGGCGAAAAGATGGCGGGATATTTAATCGCAGAAACTACCCGTGAGGAGCGGGAGAAGATTGTTGCAGAATCCCTTGGAAATATTGAGGCGAACTGCGACGGTTGTATGGCAGGGCTGGCTGAGATGTATCAGGAATACATTGATGGGAAGAAAGAGCTTCGCCAGATCAATATGGAATTTAACGCAAGATACGTAAAAAGCGAGGACATGCCGGTGAGAAGCCGGTGCCCGGAGTCCTTTTGCTAATAGAAATCAAAGAGGGCACCAAACTGAAATATGAATTGAGGCAGTACGAAGTAACAGAATAAAGAAGCAGTAAGAGCAGAAGTTTTCAGTACATGTAACGAAAACTTCTGCCTTTTTTTAACCAAATGTTAATAGTTCTTTTTTTATTCTGGTGTTATTATGTAAAAAAGTCGTATTATAATTAATAAGGAAATAAAAGGCTATTGCTAATTACGTCTGCAATAAATACGTTCTAGAATTATTTTAGTTATGGAGAAAAGTATATGGAAAAAAACGTATTAAAGGTTCGCATGCTTGGAACCTTTTCGTTGGAATATAAGGGAAAAGAACTGGTACTGGATCGAAATAAAGCATCGAAGACTACACAGCTTTTTCAGCTGCTTATGTTTCATACCGAAGACGGCGGAATTTCCAAAGCTGCTATGATAGATGCCCTTTATGGAAGAGTTGAGGTGGAGAATAAGAACGGAAGCCTGAACAACACCATTTTCAGACTTCGTAAACAGCTGAAGGATATTGGACTTCCAGATAGCAAATACATAAATATCCAGTCCGGAATGTGCTGTTGGGACGGAAATATTGAAGTTCAGGTTGATGTAAATGAGTTCCGGAAACTGATAGAGAAAGAAAAAAAGGAGAAACGTGAAGAGGACAAGCTTCATCTCTGGATGCAGGCCTGGAAAATTTATAAAGGTGAATTTCTCCCGGATATGATCGGGGAGCAATGGGTCGCTGTGGAGAATGTCCGGTGCAGAGATGAGTACTTCCGTGTTACAGAGGAGCTGTGCCGCTGGCTGAAGGGGCATGAACGGTATGAAGATCTGCATAAAGTGGCGCACAGAGCCGCCGAAATTTATCCTTTTGACGAGTGGCAGGTCTGGGAAATCGACAGCCTGATCGGAATGTCACGATATAAGGAAGGCCTTGAAGTTTACCAAAACACCGAAAAGCTTTTATTCGATGAAATGGGAGTGGCCCCTTCGGAGAGATTGTTAAAGCGTTTCAAGCTGATGGGAGAACGGACTTCACAGGCAGAAGGTGCCCTTAGCGATATCAAGGAAAGACTTCGGGAAAAAGAGGCTGCAGTAGGAGCATATTTCTGTCCGTTTCCCAGCTTTGTTGACATCTATCATGTATTCAGCCGTATGGTGGAGCGCTCTGGTTTATCCGTGTTTGTTATGCTTTGCACACTGGACTATAAGGCGGATCATGTTTCGGAGGAGAAGGAACGTGAAAAGTCCGAACTTCTCAGACAGGCCATCCAGTCATCCATACGAAAAGGTGATTTTTACACCAGATACAATGTCCGGCAGTATATTGTCATGCTGATCGAAATCAGCCAGGAGAACTGCCCCATCGTTTCCAAACGAATTGCAAAAAAATTCAATAAGCTCTCTGGCGATAAGAAATTCACTCAGGTTGATTTCTATGTGGCATCCATTGGAGAGATGTGTGAAATGGAGGGATAAATTATGGTCTACGATGTGATTTGTGATGAGTATGAACTCATTTGCTCCTGATTTATGGAAAAGACTTGAAAAATGCTAAAAATGCCATAGGAAATCGCTCGTTTTTGCAACTCTTTCGGAAAATGAAAGAGTTGGAGAAAGAGGCAAAGTGATAGAATATATTTAAAAATCATATACTATCTATCATGCAACCGAAAATAATTCCCGATTCGGTTAAAATAAATCTACATATCCAAAGAAAGGAATGAGACATTATGAAAAAGAATGGGTATTTAAGAAGATTTCTGGCACTGTTTCTCGCTCTCGTGATGATCATGGCTGATTCATCTGTGACGACGTTTGCGGCGACGGTGGGAAGGGTGAAGCAGAAGAGTGCGGCCGCGGAAAGCAGCAGTCAGTGCAATGTTCAAATCAATGTTGCAGAAGAACTTGACGTGGAACAATTTTTGAATGATTACAAATATATAATGCTTGGAACGGAGACTCCCGACAAGTGGCCAGGGATTGGGGCAACATCATCAATTGAAAAAATAAGTACAACAGAAAATGTTGTACTGAATGATGTTGCAGAAGGTACAGAGAAGAAAATTTATTTTGTGCAAGGAAAAGAGAGCTGGCAGTGGGGAGCCTATAAAACTACTGGCGATACTTTTCAACAGGGTGAAAATAAATTTAAAATTTCTGTAAGTGAAACTGCAAGTGGTTTGACTGTAAATATAAATAAGGTAGAATTTATTTCTCGCAATGTTCAGATAGTAGCTGATGCAGATCTTGACTTTGCAGCATTTACAAATCAGTATAAGTATGTGATGCTTGGAAAGACCACTTCTTCTGGAGTTGAGGCGGTTTCTACTATTGAACAAATCGATAGCAACACAACAGACGTAGAGTTAAAAGTTGATAAAGATGAAAATGCAGATGATTTAAAACTGTATTTTATAAGGGATACTTATAATTTAAATAGTAATTTGACCAATGATTCAAAATTTAAACAAGGTAATGTAAATTATAAAATAGCAGTAACAACAGATAATAATAATTTCAACGTAAATATCGAAAAAGTGGTATTTCAGCCAGGACCTACAGTTGATTATAAATCCGTTTTAGGAAATTCATTACATTTTGGTATTGTGGCTAATGATTTTACTTGTAATGGAGATCTGGAAGCAAACCTTGCAGTAGGTACTTTGCATGGTTCTGGAAATATGAAGAGTAGTAAAAATTATGGCGGTAATGGAACTACTTTAATTGGTGCATATGTTGATTATGGTTGGTATATTTTTAAGAACTCTGAAGGTGGTCAGGGTGATTTAATCCTTTATACAACACCAGACGCTGCTAACAGATTTGGAAATGATATATGGAGTAAAGGTTTAGTAATTGATACAGAAACATATAGCCAAGAGGAAATTCAGAATATTGTTAGAAGTATGGTTGATGAGTCAAGAATGACTAGTAATAAACTAGCTTCTGATGCTCATACAAAAGGTTTAAAATATTCATCTGTTGCTGATGAAAATGGTGTGATTGATTTAACAACCTCTCCAGCTGGAACTTATTATATTGATTTTGAGATAGGAGAATATGCAAATTCTAATTTAAATCTTAAAATTACTGGAGATCAAAATATTGTATTAAACATACCAGACGAAACAGCCACATTGAAAACTTATCAACTTAATATCGATGGGAAGAATTGTAATATTGGTGGATACGCAAATGGTGGAATTGGTGAAAAGGCTTGCGAAAATATTATCTTCAATTTAAACAATGCAAGTTCTGTTATTTCTGAAACAATACATGGTGTAGTATTAGTACCAAATGGTTCTTTTGAAAATAAAGCTGTAGGTGCAGGTTGGATTGTTGCAGATTCTGTAACAAGTGGCGGTACAGAATGGCATTGTCTTTCAAGAGATATTCCTGTTGTGACTTCTTATGCAATAAAAGCTAAGAAGACTGTAAATGGCAAAGCCCCATCCGGTAACGAAGCAGGAAAATTTACATTTAAGTTGTATAAGATTGATGACAAGGGAAATGAAACGCTTGTTGATACAAAATCCAATGGAGATGGTGGACTCGTTTCATTTGATACATTTGGAAATATTACAGAGGCTGGAACTTATTGGTATAAGATAACAGAAGAGGGAACTGTTGCGGGTTATACTATTGATACAACTGTTTACTATGCAGAAGTTGTGGTAAATGCAACTCCTTCAAATGGAGTAATTATTAGCAAGAATGCAAAAGTTACTTATCATAAAGGGACTAAGACTGGAGATACAGCGACAGTTGCGACCTTTAATAATATTAAAAAAGAAGATGAAACATCTGCAAACATTAAGGTTAAGAAAACATTTACTAATGGTGCAGCAGATAAGAAGTTTAACTTTGTATTAACTCCAATTAACAATGCACCAATGCCAGAAGGTGCTGTAAATGGAAAGAAAACAATTAGTGTTGCTCAAAATGATGGTGTGAAGAATTTTGGAGAAATCAAATATACGACAGCAGGAACTTATAGATATGAGGTTGTTGAAGATTCTTCAGAGCAGGCAGCAGGAATTACATATGATAATCATAGATGGACTGTGACTGTAGCTGTGCCAGCTGACTTTAGTACACCTACAGTAACTTATAGTAGGGAGGATGGTATAACTAGTACTATAGGTGCTGAATTTACAAATAGTGAAGAAAACAAGGAAACGGAAATAACCTTGGAAGGAACCAAGAGCCTGAGCGGAAGAAATCTAAAGGCAGGAGAGTTCAAATTCGAGGTAAAAGACGAAGTCGGAACCGTAGTGGCAACCGGAACGAACGATGCAGCCGGAAAGATCGCATTCAGCAGGATCGGATACAAACTGTCCGACCTGAAGAAAGGGGACGGAAGCTATGCATCTGAGAAGACTTACAGTTATAAGGTAAGTGAGGTAAAGGGAAACGCCGGAGACGGAATCACTTATGATGACAAAGAGTATACTGTAAAGGTAAAAGTAAGCTATGACCAGGCAAGCGGAACGATGAAAGCGGAGTTGGCAGACAAGGACCAGAAACTTGCATTTGCAAACAGCTATGACACCGAGACTGGAATTGACCTGGAAGGAACCAAGAGCCTGGAAGGAAGAACCCTGAAGGATGGCGAGTTTACATTTGAAGTAAAAGACAAGGCCGGAAAGGTAGTAGCAACCGGAAGCAACAAGTCAGACGGAAGCATCAGCTTTAATAATAAGCTGAATTATAAACTGTCCGACCTGGAAAAAGCGGACGGAAGCTATGAATCCGAGAAGACCTATGAGTACACCGTAAACGAGGTGATCCCGGAGGGAGCAACCGCTGAGAATAACTATACTGTAAATGGTGTAACTTACGATAACAGTATCTTTACTGTGAAAGTAATTGTAAGCTATGACCAGGCAACTGGAATAATGAGTGCAGCTTTTGCTGAGGATAGTCAGGAGCTTATATTCGACAATACCTACGACGCAAAGGGATCTCTGACATTGGAGGCAAGTAAGACTCTGAAGAACAAAGCTCTTGAAGCTGATGCCTTTAACTTCGTGCTGAAGGACAAGAACGGAGAGACTATTCAGACCGTTGCCAACGATGCAGATGGAAATGTAGCATTCAGCCCGCTCAATTATACTCTTAAAGATGTTGGAACTCATGTTTACACAGTATCAGAAGTTCAGAGAGAGAATACCGAAGTTACTTATGATACTACTGAGTATACTGTTGAAGTAACTGTAGCAGATGCAGGAAACGGAAAACTGAAGGTAAGCAAGACGATCAAGAAAGGTGATTATACTGTTGATGCAATTGCTTTTGAAAACATTTATAAAGGAGTAATTGATATCAGCGGCTCTAAGACCTGGAATGATGCAGACAACCAGGACGGAATCAGACCAGCAAGTATCACTGTAAAACTTTTTGCAAATGGAACAGAAGCTGCAAGTCAGGTGGTAACTCCTGATGAGGCTGGAAACTGGAACTATGTCTTCAAGAACCTGCCGCAGTATGATGCAAAAGGAAAAATCACTTATACAGTAACTGAGAGTGCGGTAGCTGGTTATGAAACAAGCGTAAGCGGCTACAACATCACCAACACTCATAAACCAGCAACCCTCGACATCACCGGAACCAAAACCTGGAACGATTCCAACAACCAGGATGGCAAACGTCCAAAGAGCATCACCGTCAACCTTCTTGCAAATGGCATAATTACAGACACCAAGACCGTAACAGCTGACGATAACTGGACCTACAGCTTCACCGATCTGCCGAAATATGCAAATGGTCAGGAAATTACCTACACGGTAAGCGAGCTTACCGTACCTGGTTATACAACAACTATTGATGATAATTACAACATCACCAACAGCTACACCCCAGGTGAGACCAGCGCGTCTGTAACCAAGATCTGGGATGATGCTGACAACCAGGATGGCATTCGTCCAGAGAGCATTACCGTAGCTCTCCTTGCAAATGGAACGCCAACTAACAAAACTGTTACTCTTACTGCTGCGAACAACTGGACACAGACGATAACTGGTCTTCCGGAAAAAGCAGATGGAGAGTATATCACCTACACCTGGACCGAGGTTAATGTTCCAGAAGGCTACAGCTTGACAGGAACTTCCAAGAACGAAACGGTAACCACTCTGACCAACACTCATACTCCAGAGCTTACTTCCATCACCGGAACCAAGACCTGGAAAGATGCAGATAATCAGGATGGAAAACGTCCAGAGAGCATTACCGTAAACCTATTTGCAGACGGAACTAAGCTTAAGAGCCAGAAAGTAAGCGCTAATGCAGACGGAAACTGGACCTACAGCTTCACAGACCTTCCGAAGTATGCCAACGGCCAGGAAATCACCTACACTGTAACCGAGGATGCAGTCGATGGCTACACAACCGAGAGTGATGGCTATAATTTCATCAACACTCATCAGCCAGAGACCACCGAGATTACCGTAACCAAGACCTGGAACGATGCAAACAACCAGGATGGCAAGCGTCCGGAAAGCATCACTGTAATCCTTCTTGCAAACGGCACAGAGAAAACTCGCCAGGCCGTAACTGCAGACGAAGCAGGAAACTGGACTTACACCTTCAAAGATCTGCCGAAATATGCAAACGGCCAGGAAATCACCTACACCGTAGCTGAGGAGGAAGTAACTGATTACACTACAACCTACGATGGCAGCAACATCACCAACAGCTACACTCCAGGAAAGACCAGTGCAACAGTAACCAAGATCTGGAACGACGCTGAAAATCAGGATGGAAAACGTCCGGAGAGCATTACCGTAAGTCTTCTTGCAGACGGTAAAGAAACCGGAAAGACTGTTACCCTGAGCGTCGAGAACAGTTGGAAACAGACTATATCTGACCTTCCGGAAAAAGCAGACGGAAAAGCAATCGAGTACACCTGGACAGAGGAAACTCTCCCAGAAGGTTACGAACTCACCGACAACAGCAAGAACGGAACTGTAACCACTCTGACTAACACCTACGCTCCAGAAACAACTTCCATCACCGGAACCAAGACCTGGGACGACGCAGACAATCAGGATGGCAAGCGTCCAGAGAGCATTGTCGTCAACCTTCTTGCAAACGGAGAGATCGCAGCAAGCCAGACTGTAAAAGCAGACGAAGCAGGAAACTGGACCTACACCTTTAAAGACCTGCCGAAATATGCAAATGGCAAGGAAATTACCTACACCGTAACCGAGGAAGCAGTGGAAGGTTATGAAACAAGTGTAGACGGATTTAACATCACCAACACTTACACAACCGAGACAACTGAGGTGAAGGGCTCCAAGACCTGGAACGATGCGGACAATCAGGATGGAAAACGTCCGGAGAGCATCACTGTAAGACTTCTTGCAAACGGCGAGGAGAAAGACAGCCAGACCGTAACCGCAGACGAAAATGGAAACTGGACCTACAGCTTCGAAAACCTGCCGAAATATGAGGCTGGAAAAGAAATTGTATACACGGTAACCGAGGATGCAGTTGCAGATTACACAACAGAGATTACCGGCTACGATATCACCAACAGCTATGCGCCTGGAAAGACCAGCGTCACAGTTACCAAGGCATGGGCTGACAACGATGACCGCGGCGGTCACAGACCGAAGGAAATCAAGGTTCAGCTGAAAGCCGATGGAGAAAACAGCGGCGAGGAAATTACCCTGAATGCAGAGAACAACTGGACCTACACATGGTCTGACCTTGACCAGAAGAAAGCCGGTAAGGACATTGCCTACACCGTAGAAGAGACTGGAAAAGCAGCTGGTTACACTTCCACAGTAACCGGAAATGCAGAAGAAGGCTTTATCATTACCAACACCATTACCTCCGTGAAGATCAGCAAGGTAGACATCACCGACCAGAAAGAACTGGCAGGTGCTCATATCCAGGTGATCGACAAGGATGGAAATGTAGTAGAAGAGTGGGATTCCACATGGGAAGCTCACGAAGTAACTGGCCTGAAGCCTGGCGAAACCTATACCCTTCGCGAGACTGTAGCACCAGAGGGATATACTTTGACCAGCGATACCACCTTTACCCTGAAAGAGGATGGAACCGTTAACAAAGATACTACCACAACAACCATATCAGATAATGGAACCCTTCTGGTAGAAGACAGCAGAACTTCTGTAAAAGTAAGCAAAGTAGATATTTCCGATGGGAAAGAGCTGGAAGGTGCTCACATCCAGATCATTGACCAGGATGGAAACGTAGTAGACGAGTGGGATTCCACCAAGGAAGCTCATGTTACCGAGAAACTGAAAACCGGTAAGATTTACACTCTTCGTGAGACTGTAGCGCCAGACGGATATTTACTTACAAGCGACACTACTTTTGTTCTGAAAGAAGACGGAACAGTAGATGCAGAAAAAACAACAGCTGTTTCCAAGGATGGTGTTTTACTTGTACAGGATAAACTGGCAACCTCAGCATCTATTGCAGTAACCAAGAAACTTACCTATATTGGTGAAAATCTGGCAGCAAGAGATCAGACCTTCTATGTAGCCCTGTATTCTGATAAAGACTGCACTCAGAGAGCTTCTGATGTGAAAGCTCTTGTGTTCAAGAATGCAGATGCTTCCACCGTAGTATTCTCAGAGAATATTAAGGCAGGCAAAACATACTACATTGCAGAGTGTACACAGGATGGAACTTCTCAGACGATCGGCGCTCTTGCAGATGGAACCGTCTATGAAGCTGTATTTGGCAATGGTAACTCCACAACAGTAACCGAAGCCAATGGAACAACAACCGTTTCCTTTGAAAACGTGTTCAGCAGCTTCCCGCCAGATGGATTCTACAAACAGGGTCAGCTGACAATTACCAAGAAGGTTCTTGGTGCAGATGGAGGCACCAGAAACAGCAACGAGGTATTCTATGCAGGTATCTTTGATGATGCAGCTCATACACAGCTTTCCCAGCAGGTTGAGCAGAACATTATCAAGCTTGATATGGACGGTGGCTATGAAGTAAGTGAGATCATCAATGTTGGTCTTGCCCAGTCAGGAGCAAAGGTAACCCTGTATGTAACGGAAACTGATTCCAACGGAAAACCAATTGCAGGCTCCGAAGGCTTTGGATATAAAGTTACCGTAAGTGCAGATTCTGTTATATTTGATGAAACGAATATGACAGCAGAAGTTGTCATCACCAACCAGGAAGAAAGCACAGTAACAGAAACACCAACACCTACTCCTTCTTCCGATGGTGGAAATAGCGGTGGCTCCGAAAATCATTCCGGCGGCTACGGCGGTGGCAAATCACCGAAGACCGGAGATGATACCCCGATCGGAACTTATCTGATGCTTCTTCTTGCAGCTGCAATGCTTGCAGCCGAGACTGAAAGACGCCGCAGAAGAAACAAAAGACAGTAAAGCAAAACAAGGTTTCTGACCAGATCGGAACCATAACAAAGCAAGTACAAACGAAGGCGGTCCGCACACAAAGCGGATCGCCTTTTTGCAGATTCACTTTAGTTTTCTGCTCAATTAAGGAAAACTACAGAACAGCCCTGTGGTTCTGGTTTTGCAAAAAAGTAAAAAAACTTTCCTGAAAAGTGGAAAAACATCCCGAAGAAAGAGTTGACGAAACAGCCCTACTGGTATAATGAAGTCAAATTAAAGGATATTACATTTGGGAATGACTTTATAGATTTCAGGAGGTTTCCATTATGAGAAAGAATACATTAAAAAAAGCAATGGCAGTTATGATTTCAGCGACAATGCTGGTGACAGGATATACAGTAGTTTCCGCAGAAGGATTTACAGATGCGGAGGCACTTGCAGAGATGGATGCTTTTACTACAGGTGATGAAGCTGTATATGTGGAAGAAGTTCAGCCGGAAGCTGCACAGACTGAGGAGGTTCAGCCAGAGCAGACTCAGACAGAGGTTCAGCCGGAGGTTGCACAGACCGAGGAAGTTCAGGCAGAAGAATCTCAGGATGAGTTCCAGACCGGGGAATCTGCTGAAGAAGCCGCTTTTGTTGATGGATTCACAGATAGCTCTGCAGAAGCTGATCCAGCTGAGTTTACCGATGGAACCGGTGAAGTTGGAGATGCAGTAGAAACTACCGTAGATTCCGATTTCCGTTTCGAGAACGAAGAAGTCATTATCACTGCAAAAGTGTTTGATGAGACAGCTCTTCCAGAAAACGCTGAAATGAACGCTGTAAAGCTTGAAGCTGGCAGTGAGAAATACGAAGAAGCAAAACAGGCTTCCATCAGAGACCTTGGAACAACAGAAGACGACGAGTACACTTTCTACGACGTAACCTTCATTGCAGATGGCGTTGAGATCACAGTTCCAGACGAAGCAGTCGTAATTAATATGGAATTCAAAAATGTTGCATCAGAGGAAAACGAAACCCAGAGCGCCCTCCACATCCAGGAGACAGAAGCTGGCGTAGTTGCCCAGGACGTAACCGCACAGTCCGCAGACGGAACACTGAAATCTGTAGGATTTAACTTCTAAAATTCAATAACCGCAAGCAGATACAGGACTTTCTGAGAAATCGGAAAGTCCTTTTTGTATAATCAAAATTTCATCTATGCTGCTCCCGCCACGCCCGCGGTGAAACCCCATACACATTTTTAAAAGCCCGGGAGAAGTGGAGGGCGTTTTCGTAGCCTACGGCAGAGCCGATATCTCCTATAGATAATGTGGTCAGCTTCAGCAATTCCGCCGCTTTTGTCATGCGGTAATGAATGAGAAATTCCTGTGGAGAGTGTCCTGTGCTGGTGCGGAAAATTCGTCCCAGATAGCTTCTGTTAATACCGCATACAGCTGCCACATCCTCAATAGAAATATCATTCTGGAAGTTCTGTTCGATATAATTTATTGCCTCTTTTATATAATAATCACTCATTTTACTGGTGGCGGCAGGCTGCGGTCTGGCAACAGATTGCGCAAGCAGATCCGCAAAAAGATAGAAATGTCCCATCAGATGAAAAGGAGATTGCTCTGAATTCTGAGAAATGTAAATCAGTTCATCCACCATCTTTTTTCGTGCCTCCCTGGAGTGGGCCATATAGACTGGCGCATCCTTGGAAAAACCACAAACGTTGAGGATTTCTGTGGTACGCAGCCCGTCAAACTCCACCCAGACGTATTCCCATGGTACCTGAATATCTGCCACATAAGTGGTGATCTGTCCTGGAAAAATCATAAATCCCTGTCCGCTCCGAACCTGATAATTTACATTCTGCCCCTTGGAATTCGTGGCCATCAGGGTGCCTGTTCCGGAAAGAACATAGTGAAAAAGATAGTGATTCCGCGTTGCCGGACCAAATAAATGTCCGGGAGTACACTTCTCATGTCCATATTGGTAAAGGCATAGATCAATGAAAGTTTCGCTCGGAAAAATGTGAAAGTTGTTATCCATATCCGGAATCCTCCTGTTACATTTGCTGACAATATATTATAATGCGATAATATATTTCATTATACCATAAAAAAACATCATAAAGGCATAAAATAAGAAAAATTAAGCTATTTAAGTGTTGATTTTGGTATGCTATACTTAACACATCATAGAAAAAGGAGGCCCCACTCATGGCAATCACCTTCAACGAAACAACCCGGATCTTTACCCTCACCACTGCCCACACTACCTATCAGATGCAGGCGGATGCTCAAGGGTACCTTTTGCACCTGTATTATGGTGCCAGAACTGCAGGAGAAATGGACTATCTTCTGAATTATGGAGACCGTGGCTTTTCTGGAAATCCGAATTCAGCAGGCAGCGACAGAACCTATTCTCTGGATGCATTGCCACAGGAATATCCATCACTTGGCACAGGAGATTTCCGAAATTATGCGTTAAATATAGAGAATGCAGATGGTTCCCAGTGCTGCAATCCGGTTTACATAACACATGAAATTGCGGCTGGAAAATACACTCTGAAAGGTCTTCCATTCGTCCGTGCAGAAGAAAATGAAGCGGAAACTTTGAAGATTATACTGGAAGATCCTGTTACAAAAGTAGAGCTTCATCTGCTCTACGGAGTACTGGAAAAAGAAGATATTATCACCAGAAGTGTGATAATTAAGAATGCTGGAAAAGCCCCTGTAACAGTAAAAAAAGCCCAGTCTGCATGCCTGGATTTCCTTCACGGAGACTATGATCTGATCAAATTTTATGGCAGACATGCTATGGAAAGAAACATGGAAAGAATGCCGGTTTCCCATGAAAGCACCCGAATTGGCAGCCGCCGTGGAACCTCCAGCCACCAGTATAATCCAGGGGTAATCCTTGCAGGAAAAAACACAAATGAAGACAGCGGAAGCTGCTACGGAATGCTGTTTGTATACAGTGGAAACTTCCTTGTAGAAGCAGAAAAGGACCAGTATGATCAGACCAGAATCCAGATGGGTCTGACTGATGAACTGTTTGCATATCCCCTGGAAGCCGGAGCTGAATTTACCGCGCCAGAGGTTATTTTATCCTACACAAACAAAGGTCTTTCCAGGCTTTCCCAGCAGTACCATCACTGCATTATGAATCATATCTGCCAGGGAAAATACGTCCATGCAAATCGTCCTGTCCTGATCAACAGCTGGGAAGCCGCATATTTTGATTTCACCGGAGACACCATCGTAGAGCTTGCAAAGGAGGCAAAAGCGCTTGGAATCGATATGGTGGTTATGGATGATGGATGGTTCGGAAAGCGAAATGACGACAATTCTTCTCTCGGCGACTGGTATGTGAACGAGGAAAAATTAGGCGGAACTCTGACAAAATTAATCGAAAGAGTAAACGCGGAAGGCGTGAAATTCGGTATCTGGATTGAGCCTGAAATGGTCAGTGAGGACAGTGATCTTTACAGGGAACATCCGGACTGGGCAATCACAATTCCAGGCCGCAAGCCTGTCCGTTCCAGAAACCAGCTGGTTCTTGATTTTTCCAGAAAAGAAGTACGTGATGAGATATTTAAACGCATTTGCGCAGTTCTGGATCAGGGGAATGTGGAGTACATTAAATGGGATATGAACCGCAGCCTGGCAGATATTTATGCACCAAACGTGACCTATGATTATGTTCTTGGGGTGTACGATTTCCTGGAAAAACTTACGAACCGTTATCCGGATATTCTTATTGAAGGCTGCAGCGGAGGCGGCGGAAGATTTGATGCCGGAATGTTGTATTATACGCCTCAGATCTGGTGCAGTGACAACACAGATGCTATTAATCGTACACGGATTCAATATGGAACCTCCTTCTTTTATCCGGTAGCAGCAATGGGTTCACATGTGTCAGCAGTGCCAAACCATCAGACCGGAAGAGTGACCAGTATGCATACAAGAGGCGTTGCAGCTATGTCTGGAACCTTTGGCTATGAACTGAATCCCGCACTTTTAAATGCAAAGGAAAAAGCAGAAATCCGTGCCCAGCTTGCCCAATACAGGGAGTATCAGGAATTGATCCGTGAAGGAGATTATTACCGTCTTTCCAATCCTTTCCAGGATAATTTTGCGGCCTGGATGGTGGTATCAGATGACAGATCCAAGGCACTGGTAAGTGTGATAAGACTTACAGCAGAAGCCAATCCGCCGGCAGCATACGTTACCTTAAAAGGAATGGAAGAGGATGCTTTTTATCGGGAAAAAACTACCGGAAAAGTATATCCGGGAGCTGCACTTATGGAGGCTGGAATACTGCTTCCTGCTGCGGTGAGCGAATATGAAGCATACCAGATAGAACTAGAGCGTGTTTGAAAAATCAATGATTATGTTTTCATAGCCGTTAAGTTAATTTTATCTTTTTTTGTGAAGAAAAAAGGAGAAAAAGTTTATAAACTGGAAAGATTGTTTTTTTATATGTTCTGAGATATACTTGCAGTATTCGTAGACGGA
>OGYI01001845.1_pt1 | contig 18372 bp, 14 predicted proteins | sample 1576521 | NCBI WGS metagenome assembly OGYI01 (sample SAMEA3541484, study PRJEB24748) | human gut metagenome | biome: human gut; feature: human-associated habitat; material: faeces | place: China | collected 2012
TTTCCCTCTTTCACCCGAGCCTGCCGCTTTCCCTCCCTTCGGCGACGCCCCGCTACTCCTCCGGGGCGTCGCCGTCTGCTGTGCCTTGCCGGCAGCTGCGCACCTGTTGGGGAAGCCGTGCATGCTACAATGGCGGGCATGACCGCTTCCCCGGAACAATCCCCCTCCCTGTTCGCCGCGCCGTTCTGGCGGGTGTGTGCGGCGCTTCTGTGCGTGCTGCTTACCACGTCGCTCATGAATGTGGTGGTGTTCCCGCGCTTTGACGCGGTGTTCACCTACGCTCGCGACGTGTCCGTGCTGGCCAATGCCGCTACGCTCATTGCGGTGGGCCTTGTGGCCACGTTCAGGCCGCCGCTTCTGCGCATGCGAGCGCTCACGGCGGGCTGCCTCGTGCTGCTTGCGGTGGGCTCGGCACTGCTGCCGGCAGGGCTGTACGCCGGCAGCGCGGTGGCGCTGACGGCCGCGGCGTGCGCGCTGTCCATCGGGCGTGGATGGGCCATCGTGATGGTGGGTGCGGCGGCCTCGCGTTTGGAGGTGCGCCAGGCGGGAGCTTGCATTGCGTTGGCGTTCGTCGCGGAATACGTGGTGACGGCTCTGGTGTGGGTGATTCCGGCAGGGGCGGGCACGGTGCTGTTCGCGCTGCTGCCCTTCGCCACGGTGGCCCTGGTGTGGCGCTTGGCGCTGCCCGTGTTGCAGGCCACGGAAAGCGGCGAGTCGCCGGCCGACTTCTCCGCCACCCAGCCCTCCACGTTCCTGCCGCTGGCCAGCCAGCTGTTCGTGTGCCTGTTCCTGTTCCGCGTGGCATTCGGCTACTCGTTGCGCTTCGGCGAGGTGGGCGGCGTGCCGGTATCCGACTTCCTGGGTATCGTTCCCGTGGCCGCGGTGGCGCTGTACGTGCTGCTCTCGCGACGGGCGTTTCCGGCCGATCTGCTGGCTCAGGTTTCTGTGCTGCTGGTGGTGGCTGGGTTCCTGGTGGTGTCGGCAGGTGGCGCATACGCGGCTGTGGGAAGCGTGACGCTGCTCGCGGCCGGCAACGCGCTGTTCGACATGGTGGCGTGGCTTGTGCTCATTGCCGTGGCGGGGCGCAACCCGCGTGCGGCCGTGGCCACGTTCGCCTGGGGCCGCGGTGTGTCCGGGCTGGGTTCCACTGCGGGTGCAGCGTTGGGCGTGTGGTCGAACGACCTGTTCGGAGCAGGGTCGCCGTTCGTCGCCTCTGTTACGGGCGTGCTTATCCTCGTGTTCGTGGGCTATGCGCTCATCGGGCTCAAGCACTTCAGCTTCGCCGAGACTATCGCGGGCGTCACGCCGGTGGACCAGGCGGTTGCGAAGTCGCCCGAGCAGGAGTTCGCGGAGCGTTGCCGCACGCTGGCCGAGCGCTACGGCTTGAGCCCGCGCGAGCTGGAGGTGTTCATGATGCTGGCGCGCGGGCGCGACCGCGCTTACATCCAAGAACAGCTGGTCGTGTCGCGCAACACCGTGAAGGCCCACGTCAAGCACGTGTATGCCAAGCTGGACATCCACACGCACCAGGACTTGATCGACCTGGTGGAGGAGGAGCGCGCCGAAAGCGGGCGCGCGTCGGAAAGGAGTGCGCTATGACCGTCATCGGCGTCATCTCGGATACGCACGGGCAGCTGTCGGAGGCGGCGTATGCGGCCTTGGCCGACAGCGACCACATCATCCACGCGGGCGATATCGGCGGGCCGGCCATCCTCCACGAGCTGGAAACGCTGGCGCCCGTGACGGCGGTGCTGGGGAACAACGACTTCGACGAGTACGGGCAGGCGGTCGGCCGTTTCGCGCATCCCGTCATCGACGGCGTGAGGTTCCTGGTGGCCCACTACCCGCGCGACGTGAAGGTGAACTTCGCGGGCTCGGGGGCGCTCGCGCCGGGCGATCCCATCCCGCAGGTGTGCGTCCACGGGCACACGCACGTGCCCGAGATCGTCACCGGCTCCGAGGCGCGGCCGGCCACGTACGTCGTGTGCCCCGGTGCCGCGTTCCGCCCGCGCGGCGGTTTTCCCCGCTGCATCGCCAAGATCGACGTGGCCGACGGCCGCGTGAACAGCGTGCGTGTGGAAGCGCTAACGGGCGAGGTGCAGCTGGAGGCGTGAGGCGCTGGCGTATTCGGGCGCATTCTGCTTGCCGGATGGGCCCGCTGGGAGGTAGCGCGGCCGCAGGCTCGGCGGTTTCGGCTTCGAAGGCTATCGGGATGCATAGAAGGGCTTCGCAGACGGAAAAGCGGGGCTTCTAGCACGGCAGGCGAGGTTCTGTGCGTGGCCAGGGCGAGACGGGAGGCGTTCCGCCCGTATCGGAATGCCCTTCCGCTTCGCCGCTGTCCTTGCATCCGGTATCGGGTTGGCCTGCAGGGGGACCTTCGGTTCCGCGCTGCATGCAGGCTGAAAGAAATGCGCGACGCTCTGTCGCATGCCATTAACGGCGGAAGATGGCCAAGGGAAATCCTGCCGTGATGCGAAAACGGCTGGCTCCTGCCAAAAAAGAGCCGGTTTGGCAATCGTAGAGAGCGACAGGCTCCGGATCATGGGGAAGCTGAAGGGGCTGCGCAAACGTTTCCCCAGTTGGCGATTCGTCCGGATAATCATATTAAGACAGTATGGATTGCCAAACCGCCTTCTTTTTGACCATTCGAGCGCGCGGCGGGTACTTGGGCCGCAGGGGACGGGTATGTCCCCTGCGGCGGGAAATTCGCTACAAAGCTGGAACCGGCTTGGAGCCGATCTGAACTTGGTTTGGTTCTGGTCTGGGCCCGGCTTGGAACTGGTTTGGGTCTGACCTGGGCCTAGCTCGGACCCGGCTTGGATCCGACCTGGAACCGACTTTGACCTGGCTTGGATCCGACCTGGAGCTTGCCGGATTGGTCTTCTGCGGCGAGGCGTCCCGATCGCTCCTCCCACGCTAAGTTTTGCGGGATCCTACGTCCATCATAGCAGGTTAACGCGGCGAGGCAGGTAGAGCGGGAAGCATCGCGCAGGACCGAGAAAACTCTTCGAAGGGGGCAAAGCGGTGCACGAAAGGAACCGTACGGTGCAAGGGGTTCCCGATGGGGCTTTTCGGAGAGCGCAGCTCGCCTTTATGCGAAAAAGAGAGCTTGGCGGCTATACTAGGGAAAAGAAGGGCTCTCGGAAAGCAAACGCCGTGAAGGCTGGGCGAGGGCACCGCACGAACGGGTGGTCCGCGAACGGATGGCCTGCGAACGGGCTGCGGACGCGGAGAAGAAAGGTGGCGGCATGGCAGAAGAGTACGGCACGATAGCGCGCGCGGTTGCCTGCATCATAGATGCGGACTACGCGGGGCAGCCCGAATGCGCCCCGCGCGGTGACGCGCGGTCGTGGCTGGCCGCGCTTGCGGAGGCCGAGGCGGCGGGCGCGCTCGACGACGAGCTGTTCGTGCAAGGCGTGAGGCGCTACTTGGCAGGGTTCCAGGACCCCGGTTTGGCATTCGAGGCGTCTGCAAAGGCTGATTTTCGATCGACGACGTGCGGTTTCTCGGTGCGTCGCCATGGCGATGCGCTCTACGTGACCGAGGTGAGCGAAGACAACCGCCTCGCGCCCGGCGACGCCGTGGTCCTGCTGGACGGCCGGACGCCGGACGAGCACTTGGCAAGCCTGCCGGGCAACCCCGTGAACGGAGACGATCCCGAGCGCCAGCTCTGGGACGAGGAAGTCGCGCGGTGCATGCGCGTGCTGGTGCGCCATGCCGACGGCGCTAAGGAGGACCTGCCGGTGGAGCGCTTCCCGCGCCCTGGTCTCGCGGCGAGTCTGCGGCCTCCGACCATCGAGCTGCATGAGGGCGCAGGACCGCGCGGCGACGAGCGCGCGGTCGTCATCGCCGCTCACCATTTCGTGGATGCGTCGGTGCTGCAGGCGATGCAGCTCCGCTTCGACGACATCCAGCGCGCCGACCGGGTGATCGTGGACATCCGCGATGCGGCGGAGGGCATGATCGGCAACGCGTTCGGCCTGATGGCGCTTTTCTTCGACCGAGAGGTCAACCTGAGGGACCTCATGGGCCAGCAGATCGTCTACACGCGCTACACCGAGCGCAACGCGCGGCTGCGCGCACGTCAGCTCACGCGCCTGCTGGAAATGAGCGACGAGGCGGGGAGGGCCTGGGTGCAGGCCGAGATCGACCACGTGGCCGCCTGCGCAGGCCAAGGCTTCGTGAAGGAAGCGGAGCTCGAGGAGGACATGCTGTTCCCGCCGGCCCCCGCGGGGCAGAAGACGCTGCTGCTCACCGACGTGCGCACGAGCGGCCCCGCCGAGCGGCTGGCGGCTATCGCGCGTCGCGCCGCCGCACAGGGCTGCGGCAAGGTGCGCTCCGTGGGCCGTGCGACGCGGGGCAGCCTGGACTACGCGAACCTCGTGGTCGCGCCGCTCGACGAGAGGTTCTCGCTCGTGTATCCCATAGCCAAGACGGAGGCCGCCCACGAGGGCCGCGGCCTGCGGGGCCGGGGTCTCGCGCCCGACGTATACGTGCCGTTCGCGTCCGAGGAATGCACGCGCGACCTGGTGCTGGAGAGGGCGCTCGTAGAACCATAGGCCGAAGGGTGCGGGAAACGTGAAGAGCGCGCGGGCTGCAAATGAGCGCGTGATGCTGGGGTGCGGCAAGGCGAGTGGGAAGGCGCACGAGCGGCTCCGGCCCTCCCCCTTGCGTCTGCTACGCCACAGGCACCAGCTCGCCGGTGACGGAGTCCATCACGAAGCCGGCTACGCGCACGTGGGGCGGCATGACGGGATGGTTGCGGATGAGGTCGACGCTCTTGCGCACGGACTCCTCGGTATCGCCGAAGCCGGCGAGCCAGCGGTCGAAGTCGATGCCGCAGTGGCGCGCGAACTCAATGCGCTGCTCCGACACGCCCAAGCGGCGCATGCTGTCGATCATGGCCGCCCCGCTCATATGCTGTGCCCCGCAGTTCGTGTGCGCCACGACCATGATATCCTCTACACCCAGCTCGCACACGGCGATCAACAGCGAGCGCATGACGCTGCCGAAGGGGTGCGCCACCTCGGCGCCGGCCACCTTGATGATCTTCGCATCGCCGTTCTTCAGCCCGAGCGCCGCCGCCAGAAGCTCGGTGAGCCGCGTGTCCATGCACGAGACCACGGCCAACTTCTTGTCGGGGTACTTGTCGGTCGCATAGCGCGCGAACTCGCCGCCTTCCACGAACGCCCGGTTGTGCGCGAGCACGCTGTCGATGGTCCCGCTCCCGGTTCCGTCCTCCTGGCCCATGATGCCGCCTTCCCTCCGTTTTTTCGGTCGCCTCCATGGTAGCCCATTTGCCGTGCGGCAAAAGAAGAACAGATGTTTCACGTGAAACATCTGGAAAGGAGGAGACGGTGCACGGCCGAAAAGGTGCTTGCGACTTCGGGGATGCGACCTCGCGATCGAGACGATGGTGCGGAGGGGTCATTGTACGGGCAAGTTGCTCCCAGTAGGTACGAGGCTTAGCAGCGCTCGCAACTCCGCGCATACGAGAGCGACCGCCTGCACGGCGGTCGCTCTCGGGGAAAATGTGCGCTCGGCGGGAAGGCGAGCGCGGTTGCTCGCGCGGCTTAGAACGCGGTGAACGTGGCCTTCGGGCAGAAGCAGATGGGGCACTTCTCGAAGTTCTCGCCCTTGTGGATGTAACCGCAGATGGGGCACAGGTAGAACTTGTCGTCGTCGGGAGCGTCGATGTCGTTGTACGCCGCCAGGTAGCGCTCGGCGTGCACGGACTCGGCCAGCTTGGCGCGGGTGAACACCTGCACGGCCTTGGTGTTGCCCTCTTCCTGAGCCTTCTTGATGAAGGCCGGGTACATGTCGGACGTCTCGAAGATCTCGCCCTGAGCGCCCATGATGAGGTTCAGGTCGGTCTGCACGCCCTCGGCCTCAGGGGCGGCCGGCTTCTCGAAGTCGGGCTCGACTTCGGCGACGAGCGCGTACTCGAGGCCGATGTGGATCTGCTCGGCAGCGGACGTGGCCTCGAACAGGCGAGCGATCTGGTCGTAGCCCTGCTCCTTGGCGGCCTTGGCGAAGGCGGCGTACTTGGCGGAGGCGCCGGTCTCGCCACCGATGGCGGCCTTCAGGTTGTCGAGCGTGGTGCCGACGGCGGTTTCGCTGCCGGTGGCGATGCTGAAGTTGTTGCAGTTGTCAGCGGTGGGAATCTGGGCGCGTACCTTCATAGGTGCATTCTCCTTCTCGTCTGTTCGTGCTCTCATTGTTTCTCTTAATGAGAATCAATCTCAATAAGCATCATACCGCGGACGAGAATCCGATGCAAGAGGATAATCGAATTCGCCCGCGCCTCCTTGGAACATTCACAGTTTGACCCTGAGGAAGAGGGCGGGCAGGGTGGCAAGAGGAGGTGCGGAAAGGCGAGCGCGAGAGGACGGGCGTGGTGAGAGCGGGCGAAAGGAAGCAGGTGCGGAAGCGCGGCGCGAGGAGGGAGCGCGAGGAGAAACGGGTGCGGGCTTAGGTTGCTCCGAGGAGGCGCCCTGCGGCTCCTTGCCTTCTTTCGGCACAATAATGACAGCTTTTATACCGGTAGCCCTTTGGAAACGGTTCTGTGGCATGCGATGGGATATAAACGTTAGGTGTTTTCCCTGTTCGTAGAGAACAGGTTTGATGGTCAGGCGATTGGCATGTCAAAAACCGGTGAAAACTGTGTTTGAAACGCCATATGGCGCGGCTTGGTACGTCGCGAAACAGACGGCGCCTTTCCTCTGCAAAGAAACGATGGCAATCAGCATTTCGGCGGTGCATTTGGCGGATAATAGGCGCGATCGAAGAAAACCGGCGCACCCGATGCGAAAGGAAGCAGCATGGAACACGACGTGGCATGGAAGAAGTACGACGAGGCCGACCTCGAGGCGCTCGAGCAGCTGGCGTCAGAGTACATCGACTTCATCTCGGACAACAAGACGGAGCGCGAATGCGCCGCCGCCGCAATCGCGCTGGCCGAGGAGCGCGGCTACCGCCCGCTCGACGAGGCGGTACGCGAGGGCCGCGCGCTGCGAGCCGGCGACAAGGTGTGGGCGCAGGCGCACGGCAAGGCGCTCATCTTGGTGCACCTGGGCTCGGTGCCGCTTGCGGAGGGCTTCAACATCCTGGGCGCGCACATCGACTCCCCGCGCCTCGACCTCAAGCAAAACCCGTTCTCGGAGAGCAACGGCCTGGCGCACCTCGACACGCACTATTACGGCGGCATCAAGAACTACCAGTGGGTCACGCTGCCGCTTGCGCTGCACGGCGTGATTGCCAAGACCGACGGCACCGTGGTCGAGGTGAACGTGGGCGAGGACGCGGGCGACCCCGTGTTCTGCGTGACCGACCTGCTCATCCACCTGGCGGGCAAGCAGATGGGCAAGAAGGCGAGCGAGGTCGTGGAAGGCGAGGACCTGGACATCCTGATAGGGAACCGCCCGCTGGTCATCGAGAAGGACGAGGCTGACGGCGCGGATGACGGAGATGCCGCCGCGGGCGCCGACCCCGCTGCCACTGAGGCCGACGCTGCCGACAGGCCGGTGTACGAGAAGCTGGCCGAGAAAGAGCCGGTGAAGGCGTTCGCGCTCAAGCTGCTGGCCGAGAAGTACGGCATTGCGGAAGAGGACTTCCTGTCGGCCGAGATCGAGGCCGTGCCGGCCGGGCGCGCCCGCGATCTCGGGTTCGACCGCAGCATGGTCATCGGCTACGGGCAGGACGACCGCGTGTGCGCTTACACGTCGCTCGCAGCGCAGCTGGCGCTGGCCGACGCCGCGTTGGAGAAGACGGGCATGTGCGTGCTGGTGGACAAGGAGGAGATCGGCAGCGTGGGCGCCACGGGCATGGCGTCGCAGTTCTTCGAGAACGCCGTTGCCGAGATCATGGAGCTGGCGGGCGAGGGCGGCCCGCTGCCGCTGCGCCGCGCGCTGGCGGCGTCGAGCATGCTGTCGTCCGACGTGTCCGCCGGCTTCGATCCCGCCTACGCCGCCGCGTTCGAGGCGAAGAACAGCGCGTATCTGGGCCGCGGCCTCGTGTTCAACAAGTACACGGGCTCGCGTGGCAAGAGCGGCTCCAACGACGCGAGCGCCGAGTACGTGGCGCGCATCCGCCGCGTCATGGATGACGCCGGCGTGTCGTTCCAGACCGCTGAGCTGGGCAAGGTCGACGTGGGAGGCGGCGGGACCATCGCCTATATTCCTGCCAAGTACGGTATGGACGTCATCGACTCGGGCGTGGCGGTGCTGTCGATGCACTCCCCCTGGGAGGTCACCAGCAAAGCCGACATCTACGAGGCCTTCAAAGGCTACGAAGCGTTCCTGAAGAACGCGTAGGGGCAGCCTGCGGGCAATGAAGCATCAGAATCGCGAACGGGGGCGGGGACGCATCGAGCGTCCCCGCCCCCGTTCCGTCCGCGCACCCGCCGCCCGTCTCGCTATGCTTGCTCTTACGAGCGTCTCCGCTCGATGCGGTTGGCGTACCTGTCTCCTGCTGCCTGGATGATCTGAACCAGCACCACCAGTACCGCGATGCACGCGATCATGATTCCCGCGTTGTAACGCTGGTAGCCGTAGCGATACGCGAGGTCGCCCAGGCCTCCGCCTCCCACAAGACCTGCCATGGCCGAGAATCCCAGCAGCGAGATGGCGGTGATCGTAATGTCTTTCACCAGCGGCACGTGCGCTTCCGGCAGCACGATGCAGAACATCGTTTTCAGCTTGCCGGCTCCGCTGGCAAACGCGGCCTCGATCATGCCCTTGTCGACTTCGGCCAACGACGCCTCGCTCAGCCGCGCGAAGAAGGCCACCGCCGCGACGGCCAAGGGGATCACCACCGCCTCGGTGCCGATTTTGGTGCCCACTACCAATGCCGATAGCGGCAGCAAGAAGATGAGCAGAATCAAGAACGGGATGGAGCGCACCACGTTCACCGTCGCGCCCAGCACCTTGTTGAGCAAGGGGCTGTTTATGAACAGGTGCGTGCTGGAAGCGTAGAGCAAAATGCCGAGCGCGCCGCCAACCACGATGGCGATGACCAGCGCGATGCTGCACATGAACGCGGTCTCTCCCAGCGTTTTGCCCACTTCGAGTAGAATCTCGCTGATGTTATCCGGCATGCTTCAACACCTCCAGATGCTCGACCTGCCCTCTCAGATGCGCGGTCGCTCGGTCTATTTGGTCGTTGGCGCCCTCGGCTCGCACGTACAAAATGCCGAAGGGCTTCTCGTTGATGTACTCGATCTTGCCGTGCAGGATGGAAAGGCGCACGTCGAACAACTTCCCTGCATCGAATAGCACGGGTTCGGTGGCGCTTTCTCCCGCGTAGGTGAGCTTGATGATAGAGCCGTTTTGCTCGAACGCGCCGCTTGGCAGGGCGAAGTTCTGGGAGTGCCGCACCAGGCCTCGCAGCATCTCGGACTGCGGGTTGGAGAACACCTCGTAGGTTTCGCCTTGCTCCACCACTCGTCCGCCGTCCATCACTGCAATGCGGTCGCAGATGCCTTTCACCACGTCCAGCTCGTGAGTGATGACCACGATGGTCACGCCGAGTTGCTCGTTTACGCGTTTCAGCACGTCGAGCACCGATTTTGTGGTTTCGAGATCGAGCGCGCTGGTGGGCTCGTCGCACAGGAGGATGCGCGTGTTGGCGGCCAGTGCGCGTGCGATGGCCACGCGCTGTTTCTGTCCGCCGCTCAGCGTTTGGGGGTACGCGTCGCGCTTCTCCTCCAGGTTCACGAACTCCAGCAGCTCGACGACGCGCTCCTCGATGTCCTGCTTGCTCCAACGGGCGCACTTCAAAGGAAAGGCAACGTTGTCGTAGACGGTCTTGGCATTCCATAGGTTGAAGTGCTGGAAGATCATGCCGATGCCGCAGCGCGTTTCGCGCAAACGGGCGCCGGTCTGCCCTACGATGGATGCGCCGTCGATCACGATATCTCCCGACGTGGGCTTTTGCAGGAGGTTGATGGTGCGCACAAGCGTCGACTTGCCGGCACCGCTCGACCCGATGATGCCGAACACCTCGCCTTCCAGGATGGTCAGGCTCACGTCGTCGACGGCCGCGGTGGCGGAAGCCCCGTCTCGGGAAAACTCGACCTGGATGTTCTTCAGCTCTATCATGGAACGACCTTCCTTTGCGACGATTGCCTAGTACGAGCTGGGCTTGCCGAAGCCGGCGAAGATGTTGTCGGGGTCGTCGATGACGCTTTTGAACGCATCGGATTGCACGATTCCTTTCACAGCCTGGGCGAATTCGGCGTCGGCATCGGCGCCCTGCACGGCGATGACGTTGTAGTATCCCTCGGACAGCTGCTCGACGTAAGCCGCGTCGGCAAGGTCGAGGCCGGCGCCGATGGCGTAGTTGCCGTTGATCACCGCGACGTCCACGCTGTCCAGCACGGTGGGCAGCACTTCAGCGTTGACCTGCTGGAAGGAAAGGCCACGCGGGTTCTCCGCGATGTTGTTCACCCCTGCTTTCGCGGGGTCGACGGAGGCATCCAGCGTGATGAGGCCCGCCTGCTGCAGCACGCGCAGCGCTCGCGACAGGTTGGTGTCGTCATTGGGAATGGCGACGGTTGCGTTCGGGGGCAGTTGATCGAGCGAGCCGGCTTTGCCCAGGAACACGCCCATGGCGGCGGTGGGCACCTCGACGATGGATGCGAGGTCGAGGTTGTGCTGTTTGGAGAAGCTCTCCAAATAGGTCGCATGCTGGAACAGGTTGAGGTCGATCTCGCCGTCGGCCAGAGCATTGTTCGGCTGCACGTAGTCGGAGAATTCGACGTACTTAACCGAGTAGCCCTGCTCGGTCAGAGAGGGTTCGATGGCCTGCTCGAACATGTCTTGATAGGGTCCTGCGCACACGCCGACTCGGATAGTTTCGGCATTGGAGCCGCCGGTCGACGTACAGCCGGGCAGGATGAGCAGGGCGACGGCCAAGCAGGCGACAAGGGCTGCGGCGGCGCGGCGGGCTCGCGACGAGCGCGATCCGGCGGGGGTTTCATGTGAAGCGGTGCGGATAGTCATGGGTTTGGTCCTTTGTCTCGATGAGGGGTGCTAAGGGTAAAAAAAGAAGCCATAGGCTTCCCGTCTTCGCATGCAATGCTCTCGGCGCGCTTATGGCAGCGGGAGAACTGAATGCAGATGAAGGCAGGCACCAGGGCGCGTGGGTTGGGGCGATTGCATTCGCATGAGCACGGGCTCTCCTCTCTTCAGTGGGGTGAAAGCATTATCAACGGATGCCTAGATTGAAACAAGGGGTTTGGTCATTCGTAGTTTTGGACAGCAGTCATCTGATAAACAGATAACTCGGTTAACGGTAAAGTCGTCTACGCAGGTAAAGGGCGGGCAGGTGCACGGTTAGGGCAGGCCGTGCACCGTGCGCTGCCGAACTGCCAATTGGCTTCATTGCCGTCTTCCGCTACACTGCTCGCATTGTTTTTTGCGCGTCCGGACTGTTCAGTCTGGGCGCTTTCGATAAGCGAGGACGTATGGTACGTGAGAAATTCGGATCCCGTTTAGGGTTCATCCTGATCAGCGCGGGATGCGCCATCGGGCTGGGGAACGTGTGGCGCTTCCCTTACATCGTGGGGCAGTACGGGGGCGCGGCATTCGTGCTTTTGTATTTGCTGTTCTTGGTGGTGTTCGCGCTGCCCATTCTCGTGATGGAGTTCGCGGTGGGCCGGGCGAGCCAGAAGGGCGTCGCGCGCAGCTTCGACGAGCTGGAGCCGGCCGGGTCGAAATGGCATCGGTTCAAGTGGGCGGCCCTTGCGGGCAATTACCTGCTGATGATGTTCTACACCACGGTTGCCGGATGGATGCTGGCGTTCATGGCGTTCAGCGGCGCGGGCACGTTCGAGGGCCTGGACGCCGGCGCCGTCGAAGGGGTGTTCAACGGGCTTCTGGCCGACCCGCTTATGATGGTCGCGTTCATGCTGGTCGTAGTGCTGATAGGCGTGTTAGTGACGCGGGCCGGCTTGCGCAACGGCGTGGAGCGCATTACGAAGACGATGATGGCCGCCCTGTTCGCCGTCCTTGCCGTGCTGGTGGTGCGCGCGGTCACGCTTCCGGGCGCCGAAGAGGGCCTGTCGTTCTATCTCATGCCCGATTTCGCGAAGCTGTTCGAAGGCGGGTGGGGGACGTTCGTCGATGCCGTGTTCGCGGCTATGGGCCAGGCGTTCTTCACGGTGTCGGTGGGCGTGGGGTCCATGTCCATCTTCGGCAGCTACATCGATAAACGCTACCGCCTTACGGGCGAGGCGCTGCGCGTCGCGGGGCTGGACACGCTCGTGGCCATCATGGCGGGCCTCATCATCTTCCCGGCGTGCTTCGCGTTCGGGGTGGAGCCGGGCAGCGGCCCCGGCCTGGTGTTCATCACGCTTCCCAGCGTGTTCAGCCAGATGCCGGTGGGGCAGCTGTGGGGCACGCTGTTCTTCCTGTTCATGAGCTTCGCCGCGCTGTCCACGGTGGTGGCGGTGTTCGAGAACATCATGAGCTTCAGCATGGACGAGTGGGGCTGGTCGCGCAACAAGGCGTGCCTGGTGAACGGCGTGGCGCTGGCGCTGCTGTCGCTGCCGTGCGTGCTGGGCTTCAACGTGTGGGCGGGCGTGGAGGTGCCGGGCATCGGCAACATCCAGGCCATCGAGGACTTCCTCGTGTCGAACAACGTGCTGCCGCTGGGCGCGCTCGTGTTCCTGCTGTTCTGCACCACGCGCCGCGGCTGGGGTTGGGACGCGTTTGTGCGCGAGGCCGACACGGGCGAAGGCGCGCGCTTCCCCCGCTGGGCCCGCGGCTACGTGCGCTTCGCGCTGCCGGCGCTCATCTTGGCCGTGTTCGTGGCGGGATACGTGCCCATCGTGCAGGTGTGGCTGGGGATGGGGTAGGAGCTTTGCCGCACCTGCTTGCGCGCCAAGAGCTGGCCGATCACGTGAGGGCCTATGCGGACAGCGGGGAGCTCGCAACGCGATGAGTGTCGCCCTGTGGGCCCTTGTCCTCTCGCTGCGGTTCGTCCTGCACGAATATTTCTTCACATTCGGCGCTCTTGCCCTCGGTTGCCGTTCGACCGTGGCTATAATAGCGGGTAACACCTAAGCAACGGATGCTTGACGGGGTGTCGGCGGTATGTGCCGCGCGGCGCCGATCGCATCCGCGCCGCAACCCGCCCGCGCAGACCGCGCCGACCGCAGATGGAGGAGTTCATGGCCTACTATTTCGATGAGCCGTCCCGCACGTTCAACGAGTACCTGCTGGTACCCGGTTACTCGTCGGCAAAATGCATCCCGCAGGATGTGAGCCTGAAGACGCCGCTCGTGAAGTACCGCCGTGGCGAGGAGCCAGCCATCTCGCTTAACATCCCCATGGTGTCCGCCATCATGCAGGCCGTGTCCGACGACGGCATGGCCATCGCGCTTGCTACCGAAGGCGGCCTGTCGTTCGTGTACGGCTCCCAGACCATCGAGGACCAGGCCGCTATGGTCGCTCGCGTCAAGGACTACAAGGCCGGCTTCGTGACGAGCGATGCGAACCTCTCGCCCGAGATGACGCTTGCCGACGTGGTGGCCCTCAAGGACAAGCACGGCCACTCCACCATGCCCGTGACCGAGGACGGCACGGCGCACGGCAAGCTGGTGGGCGTGGTGACGGACCGCGACTACCGTCTGTCGCGCATGTCCATGGACGAGAAGGTGGCCAGCTTCATGACGCCGCGCGAGAACATGATCGTGGCGCCCATGGATACCAGCCTGAAGGTTGCCAACGATATCATCTGGGACAACAAGCTGAACTCGCTGCCCGTGGTGGATGACGAGGACCACTTGATGTACCTGGTGTTCCGCAAGGACTACGACTCTCATAAGTCGAATCCCAACGAGATGTTGGACGCGCACAAGCGCTACATGGTGGGCGCGGGCATCAACACGCGCGACTACGCCGAGCGCGTGCCGGCGCTGGTGGAGGCCGGTGCCGACGTGCTGTGCATCGACTCGTCGGAGGGCTACTCGGATTGGCAGAAGTTCACGCTGGAATGGATTCGCGAGCATTACGGCGACTCCGTGAAGGTGGGCGCGGGCAACGTGGTGGACGCCGAGGGCTTCCGCTTCCTGGCCGATGCGGGCGCCGACTTCATCAAGATCGGCATCGGCGGCGGCTCCATCTGCATCACGCGCGAGCAGAAGGGCATCGGCCGCGGCCAGGCCACGGCCACCATCGAGGTGGCGAAGGCCCGCGACGAGTACTTCGAGGAGACGGGCGTCTACATTCCCATCTGCTCTGACGGCGGCATCGTGTACGACCATCACCTGACGCTGGCCCTGGCCATGGGCGCCGACTTCGTCATGCTGGGCCGCTACTTCGCCCGCTTCGACGAGAGCCCCACGAACAAGGTGAACATCAACGGCTCCTACATGAAGGAGTACTGGGGCGAAGGCTCCGCGCGTGCCCGCAACTGGCAGCGCTACGACCTGGGCGGCGACAAGAAGGGCATGTCGTTCGAGGAGGGCGTGGACAGCTACGTGCCGTACGCCGGCTCGCTGAAGGACAACGTCGACCTCACGCTGTCGAAGGTGAAGTCCACGATGTGCAACTGCGGCGCGCTGACCATTCCCGAGCTGCAGGACAAGGCGAAGCTGACCATCGTCTCGTCCACGTCCATCGTCGAGGGCGGCGCACACGACGTGGTGCTGAAGGACAAGACCCCCTACGTGAGCAGCAGCATCCACTAAACCTGTCTGCTCGGAACACGCACTGGAAACGCCGCCCGGACGAACGGGCGGCGTTTTTTGTGTGCACGAGGGATGGGGGCTTTGAGGGTGCCCGAGCGCGTTGGGCCGTGAGGGGCGGGAGCGCACGCGAGTCGCGATGAGAACGCGTTGAGCTGCGATGCTCCGGGGCTTCGAGGACAGGCGTGCGCAGGGCCGCGAGGGGGTGGCACAAGTGTTTCACGTGAAACACTTGTGCTAAAGGTGCGGCTCTACGGTGGGGTCGGCGCCGATGATGGCGTGGAGTTCGTCGATGTAGCGCAGCAGCAGGTCGCTCGGGCGGCGCTCGTTGTGCATGATGTAGCCCACCTGCATCGTCTCGTCCGCGTCCAACGGAATGCTGGCGATGCCCGAGTGCATCTCGGCCGACAGCACGCCGGTGGACAGGGTGTAGCCGTTGTAGCTGGTCAGCAGGTTGGTGAGCGTGCCGCGGTCGGAGATGCGGATGTTGCGCTTGTGTGGCAGGTGGCTGAGCGGCTCTTCGGAATAGTAGAACGAGTTCGTGGTGCCCTGTTCGAACGAGTAGCGCGGATAGTCGGCCAGGTCGTCGGGTCGCAGCAACGCCTTTCCCGCCAGCGGGTGGTGTTCGCCCACGAACACGTGCACGCGCGCGTCGAACAGGGGAGCGTAGGCCACGTCGGCGTCGTCGAACGCCTTCTGCAGCACGCGCCGGTTGAAGTCGTCGGTGTACAGGATGCCCACTTCGCTGCGGAACGTGCGCACGTCGTCGATGATCTCGGCCGTGGTGCTTTCGCGCAGGATGAACTCGTACTCCTCGCCCTTGCAGCCTTCCACTACGTTCACGAACGCCTGCACGCTGAACGCGTAGTGCTGCGTGGACACGGCCAGCCGCAGGTGGGTGGAGCCTTTATCGGCGTAGCGCATCTCCAGCATGTCGGCCTGCTCGATCACCTGGCGCGCGTAGCCCAGAAGCTCGGTGCCGTCGTTCGTCAGCGTCACGCCGCGGTTGCTGCGCGTGAACACGGTGATGCCCAGCTCCTGCTCAAGCTCCTTGATGGCGGTCGAGAGGTTCGACTGCGACGCGTACAGGTTCTGCGCTGCCGCGTTGATGGAGCCGTACTCCGCGATGGCGATGAGGTAGCGCAGCTGCTGCAAGGTCATGGTGGCTCCATCCTGTCGTGGAAAGCGAGCGAACGCAAGCCGCCCGCCCCGTCATCCTGAGCGGGTGCAAGCCGCCCACTCTGTTGAGCGGAGCGGCGAAGCCGCGAAGTCGAAGGATCCCGTGCGGCGTCAGCCGCGAACCCTTCGTCCCTGCTCGACGTTCTTCCTCCTATTGTACCCAGTTATCTGCTCCATCGATAGCAAACCATCAAAACATCGAATGACCCGAAAGGTTGTGTTTGAGTCGCGTTCGTGGTTTCATGCAATACGCTGCATTGCGCGCATAAACCCTGGTAGCGAACGAATGTTTCATGTGAAACATTCGCGATGCTTAACTCGGCGGGGCCAAGCGCGCAGGGTGGGCGCCGGAGCGCAAGCGCGCGGCTCGCATGTGCGAACGCGCCCGGAACGTGCAGGCGCGCAAAAGCTTGCGGGCTCACGGCCCGCAGCGGCGACACGAGAAGCGAAACGCAAACGAACAAGGAGTAACCATGGCGAAGGACATCCCCTACGATCAGAAGTACTATGATCCGGAGATCGAATGCATGCCGCGGCCGGAGCTTGAGGCGCTGCAGCTTGAGCGCCTGAAGGACATGGTGGCCTACGCATACGACAACACGGTGTACTACAAGCGCGCGTTCGACGAGGCCGGCGTGAAGCCGGGCGACATCGAATCGCTCGACGACATCGCGAAGTTCCCCTTCTGCGACAAGAAGACGGAACGCGAGACGCAGCATGTGGGCAGCTTCTTCGGTGAGATGTGCTCCGTGCCCGAGGAAGAGGTCATCTTCATGGCCACCTCGTCTGGCTCGACGGGCGTGCCCACGGTCAGCCCCTTCACGCAGGAGGACTTCGACCTGTGGCAGGACACCGAGGCGCGCCTGTTCTGGCAGGCCGGCATGCGCCCGAACGACCGCTACGTGCACGGCCTGAACTTCGCCCTGTACGTGGGCGGCCCCGACGTCATCGGCGCGCAGCGCCTGGGCGCGCTGGCCATCTGGGTGGGCGCCGTGCCGTCCGACCGCCTGCTGTTCGTGCTCAAGCAGTACCAGCCCACCATCATCTGGACGTCGCCGTCCTACGCGTGGCACCTCGGCGAGATCGCCAAGGAGAAGGGCTTCGACCCCAAGGAAGACTTCAACATCCACACCATCATCGTGGCCGGCGAGGCGGGTGGCTCCATCAAGTCCACGCGCGAGGCCATCGAGAACCTCTGGGGCGCGAAGGTGGTCGACTTCTACGGCCTGTCCGACATCTACGGCGCGTGCGCCGCGGCCTGCGAGGCGCACGATGGCCTGCACATCGTGGAGGACCAGATCCTCGTGGAGACGGTGGATCCGACGACCGGCGAAGTGCTGGCCCCGGGCGAGACGGGCGAGCTGGTGTACACGACGCTGTGCAAGAAGGCTCGCCCGATGATCCGTTTCCGCACGGGCGACATCGGCTACGTGAGCACCGACACCTGCGAATGCGGCCGCACGCTGGCCCGCATCCACGTGACCGGCCGCAAGGACGAGATGTTCATCGTGGGCGCCGTCAACGTGTTCCCCAGCGACATCGAGTACGTGGTGCGCGGGTTGGACGGCCTGACGGGCGAGTACTCCATCCGCGTGTACGAGAAGAACTTCACCTGCAAGTACGAGGTGTCCGTGGAGCGCTCGCTGGGCAGCGACGAGCCCTACGACGAGGTGGCAAGCCGCACGGAAGCTGCGCTCAAGGCGCACACCGGCGTGCGTCCTGCCAAGGTTATCGTGTATGATGCAGGCAAGCTGGGCACGTCGTCCGAACACAAGGCCTCGCGTTTCATCGACGAGCGCGGCTGCGTCACGCGCTAGGGAAGGAACCACTTATGACTGTTGAAACCACCTTCGCCGTTTCCGGGCAGCACTACCTGTTCAACGTGCAGACGTTCGCCCACACCGTGCTGGCGCTGGGCGGCGACGCGTACGCCTACGCGCTGCGTGACCGCACTACGCAGGGCGTCATCGACGACGTCGCCGGCGGGAAGAGCGACCTGGGCGTGCTGTTTCAGACGTCCGCCACGGCCGATGAGGTGAACGCCGCGCTCGATGCCGCGGGCCTCGAGTTCGTCGAGCTCATCCAGTCGGCGCCGCGCGTGGCGCTGCCGAAGAGCCACCCGATGGTGAACGCCTCCAGCCTGTCGCTGGAGGACATGGAGGATTTCCCGTACCTGTATTTCGAGCAGGATGAGGATTCGCCGGTCGCGTTCGCTGAGGAAGCCCTGGCCAGCGTGCCGCGCGCCAAGAGCATCGCCTGCACCGACCGCGCGTCGCTGTCCGAGCTCATCGTGGCGCTGAACGGCTACACCGTGACCAGCGGCATCCTCGTGGGCATCTCCGACGGCGCGGGCCTGAACACCGTGCCGCTGGACACCGACGTGAAGTTGCACCTGGGCTACGTGGTGCGTGCCGGCGAGGAGCTGGGCGACATCGGCCAGCGTTTCGTGGACACCCTCAAGAAGAACCTCGTGAAGTACGCACGCTTCTAACGCATCCAATCAG
>OGYI01001856.1_pt1 | contig 18281 bp, 15 predicted proteins | sample 1576521 | NCBI WGS metagenome assembly OGYI01 (sample SAMEA3541484, study PRJEB24748) | human gut metagenome | biome: human gut; feature: human-associated habitat; material: faeces | place: China | collected 2012
TCCATGGAGCTTCTGCCCCTGGGACCGGTGGTAATGATGGACACCCCGGGAATCGACGATGAGGGAGAACTGGGAAATCTGCGGGTAAAGAAAAGCTACCAGGTGTTAAATAAGACCGACGGAGCGGTGCTGGTCCTGGATGCCCAGGTCTGTCCCGGGCCGGAGGATTTGGCCCTGTTAAAACGGATTCAGGATAAGAAGATTCCCTATGTGGCGGCGGTGAACAAGGCAGACGCCCTGGGAGAAGAGAAGAACGCCCCATGGCGCTGGCAAAGTGTGCTGGAGGAGAACGGCGTCCGCCCGGAGCAGATTCTCATGGTCAGCGCGGAAACCGGCGAGGGGATTGCCGACTTAAAGGAACGGCTGGCGGCGGTGATGAAGGAGGAAGAGTCCGGACGCCGGATTGTGGGAGACCTGCTAAAACCCGGAGACCTGGCGGTGCTGGTGATTCCCATTGACAAGGCGGCCCCCAAAGGAAGGCTGATTCTCCCCCAGCAGCAGACTATCCGGGATATCCTGGATGCGGACGCCCAGGCCCTGGTGGTGAAGGAAAACGGCCTGAAGGAGGCCCTGGAGAATACAGGGAAGAAACCGAAGCTGGTGATTACGGACAGCCAGGCTTTCGGAAAGGTATCAAAGGATACGCCGGAGGATATTCTCCTGACCTCCTTTTCTATCCTTTTTGCCCGTTACAAGGGAAATCTGGAGCAGGCGGTCAGGGGAGTGGCAGCCTTAAACCGCCTGAAGGACGGAGACAAAATCCTGATTAGCGAGGGCTGCTCCCATCACCGCCAGTGCGGGGACATCGGAACCGTCAAGCTTCCAACCTGGATCCGGGAATATACAGGGAAGGAGCTGGTATTTGAATTTACCTCCGGCACGGAATTTCCCGATGATTTGACGCCATACGGCCTGATTGTCCACTGCGGCGGCTGCATGTTAAACGAGCGGGAGATGAAATACCGCTTAAGCTGCGCCCAGGACCAGCAGGTTCCCATGACCAATTACGGGATACTCATCGCCTATGTCCACGGGATTTTAAAGCGGAGCCTGCAGGTGTTTCCGGAAATTTACAATCTCCTGTAAGGTTTTTGGACTAAAACAGCAGAAAAGAGAAACGAAAGATGACACAGATTATAGGAGTGATTGCCTTAGACCCCTTTGCCGGGAAGGCCTACGCCAGCCAGGTGCGCCAGGTTTTTGGCTCCGCCGCGCTGGTACGGGATTACAGCATCATGGGCGGTTCTGTGGGGCAGATGGACCGGTGCGACCTTTACATGATTTCCACCGACGCCCTGGACGCCATGAAAAAACAGGGCTATGAGCTGCCGGAAGGGGCCCAGTCCATGGAAATCCAGGTGACATACCGAAAGGAGGCCATTATCCGCCTTCGGGAAATCCCCAAGGGGACCACGGTGCTCTTCGTGAACCTGACGGAAACCATGGCCCGGGAGGCGGTAACCCAGCTGGAGCAGCTGGGGGTGACCCATCTGAAATTTATCCTTTACGCGCCGGGATGTCCCCTGGGGGAGATTCCTCAGATTGCGGTGACGCCGGATGAGGAGCGGTATGTCCCGGAAGGGGTAAAACAGATTATCAATCTGGGGCAGCGGACCTGCTCCGCCGACACCATGATTGAGGCGGCTATGCGTCTGGGGTTATCGGAGCTTTTGGAGGAAGAGGGGTTTCGGAATTATCAGGAATCGGTATGCGCCAATACCTACTATTTTGACCAGATGTTCAGCCGTTCCCGTCGGCTGGAATCTCAGTTCGACATGCTGATGGATGTACTGGACCAGGGAGTGGTGGCTGTAGATGAGAAGGGAGATATTTACGCCATCAATCCCATGGCCAGGGATATCACCCATGTTTTGGGCGATGCGGCCCTCAATCAGCAGGGCGGCCGGGTATTTCCTTATATTCCTTTTGACCAGTGCCTGAGAGACAAGAAAGAAACAGAACCCAAGGTGGTGCGTGTGGCCGGAAGCCTGGTCAGCGTCTATGTGCGGCCGGTGCTCAGAAGGGAACAGTGCGTGGGGGCATTTGCCATCCTCCAGCGTTTTAATGAGATGGAGCGCAGGCAGAATGAGCTTCGGGGACAGTTGATGAAAAGCGGGCAGGGACACAGGGCAAAATACTGCTTTGACGATGTGATCGGTCAGTCGGAGGCTATTCGGTATACCAAGGAAATTTTGCGCAAAATGGCCAGAACGGAATCGCCGGTGCTGCTGATTGGGGAGACAGGAACGGGAAAAGAGCTGTTCGCCCATTCGGTCCACAATGCATCCAGGCGCAGCAGCCAGCCATTTGTAGCGGTTAACTGCGGGGCTATGCCGGAAAATCTGTTGGAAAGCGAATTATTCGGATATGAGGAGGGCGCTTTTACGGGAGCAAAAAAAGGAGGCAGACCCGGACTCTTTGAGTTCGCTCACCAGGGCACCCTCTTTCTGGACGAAGTGGAGGGCATGAGTCCCGCCCTTCAGGTGAAGCTTTTGAGGGTGCTCCAGGAGAGGGAAATTATGCGGGTGGGAGGCAGCCAGGTGATCCATGTGGATGTGCGGATCGTGGCAGCAACCAATGAGCAGTTGGAGGAGAAGGTGGCGGATGGAAGTTTCCGGCAGGATTTGTATTACCGGCTGAATACTCTGCCGGTATGGATTCCGCCTCTAAGGGAGCGGGGGGAGGATATCTTTCTGATTCTGGAGCATTTCCGCCAGGAGATGGGAGGAAAATTCGCTCTGAGCCAGGAAATCCGTCAGCTCTTTCGGGAGTACCCCTGGTATGGAAATGTCCGGGAGCTTCACAATGTAGCCGAATATCTGAATTTTATCGGCCGGGATGTGATCACAGAGCGGGAGCTTCCGCCTACTTTTCAGGGATGGAAGTCCAGGGAAAAGGACCTCTCTCCAGGCGTTATCCGGAGATTGTCCCCTCATCCGGTTTCAGGAAAAGAAAACAGGACGGGCGCCAGGCAGGTGGTGCTGGAACTTCTGTTTGAAGCCTCGCGGGACGGCCGCCCCATCGGCCGGGATGGCATTCTGAAAGAAAGCGCCGAAAGGGGACTCCATCTGACCCAGCCACAGGTCCGGACGATTTTGAAAAGCCTGGAGCAGGAAGGATGTATACTGATTCGGCGGGGACGGGGAGGAAGTGTTATTACGGAGAAAGGAATTCAGGTTCTCCGAGAGAGGGCTGAAAAAACACAGGAATCGGAAGGATGAATAGGGAATCCGGACAAAGTTCACCGCAAAATCGAGCAAAACGGGCGTTTACTGGAAATAACCAAATAAAAAAGCAAAACTAACCCGCAAACATCCAAAAAATATGAGCCGGCAGAGTATGAAAAAATTGAAGAACAGATGAGCAATAAAGAAAACCATCGGAAATAGGGCTGATTCCGGTGGTTTTTTGTGCTTTTTGCAAGAAAGAAAAGAAAAAATCAATATTTTTTGGAGAATATGGTAAAGCTTGGCATAAAAAATGCTAAATAATAAGGCAGAACATGAAACAACGGAAGGGAGAATACCAGTATGAAATACAATTTTGATGAAGTGATCGACCGCAGCCAGAACCGTTCCTCCAAATATGACGAGCGGGTGAAGAAGTTCGGAACTGCCGATGTGATTCCGCTGTGGGTAGCGGATATGGATTTCCGCACCGCTCAGCCCGTCATCGACGCCTGTGTCAAGAAAGCCCAGGAGGGAATCTGGGGATATACCTCGCGGCCGGACAGTTACTTTGAGGCTGTTCAGGAGTGGGAGGTAAAACGGAACAACTGGAAGCCGGACATTTCCCTGATGAGCTGGAGCCTGGGCGTGGTTCCTGCCCGCGATTGTGAAGCTGTTCAGTAAAGACGGAGATAAGATCATGATTCAGACGCCGGTTTACTCTGAATTCTACGATGTGGTGGAGGCCTGGGATCGTACCGTAGTGGAAAACAAGCTGGTGGAGGAGAACGGACACTGGCACATCGATTTTGACGATTTTGAAGCTAAGGCCAAGGAGTGCAGCATTTTCCTTCTGTGCAATCCCCATAATCCTTTAGGACTGGTCTGGGATCCTTCCGACCTGCGCCGGATGGCGGAAATCTGTATTGCCAATGATACCCTGCTGGTTTCCGATGAGATTCATTCCGATCTGATTTTCCATGGAAAGCATCACACTGTTACTGCCAGCATTTCTCCGGAAATCTCGGATCATATAATTACCTGTGTTTCCGCTACCAAAACCTTCAACCTGGCCGGCCTCCAGGCAAGTACCACCATTTTCCCCAACATGGAAATGAAACGGGTTTACGATAAGTTTTGGCAGGGGATGGACATTCACCGCAACAACGCCTTCAGCTCTGTGGCTATGGAGGCGGCCTACCGCGAGGGCGAGGAGTGGCTGGAACAGCTGCTGGAGTACATCTCAGCCAACTTTGACTATGTCTGTGACTACTGCGCCAAGTATATTCCTCAGATTAAGCCAAACTGTCCCGACGCTACCTATCTGATGTGGCTGGACTGCCGGGATTTGAATATGACCAACGAGGAGCTGAGGGATTTCTTTATCCATAAAGCGAAATTGGGCCTGAACGAGGGATATACCTTTGGACGCAGCTTAAGCGGTTATATGCGTTTGAATGCGGCCTGCCCCCGGGCTACCCTGGAAAAAGCCATGGCCCAGCTGAAGGCAGCGGTGGACGCTCTGTAAGCGTACGGTGAACGGAAAGGAGGAGTAATTAACATGTCAGCATCATCCGACATCATGAAACAGAAAACCTTTTGGCAGCAGTATGGAAGCCTGATCCTGATTTTAGGGGGCATTCTGGTGGGCGCCCTCATCGGGGCTCTTGCCCCTTCGGTGGGTACTGCCATTAAGCCCATTGGCGATATCTTCCTGAATTTGCTGTTTACCATTGTGGTTCCTTTGGTGTTTGTGTCCATTGCTTCCGCTGTAGGCAGCATGGCCAACATGAAGCGGCTGGGCCGGATTCTGGGCGGCACCATCGGCACTTTCATCTTTACCGGGGCCATTGCCTCTGTCTGCGTGCTGATTTGGGTGAACATTTTCAGCCCTTCCGCAGGCACTACCATTGAGATGACCAGTACCGAGGTGGGCGAGGCGAAAAGCGCTGCTGAGCTGATCGTAACCTCCCTGACCGTATCGGATTTTCCGGAGCTGTGGACCAAGTCCAATATGCTTCCCCTGATTATTTTTTCCATTATTTTCGGCTTCTGCGTATCCGCCTGCGGCGGCGACGAAAGCCCTATGGGTAAGCTGCTTATCAACCTGAATGATATCATTATGAAATTCGTAGGCGTGATTATGACCATCGCTCCTCTGGGACTGGGCGCTTATTTTGCCAACCTGGTGGCTACCTACGGCCCGGAAATCATTGGGGACTATGGCCGTTCCATGTTGGTTTACTATCCGCTGTGCCTGCTCTACGGCGTGATTTTCTTTCCGATTTATGCCTTTATGGCCGGCGGAAAGGAAGGCATCAAGGTGATGGTAAGGCACATTTTCCCGCCGGCTATTACTGCCTTTGCCACTCAGTCCTCCGCCGCTACGATTCCGGTGAACAAGGAGGCCTGCGACGCCATCGGCGTACCCAAGGATATCAGCGATCTGGTGCTTCCCATGGGATGTACCATGCATATGGACGGATCGGTTCTTTCCTCCATCTGCAAGATTTGCTTCCTTTACGGGATCTTTGGCATGGAGTTTTCCGGAGCGGGAACCTACGGCATGTCCATTATCGTGGCAATCCTTTCCGCGTTCGTCCTGTCCGGCGCGCCGGGCGGCGGCCTGGTGGGGGAAATGCTGATCGTCAGCATGTTCAACTTCCCCGCGGAGGCGTTCCCCATCATTGCTACCCTGGGCTTTATCTTTGACCCCGCCGCTACCTGCCTCAATTCCTCCGGAGACACTATCGCCTCGATGATTGTTACCCGTCTGGTAGAGGGCAAGGACTGGATGGCAAAGGCGACAGCCGCCAAAAAACAGGCGCAGGCCTGATAAGCTGCGGTCGGAACTGAACAAGACGCATGATTGCGAAATGATATGAAAGGAGCAAGTGAAACAATGAAACTAACAGTAATTGGAAGCCATCTCTGTCCCGATACCCTTTACGCCCTCAACCAGCTGTCCGGCGCGGGCGCTGAGATTGATTTTAAAGATATCCTTTCCTGCCACGGGGCACTGCAGGATTACCTGCAGATCCGCGAGAGCAGCCCTCTCTATGAGGAGGTTCGCGGCACCCGGCGTCTGGGAATTCCCTGTTTTGTGAAAGAGGACGGGACCATGACCCTGGAACTGAAGGATGTACTGAAATAAGCCAACTGCATACTTCCTGTGTTCAGTATCCCCCGGCCAACCGATGCGGCGCCAGGGGATATTGTCATGAGTACTTGACGAGCTTTAAAAAGCCTGGTACGTTTGGAACAGACAAGGGAGAGGAAAGGAGAAAAGAAAATGCACGAACTGACAGAACTGATCCGGCAGGATATGAAGCCGGCTCTGGGGGTTACGGAGCCGGGAGCCATTGCCTTTGCGGTGGCTTCTGCGAAAGAACATACAAAGGGAGCGATACGCAGCGTAAAGCTGCGGCTGAACAGCGGAATGTTTAAAAACGCCTTTACCTGCGGGATTCCCGGAAGCGATAAAGTGGGAAATGTCCATGCCGCGGCTCTGGGAGCGGTGGGCGCGGACCCGGATAAGGGCCTGGAATGTCTGGAAGGCATCACGCCGGAGCAGGCCAGGCAGGCGGAGGCTTTGGTAGAAAACGGAAAAGTCAAGGTGGAAATGGCCGGGATTGACAGCAGAATTTTCATTGAAGCCACGGTGGCGGCCGAAGAAGGGGAGGCCGCTGTCCTGATTCAGGATGCCCACACCAATATTGTACGGATTACGGAAAACGGGCAGACGGTTTATGAAAAACAGAGTCGGTCCGTCGGGGAAGACGGCGGCGAGGAGGACGGGACTCCGCTCATCCACCGATATACTCTGGAACAGCTTAATACCTATGCCAGGACGGTGCCGGTGGAGGAGCTGCTCTTTATCCGGCAGGCCTTTGAGATGAACCTTGCCCTCTGCAAGGCTGGGCTGGACAGTCCCAAAACTGCCTACGGGCCTTATCTTCTGGCGGAGAATGGAGGCCTTCTGATTTCTGACGATGAACAGAAGACGGCATCCCTGCTCTGCAACGCCGCGATTGAGGCCAGAGTCTTGGGACTTCCGGAACCGGCCATGAGCATCACCGGCTCCGGGGCCCACGGCATCATCGCCACCATGCCCCTTTACGCGGCTTACAAAGTAAATGGATATTCGGAGGAAAGCCTTCTGCGGGCAACTGCTTTGAGCGATCTGGTCTGCATGTATATTAAGGAATACTCCGGCAAGCTGTCGGCCTTCTGCGGCTGCGCCATTGCCGCCGGCACCGGAATGGCCTGCGGCCTGGTGCTTCTGAGGGGAGGGAGCACGGAAGACATGAGCCGTACCATAGACAACATGGCCAGCAGCATCACGGGAATGATCTGCGATGGAGGCAACCAGGGCTGCGCCATGAAGGGCGTGGTGGCGGTGGACGCCGCCTACCGGTCGGCTGCCATGGCCATGAAGAATGTCTACATTTACCCGGTTCACGGCATCAACGGCCCCACGCCGGAGGAAACCATGCGCAACATGGGGCAGATTGCCTCTCCCGGCATGGTGGGGACGGAGAAGACGATTGTGGAGATTTTGGAGCATAAATCGGCCGGAAAGTAGAGATCAGAGGAAGGAAACCAGTCCAAGGAAGCGTGGGTTCGGTATCCGGAAGGTTTGATTTCAATGGGACATATTTTGTTTTTTCTGGATAAAAGAAAATCAATATTATAGTTTCTCCTGGTTGATGGATTGAGAGAAGTATAATAAAATAACTGGTCGCCCTTTGCAGTCAGCATCTGGGCGACTACATTCTCATAGAGATAACCCAAATTAACACCTAGTTTATCGTTCAGCAGCTTTTCATATATCACATTTTCAGTGAAATCCCTGTCTTTAAATATTAAAGTGGTAACGTTCTTCGCCGGGAATCAGGATGTCCTTTACATTTTTTCGAATCGAAATGAAAGAGCCGGTTGCAATATAGTCATAATTTGCCGACACGCCTTGCGCCTTCGATCAATACTGCGGTTCTTCCTTCCCATTCTGTTTTCCACTGAAGCAGCTTGTCGTAGATTTTTCTTTTAAACATGATTTCACATCACCTCTTTTTTATTATGCTCAAAATCGCATTTTTTAAAATCAATATGAAATCTCACCTATTCCCAAGAACAAAAAAATTCGCTATAATCTTATAGAAATAATCGCGGAAAGGCGGAACGAGAATGAAATCACTGGTAATTGCGGAAAAGCCATCGGTGGCCCGGGATATCGCCCGGGTGCTGGGATGCAGGCAGAATATAAACGGAGCCATGGAAGGGCCAAAGTATATCGTTACCTGGGGGCTGGGACACCTGGTCACTCTGGCGGATCCGGAGGGATATGACGGGAAGTACAAGGAGTGGAAAATAGAGGATCTGCCCCTGAGGCCGGAACCGTTTAAGCTGGAGGTAATCCGCCAGACGGGAAAACAGTACCAGGCGGTGAAAGCCCAGCTGCACCGGAAGGATGTGGGGCAGGTGGTGATCGCCACGGACGCGGGCCGGGAGGGGGAACTGGTGGCCCGGCTGATTTTAAAGAAGGCGGGCTGCGACAAACCCTTAAAGCGGCTGTGGATCTCTTCCGTGACAGATAAAGCGATCCGGGAGGGGTTCGCCCATTTAAAGGATGGAAAGGATTACGAGAACCTGGCGGATGCGGCTATGTGCCGGGCGGAGGCGGACTGGCTGGTGGGCATCAACGCAACCAGGGCTTTGACCTGCAAGTACAACGCCCAGCTTTCCTGCGGCCGCGTCCAGACGCCGACCCTGGCGATGATCGCCGCCAGGGAGGAGGCTATCCGCCGCTTTGTACCTAAACCTTACTATGGACTTCAGGCCAGACTTTCCTCCCCCGGCCTTCTTCTGACCTGGCAGGATGGAAAGACGGGGGAACAGCGTTCTTTCCATAGAAAAGAGATGGAGGAGCGGATGGGGCGGCTGTCCGGGGAGCCGGGAGTAGTGAATCTGGTGCGGGCGGTGCCAAAGAAAACCCAGGCGCCCCTGCTTTATGACTTGACAGAGCTTCAGCGGGAGGCCAGCAGACGCTTTGACTACTCCGCCAAGGAAACCTTAAATATCATGCAGCGGCTGTACGAGAATCACAAGGTACTCACCTATCCCAGAACGGATTCCCGCTACCTGAGTTCGGACATTCTTCCAACCATTAAGGAGCGGCTGTCGGCCTGCGCCGTAGGCCCCTACAAGGTTCTGGCAGGCCGTCTTGCGAATCGTCCCCTTCCGGAAAAGCCGTTTTTTGTCAACGATGCCAAGGTGACGGATCACCACGCCATTATCCCCACGGAGGAGTTCGTGCAGCTGGATCACATGACCGTGGATGAGAGACGGATCTACGATCTGGTGGTGCGCCGGTTCCTGGCGGTGCTCTATCCTCCCTGCGAGTATGAGCAGACCAGTATTCAGGTGTCTGTGGGCGGGGAACTGTTTACTGCCCGGGGCAGGGTGATGAAGAACCAGGGGTGGAGAGCCGTTTATCAGGACCAGAACGGATGGGAGGAACCGGAGGACGAGGGAGAGGACAATGGAAGGGCCGGTGATTCGCAGCTTCCTCCTCTGAAAAAGGGAGACCGACTCTCGCCTCTGAGACTGACCTTGACCGAGGGGAAGACCAAGCCGCCGGCTCATTTTAATGAAGCAACCCTTTTGTCCGCCATGGAGAATCCGGTGGCTTATGTGACGTCTCAGGACAAGGAGGTGGCAAAAACCCTTCACGAAACCGGAGGCCTGGGGACGGTGGCGACCCGAGCGGATATCATTGAGAAGTTGTTTTCCGGCTTTCTGCTGGAGAAGCGGGGGAAGGATATTTTCCTTACCTCCAAGGCGGTGCAGCTGCTTTCTCTGGTGCCGGAGGACTTAAAGAAGCCGGAGCTGACGGCGGATTGGGAAATGAAGCTTTCACGGATCGCGAAAGGCAAATTGAAGAGACGGGAATTTATGAAAGAAATCCGTTCTTATGCCGGGGAACTGACAGAAGAGATTAAGGGGGGAACGGGGCAGTTCCGCCATGACAACCTGACCAATACAAAATGCCCGGTGTGCGGGAAGCGGATGCTCTTAGTAAAAGGAAAAAACAGCCAGATGCTGGTCTGCCAGGACCGGGAGTGCGGTCATCGGGAAATGATTTCCCGCACATCCAACGCCCGCTGTCCAGTGTGCCACAAAAAAATGGAACTAAGGGGCAAGGGGGATGGACAGATTTTCGTCTGCTCCTGTGGCTATAAGGAGAAACTGAAGGCATTTAAGGACCGGAGAGCAAAAGAGGGGGCCGGGGTATCCAAAAAGGATGTGGCCCGCTACTTAAATCAGCAAAAAAAGGAAGAACAAGAGCCATTAAACAATGCTTTGGCCCAGGCGCTGGCGGGACTGAAGCTGGATTAGGTAAAATCAGGACCAAGAGGCGGAAGCAGTCTGTTCTTCCATAACCCTTCGGAAAGCGGAATCCCACTCCGGAAAGCTGCGTTTTAAGGACAAGGGCTTTCCCTCACGGGTTAAAAAGCAGTGAGAGCTGTGGCCGGCGGTGCAAAGCTGTCCGGTGGAGGCCAGGCGGATTTCATATTCCAGCCTTAAACGGATGCCGTTGTATTCACGGATTAAGGTGCGGATTCGGACTGTTTCGCCAAAACGGACCATTCGCTCGTACTTGCAGGATACCTCCAGAACAGGGCTGAGGATGCCGGCTTCTTCCATAGCCCGGTAACTGCATCCCATTTGCTCCATAAGAAAGACCCGGGCTTCCTCCATCCAGCGGATGTAGTTGGAGTGGTGGACGCAGCCCATTTGATCCGTTTCGTAATATTGCGTATAGTGTTCATAATCTGGTATCATAAGAAAATCCTCCCTGGAAAAGCGTTGCGCCTTTCAGTATACTCTTCAGGGAGAATTTGTGCAAGGCAGGAGGAGGGAAAATGATCTTAAGTGTCAGCAGAAGGACAGATATTCCCTGGTTTTACAGCCAGTGGTTTTATGAGCGGGTGAGGGAAGGATATGTGTTGGTACGGAATCCGTTTTATGCCCGTCAGGTCAGCAGGGTTCCCATTCGTCCGGATGTAGTGGATTGTATGGTCTTCTGGACTAAGAATCCCATTCCCATGATGGATGAACTTGAGAATCTGGAACCTTACCCTTACTATTTTCAATTTACCCTTACCGGATATGGGCGGGATGTGGAGCCGCGGCTTCCGGATAAACGTAAGGTGCTGATTCCCGCTTTTCAGAAGCTGGCTAAAAAGCTGGGACCGGACCGGATGGTCTGGCGCTACGATCCTGTTTTTATCAACAGCAGGTATACGGTTTCCTATCATTTGAAAGCGTTCGGAGAAATTGCAAGGGCTTTGGAAGGATGTACGGATCAGGTAGTTATCAGTTTTCTGGATTTTTACCGTGGTATGGAAAAGTCTATGGGAGAGCTTGGAGCGGCATTGCCGGGCCGGACTGAGATGGGGGAACTGGCAGGAGAAATGAGCCGGATGGCCGCGGAGGCGGGCATGAGGACGGCCTCTTGCGCCGAAGCCTTTGACTTGTCAGCCTGGGGCGTACACAAAGGGGCCTGCATTGACCGGGAGAGAATCAGCCGGATTTTGGGGTGTGAGATCAAGGGGAAAAAGGACCCAGGCCAGCGGACGGAGTGCGGCTGTATGGAAAGCATTGAAATTGGCAGCTACAAAACCTGTCCCGGAGGCTGCCGTTATTGCTACGCTGGTCCCTTTCAGAAGGAAGGGATGAAGGACTGGAATGCTATGGACCCCATTCTGGGCCGGAAGATTGGAACGGAGGATCAGGTGAGGGATCGGAAGGCAGTTTCGCTCAAGCTTTGGTCTGGGGTTTAACCCGGTTTATGAGGGTCTGGTAAAGGAGCATAAGTAATGACAAAAGAAGAAATTTTGCGCCAGTATTTTGGCTACAGCCAGTTTCGTCAGGGGCAGGAGATGCTCATTGACAGCATACTGGCGGGAACGGATACTCTGGGAATCATGCCTACGGGAGCGGGAAAATCCATCTGTTATCAGGTGCCGGCTCTGATATTTCAGGGAATTACCTTGGTGATTTCTCCCTTGATTTCCCTGATGAAGGATCAGGTGGGAGCGTTAAATGCGGCGGGGGTTCACGCCGCTTATTTAAACAGCTCCCTGACCCAGGGACAGTATTTTAAGGCCCTGGATTTTGCCAGGCAGGGAAGATATCCCATTATCTATGTAGCTCCGGAGCGGTTGCTGACGGACTCATTTTTGGATTTTGCCCTGAATGCAAAAATTGCTATGGTGGCGGTGGACGAAGCTCACTGCGTCTCCCAATGGGGACAGGATTTCAGGCCAAGCTATTTAAAGATCGTGGAGTTTATCGACCGGCTGAAAAAACGTCCGGTGATCAGCGCATTTACAGCTACCGCAACCAGGCAGGTTCGGGAGGATATTATCCGGATTTTGAGGCTTCAGGAGCCAACGGTGCTGACCACCGGCTTTGACCGGAGTAATCTGTATTTCGCGGTTAAATCCCCTAAGGACCGGTACTCCTCCCTGGTAAATGATCTGGAACGCCACAGGGGAGAAAGCGGCATTATCTATTGCCTGACCAGGAAAACGGTGGAGGAGGTCTGCGGGAAACTGATTAAGGACGGATTCACGGCTACCCGCTATCATGCAGGGCTTTCCGATGAGGAGCGAAGGCACAATCAGGATGATTTCATCTACGACCGAAGCCCAATTATGGTGGCTACCAACGCCTTTGGCATGGGAATTGACAAGTCCAATGTCCGGTTTGTGATTCACTATAATATGCCGAAGAACATGGAGAGTTATTATCAGGAGGCGGGGAGAGCGGGAAGAGACGGTGAGCCGGCGGAGTGTATTTTGAACTATGGGGGACAGGATGTGGTGACCAACCAGCTGTTCATTGAGCATAATCAGGATAACGAGGTCCTGGATCCTGAGACAAGAGCTCTGGTGCAGGAGCAGGATCGGGAACGCTTAAAAAAGATGACATTCTACTGCTTTACCAACGACTGTCTGCGCAGCTATATTCTCCGATATTTTGGGGAGCACGGAAGCAATTACTGCGGAAATTGCTCCAACTGTCTGAGCCAGTTTGAGATTGAGGATGTGACGGAGATTTCCAGAGCCATTGTGGGCTGCGCGGCAGAATGTGGCCAGCGTTACGGCATCAATGTGATTTTGGATACGGTTCATGGGGCGAATACAGCCAAAATACGGGGCTATCGAATGGACGAAAATCCTCATTATGGAGAACTTGCCAAGGTTCCCACATACAGGCTGCGTCAGGTTTTAAATTATCTGCTGATGGAGGGATATCTGCAGGTGACCGACGATGGATATACCATCGTGAAGCTGACGGAGAAATCGAAGGGTATTCTTTCAGGAGAAGAAAAGATTCAGATGAAGATGCCCAGGCAGCAGAACTCCCTGTCGAAAGTTCAGAAGATGAAAAAAACCAGAAAAGGCTCGGGAGCCGCGGGCGATATGGGAGAGCGGGAGCAGAATCTTTTTGAACGGCTGCGCATTCTGCGGGCCCAGATTGCCAAGGAGGAGAAGGTGCCTCCCTACATCGTTTTTTCTGATAAAACGCTGGTAGACATGTGCTTAAAAAAGCCTGCTTCCAGAAAAGAGATGCTGGATGTGTCGGGAGTTGGGGAGTATAAGTATGAGAAGTATGGGGAGAGATTCCTTCTGTGCATCAGCGAAGTGTCCGCCATACAAAGACATTAGCCTGCGAGAAAACTACACAATTTCAGCCCTTTTTCCTGTCCAATTCGGGAATAAATGCACAAATATGCAAGGTTTCCTCAATTTTACTTGTATTTTATGCAAAATGAATGTAAAATAAGTTTTTGCGTCTGGATGATTTGACATTGTAACGCTTTGCTAAGTCAAAGACGCAAAGAAACGTTAACTCATAGAGGAGGATCAGAGAAAATGAAAAAAAGACTGATTAGTGTTCTCCTGTGTACGGCTTTGGCTGCAACGATGGTGGCCGGCTGCACGAAGAAGAATGAGGTGTTGGAGCAGAGTGCGGCAGCAGAAGGTTCTGAAAGCGCTCAGACAGAGGCGTCCGCTCCCGAACAGACTCAGGCTGCGGCAGAGGCGCTGGAGGAATTTGGCGAGATCCCCGCAGATGTGGACACAGAGCAGATTATTACCTATGCACAGGGCGCAGACCCCAGAGGCCTGGATCCGGCTCTGATTGATGACGGCGAGTCATCCAAGCCCATCTGCCAGATGTACGAGGGCCTTTTAAAGTACGGTGACAACAATACCGAGGTTGAGCCCTGCCTGGCTGAGAGCTGGGAAGTAAGCGAGGATGGACTGACCTACACCTTCAAGCTGAGACAGGGAGTAAAGTTCCATGACGGCACGGACTTCAATGCAGAGGCCGTAAAATATAACGTTGACCGTCAGACCGTAAACAAGACCGAGGATATGCTGTACGCGGATTTCGTATTCGGCGATGTGGCCGCGTGCAATGTAATCGATGATTACACCGTTGAGATCGTGCTGAACAAGGTAAGTACTCCTTTCCTGAACAATCTGGCTATGTCCCTGGGAGCTCCCATGGTGAGCCCCACCGCCTGCGAGGCCAACAACAATAACTTAAACGAGGCTCCCTGCGGAACCGGTCCCTACAAGTTTGTCAGATGGGACAAGAACGAGGCTGTTGTAATGGAGCGCAATGAGGATTACTGGGGCGAGAAAGGCGTTGCAAAGCAGATCGTATTCAAGACCATCACCGATAACTCCGCCCGCGTGGTTGCTCTGACCAACGGCGAGGTTGATATCATCGACGGAATCGACGCCAATGTAGTAGACCAGGTAACATCTGCCGGCGCTCTGCTGAACATGGCTGAGGGTATGAATATCAACTATCTGGCTTACAACACCCAGAGAATCACGGATCCGGAGGTAAGAAAAGCACTTTCTCAGGCAGTGAACGTTCCGGAGCTGGTTGCAAGCCTGTACAGAGGTTATGCTTCTGAGGCTACCTCTATTCTGCCTACCTTTATGCCTGGCTACAGCGCGGATGTAAAGCAGGTTTCCTACGATCCTGAGGCGGCTGCCCAGACTCTGGCAGATAAGGGCGTAACAGAGCTGCATATGCTGGCTTATACCAACCCCAGACCCTACAATACCGCTACCGGACAGACTCTGGCCGAGGCTCTTCAGGGATATTACGAGAAGGTCGGAGTAACCTGTTCTATCGATTCCTATGACTGGACCACCTATAAAGAAAAGGTGGGAACCGGCGACTACGACGTATGCCTGTACGGCTGGATCGGCGACAACGGTGATCCGGACAACTTTATGAACCTGCTGGCTTCCGAGGATATTGAGATCAATGTTGCTCAGTACAGCGATGAGGAATTCAATACCATGCTGGCAGAGGCTGCCTCCACTCCCAACGGTGAAGAGAGAAACGCGATCTACGCCCAGATGGAGCAGAAGATTGCCGACGAGTGTGTATGGCTTCCGATTTCCCATCAGGAGAACCTGTCCGCGTACCTGTCCAATGTACACAACTACATTGCACATCCGACCGGAAATGTATTTTTAAGTCAGACCTACAAGCAGTAATCAGGCGGAGGGTATCCGCGGTCAGACTGCACGAGGGCAGAGAAATCTGCCCTCGTTCTGCGGTGAAGAGAAGGGCAGAGGGATAAGCTCTTTTCTGAGCGGACAAGGAAACGATTTGCCTGTTCAGAAAAGAGTTGATCCCTGTCTGGGAACGACCATAAGCAAAGGAGAGAAAAACTATGGCAAAATACATTGTGAAGCGGCTGCTGCAGCTGATTCCCGTTTTGTTTGGCGTATCGCTGATCGTATTTTTCCTGATGCGGGTCTGCGCGCCGGACCCGGCGGCTATTGTGCTGGGACAGCATGCTACCCAGGAAAGCATGGAGGCCTGGAGAGAGGCCAATGGACTCAATGATCCCATTGTAATACAGTATATTGATTTTATTAAAGGCGCGTTGACGGGAGATCTGGGAACATCCTACTATACCAAGACCCCGGTAACCCAAGAAATCATATCTCGTTTTCCGGCAACTGTGGAGTTGGCGGTAGTGGCGATTATTCTGGCTTCTGTTCTGGGAATTGCGATCGGCGTGATTTCCGCGGTCCGGAAGAATTCCATCTTTGATAACGGGGGAATGCTGTTGTCCCTGGTAGGCGTATCCATTCCGATCTTCTGGCTGGGAATTCTGCTGATTATCCTGTTTTCCGGTACTCTTCACTGGCTGCCTTCTACGGGAAGAATCGATCCGGCCCTGCGCCCCGATACCATAACCGGATTTATGATTATAGATAGTATTCTGACAGGAAATACGGAGGCGCTGGTGGATGCTCTGCGGCATATGGTGCTTCCGGCTATCACTTTGAGCCTTTACTCCATGGCTATCATTGCACGTATGACCCGTTCCAGCATGCTGGAAACCCTGAATCAGGACTATATCCGCACTGCCAGAGCCAAGGGCGTACCGGAGAAAAAGGTCAATAAGCGCCATGCTCTGAGAAACGCTATGCTTCCCGTTGCTACGGTAATCGGCCTGCAGCTGGGGTCTCTGCTTGGCGGAGCGGTTTTGACGGAGTCGGTATACTCCTGGCCGGGCATCGGAAACTATACGGTGCAGTGCATTATGAAGTCGGACTTCCCCGTGGTGCAGGGCGTCGTGCTCCTGATTGCGGTGATTTTCGTACTGATGAACCTGATCGTGGACGTAATTTATGCTTTCCTCGATCCCAGAATCAAATACGCAAAGAAGGAGGCCTGACCCATGTTTGGAAAGAAGAAAAATGTACAGGGTGAAGGAGGCGCTGAACAGATTGAGCGCCCGGAATCCCAGCTTAGAGTAATGTGGGATACCCTTAAGAAAAACAGAGCCGCCGTGGCGGGACTGGTTGTTATCATTATTCTGTTGTTCCTGGCCGCCTTCGGCGATCTTTTGGCGCCCTGGGATCCGGAATATTCCAATATGTCCATGTCCTTTATTCCGCCCTGCGCGGACCACTGGTTCGGAACCGATCAGCTGGGGCGTGACATTTATTCCCGTATTCTTTCCGGTACTAAGATTTCCCTGATGGTGGGGATCTCCGCGGTGGCCTATTCCCTGGTAATCGGAACGGTCCTGGGTTCTGTGGCCGGATACTTCGGAGGAAGAGTGGACGGATTTATTATGCGGTGTATGGACATTATGCTGTCTATCCCTTCCATTCTGCTGGCTATTACCCTGATGGCCGCTTTGGGAAAAGGTCTGGACAAGGCAGTCATTGCCATCGGAACCGTGTCGATCCCTGAGTATGCCAGAATTGTCCGCAGTTCCATTTTATCGGTAAAGGAAAATGACTATGTGGCGGCGGCCAAGGTAATCGGAAATTCCGATGGTCGGATTATTTTCCGTCACATTTTGCCAAATGTGGTGTCTTCCATCGTGGTCCGCGCCACTCTGGGAATCTCCACGGCGATTCTGGATACCGCTGCTTTGGGATTCCTCGGAATGGGTGTTCAGCCTCCTATGGCGGAGTGGGGCGATATGCTGGGAAGGGCTAGAACCTATATCTTTTCCGCGCCCTATACTCTGATTTTCCCTGGCCTGGCTATCACCATTGCGGTTCTGGCCTTCAATCTGTTCGGAGATGGGCTGCGTGATGCCCTGGATCCGAAAGAACGAGTATAAGGAGGACGCATCATGTTATTGGAAGTTAAAAATCTGGAAACAGAGTTCCGTGTAAAGCGCGGACAGGTAAAGGCGGTAAACGGCGTCAGCTTTGAGGTGGAGAAAGGAGAAATCCTGGCAGTAGTAGGCGAGTCCGGCTCCGGAAAGAGCGTTACCTCCTTATCCATCATGGGCTTAATCCGTGACCCGGGAAAGATTGTGGGAGGCCAAATCCTGTTTAAGGGGGAGGACCTGCTGAAGAAGAGCACCAAGGAGATGGAGCAGATTCGGGGAGACAGGATTTCCATGATTTTCCAGGAACCTATGACCTCTTTAAATCCTGTTTACCGGATTAAAGACCAGATTATGGAAAATATCCTGACCCACGAGAAGGTCAGCAAGGAGGAGGCCCTGAAGCGCTCCATCGAGATGCTGGA
>OGYI01001860.1_pt1 | contig 18260 bp, 15 predicted proteins | sample 1576521 | NCBI WGS metagenome assembly OGYI01 (sample SAMEA3541484, study PRJEB24748) | human gut metagenome | biome: human gut; feature: human-associated habitat; material: faeces | place: China | collected 2012
GTGGCAAGTCCGAGAGCACATGGACAACTGATAACGAGAACGGAGATACCGCGGGCAAGAGCATAGCCAAATTCATGTCCGGTCAGAAGCCAGATGATCGTGGTAACGATTGCAATCGTAATAACTGCCGGAACAAAAATACCGGAAACACGGTCTGCAATTTTGGCGATCGGAGCTTTGGTAGCGGCAGCATCACTTACCATTTTGATGATCTGGGAGAGAGTGGTGTCTTCGCCGACACGGGTTGCTTCGCATTTGATAAATCCGGACTGGTTGACGGTTGCGGCGGAAACAAGATCTCCGGCTGCTTTGTCAACAGGGATGCTTTCGCCGGTAAGGGCAGATTCATTGACGGCGCTGGTTCCTTCAACGATCACACCATCGACCGGGATATTTTCACCAGGACGTACGACAAAGATATCACCCTTGTGAACCTGTTCGATCGGAACGGTTACTTCCTGATCGCTTCTAAGAACAATGGCGGTTTTGGGGGCAAGTTTCATCAGGCTCTTAAGAGCATCGGTCGTTTTTCCCTTGGAACGTGCTTCGAGCATTTTTCCAACAGTGATCAGCGTCAGGATCATTGCGGCAGACTCGAAATAAAATTCCATCATGTAGTTCATAACGGCAGCAGAATCACCGTCTACCTGTGCTCTTGTCATGGCAAAAAGTGCGTAGACACTCCATACAAATGAGGCCATGGAGCCGAGTGCAACCAGTGTGTCCATATTGGGGGCACGGTGCCACAGACTCTTAAATCCGCTAATGAAGAATTTCTGGTTGATGACCATGACGATTCCGGCAAGCAGAAGCTGGACAAGTCCCATAGCAACGTGGTTATCGTTAAAAAATGCCGGGAGTGGCCAGCCCCACATCATATGTCCCATGGAGAAATACATCAGAACGAGTAAAAACCCGATGGAAGCGATCAGGCGGCGTTTGAGAACCGGCGTCTCGTGATCCTCCAGGGCTTCCTCGGCTTCAGACATGGAAACCTGTTCCTTATTTGCACCCTTGAGTGATGCACCATAACCTGCCTGCTCTACGGCAGTGATGATGTCATGAGAGGATGCAGTTCCTTCAACTCCCATAGAATTTGTCAGAAGGCTGACCGAGCAGGATGTAACTCCCGGCACTCTGGATACGGCCTTCTCCACACGGGAACTGCAGGCAGCGCAGCTCATTCCGGTGACGTTGTATTGTTCCATTGTATTACCTCCTTATTTCATTAGCTTCTGCAGAGTTGCAACCAGCTCATCGATGGTTTCATCTTTACCTTCGCGGATATCACGAGCCACACAGGTACGGATATGATTCGCGAGAAGTTCTTTGTTAAAAGAATTGACGGCGGCATTAACGGCGGCTGACTGAATGAGGATATCGTTGCAGTAAGCATCGTTTTCCAACATTCCTATGATTCCCCGGATCTGCCCTTCGATACGTTTCAGACGGTTGATGAGTTTCTTGCGGTCAGCTTCTGAACGGTCGGTGTGCCTGGTACAGCAGCAGGCAGGAGCGGATGGGGTGGCATTATCATTGCTGCAACAAGATTTTTCCTGAGTAGCTGCTTGTTCCTTTATAATTTCTTCTGTCTTTGTAGAGGAACTGGCATTAAAGTTATTATGATCCATAAGTAAACTTCCTTTCGTTCGAGATTTATTATATCAGATGTGAGATGACTCCACCTCGCAGCAAGAATGCCGATGGCATTCCTGAATCGCATACCCTACAGGGGTATATTCGCTATACTTGTAATATATACCCCATGAGGGTATGTGTCAAGGGAAAATATAAAAAAAGAGGGATATCAGGGAATTATACCCCGATAACCCTCTTGCTGATAAGCAAGGATACCCCGGCGGTCAGCGCTTCCGCAATCCAGAAAGCGTTCCATACACCAACGGCTCCGAAGAAATGACTCAGGATAAATGCTGCCGGAAGGATAATGATCAGGTATCTGCAGAGAGAGACGATCAATGAGGCAGTTCCTCTGCCAAGTCCCTCCAGTGCACCGCATGCTGTGACGGATACAGAAGAGATCAGGAAACCTGCACAGATGATTCGGAGTGCTGTTTTGCCTGCGGCAATTGTCTGAGGATTTGTGGTAAACATGCCGATCAGCTGTCCCGGAGTTGTCAGGCAGATGATTGTTCCGATCAACATGATCACACCACTCATGCCAAGTGTGACGAAGTAGATTTTTTTTACACGTTTATGTTCACCGGCACCATAGTTGTATCCGATGACCGGGCGCATGCCCTGTACAATCCCGCTTGCCGGAAGATACAGGAAAGTCTGCAGTTTGTAGTAAATTCCCAGAATCACCACATAACTCTGGGAATAGGCTGCCAGAAGTCCATTCAGTGCAGAAACCAGGACAGAAGGAAGTGCAAGATTCAGTGCTCCCGGGATACCGACAGAGTATAATCTTGCTGCCAGAGCCATGTCCGGATGGAGATGTCTGCGGCTGAGTTTTACCTGGATTGGCTGCATTTTGTAAATGATCAGATAGAAAACAAGATTGAATACCTGACCAAGTCCGGTTGCCAGTGCAGCGCCTTCAATACCCAGTGCCGGGAACGGACCAAGGCCAAAGATCAGCAGCGGATCAAGAATGATATTGGAAACACAGCCGACCAGAAGCCCGATCATCGTAATCTTCATTTTGCCAACGCCCTGGAAGATCTTTTCGTAGGCAAGGTTAAGCGTATTTATCGTTGCAAACAGAAAAACAATTGTAGAATAACGGATTCCAAGGTCAATGACATCTGTATCACCAGTAAAAAGTGCCAGAAATCCAGGCATCACAAGGATACAACCGATTGTCAGAATTACACCATGCAGACCGGACAATGCAAGCCCGTGTGTGGCTGCTTTGCTGGCAGTCTCTCTGTTTCCGGCACCAAGACAGATGGCAATCTGTGAACTGATACCAATTCCAAAACCAATCGCAATCGCATTGGCGAAGTTTTGGACAGGAAAAACGAGCGACAGCGCGGTCATGGCATTTTCACTGATCTGTGCGACAAAGAAACTGTCCACAATATTGTACAGAGAATTTACAAGCATTGAGATGACCATTGGCAGAGCCATGGACAGAATCAGTGGAAAGACCGGTTTTTCTTTCATAAATGTATCGTTCATAGAAAACTCCTTTCAAATAAAAACATCTGCAAGTGCCGGTATTTCTGAAAAATCTGTATCGGCGGAGCAGACATAAAAAAACGCCGCACAACTACCGCAATGGGTAATTGTGTGGCGAAAAATGGTCGGACCAGAAAAATCCACACTATGTTTTGGAAATTAAAATTGTTGTAAACATGAAAGAACAGAATCGTTGTTTACAGACACAGATTGTAGCATATAAATAAGAAGAACGTCAATAAGAAGATTGTACAAAAAGGAGATGTCCGACCTCATTTGGATGGTCAGGTATCTCCTTCCGTCAAATCTCCAGATCACGGATCTTCTGATTCGTCCATGGATTTCGCTGCTGGAGGGTGATCTCTTTTGAAACGTATGGGTGGAGTAATGTATTAAATATAAACGGAATCGTTCGCAGATTATTGTATACAACTCTGTACAACTGGCCTTCTTGCGGGGATTTCAACAATGTGCTACACTAAAGTATGATTTGAGATGATGAGGATGAAAATGAATTAAGAAGAAAGGAAGCAGGTGTTTCAAAGGAAGGAAACACGCGGAAAGTAGAATATTATGAAAACACTTCTTACATTACAGCTCACGATCTTTCTCCTCGTAGCTGTAGGATTTTTGATGAAAAAAATACATATCATCGGACCACAGGGGCAAAAAAACATCAATGATCTTGTTATTTATCTGATTCTGCCGTGCAACATTCTTCATGCGTTTACGCAGAGTGCAGCAGATGGAAATTTTATAAAATATCTGGAAATCCTTCTTATATCTATAGGTATTCAGGTATTCTGCGTGATTTATGGAAAAGTGATGTTCCGCAAAGAACCGGAGGGACGATATAAATGTCTGCAGTATGGAACCATCTGTTCAAATGCAGGCTTCCTTGGGAATCCGATCGCGGAGGGAATTTATGGTGCGGAAGGTCTGGTACTTGCCAGCGTTTACCTGATCCCGCAGAGGATCATGATGTGGTCTTCCGGTCTGGCTGTTTTTTCCGGAACCAGTGACAAAAAGAAAACTTTGAAAAAGGTTATGACACATCCGTGCATTCTGGCATGTGTTCTTGGAATTATTCTGATGGTTACGGGACTTCCACTGCCACTTGGACTTGACGGTGCAGTAACGGCAGTTGGAAACTGCAACACTGCTATGTCCATGATGGTCATTGGCATGATCCTGGCTGACATCGATCTCAAAGATTTCTGGGACTGGACAGTCGTGAAATATACGGTTCACAGACTGGTCGTTATTCCGGCGGTCGTTTATATTGTATGCAGTTTCCTGCCATTGAATAAAACAGTTCTTGGTCTTTGTGTGCTTCTGGCAGCGATGCCGGCGGGTGCGACAACCAGTATCCTCGCAGAGAAATATCAGGTCGATTCTCCGTTTGCAACGAAGATGGTTATCTTTTCCACGCTGCTGTCATTGCCGACGATCTGTCTGTGGAGTATCTTCCTGCAGTAGGAGAAGTAGAAGAGAATTTGTAATAATGCATAGAGTTCTATATATGGATATGCTAAAATAGAACAAAAGGGAGAGGCAGGTGGAAACCTTAAGCCTGAAAAATATGCTGGATGAAATATTTGCAGGGTTACTTTCATTTACAGAAGATGAATGCTTTATTAAAAAAATAAAAGAATAAATACCATACGAGGAAATTTCCCAAAGTACGTAAGATAGCAAAATATAAAGACAGAAAGGGAAAAGCCTCATGGCGAAAAACAACACAACATTTGATAATGTATTTCGGACAATGCTTGAGAAGATGCCGGAGCTGATTGTGCCAGTGCTCAATGAGATATTTGGAACAAATTATCCACTTGATGTTCCGTTGGAACAGCTACGAAATGAATACCAGACGCTGAATGGTGAAAAAATTACTGATTCATACTTCAGAATTGGAAAAAAAGGTTATCATTTCGAATGCCAGAGTACAGGTGACTCGAAAATGGTGATCCGAATGGTGGAGTATGATTTTGCAATCAGCATTGAAAACGTGAAAAAAGAAAATGGAATTTTCAGAATGAGATTTCCACACTCAGCGGTGATATATCTTCGTGGTACAAGAAAAAAGAGACTCAGAATGGAACTGATCATGCCGGACGGAAAAATTGTGCGGTATCAGGTTCCGGTTTTATGTGTGCAGAAGTATACGAAAGATGAAATCTTTCAGAAGAAGCTACTGTTTCTGTTACCTTTTTATATCATGAGATATGAAAAAGATAAAAAGAAAATTAATAAAAGTGAAACAGAACTGCATAAACTATTGGAAGAGTATGAATCTATACTGCAACACCTGGACAAGATACTTTATGATCAGGGAGCGATATATGGCAGACTGCTTGAGCTTATAAAAGAAATTTCCGACTACATATTCAAAAAAGAAGAATCGGTGAAGAAAGGAATAGGTGATATTGTGGGTGGAAAAGTGTTGGAATTGCAGACAGATAAAGCACTGCAGAAAGGCAAAGAACTTGGCGAGAAAATCGGTGAGATAAAGGGTATTTGTGAAACGGCACAAGAATTTGGGGGATCTAAGGAATCGCTGAAGAAAAAGCTGATCGAAAAGTTCAATCTTACAGAAGCAGAAGCCCAGAGTCACATCGATAAATACTGGAAAGAATAGAACAAAAGATAAATACAGAAAGTAAAAGAAAGCTTCAGAGCTCGTACAGTGAGCCCTGGGGCTTTTTTTGCGTATAGAATTATTTTTTTGCTGTTTTGAAAGCTTCCATTTCTTTGGGATAGGAAATTTATAGATATTACATATCCCAGAATGTGCTCTAACAGGATATTTGATATGTTATAACGATTGACATGAGATAATTAATATCCTATAATCAGTAAAAGAAAGTCATACAATATCCTGTTTTTCGAGTCAGAGGTGCTATTTGATGGAAAAAATGCCGTACTATGCGATCACAGTCAGGAAATACAATATCCTGTTTCGACATACAGAGTGGTTCCACCAGACCCAGGACCTCTACAATGAAATCTTGCTTTTTTATTACCAGCTCTATCTGGAAACCTTTACAGATGAGCAGCCCGGCACACAGGAAGCACTCCGCATTCTGGAGAAACTGACAATCGTTGGCCGAGATAAGCAGCCGGTACCGAACCCACTTCCGTGGAAAAAGGTTCCCCTCTATTTTCGAAGAGCGGCAATTAACACCGCCACGGCAGCAGCCAAAAGTTATCTGGCAAGAGATAAGCAGGAACAGCCTACCGGGGCTTTCACAGAATCGGTAACATTCTATAAGGGAATGTATCGGGACTTTCAGGGAAATACGATTTCTTTAAAGCTCTGGGATGGAGAAGGATGGCAGTGGTCCAGACTGCGTCTCCGCGGAAATACAGTTCCGGAAGAAGGACAGATGATGTCACCGGCACTGGTTCTGAAGAAAGACCACGCGGAACTTCATATCCCATGGAAAATACCAGTGGCAGACGGGCGTGGTGCCCGTGAACGAATTACAGCAGAAAATAAAATCTGTTCCACGATCTTTACCGGTCAGGGCGCATGCGCAGTGTGCTGCATTCTCGATTCTTCCGGAAAACGAGAGAGTTCCTTCTATATAAAAGGGGGCAGAGAATACGTGAATGTCAGCCAGCAGATTTACGACCGGATCAAACGGTCCGAAGACGTTCAGGGTGGCGGCGACAATGCCAAAGCAAATTACCGATACTGGAAAAAACTGAAAAATCTGCATGAGCATTATGCACATCAGATCAGCAGACAGATCATTGATTATTGCAAAATTCAGAATGCCAGCATTCTGGTCCTGCCGGAATACAACAAAGACTATGGAAATATCATTCTGGCAAGCGTCGGAAAAAATTCCCCACTTCGTCTGGTTCCGTCCATCCGAGAAAAACTGAAATACAAGGCATGGCAGGAAGGCATCGTCGTTCTGGAGGTTCAACAGCATAATATCAATTCTGTGTGCAGCCAGTGCGGAGCCAAAATCCGCCGGAAAGGTGCGGATTTCCAATGCGAAAACGGCCATCGCGGCAGCAGATATCTGAATATGGCACAGAACCTTGGACAGAAATGCCTGGATAGCTTTAAGGAAAATCAGAAAAACAAATAATGGAAAAGTCAACGATAGAGTCGTTGTTTTCATGTGATGAGCGATCATCGCATCACGAATAGAAGTAGGTAACTACAAAGAGGGCAGCATCTATATGGTGCGGCTTTCGGGCTGAGTACCGCCCGCCGGAGTCCACGAGGACCCCGCAAAGACCGTGACTTTTACAAAAGCCGCGAGAGTACTCGAAGTTATATAAGAAGAGAATTATGTAAGAAAGAGAACATTTGATATTACCTGTGAACAGTTATCATTTATTTATTTTTATTTTTAACCGAACTGCGTGATAAAGAAAGGCTGGTTTGGGTTCTGAATGGAAGATGAAAATGAAAAAGAAAAAGACAGAACAGAAAAAAAGATAAATTTGCATTAGCCTGCTGAACTCTGGGAGTGAAGCGGGCTATTAGTGTGTAAAAAAGATTAAGTAAGGAGTATGTGAAATGGAAAATCAGAAAGAGAATAGCAAAAATGTACAGAGATCTATTCTTTTTTCCCCACCTGATATCTCTGATTTAGAGATTGCAGAAGTGGTTGAAGCTTTAAAATCGGGTTGGATTACAACAGGACCAAGAACAAAAGAATTAGAAAAACGATTAGCGGAGTTTTGCCATACCTCAAAAGTTGTCTGTTTAAATTCTGCAACTGCTGCGGAAGAATTGAATTTTAGAATCTGTGGAATTGGTGAAGGCGATGAAGTAATCGTACCTGCATACACATATACAGCTACAGCAAGTGCAGCAATTCATTGTGGCGCCAAGGTTATTTTTGTAGATAGTCAAAAAGATTCTACTGAGATGGATTATGGCAAAGTTGCAGATGCAATTACTGAGAAAACAAAAGCTGTTGTAGCAGTAGATCTTGCTGGAATTATTTGTGATTATGACAAGTTATACGTAGCAGTTGAAAGCAAAAAAGCATTGTTCAGAGCCAAAGAAGGCAATGCTTTAGGGGCAAGAATTCAGCAGGCAATCGGCAGAGTGCTTGTATTTGCAGATGGTGCACATGCATTAGGCGCAAGTAAAAATGGAAAGATGGCGGGAGAGTTTGCAGACTTTACTGATTTCAGCTTTCATGCTGTGAAGAACTTTACAACAGCAGAAGGTGGAGCTGCAACATGGAAAGATATTCCAGGAATTGATAACGAAGAAATGTATCATCAGTATCAGCTGTATAGCCTTCATGGACAGAGTAAAGATGCATTAGCTAAAACACAGATTGGTGCATGGGAGTATGACATTATTGGTCCATGGTACAAATGCAATATGACAGATATTATGGCGGCTATTGGCCTTAGACAGTTGGATCGTTATCCGACACTTCTGGAGAGAAGAAAAGAGATAATCCAAAAATACGATGAAGCATGTGATGAACTTGGAGTTGTTCATTTGCATCATTATGGAGAAGACTTTGCATCTTCTGGACATTTATATTTGACCAGAATTCCAGGCGTCAGTGATGGCCAGAGAAGAGAAATTATCACTAAATTGGCAGAGAGAGGAGTAAATACAAATGTACATTACAAACCATTGCCAATGATGACTGCATATAAAAATATGGGATGGGATATTAAGAATTTTCCGAATGCCTATGCATACTATGAAAATTTGATTACACTTCCACTTCACACAAAATTGAGTGATGAGGATGTGGAGTATGTTATTGAACAGTACAGCAAAATTGTGAAGGAATATATTTAAAATGATTAGCGGAAAAATAGTCGAACTTAGAGGAATCAGTAAACAAGATGCACCATTGATTTATGAATGGGTAAATAGAGAAGATATGAGAGATTTGACAGGTACTCTTTATCCGATTTCTGAATATGAACATGAAAAATGGATACAGAATGTGACAATGCATGAAAGTAAAAAACTGTTTGCTGTATATCATGCAAATAAATGTATTGGAACAATAGGACTTAAAAATATTGATCAAATTAATAGAAATGCAGAATTGTACATCAGTCTGGGTGAAAATATACCCGGGGGGGTACGGATGCTGTTAATGCATTAGTTCATTTTTGTTTTATGCATTTGAACTTGCATAAGATTTATTTGTACGTTTTCGAGTCAAATCAGAGAGCTATTAACTGCTATAAAAAAGCCGGATTCACGATTGAAGGGAAGTTGCCGGAACATCATTTTGCAAAAGGTAAATATGAAGATGTATTGATTATGGGGAGGGTGTGCTCCCTGTAAATAGAGGGAGGATATCTATGTACATAGTTATTGGAGCATCAAGTTTTATTGGTGTTTATACAGTTGATGAATTTTTGAAACAAGGATGTAAGGTTGTAGTTACTGGAAGAAAAAATAAATTTAAGGAGCATTATGATAGTCTGGGAGTTGATTATATTAATCTTGATCTGACAAGTAAAGAGGATTTTGAGCAACTACCTACAGACAATGTAGACGGCGTAATCTTGTTAGGAGGATTGCTTCCTGCAAATGCAGATGTCAATTTGGATGAAAATGAGAATGCTGCCGATTATTTTAACGTAAATACGATTGGAACAATCAATGTTTTGGAATACTGTAGGAAAAATAAAATCAAACGCGTAATTTCTACATGCTCTTATGCTGATGTCAGAGGTGCATGGGGAAAGAAAGTTATTACGGAAGATGAGCCGAGAGATTTTATTTATACAGGTGATCATGCGGTGTATGTCTTTTCTAAAAATGCAGCAAATGACACTTTAGAATATTATAACCAACAGCATGGAATGAAAAATGCGTGGTTTCGTTTTCCGCCGGTATACGGTGTAGGACCACATGATTCTTTATATATAAATGGAACACTAAGAAAATCCGGATTAAAGATTTTTATTGACAATGCTTCAGAAGGAAAGGATATTTGCATTTTTGGAGATAAAAATCTTAGCAGGGATGTTGCATATGTGAAAGATGTTGCACACGCATTTTATCTGGCAATGCAGAGTGAAGAGACCAGTGGACTTTATAATATGACTTCTGGAAAAGGCGTGACTTTACAGGAACAGGCAGAAATTATTGCTGAACTGTGGGCTCCAAATCCAGAATGTAAATCAAAAATAGTATATAAACCAGAGGTTAAAAATAATACACCATCATACTTATTTTCTATGGAAAAAGCGAAGAAAGATTTTGGATATATTCCACAATATTCTGATTTTAAGCTGATGATGAAAGATTATAAAAAAGACCTTGATGAAAATAAATATCAGGAGTTGTTTAAATATGTCAAATGATTTAAAAGCATCAGGAAGTTTAGGTTTCCGTTTTGTAAAGCGTACCTTTGATATTATATGTTCTGTTATTTTAATGATTCCAATTGGAATTGTAATAGGAATTTCTTATTTCTTTATTAAGGCAGAAGATAGAGGTTCTGTTTTTTATATGGCAGAGAGAACTGGACGTTTTGGAAAACCTTTTAAAATGTATAAGTTACGTTCTATGAAAGAAAATGCACCCGATATTCGGTTAGCAGATGGTTCTACATATAATGGAGAAGATGATCCAAGAGTAACGAAGTTTGGCAAATTTGCGAGAAAAACCAGTATTGATGAACTGCCGCAGGTCATTAATATTTTAAAAGGTGATATGAGCTTTATAGGACCAAGACCAGATACTCCAATGTATTTGGATAAGTATACAGAAGAAGAAAGAATTGTTCTCACTGTTCGTCCAGGAATCACTGGTTATAATCAAGCAGTGAACCGTAACTCAGTACTTACAAAAGAAAAACTGAAAAATGACATTTATTATGTTAAACATCTTTCTATCGGATTTGACATTAAAATTTTGTTTATGACTGTTGCGACAGTTTTGGGACATAAGAATATTAACCGCGCTGATACTGACACGGGAAACACATATATTCTGAATAGTAATGAAACAGCAGCAACAAAGGAAACATTGGAGAAAAAACAAGTATGAAAAAGATAATGATACTGGGAGCCAGCATTTTACAGTTGCCGGCAATCCAGAAAGCAAAAGAAATGGATCTTGATGTTATAGCAGTGGATATGAATCCAGAAGCTGTTGGGTTTCGGGTTGATGGAATCAAAAAAGAGGTTATCAGTACAATAGATATACCAGCGGTAATGGAAGCTGCTCAAAAGCATCAGATTGATGGGATTATGACATTGGCCAGTGATATGCCGATGAGAACGGTGGCAGCAGTAGCTGAGAAAATGAATTTGATTGGAATTGATCATGATACTGCAATCAAGGCTACTAATAAGGCTGAAATGAGAAAGGCATTGAAAGAGAATAATGTTCCAGTTCCTATGTTCTTTCAGGTAAATACAAAAGAAGAATTTTATAATGCTGTTCAAAAGATTAAAGATGCAGGATACCGTTGTATTGTAAAACCTGCAGATAATTCAGGAAGTCGAGGTATAGATTTACTGAACAATTTTGAACAAGAAACTTTGGACAGAGCTTATGAATACAGTAAGCAGTCTTCACGATCTGGGGATTTAATGGTCGAAGAATTTATGGAAGGTGCAGAAGTTAGTGTGGAAACATTAAGCATTAACGGAGAGTGCCATGTTATACAGATTACAGATAAAATGACTACCGGTGCACCATACTTTGTTGAAATGGGGCATTCACAGCCTAGTCAGCTGCCAGAAAAAACAAAAGAACAAATAAGTCAAGTTGCCATAGCTGCTAATAAAGCAATTGGAATAAAAAATGGACCTTCTCATACGGAAATTAAAGTAACAAAAGATGGACCGAAAATTGTGGAATTAGGTGCCAGACTTGGCGGTGACAATATTACAACACATCTGACACCTCTTTCTACAGGAGTAGATATGGTGGAAACTTGCATTAACATAGCATTAGGAGAAAGACCTGATTTAAGAAAAATATATGATAGAGGGGCAGCAATTAGATATTTTCAGCAACATAAAGGAATTATTAAGGAAATTTGTGGGATAAAAAGAGCTGAAAATATTAAAGGGATAGTAGAGGTATGTATTGTACATGGAATAGGAGAAGAAATAACTGATATTAAAGATAGTGCATCTAGAATGGGATTTGTAATTGCGGAAGGAGAATCTGCAAAAAGTGCAATAGAAACTTGCGAACATGCATTTAAATATTTAGAGGTTAAGATTAAATAATGAATAAAATATTAATTTTATCAGCGTTTGATAATTACAGCTATGCTGTGCGAATAAAATATGTAGAAAAATATTTTGAAAATATAGGTTATGATGTTTCAATTTTATCCGCTGATTTTGATCATCGTAATAAAAGAAAGTATCAAGTTGAAAGAAAAAATTTGAACTATGTACATGTAAGACCCTATAAAAAAAATCTGTCAATTGCACGGATATTATCACATAGAGAGTTCGCACAAAAAGCTTTCAAATATGCAGAAAAAGTGAGACCAGATATAATATATGTAAGTACACCGCCTAATTTTTTATTTAGATATGCGAATATGTACAAAAAGAAGCATAAAACATCAAAAATAATATTTGAAATTGGTGATATGTGGCCAGAAACATTACCAGTTAGTGATAACATAAAGAAATTAATTTCGCCATGCTTGAATATTTGGAGGATGTTGAGAAATAAGTATATGCGATGTGCAGATGGTATGGTTTTTGAATGTGAATTGTTTTATAAACATTTAAGAGACATAGTTGCAGGTATACCTTCTGAGATTATTTATCTTACTAAAGATTTAAACGGAAAAGAAACAAAAGTGTCGGCACCTTCGCTGAAAAATGGATTGAGCTTTTGCTATGTTGGTTCATTAAACAATATTTTTGATGAAAATTTGACAAGTAAATTTCTTAATCAAATAGCGTTGAAATATCCAGTAACATTTCATCTCATTGGTGGTGGCGAAAAGAAAAATCAATTTTTAAAAATGTTGAAGAATGTAAAGATTATTGATCATGGTATTGTGTATGACGAAACAGAAAAAGCTGAGATTTATTCACAATGTCACATGGCTTTAAATTTAATGAAAACTAATGTGTTTGTTGGATTGACAATGAAATCGATAGAATACTTTGCAGCAGGTCTGCCTGTAATAAATAATATTCCAGAAGATACGAAGAATATAGTAGAAAAAAATGGCTGTGGCTTCAATTATACTGGAGATATGGATGATGTAATTGCTTGGTTAGAGACTTTGAATGATAGAAAAATTGATGATATGAAAAATGAATCATACAAAATATATGAAGAGAATTTCAAAGTGCAAGTTTTTGATAATAAATTAAAAAAATTACTTGAAAATGTTATTTGAAGGAGCGTATATGAAAAAGTTTGCGGCGGGAATAGTAAGTTATAATCCTGATATAAGTAGATTGAAAGAAAATATTGAAACAATTAGAAAGCAAGTTAAAATAGTTCTTATTATAGATAATGCTTCTGATAATGTCGTAGATATCAGACAAATGATAAAAGAATATAAAAATGTTTATATGATTTGTAATACCGTGAATAAAGGAATAGCAGTTGCTTTAAATCAAATATGTCATTATTTAAAAGAACAAGGAATGGTCTGGTGCTTATTATTGGATCAAGACAGTATATGTTCTGAAAATCTTATTGAGATTTTTTCAAAATATATAGACGATAAAAAAGTAGGAATGTTATGTCCATACATTGTAGATGAATTTAAAATTACGTTAAGTAAATATAAACAAATGACTTTATCAGAAAAAACTATATGTGATTATGCAATAACATCAGGATCTTTTATTAAATTAGATATTTGGGAAAAAATTGGTGGTTTTTTTGAAGACTTGTTTATTGATGGTGTGGATGCAGATTATAGTTATAATTTACGCATGCATGGGTATGTCATATATAGAGTGAACAAAGGCTATATTATGCATCAGCAGGGGAATAATACTGAAAAAACACATATATATAGAATTCATAGAGATGAAACGGGAAGAAAGACAATAAAACCTGCGTTTAGATTTAATTATTCTATGATGCGTTGGTATTATATGGCTAGAAATAATTGGATATTAATAAAAAAATATAGAAAACTAAATGGCTTAGCAAAACCATTATTTAATTATATTATTCGATTTTTGTCTGTTATCTTAATTGAAAGACATAAGATGAAAGTAATTGCATCAATATTTAATGGATTTATCGATGGAGTAAAATATAAAGTTGAAACCGTCAAATTCTAAATAATGTTGTTGGATTAGGAGGGATGAGAAAAGTGATTATACCGATTATGTCGGTTGCTCTTTTAGCGTTTGGTTTAATATGTAGAAAAGATAAAAATATGTTTTACATATTGTTGGTGTTTATGATGATTATAATGCTGGCAAATACATATAATAATGATTGGGACGCATATGAATTTATGTATGGTCTTATTAATACTATAGATAGGTGTTCGCTGACTGATATAGGATATGGATTTTTAAATTTTATTGCAAATTCATGTCTTAATTTGTCTTTTTTTCAATTTAGAGTTTTATTTCTGTTGGTAGGAATAATTATGATAAGCCGTATTATTATTAGTAATGCACCATATCCAACATTGGTATTAGTATTATATTTTATAGCACCATTTTTTCCGAATGATATAATTCAAATTAGAAATTTTATGGCACAAGCGATACTGACCTTTTTTTTGACCAAATGGATTAATTCTACTAATAGAGGACTGATTTATTTTATACTTGGAATCGGCATGGCAACGATGATGCATGCGTCATCGCTATATTTCATACTTTTTATCTTAGTGAGCTTTATTAAAGATGATAAAAAATTGTATATTAGTGTTGGCGTTGGTTCTTTATTGGTTGGAGCATTGCCTATACTTTTAGGAAAAATGCCTTTTATTTCAGCAGAAAAGATTAGTTTTTATTTAGGAAAGACAAGTAAAAATGTCGATGTTCGAGGACTTATTATAATTCTGGTATTTTTGATTCAATTATATATTTTATATATGATTCGTGAATATTCTAGAAAAGTAGAAAATTATAGATTTAGAAAATGGGCAGACATGGTCTATAAAATGAATATTTTATGTCTTCCAGCATGTGTGATAATGACGGTTTGGACATTTAATTTTTATAGAGTTCCAAGAAATATGCTATTATTAAATTATATTGTATACAGTTTGTATTTAAAAGAAAAAAGAGAAAAAAAATATCTTAATTTTATTACAGTAATTTTAATTTTTATTGGCATATGTTGGTCTGCATTAAATTCCTTTTCACAGTGGAGTGTCATTTGGAATAATAATGCTTTAATAGCGTGGTAGAAAAATAAGGATAAAAGAAGACAAATGCGAAAAAATAGAGAAAGAACATCTTCTAAAATAGTTATAATTGTTATGATAATAACTTTATTTGCAAGATTTTTTGGATTGTTGCGAGAAATTTTGATGGCTCGATATTATGGTACCTCGATATATACGGATGCTTATATAATAGCTAATAATATACCAACAGTAGTATTTGATACACTCGGACAAGCTTTGCTTACTTCATTTATACCTATGTATTCTAAAATATGCCATGAAGAGAATAAAGAACGTGCAAATTTGTTTACAATACGTTTGATAATATATTTAATGATAATTTGTGTAATACTTACAATTGTAGGAGAAGTATTTACCAAACAGATTGTTGTAGTATTTGCATCAGGATTTAAAGGAAAGGTATTGGATATTACCATACAGTTTACCAGAATTTTGTTTCCTAGTTTGTTTGCGATGACATTGTTAAATTTATTTACAGGATATTTGCAAATATATCAGAAATTCGAACTGGCTACGAGTATTACTGTTATAGGCAATTTGATAATCATACTTACTTTGATAATTTCAAATATATTTCAAAATGTCTATATCTTTGTATGGGGGAGCTTAATTGGTATTTTTTCTCAAGTGGCTATTCTTATACCAAGTGTTATAAAACAAGGACTATTGAATAATAAGGGATATCTTTTTAAAAGAGATAGATATGTAAGACTATTGATTCCTTTGTTAGTACCTGTATTTATAGGATCAGCTTTAAATGAAATAAATTCAATAATTGATAGAACAATGGTTTCAGGACTTGGAGCAGGTGCTGTTTCGACTCTTAATTATGCATATAAAATCATATCTCTAGCAATTAGTGTTATTGCAACACCATTAATTACTTTTATGTATCCTAAATTCTCAGCATTGGCAGCTAAGAATGATGAGGTGAATTTTAGAAATAGTATACATAAATGTTTTAATTATATTTTAGTAATTATCATTCCAATATCTGTGATTATTTTTGTATATAGAAGTATTATAGTAAAAATATTGTTTGAAAGGGGAAATTTTGATTCTATAGCAGCATCCAAGACATCATATGCATTGGCATGTTATACAGTAGGGTTAACAGCAATGGCAGTTCAACAAATATTAATTCGAGTTTATTATGCAAAACAGAATACAGTTACTCCAATGTTTAATGGGATAATATGCGCTGCTGCTAATATAGGATTAGACTATGTACTAATTCAAAAATATGGTTTTGTAGGTGCATCAATAGCAACTTCTATTGTAGCTATAATTGCTTGTATAATATTAAGTTCATTATTATGCAGAAAAAATATTTTAGAGAGTAAGAAATTAGGAAATATATTGCTAAAAAATATTGTGTCTGGTTTGGTTATGCTGATTTTTTTAACTATAATGAATAGAAAATTCTTTGATGAAGTATTGATTAATGTTAAAAACATATTATTGATAGGAATATTATTAGTAATTTCTGGTGGCGTTTATTTATTAATGCAGATATTAGTGAAAAATGACGATATTACAAGTGAATTATTCACAATATTAAATAAGAAACTGTTAGTGAAAAAAAAATGAAAATATTTATAATGGGTCAGGCGAATTACTCTTGGCATAATATTATTAATGAAATGAATAAGTGAAATTATGAAGGCAAAGAAATAGACTATTAGGAGGCATTTTATGAAAGGTATCATTCTCGCCGGTGGATCCGGCACACGTTTATATCCGTTAACGCGGGTAACATCCAAGCAGTTGTTGCCAATCTATGACAAGCCGATGATTTATTATCCGTTATCGGTTTTGATGAATGCAGGGATCAGGGACATCTTGATTATTTCCACGCCGCAGGATACTCCTCGGTTTGAGGAACTTCTGGGGGATGGAAAGCAATTCGGAATCAATCTTACATATGCAGTACAGCCGTCACCGGACGGACTGGCTCAGGCATTTATTATCGGAGCTGATTTCATCGGTGATGATACAGTTGCGATGGTTCTTGGCGATAACATTTTTGCCGGACACGGACTGAAAAAACGTCTGGAAGCAGCAGTGAAGAACGCGGAAACTGGCAAGGGTGCGACTGTATTTGGCTACTATGTAGATGATCCAGAGCGTTTTGGAATTGTAGAATTTGACAATTCCGGTAAGGCTATTTCTATTGAAGAAAAACCGGAAAAACCGAAGAGTAATTACTGTGTAACAGGATTATATTTCTATGATAATCGTGTTGTTGAGTTCGCAAAAAATCTGAAACCATCTGCCCGTGGCGAGCTTGAGATCACAGACCTGAACCGTATTTATCTGGAAGACGGAACTCTGAATGTGGAGCTTTTAGGACAGGGATTTACCTGGCTTGATACCGGTACACATGAGAGTCTTGTGGATGCGACAAATTTTGTTAAGACAGTAGAAACTCATCAGCACCGCAAGATTGCCTGCCTGGAAGAGATTGCTTATCTGAATGGCTGGATCAGCAAAGAGCAGGTTCTGGAAGAGTATGAGATTCTGAAAAAGAATCAGTACGGACAGTATTTAAAAGATGTGCTGGATGGGAAGTACATTGATGCCTGATCACAGGTATTGAATAATTTGTATAGCATCATAATAAAACATAGAGGATGGAGAAAAACATGAATATTATTGTAACAGGTGGTGCAGGTTTTATTGGAAGCAACTTTGTTTTCCATATGCTGAATAAATATCCGGATTATCGTATTGTATGTCTGGATAAGTTAACTTATGCGGGTAATCTTT
>OGYI01001874.1_pt1 | contig 18121 bp, 19 predicted proteins | sample 1576521 | NCBI WGS metagenome assembly OGYI01 (sample SAMEA3541484, study PRJEB24748) | human gut metagenome | biome: human gut; feature: human-associated habitat; material: faeces | place: China | collected 2012
TCATCGACTGCGACAGCCTCGTCTCGGTGACCATCCCCGCGGGCTCTGAATGGGGCGGCGGCAACGCGCAGTTCTACGGCTGCGACAGCCTTGAAACCGTATATATCGAGGAGGGCGTGGCGCAGATTCCCGCCACGTTCCTCAACGGATGCGGCAGCCTCGAATACGTGTGGGTGCCCAAGTCGGTCACCGAGTTCGTAGGCACGCCCATTCTGGGTGGCTGCATCATCGGGTACACGGGCACCGCTGCCGAGGAGTACGCGGACTGGAGGCAGGAAGTCGGCGTTAACGTGGTCGATTTCCACGCCATCGACGGCGACGAGCACACCTACGGAGAATGGCAGACGGTGGCCGAGCCCACGTGCACGGAGAGCGGCGAGCAGATTCGCACCTGCGCAATCTGCGGAGCCGAGCAGTCGCAGGAGCTTGCCGCAACGGGGCACATCTGGGACGGCGGCGTTGTGACGAAGGAGCCCACCGAGAGCGCCGAGGGCGTGAGGACGTACACCTGCGCGGCATGCGGCCAGACTAAGACCGAGCCCATCGCCAAGCTCCCGCAGACGGGCGGGGACAAGCCGCAGGGCGGCGACCGACCCGATGGGTCGGCGGATGCGAACGAGGGCTCCGCTCAGGAAAGCGCGCAGGACGAGCTTCCCCAGACGGGCGACGGCACGTTCGCGCTCATCGGCCTGCCTGCTCTTGCTCTGCTACTTGTTTCGGCGGGTCTGATTCTGGCGGCAAAAAATCGGGCGGAGCGTTCGTAGCCTAAGGCAATACACGAAAAGGAGGGAATCATCCATGAGGCAATACACGAGAAGAAACGTCTTGAAGCTGCTCGGGGTTGGCGCGGTAACCGTGGCTGGCCTCGGGCTGGTCGGGTGCGGCGGCTCGGGCGAGGGTGCGGGCGGTGCAGCCAGCAGTGCGAGCGAGCCCGTGCCCGCATCGCAGGCGTTCGCGCAGGCGGGCGTTTGGATGCAGTACGACGGTGACGAGCAAATCGGGAAGGACGTGGAAATCGAGCGCATCCTCGCGTTCGACGGCAACGGCAACGTGACGGCATACCAATGCGACGGCGTGACCTTCGCCGACCTGAACGGGCTTTCCGACGAGGAGATAATCGAGTTCGCCAAGCAGCAGGACAAGGCGGTGTTCGAGGCCGAGAAGCAGGCGGCAATCGACAGCACTGCCGAAGCCATCGAGGCGTGGCAGCAGTGCTACGACACCCTGAAAGCGGAGGCTGACGCGGGAACCTACGATTCCATGAACAGCTACGGAGCCTACGGCATCGAGGCCGTGCCCGAGGAGGAGCGCGCAGCGGCCATCGAGGAGTTCCAAACCGCACTGGACAACACGAAGAACTCTCTCGATATCGCCAACGAGGGTCAGGCGTTCAACGAGGCGGCTGAGTATCAGGAGCCACAGCCGCAGCCCTACACGCTCGCCCTTGAAACCGACGGCTCGGGCAACGTCGCATCGGGCGAGGAAATCCGCTTCGCGGCACCCCGATTCAGCTTCTACCAGATAGAGGCTGGCGATACGACAGACCTCGAAAGCCCCAAGACGCGCTTCCGCGTGCTGGTGGACTACGGCTGGCACAACGATGCCGAGATTCCCGAGAGCGCCTTTGCGACTTCCGACGAGGCCATCGGGCTGTACTCGCCCAACTACTCGACCACGCAGACGGTTCTCGACACGACCTTTGGCGGGTATTCTGGCCTCGCCACCGTCGTGAACGAGGGGCACGCGGGCTTCACGTGGGACGCGCCCGATGCCGAGGGCATAGAGGTGGATTAGCAAGCCGCCCATCGGGCAACCCCAACATGACCGTACTGGCCGCATCCGCTTTCGGGTGCGGCCTTTTCGTTTTCGTGCTGCGCCCGTCGCGCCCTGATCCCCGATTCCGCAGCAGATCACGTCTTGCGCCGTGAGTATGCCTGCGGCATCGGGGAGGTCGCGCGAAGGGAGGTGCTGAACATGAAAGATAAGGATAAGGACAAATTCAGCATCGAGGAAGAGACGGAGTGGCGTATTCAGGTTCTCAAGCGCACGGCTCGCATCAGCGCGGCGAAGGCCAAGCAGCTCGAGCGCGAGAGGAACGCGATGCGCAGGAAGGAGCCGCTCGAGGACAGGGAGGGGCTCGAGGGCACCTTGAGGTGCATCGACAACGTGATGGAGTGGCGCTTTGTGGACGAGTTCGGGCGCGTGGAGCTCGACGCGGACATGCTCTCCATGCACATCACGGTCAGGGAGCTGCGGTTCATCCGCGCATGCGTCGTGCGCGTCATCGAGGAGCTGGAAGGAGGCGCGCGGTGAGCGACCACGGGATAAAGACGTACGCCGACCTCGCGGAGACCTGCGGCGGCATGGTGCTCGCCAACGAGATGGCCTACCGCCCCATGGAACTGGTGGGCGGCAGCTGGGCGCCTTGGGAGGAAATCTTCCAGTGGTACATCGTGCAAGACCCGAGCTTCCTCATGCACCACACCGACGAGCCGGTGTTCTACGACGGCGAGCTCTGCCTGCACGTATGGGGATTGAAAACCTACGGCACAAGCTGGTCCATCCTGCCCGCCCCCGAGATTCACTAGCCATTCGTACCCCATGGGTGCGGCGAGAAATCGCCGCACCCTATATTTTTTTCGCTCAGCCGCGCGCTAAGCGCAGCTTGCGAAACGTCGTCGCGCAGGGCTTCGCGCCGCGAAAGCGAGCGCCGAATGACCGCACATAAACGAAGGGGAAACGCGCCGCTTTCGCAAACTGCGCGGATTGCGAAAGCTGATCGATGAATCTCAGCGCGGTGGTTCGCCGCCGCTTCGCGGCATAAACGAGGCGAAACCGCCGCTGCCCCCTCCGCTCTACGCTTCGGGGGCAAAAACGGCAAAAGGGCATAAGGGGGGCTGACGCAGCTTGCGCTGCGGTCGGCATAGCCGACAGCCCCCATGCCCACCGCCCGCGTACTTCGTACAAATAAACCCACGGGCATCGAGCGAAGCGAGATGCTGGAATGCGGCAAAACGCGCACGTGAAGGCCTTATGAATCTTGAAAAATCGCATCGACTTTTTTCTCCTCATTTATGAATGGATGCAAACAGAAATGCTCGTTTATCAGGCTTTTCTCGATTTGCGGATACATGGCGACGCAATTAATCTCGGCTCGTAATGAAATTGCGTTGCAAGCAACGCCGAGTGAAAAGGAGGCTCGAATGAACGAACAGCAAGGCACCGAAAATGCGTACGAGAATTCCGCATACGACATGATTGGGAGTTCCATGTTGGTTGTGAGCGAGGAGGATGCAGTGAAGTTTCTCGGAAGAAACGGGCTTCTGCAGCTGATGGTGGACGGAATCAACGGCGTCGGCCCCACGTTCCTCACCTTGAACGGCGACTCCTCACGTCGCTATTACTTCGCGTGCGACCTGCTGTATTGGAACAGAATGCATTGGAGCACGAATCGTCCCTAGGAATCTCGAAAGTCATTCAACGTAGCCCGTACCACTAGCAATTATGCGCCCCGATGCACCAGCGAAGTAGCATCGGGGCGCATCCATAAGGAGAGGAGGTGACAAGAGTGCCCACGAGGAAAGACAGCAAGGGGCGCATCCTTCGCCAAGGAGAGGGGCAGCGCCCGAACGGCCAGTACTATTTCAAGTTCAAAGACGTGAAAGGCAAGACGAAGTACAAGTACTCGTGGACGCTTACCACGCACGACCTCCCTCCCAAGGGCAAAAAGTCGGGGCCGTGCCTCCGCGAAATCGAGAAGCAGGTGCAACGCGATCTGTTTGACCGCGTTGCACCAAGCGGGATGACCGTTCTCGAATTGGTTGAAAAGTACGTCGCGACTAAGACGGCGGTGCGCCCGACTACGCGCGCGGGCTATAAGACGGTTATGAACTTTCTTGCCAGGGACGAGTTCGGAAGCAGGAAAATCGGCGATATAACGACGCTCGACGCGAAGAATTGGCTCATCTATCTTCAAGACGAGCTCGGGAAAAGCTACAGTGCGATTCACTGCATTCGAGGAGTACTTCGCCCAGCTTTCCAGCTTGCGGAGGAAGACGACCTCATCAGGCGCAACCCGTTCAACTTCGAGCTCGCCACCGTGCTTGTCAACGACTCCATTGCGCGCGAGGCCTTGTCACCACAGGACGAGCGCAGGTTCCTCGATTTCATCAAGGGAGATAAGCATTACTCGCGATATTACGAAGCGTTCTACATCCTCTTCAACACGGGGCTGCGCATCTCGGAGTTCTGCGGCCTCACAAAATCTGACCTCGATTTCGAAAACGGAAGCATCCGCGTCAGCAAGCAGCTGCAGAGGGGCAGCGATATGAGGTACTACATCGAACGCCCCAAAACGAAAAGCGGCGAGCGATACGTACCCATGTCCGAGGAAGTCAAGAAATGCTTCAAGGCAATCCTTCAAAAGCGTGCCAACCCACCCGCCGAGCCCGTCGTTGACGGGGTGAGCGGATTCCTGCTTCTGGACAAAAACGGCATGCCGAAGGTTGCGATGCATTGGGAAAAGTACTTCCAACTCTCTCTCCGTAAGCACAATAGCATCTACAAGAAGGAGCTTCCCAAGATTACCCCGCATGTCTGCCGACACACGTTCTGCTCCAAGATGGCTCGAAAGGGGATGGACCCCGCGAAGCTCAAGTACATCATGGGGCACTCAGACATTAGCGTGACATACAACACGTACACCCACCTTGGATTCGAGGACGTGAGGGGCGACATGCTCCGCATGACGGATGGTGCCGCGTAAGCTAAAGTGTACGAAGTTGTAAATCCGCGAGGTTTACAACCGAATTTACAACTTTTGCGGCGGAAAATATCCGCTCATACACGAGCCGATTCGGGATTTCGCGACTGGGTGATGGCATACGAACAACGTTCATCACCTGCGGAAACCCTGATATTTGAGAGGAAATCCAAGGATGCATAGAATCATGTTTGTATGCCACGGCAACATCTGCCGCTCCCCGATGGCCGAGTTCGTCATGAAGGACCTCGTTGAGCGGCGCGGCCTGGATGGGTGCTTCTCCATCGCCTCGGCCGCCACGCACGACGACGAGATCGACAGCCCCGTGCATCCCGGCACGCGCGCCGTGCTGGAAGCGCAGGGCATCGATTGCTCCGGCAAGACCGCCCGTCGCCTGCGCCGCGCCGATGCTGACGAATGGGACCTGTTCGTAGGCATGGACGAGGCGAACATGCGCGACATGCGTCGCCAGCTGGGACGGGCTGCGGAGGGCCGCTGCTTCAAGCTGCTCGAGTTCGCCGATTCCGCGCGTGACGTGGCCGATCCTTGGTACACAGGCGATTTCGACGTCACGTACGACGACGTGCTGGCCGGTTGCGCGGGGCTTCTCGCGTGGTTGGACTCCGGCGCGCCCCGCTCGTAGGAGCCTCGCGTGGACATCGCCGTTCTCGACGCCATCCAGCAGCATCTGCGCACGCCGCTGCTCGACCAGATCATGCTGCTGGCCACGCATCTGGGAGACCTCGCCCTCGTGTGGCTCGTCGCCGGCGCCGTGCTCGTCGCGCAGCCGAGGTACCGCAGGTGGGGCGTAGCCGTACTCCTGGCCGTCGTCGCGACCGCGATCCTCGGCATGTTCGTGCTGAAGCCGCTGTTCGGGCGCGCACGGCCGTTCGTCGCCTACGAGTTCGCCGGTCTGCTCATCCCGCCGCCGTCGGGCGATTCGTTCCCCTCGAACCACTCCATGGTGTCGTTCGCCGCTGCCGCGGCGCTGTGCTGTCTGCCGGGGAAGGGCAGAGGCGTGCTGGCGCTCAAGGTCTCGGCCGTGGCCGTCGCATGCCTCATCGCCTTCTCGCGCCTCTACCTGTACGTGCACTATCCCTCCGATATCCTGGCGGGCGCCGTCATCGGCATCGCGGTCGGCATCGGTTCGGTTTGGCTCGTGGAGAAGACCTGGCCCGAATCGTCGTCAGACTGAGAGCGTTGCCGAAGAGGCCTCTCCCGTCGCGAGCCTCTAGGCCGACGCCCGCTTGCGCGCGGGTTTCTTCGCCGGAGCGGGCTTCTTCGGCTCGCCGTCCTTGCCGTCGCGCGCCTTGAGGCTGGCCGACAGGGCGTCCATGAGATTGATGATGTTCGACGGCTGGGCTTCTTGGCTTTCAGCCACGATCTGCTTGCCGGCTATCTTGTCCTGGATGAGCTGCATGAGCTTCTCCTGGTACGTGTTGCGGAAGCGGCTCGGATCGAACGGCGCGGTCATGCTCTCCACCAGCTGCTTCGCCATGGACAGCTCCTCGTCGGCCACGTCGGGGTGCTGGAGCGTCTTGGGGACGTCCTTAACCTCGCTCTGATAGTGCAGCGTCATCATGACCAGGTCATCGTCGTGGGGGATGAGCGCGATGGGCGTTTCCGAATTGCCCAGCACCGTCGTGCCGATGGCGATCTTGCCTTCGTCCACCATGGCTCGTCGAAGCAGTTCGAGCGCCTTCTCGCCGCCGGGCTGGGCTACCACCTGGTAGGGCTTCTCGAAGTAGAGAGGCGGCACCTCGTCGATGTCGGAGAACTGCACGATCTTCATAGCACGATCGGCATCGGTCTTGATGGCGTCCAGCTCCTCGTCGTCCACCACTACGTACTTGCCCTTCTCGTACTGGTAGCCTTTCACGATGTCTTCCGGTTTCAGCTCCCGTTTACAGTCAGGGCACGTCTTCACGTATCGCACGCGCTTCATGCTATCTTTGGCAAGTTGGTTGAACCGTACGGCGTCATCCTGCGTCGCCGTGAACAGCTCCACCGGGATGTACACGAGACCGAACGCGATTGCGCCTTTCCTACCGGCCATGACCTGCTCCTTCCTCGCGGATGCTTCTCGGCATCGTAGCGCGGGCTTGCCGTCTGCCTCGCTTCGGAGATCGACCGAGGACGAACTGCAACGATGGCGTTTTCACGCGGGCAAGCTGGCAGATGAGCTGAGGCGAGGAAAGGAGGCGGAAGCGGGCATGGACGAGCAGGTCGTCTATTGGATCGGCTTCTTCGTTGCGCTTGCGTTCATCGTGTTCGGCGCGGACGACGTGCTGTGGGACGTGTTCGCGCTGTTTCGCGGCACGGGCAAGAAGCGCGTGAAGCTGTCGCTCATCAACGAGAAGCCGCCGAAGATGCTGGCCGTGGTCATCGCCGCCTGGCACGAGGACGCCGTGCTGGGCGAAGTGGTGGACAACCTCGTGGCCTCCGCGCAGTACCCGCGCTCGCTGTACCGGGTGTTTTTGGGCGTCTACCCCAACGATGCGGCTACCGTGGCCGTGGCTCGCACGCTCGAGGCGCGCCATGGAGGCACCGTGGTGTGCGTGGTGGGAGACGATCCCGGACCCACGTCGAAGGCCGCCAACATCAACCATACCGTGCGGGCCATCCGGGAATACGAGGCCGAGCGCGACGTGCGCTTCGCGAGCGTCACCATCCACGACGCGGAGGACGTGGTGCACCCCAACGAGTTCAAGATGACGAACTACTTGATCGACGACTACGACACCCTCCAGTTCCCCGTGTTCCCGCTGCAGCGCATGCCGCGGCTGCGGCTGTTCTTCAAGACGTTGACCTCGACCACCTACGCCGACGAGTTCGCCGAGCACCACTTCCGCACCATGGTCATGCGCGACGAGCTGGGCTTCGTTCCTTCGGCGGGCACGGGCTTCGCCATCGGCCGGCGCGTCCTCGACGCGTTTCGCGACGAGGACCTGCTGCCGCGCAACAGCCTGACCGAGGATCACAAGCTGTCGCTCACCTTGCGCATGCGCGGCTTCCGCGTGCACTACGTGCTTGAGAAGGTGCCGCGCGTCGACGCGCGCGGGCGCACCGTGTGGGACTACATCGCCACGCGCTCGCTGTTCCCGTCGACGTTCAAGGCGGCGGTGCGGCAGAAGGCGCGATGGGTGTACGGCATCACGATGCAGAGCGCGAGCATGGCCGACGTGTTCGGCAAAAGCGAGCTCACGTTCGCCGAGCGCACGTTTCTGTACAAGGACCTCAAGGCGAAGTTCGCGAACTTCGTGCTGCTGCCGGGCTACGCCGTGCTCGCGTACTTCCTCGTGCAGACGCTCGCGCCGCGGCTGCAGCTGCCCGTCATGTACCCCTTGCACAGCCTTTCGTGGTGGATGTGCGTGTTTCTGCTGTTCATGATGGTGGAACGGCAGGTGCTTCGCGGACGCGCGCTGGCGAACGTGTACGGCTGGAAGACGATGGCGTTCTCCATCCTGCTGCCGCCGCTGTTCCCGCTCAGGCTTCTATGGGGCAACCTCATCAACATGTGCGCGACGTTTCGCGCATGGCGGCAGAAGATCGCCTACGTGCTGCTGCGCGGACGAGAGGCCAAGGCGGCCGCCGCGCCGGTCGTCGAGCATCGGGGCAACGCGGCAGAGGAGGAGGGCGAAAGAAAGCCTGCAACGGACGGAGACGACGCGCAAACCTCGAATGCGACGTCTGCGCAGGAAGGTCCCGCATGGAACAAGACCGACCACGAATTTCTCCCCGCTTCGGTGCTCGAACGCTATCGGCGCCTTCTGGGCGACGCGCTGCTGGAGAGGGGTTTCGTGGAGCCAGGGCATCTGGAAGACGCCGTGGGATCGGCGCGTGCGCGCGGCGTGCGGTTGGGGCGGGAGCTGCTGAGGCAGGGATTGGTCGAAGAGAGGCACCTCACGCAGGCTTACGCCTTGCAGCAGCAGTCGATGTACGTGCGCGCACAGCCCGACCTCGTGCTTCTGGAGCTGATGGATCGCATGCCGTTCGCCGCGGCGGATCGGTTCGCCGCGCTGCCGCTGGTCGAGAGCGAAAAAGGATGGATCGTCGCCGTGGACGACGACCTTTCGTGCGCGGAGCGAGACGAACTGGCGTTTCTGCTGGGCGAACCGACGTTCTTCCTGTTCTCCAGCACAGCCGACCTGCTCGAAGCGTTCGAAGGCGCTCTCGCGTTCGACAACGCGGCGGAAGCTCCGCAACCTGCCGGGGCGGCGACGCTTCTGGAGGAGACGAGCGTAGAGCTGCCACAGGCGGGCATGGCGCTGGCTTACGCGCTGCATCTCGGCCGCTCGGTCGACGACATCGCTTGCGAGATGGGCCTCGCCGTGTCGCGTTTCTCCTAGTCGAGGGCGTCATGGAGTGCGCTGCATATGCGCTCGGCCGCATGTCCGTCTCCGTAGGGGTCGGGAGCGGCCGCCATGCGCGCGTACAGCGCCGCATCGCCCAACAGCGCCTCGCACGATGCGCGCACGCCTTCGTACGTCGTGCCGACCAGGGCGGCGCAGCCCGCTTCAAGCGCTTCGGGACGCTCGGTATCGTCGCGCAGCACGAGCACGGGCACGTCGAGGGCCGGTGCTTCCTCCTGCACGCCGCCCGAATCCGTCAGCATGAAGGCGCATCGTGCCATGAAGTTGGAGAAATCGGCGTATCCGAGCGGTTCGACGAGGGTGATGCGCGGATGCCCGCCCAGCGCCCTCTCGGCTATCGCGCGCACGGCGGGGTTCTTGTGCACGGGGTACACCACGCGCACGTCAGCGTGGGCGTCTGCCGTGTCGCGTACTGCAGCGAACATGCGCTCCATCGGTTCGCCCAGGTTCTCGCGCCGATGGCACGTCAACCCTAAGACGCGCAATCCGTCGAAATCGACCGCTACGAGAGCCGGCTCCTCGAAGCGGTAGGAAGAGCTTACCGTTTCAAGGAGCGCGTCGATGACGGTGTTGCCCGTTACCCGGATGCTATCCGGATCGACGCCTTGCGCGAGGAGGTTTGCTCGGTTGCCTTCGGTGGGGGCGTAGTGCCAGGTGGAGAGGCTTGAGATAAGACGACGGTTCATCTCCTCGGGAAAGGGGGAGTACCGGTTTCCCGATCGCAGGCCCGCCTCCACGTGCCCCACGGGGATCTGTCGGTAGAACGACGCGAGCGCCAGCGCGAGAGCAGTGGTGGTGTCGCCGTGCACGAGCACTGCGTCGGGCGCCGCGAGCTCCAGCACGGGGGTCGCGGAGGTCAGAATGCGCGCCGTGAGCCCGTCGAGCGTCTGACGGTCGCGCATGAGGTTCAGGTCATGATCGATGCGCAAGTCGAACGCAGCCGCCGTCTGGTCGAGCATCTCGCGGTGCTGAGCCGTCGAGAGCGCCTCGACCTCGAACGCCTTGTCGGCTTCGAGCGCGTTCAAAACCGGCGCCATCTTAACCGCTTCCGGGCGCGTGCCGAACGCGATGAGCACGCTCTTCCTGCGCTTCATGCAAGCCTCCGTTTCCTTGCGGCTCCAAGACGGAGGAAGGGCCGGCATATGCCGGCCCTTCTCGTTCGTATCCCGTTATGCAAGGCGTCGGACGAGCGAAACGCATCCCAACACGCCTAGGAAGCACAGCAGGGAAACCACGTACCCCATGATTCCTCCTTGCAAAGAGCCTACGGTATCCATGGCGCACACGATACCATTCCGCAGACCGAACGCACCAAAGCGTTCATATCGGTTACCGTGCAGTATCCTAAACGTAACCGCCGCAGATGACGCGGACTCTAGCCTGAGAACAGCGCGGTAGACAGCGCCTGCTCGGCTCCGCTCGCCGGCCCCCATGCGTTGTCCGTGCGCGCGAACGGCAATTCCACCGGGTTGGATTCAGTCGGTTCCACCGAGCCGAGCGCTTCGAGCACCAGCTGGCCGACCTTCTCGTTGATCTGGTCGGCATCGAGCTCGGCCGTCTGCCCATCTTCTGCCAGCGCCGTCGTAGCCTCCGTAAGCGCTTGGGCGAACGCGTCGAACTTCTTGCAGGTAAGCACCACGGTCGCCGTGGCGTTGTCGCCGTCCACCTTCACCTCGTCGATGCGGTAGTCGAATCCGTCGAGATAAGCGGCTATGAACGACTTGGCGTCGATGCCGTAGGTTGCCAGCTGGTCCACCCCGCTGTCGGCCGCCAGCTCGTCGAGCAGCGCCTCGTCGTGGGTCTTCAGGCGTTCCAGCTCGTCGGCCACCCCCTGTCGCACCACTTCCTCCGCGCTCGGGCCGCAGGCGCCGAGCGATAGGGCTCCGACGCTCAGCGCGACCGCGGCAAGGCAAGCCGCCACGATCGTTTTAATGGGTTTCATCGTTTTCCCCTTCCTGGTATGCGTCGTTCCAGCATAAGGCCTTGCGAGCCTCGCGTCCATCCCGGTTTGTCGGCTTGCTGATCGGCGACGGCATAATGCGAGCGACCGTCTTAGAGTTGCTCTAAGACGGTCGCATCGACCGCTGCAGAAGGAGGGGGAGGCTAACCGTTCAGCAACGGCTCGGTGAACCAGTCGCGACGTTCCCAGTTCTGCCGTTCCATGATGCGCGCGAACGTTGAGGAGCAGAACCGACGAACCGCGGCCTGGGGATCGTCGTAACGCAACGCATCCTTCAGCCGCAGAAAGTACTCGGAGTTCTCGACATCGAAGAACGCCTCGTCGACATTCGCATCGCTCGACGACCCTTTCTCGATAAACGGATAGGCCAGTACGAAGAAGGAAGGATCGTTCGTAGCATCGTCGCCCGGCCAGAACCCGAATTCCACGAACTGCTCGTCGAAGGCGACGCGCTCTACTATGGAAGCCGTGCGTTCGAAGGGACAGGGCTTTCCGGAGAACAGCACGGTCGTCATGTCGAAGGTGCCCCAGAACAGCGAAGGCGGGATCTTCTTCCCGCGAAACGGCGCCGCGAACCCGCTCAAAGCCCCGCGCGCGAACAGGAACTGACGGAAGCTGCGCCGTGCAGCCGCGGCATCGAACTCGCGCGCGATGTTCTGCCGATCGAACGGAACCTCGGTGTGCATTTCCTGCGGGACGGTGTTGATGGCTATCGGATGCCCGATGTTTTCGAGCATCGCCGTGAAACGGCCGTACAGCTCGCTCACCGAGACGCACTCTTCGATAGGGAAACGCGCGCAGTCGCCTGCCGCGGTCATCGCGGCCATCTCGGCATCCGCGATGTTCAGTTTAATCTCGAAGCCGTCCGCGCCGAACGGGATCAGTCCGGTGGTGAAGCCGTTCGCATCGGCATCGAGCACCACTTGCTTCCATTCAGGTTGCGGATCCATCGATTGCAGCTTCGCTTTTCCCATCATCTGCAGCAGCATATGCACGGTGTCGCACGTGTCGCGCCACTCGCCGTACGTCAATACGTTCATATCTATCACCTCGCAGCCATCCTACGAGCGGACGAAGCCGGAACCGCCAGCCGCGGACGGTTCGTCAGACGTTCGTTGGCAAATCGGGATGCCGCCGTACTGCTTGCCCGGCTTATTCCGACGTCGCAGTTGAGCCTTCGCCCATGCGCGAAAGGACGATCACCGACAAAACAGGTACGTTCGGTAGCTGAAGAAGCATCGGCGTGCTCGGCTGCCCGCAAGCCGGTATCATTGCTCAAAATTTACCACTTTAGTAGGAATTAATCGAAAGGAGTTGCGAGCATGGGGGAGATGAAGAAGGAAGAGCGGGGCTCGTGGGCTGATCCGAGCGCTCTAGGGTTGTTCGGGCTGGCGATAGTCACGCTCGTGGCCTGTTCTCAAAAACTCGGCATCACCGACGGGACGGCGGCTGTCATGGGGTGGGCCATTTTCCTCGGGGGATGCGCTCAGCTTATCGCCGGATTGATCGATTTGAGGAAGAACAACGCATTCGGCGGCACCGCGTTTATCGCTTACGGGTTGTTTTGGCTTGCCATGGCATTCGGCTGGGCGACGACCAACGGCATGTTCGGCTCTTATGCGGCCGAAACGTTCGATCCGCGCCAAACAGGAGCCGCTTTCGTGGCGTACCTCATCTTGACTGCGTTTATGACCATAGGAGCGCTGCGTACCACGAAAGTGCTGTTCTTCATATTCCTCGCCATTGATTTTCTGTTCGTCGGCTTGGCTCTAAGCGCGTTCGGGGTTGCTCGGGAAGCGACGCATATGCTCGCCGCGATCAGCGAGCTTGTTATTTCGCTCCTCAGCTTCTACTGCGCGGGCGCCAATATCTTGAACAACCACTTCGGGGAGCAATTCCTATCGCTCGGCAACCCCTTCTGGTCGAAAAAATCCTGAATATCAGTATAACTTTACATAAGACATATTATCAATAAAATAGGTAATTGAGAAGCGGTCGGGGGAGTTTGGGCTGGCGAGCATTCGGAAGCAAAAAGCAAAGCGCTGCGGGTTCCGTGCATAACCTGCAGCGCTTTATGCGGTTTCGACAGCGGATAAGATTATCCCCAGGTCGAGGTCGATCCTGCAGCGCCGATCCCGGCATCCGTCACAGCTCCCGCGTAATCGCCGCTTTCCATCATCTCGAGTACTACGGGCATCATCAGATAGAACGAAATCGCATTGAGCGTGAGCGCCACGCCGCACACGGCAACGCCGACGATCGCCGAGCGCTTGAGACGCTGCGCAAGCGCGGATACGTCCGTGCGCTTCTCGATGAGCTTGTTCAGCTTGCGGAGCGCGATGATGGCGCAGGCCAGTCCCACGCCGCTGAGAAGCACGCCGCCGATGAACAGCGACACGGGTCCGGCCACGCTCGCCACCATGACCATCGTCTGAGCCTTTTTCAGCTCGCGAAGGTCGTTCATGTTCGACGACGGAACCGGGACGCCGTTAAGCGTCGTCTGCCGGCTGCGATCGTCAGGCTCGCGCCCGGGATCGCGCCCTTGAGGCGGCTCAGGCGGCCTATGTTCGTTGTCAGTCATGCGCTCTTTCCCTATTTCTCAAAATTTCATAGCCATTGACCTGGGGTTTTGCAAACGAGGCTCTGAGAGCCGTTCTAAGGCCCTATTTCGCCTTCGGACGAGCCCTAGGTCATGGAAATCGCGGTTCTTCAAACCGGATTCGGCGAGTACTATACCACGAAGGTCATCGAGACTTTCTATCCGTCGACAATTCCACACCTGCGGCGCTCAACCGCTTCAAGCTCTCGTCGAGCTCGGCTCGCTGGTACTCGAGCACCGTCTCCTGAGCCCGCACGATGGCCAGCCGCTCGTCGCGCGTCGCCGCGCCGCGGCGCTGCAACTTCACGTAATACTGGATGCCCTCGATCGACAGGCCGCTTTTCCGAAGCGCATCGACGAAGTACAGCTGAGCCACATCCGATTGCGAGAACGTGCGGACGCCGCGCGCATCGCGCGCCAGTTGGGGAAAGAACCCGCATTTGTCGTAGTAGCGAATCGTGAACGCGGAGATGCCCGCCATGTCGGCGACTTCGCTGATGCCGAAGCATGGCAGCGTGTTGTCGGCTTGAGCTCCGTGCTCGCTCGCGTCCATCGATGCCCCTTTCGCTCTTGCTTAGAGTAACTCTAAGTGGGTGGAAGGATCAGGTTCAAAGACTCACGCCGCTGCTGCCGAACCCGCCCGCGCCGCGCTCCGTATCCGGCAGCTCCGCGCACACGTCGAACGCGGCGTCGGGCACGCGCATGACGACGAGCTGCGCTATGCGGTCGCCCCGCTTGATCGCGAACTCGCTCTGCGGATCGAGGTTGACCAGGATGGCCTGGATCTCACCTCGATAGTTGCTGTCGATCAGGCCGGGTGCGTTGACCAGCGATACGCCGTGCTTGATAGCCAGCCCGCTGCGCGGCAGCACGAACCCGGCGTACCCGCTCGGAATGGCCACGGCGATGCCGCATGGGACGAGCTTGCGTTCGAAGGGCTTCAAGATGTCGTCGCAGGTGGCGCGCAGATCTACGCCGGCATCGCCGACGTAGGCGTACGCAGGTACGGGCAGGTCGGGGTCAATCTGCTGCAAAGGAATCGAAACGCGCTCTATCAACGCAATCCCTCCAATGCGGCAGCGAACTCCTCGACGTTGCGGAAGTCCTTGTACACGCTCGCGAAGCGCACGTAGGCGACGTCGTCGAGCTTGGCGAGGCGCACGAGCACCATATCGCCCAGATCCTTCGAACCGATCTCGTTACGGGAGGCGTTGCGCAGCTCCGCTTCGATGCTGTCGATGAGCGAGGCGATCTGCTCGGGCCCGATGGGCCGCTTCGCCGCGGCGTTGAGCAGGCCGCGCATGAGCTTCTGACGGTCGTAGGCCTCCGACGATCCGTCAGCCTTGATGACGATGAGCGGATTGTCGCCCAGGCGTTCGTAGGTGGTGAAACGACGTCCGCATTCGAGGCATTCGCGGCGCCGGCGAATGGCCGTGCCGTCTTCGGAAGGCCTCGAGTCGACCACTTTCGACTCTGGATTGCCGCAGGAAGGACAACGCATACTTGCTCCTTTGCCGATTTTGGGTTCAGCCTAACATACAATATATAGTGGTTCAATCAACATGTCGGATTCGCGCAAAAAACCTGCACGAGAAGCGCTCCTTCCTATCGGACAACGCGCACGTGAGTATCGCCCAGCCCAACCTCCCCTTTCTCCTGCTCGACCTCGAACACCCAGCGCTCGTCCACGAGCGCGTCGAGGAACTGCTCGTCGTGCGACACGAGCACGAGAGCGCAGGCGCAATGACGCAACACGTCCTGCAAGGCCTCGATCGAGCGTATATCCAGATGGTTCGTCGGTTCGTCCATGACGATGAGGCGAGGCGACGAGAGCAGGCTACGCGCGATCATGAGCTTGCGCACCTCTCCCGGGCTCAGCTCCTCGCCGTCGAGCACGCGAGCCGGCGGCGATTCGAGTCGCGCCACGATGGAGAGCACGCGGCCCCGCTCGGCCGTCGGGAGCGCCCGCAGCTCGACGAGCAACGCGCGGACCTCGTCGTCGGGAACCTCCTGCGGAAAGTACGCCACCCACTCCTCCAACGTCACCCGGCGAAGCAAGGCATGGAGCAAGGTGGACTTCCCCGCCCCGTTTTTGCCGACGAGCCCGACTCGATCCTCGTTGCCCAGGTACAGCTCGGGATGATGCAGCATGCGCTCCGGGCCGAGCGGCATGCTGCCTGCGGGGAGGCGGGCGAGCACCTTGCGGGGCGCGGGCGCGGCGTCCAGCTCCAGGGAGCCGCGGCGCTCCTTCTTCGCATCGAGCGCCTCGAGGCGTTTCTCGGCCACGCCTATGCGCTTGTCCATCTGGGACGAAAGCTTGCCCGCCTTGCCGTCCTGTCCCGTATAGACGGCGAGCTTGATCTTCTCCCGCCCGTCGCGGTCGTGCCGGTCGAGATGACGCGCCGAGCGCCGGGCGGCCGATCGAGCGGCCACGGCGGCGCGACGATCTCGCTCGGCCTTGATGCGCGCCAGCTCGCCGCGCGCCTGCCGGCGCTCGGTTCGCACGGTATCTTGGCGCAGCTCGAGCTCCCGGCGCGCCTGGGTGTACGTCCCCGGAATAGCGAGCGCTCGGCCGGCCTCGACGAACACGCACGACCGCACAAGCTTGTCGAGCAGCGCGCGATCGTGCGATACGAGCAGGCCGACGCCCTTGAAGGAGGAGAGCGCCTGCGCGACGAGGGCGCGCGTGGGAGCATCGAGGTGGTTCGTCGGCTCGTCGAGCGCCAGCACCTGCGGTTCTGCGGCAAGCGCGCACGCGATCTGGATGCGCTTGCGCTCGCCATGGGACAGCATAGCGTAGCTCCAGAGCTGCTCGTCCTCGATTTCCAATAGCGAGCGCAGCTTCACCGCCGTCGAACCGTAGTCGCAGGCGAACTCCTCGAGCGTCTCCGGAGGCGTCGCGGTCGATTGCCGGCACACCGCGCCGCGCACGCGGGGCGTCACGGCGCCTTGATCGGGTGCCAGGGTGCCGCAGATGCAGTGCACGAGCGTGCTCTTGCCAGCGCCGTTCGGCCCGACGATGCCCGTCCAGCCGCTCGCAAACGCGAGCGAGACGTCGTCGAGCGCAGGCTGGTCGGCGCCTTCGTAGGTATGGGAAAGATGATGGGCGGTAACGAACATGGCGACCTCCGTTTAAGAGGCGCACGGGTGGCTCTGCTCAGCGTTCGGCGATGCCGATGAAGGAAGGCCGCACGGATCGGAAGAGGAAGAAACGCGAGGCGAAGTCGAGAACGATGACGAAAGCGCACCCGATGCGGCTGATTAATGAATGCAAGGGGTGAAAAAGGGCTTTCGTTATCGCTTCATGTTCCGTTTCTCCTTCGCGAAGCGCCCGTCCGCATGAGGATGCGTCGGCGCGGCATGATTGGCTGCTCGCCCGAGTCTAGCACGCCGCAAGCGGCGCGTAAACCCCCGAACGGACGCGCCTCCGGGGTGGCGGAGGCGCTACGCAGCCGCAGAAACGCAGCATCTGCGGGTTATGGAACGGCCGCGCGGGGCCGGGAAAGGTCTCGGCTAGAACCCTGCGAACAGGCTGGCGAGTGCGAGCGCCGCGAACACGCATCCGCCGACGACCGCCTGCCAGCGCTGCACGCGGCCGAACGCCACGCCTTGCGCCGAACCCGTGCGCACGGCCGAAACGATGGAGGCGCCGTCGCGATCGGGCAGAACCGCATGCTGGGGGAACGCTATGATGCGGGCGCGTCGAGCAGGCGCCGAATCGAGCTTCGGTTGAAGGGCCGACGTTCCCTCGACGGGGCAGTTCATCTCAAAATTCTTCATTTTGTGGCCTCCTGCTCTTGCGTAGAACCTTTGTTCGCGTATATAATAGGTCGAACAAAGGTTCATGTCAATAGAAATTTCATACATTTGTTCGATAGGCGTAGAGGCGACGAAAGGATTACCTATGGCCGAGAAAGTGACGAAGCGCCAGCAAGCGGTGCTCGACTGCATCGAGGAGTGCATTCGGGAGAAGGGATACGGCCCGACCGTGCGCGAGGTCTGCCAGAGCCTCGGCCTCTCCTCCCCCTCCACCGTGCACGTGCACTTGAAGGCGCTCGAGGAGAAGGGCCTCATCAAGCGCGATCCGCTCAAGTCGCGCTCCATCGCCCTCACCTACCAGCTCGAAGACGCCGCGCTGGCCACCAACGTGGTGCAGCCCAGCTTCAGCAACATCGTGAACGTGCCCCTCGTGGGCAACGTGGCCGCCGGCTCCCCCATCCTCGCCGAGGAGAACATCACCGACACCCTGTCGCTTCCCACCGAGATCGTGGGCGACGCCCCGTCGTTCTTGCTCTCCGTGCGCGGCGAGAGCATGATCGAGGCGGGCATCAACGACGGCGACTACGTCGTGGTCAAGGAGCAGCCCGTGGCGAACAACGGCGACATCGTCGTGGCCATCATCGACGACGGCGCGACGGTCAAGCGCT
>OGYI01001877.1_pt1 | contig 18115 bp, 14 predicted proteins | sample 1576521 | NCBI WGS metagenome assembly OGYI01 (sample SAMEA3541484, study PRJEB24748) | human gut metagenome | biome: human gut; feature: human-associated habitat; material: faeces | place: China | collected 2012
TCCAAGGTACCAATCAGCTGGCTGGCTTTCTCACCTTCTGTCAGTTCGGGATACTTGAAAATATTGGTTGCCCCGCTTGTATATATCTGCAGGTCTTCCCCGCCTGCCCGGATGGCTTCCGCCACCTCACCCAGCACCAGGTCCACCACCTGGCTGTGGATACCTGCATCATCCTTCAGCTTACTGATGATTTCCAGATTAATCTCTTCAATGGTCAGTCCGTTCAAACTGCTGTTCAGCAGGATGTTCAGGTTCAGCAGCTCTTCATCGGTCAGTTCGTCGGACACATCCACCATGGTGTTCTTGATGATGTTTCCTTCCACCACCACAACAACCAGCAATTTATTCTTCTCCACCTTGGAAAGCTGGATGAACTTAAGCTTGGTCTTGTGGTAACTGGGGCCGCTTATCATGGCTGCGTAATTGGTATTGGATGCAAGTACCTGGGCCATCTTCTTAAGGACCAGTTCCAGTTTATCTACCTTCTGTACCATCATTTCCTTAAGCTCCGTTACCTCGCTGTCCTTCTCCAACATGATCTGGTCCACGTAAAACCGGTATCCCTTATCAGAAGGAATACGGCCCGCAGATGTATGGGGCTGTATGATATAACCCATCTCCTCCAGGTCTGACATCTCGTTGCGGATGGTGGCAGAACTGAGTTTTAAATCCGAATACTTGGAAATAGTCCTGGAGCCCACGGGTTCCCCTGTTTCCAGATACGTTTTGATAATCGCTTTTAATATGGTCATCTTCCTGTCGTCCAGGAACGCATCCACCGGCATCTGTCCACCTTCCTTTCCGAATTATTAGCACTCGGTTTCGAAGAGTGCTAACATCTACATTCCATAATATATTCCTTCTGAGTGAATTTGTCAAGAGATAAATCCAAATTCTTTTATTATAATTTATTTTTCCAATTTCACAGGACATATATGATGTAGTCCCCCTCCTGAAAAACACCAATATATTTGATTTTGCCTCCCACTTTTAACTATTTTCACGCAAAAAAATGTAAAATATCTCCCACTTTTCATGGATATGTAACACTTGTTTAATCATTTCAGCTTGACAATTAATAGTTTTGTAATATAATGAAATATACATATAATAAAGTCATATGGAACCAGAACAATCAGTAAATATTGCGAGGTAAATATATGCACAATACCATAAGAAAAACCGTCCTGGTGGCGGCTGTTGCCGCCCTGTGCCTGACCGCCGCCTTTCCGGCTCATGCAGAGGAGGTTTCCCATCCGGATATAGCTGCTGCCAAGGATGAGGCTGCAGGCAAAGATGGGATTCCGGCAGAGGCAATTGGCAGGGACGTGACAGTTGTTGAGAATGAAACGCCGGACAAGGAAGCAGAACAAAGCATAGCACAGGATGGCGCAGGCGCATCTCATAAAGCCAGGGCCGGCCGCAGTACGGAGGAAGGATATGTGGATGCAGGTCCCGGGGCCAAGAAGAAGGAAGAACCTCCCGTTTCCGCGGAAACCTCCCTGGGCAGGTTCACCATCACAGGTTACTGCGGATGCGAAAAGTGTTCAAACGGACACGGTCTTACCTATTCCGGCACAATCCCCACGCCTAACCACACCATTTCCGCGGATCTGGACCTGTTCCCCCTTGGCACCAGGCTGAAGATTGACGGGATTGTCTATACGGTTGAGGACAAAGGTTCTTCTGTCAAGGGCAATATCCTTGATATCTTTTACAGCAGCCACGAAGAAGCCCTTGCCAAAGGCACCTATACCGCAGAAGTATTTTTAGTGGAGGACTGATTCATCCATTACATACGTACCGCATGAAAGCCACCAGCACAAAAGGCTGGCGGCTTTTTTTTTGCCCAATGGCGTGTTTTTCCTGCTTTATATCCATTAAATTTCCTGTATTTCCATATATTTCCTTGACAATACAGGAAAATTATGATAAAACCTTGTTTATTGCTCATATATTACAAAAGTATTACATATAATTTATTAATATGTTAAGAAACTATTTTGAATATTAAATGAGCAATAGGAGGTAACAAATAAATGAAATTGAGACACTTATTAACCGGAACCATTCTTACCATCAGCTTACTTGCAGCTTCTGCCGTCACGGCATTTGCAGCTGTATCCAAAGGACGTTTTGAGACAGTTGACAGCACCACCATCAGCGGATGGGCATACAACAGCGATTCCCCTGATGACGCATTAAACGTAATGATAACCATCAAGAATAAAAATACAGGTGAGGAAGTATTTTCCCAGCGCATATCTGCCGGGGAATACAGGGAAGGACTTTATAAGGAAAACCGCGGCAATGGATGCCACGGCTTTACCATCAACATGGACTGGAGCGCTTATCCTGACGGCATATATCTGGTGGAGGGATCGGTGGGAGGAAGGGACTTCCCCAACCCCAGGACATACACCAACGGCAATGGGGATGCCCAGGCAGGAAGCGCTGCCGGCGCACAGGGACTGGTGCCCCTTGGGGTCTTTAAGACTACCGCTTACTGCCCCTGCCGCGCCTGTTCCGAAGGCTGGGGACGCCATACATGCACCGGCGCCATTGCCACGGCCGGACACACCATCGCAGTAGACCCAAGGGTCATCCCTTACGGCTCTAAGGTCATGATTAACGGCGTCATCTATACGGCCGAGGACCGGGGAGGCGCTGTCAAGGGAAACCACATTGACATTTTCTTCAATACACACGCCGAGACAAGACAGCATGGGACCCAGAATGCAGAAGTCTTTCTGGTCCAGGGATAGACAATCGGATATTATGTAATCATTTAACCTTACGTGCTGCGTCCTTAAAAAACGGGGCGGATGGCAGCGGATGGGCTTTGGCCCTGTGCCCTATTTTCAGCATAAAATTGTAGAATTTCTTCTGCATCCACACTAACATGATTTTAGTTCACCGGATTCACCTGTTTTTTTTGCAAAACTTGTCCTGTCTGAAAGCTGAGCCGGTTGCTCCTCTTTTTGTTCCTCTCCCGAAAAAATTGACCGGGTAGCTCATGGATTTGCTGAAAAATCCCTTCAACCTGTTGAAAGTCAGTCCGCGTGACAGCCAACAGCGTATCATGGAAACCGTTAGCGGGGACGGGCAGGGCAGTATTTCGCAGATGCGCCGCGATGCTGCCTACACGTTGTGTGATCCTTTTAAACGGCTGCGAGCCGAGGTTGCCTGGCTGCCCGGGCTTGACGCCAGCCAGGTAGAAATTCTTCTCGGACGTCTGAAGAAAGCGCCGGAGATGCTGATCCGGGAGGAAAACCTGCTGCCCACGGCCCGCGTTAATCTTCTGACGTCGGCCTTCAAAAGGATTAAAGATCCGCCGGCTGCCGCCATGGTGCGCTGGGTGACTGCCATCATCGACGCGTATGGGAAAGTTTCCCTCGACATTCTCATGCCACTCATCAATGCCGCCCGTTCGGCAGCGGGTTTTCCTGTGGTGTCGGACAGGAAGGCCGTTCAGGCAGAACTCGTGAGGCAGCGGATTACCTGCAGCACTGCCATTTTCAGAAAGCTGACGGAGCTTCCTGATGACGATTTCAGACAGGCCGTTATGGAAATCGTCGACCTGGAGACGGAGCAGGGGAAGCATAAGGCTCCGGACATGCTGAATGACCTTGTATCGCGGTATCAGCGCCGGGAAAAAGATTTTCTCTACGAGTCGTACCCTGAAAATCTGGTAAATAAACTGGCCAGCATGGCACGCGAGGGCCAGACCGGTGACCCTCTGACTTCTGTGGCCGATGCTCTTGCCGCGTCGGCAAAAGCCTGGGACAGGATAGCGCGGCCGATCCGGATTTTCGCCGTGAGCCGCGGGGGCGATGATAACGCCAGTGAGCGCATCGCCGGGCTCATCCATAACACAGCTGTCGATATGTATGTCATGTATGGCAGAGAGGACATTTTTTATAAATTTATGACCCTCCTGAAGGAAACGTTTACGGGTGTGACCTGTGTCGCGTACCTCGTTTCCGGGACAGACCGCGCGTTTGCGGGCTTTGTGAGCAGGGTGGAAGAAGAAAGGCAGAAAAAGCTGAGGGACGAAGCTGCCGCGTTCTGCAGGAACGCTGTTGGCGCGGCAAAGAGCAGCCCGGCCTGCGCTCTTGAGCAGGCGAAGCAGATTCTCGGGCGTGCGCCTTCCCTGATCCGCACGCTGCGTTCAAGGAGAGAGGTAAGACAGGAAAATATCAGCGCTGTCAGTGACTGCATCGCCCAATCGCTTCTGGCATGCGTTCTGGCAATGAAAGAAGTCAGGCCGGGCGGGGCGGATGAAGTAGACAGTATTCTGAATTCCGCTGTACTGTACGCTGAATCAGAAAATATAAAGTCTGAGATAAGGAAATATCAGGAAAGCATAAAAAGAGAAGATGATATAAATCTGTATAGAATTTTCTTTATATTTTGCTGTATTATGGCTTTGATTATATTTCGTGTGTCAAAATGCAGTCATACTACAGAGGTAAAACAGACAGAAGTTCCGGGTGCCAGAGAAAATTTTATCAGTTTCCCATACAGCACGTATGCCGGGAGCCGCAATGATTATCCGGCGGGAAAGGTGCCTGAGGATGAACCGTTTTACGCAAATCCGCCAGATAAGTCCGGCTCCCTGCTGACCCTGCCGCAAATCCGGTCCTGTGTGAGGATGGGCACTTTTCTGGAATTGGCCAGGCAGGGGATCTCAAATGCGCGGGGCATAGAGGCGTACAACTCTTCCGTTCGCGAGTACAACAGGCGCTGCGGGTATTTCCGTTATCGCCGGGGCGACCTGCAGCAGGCACGCAGGGATGTGGAGAGGCATCGCGGGGAGATTGAGAAGGAGTCAGCCAGATGGGCGCAGGAAAAGAGCCGCTAAGGGGAACCCTCTGTCCCTCCCGGAACATGGATTCCGGGATTCGGGAAACAGGGGCCGCCGCGCAGAAAGTTTCATTGATGAGGCGTCATATGCTCCGTACCGCTGCCGCTTTTGTTCTCGTGCTGTTCTGTGTGTCTCCGTGCCTGGCCGCTCTTCCGGCAGAGAGATGGGAAGCACTGAGTATTGAGGAGCGTGCCGCTTTTCTTGAAGGCTGGCAGAGCGGAATCCAGGCGTCCTGTGCCGGCGGCTGGGACGGGCTGGACAATCTGCTGCGCGGGAGCACGCTCTCCTTTGGACTGCTCGCGGATAAGGTGACCCGGATATATCATGAAGAAAAATACGCAAATGTCCCTGCCAGTATCGTGATCCCTGTTGTCGTCATGAATTTCCATGAAAAACTTGGGAATGAAGAGGCTTCCCGCCTGCTCGATGATTCCCTCCAGACATTCAACAGGCGGGCTGCTGAGCAGATCAGGGCCGGCGCTCCGGGATCGGATGAGACCTGGGCGCAGCTCTGGATGAAGATGAGCGTGAGGGAACGCATCAGCACCGCAGCCGGCTGGGTGTACGGTCACGTGGATTCCAAAGAGTTCCGTGGAGAGAATCTGTGCGGGCTTTCAGAGGAGAGCCGTGTCCCGTCTGTAAAAATTGGGAATGTCGTATCTGAGATTTACAGGCAGCCGGCCTACAGGAAAGTGCATGAAAGTTTTGTGATCTGGGAAACCCTCCGGTTCCTGAACAACAAAATCAGCAGCAGTCAGCTTCATCAGCAGCTCGATACCGCTGCGAAGTCCGGGGATAAAAGCGCCGTCCGCGAGGAAAGGCCTGTGGATTTTGGTGGCAGTCCGGAGCCTGAGATTCCGGATGTCGTGAATGAGCCTGCGAAGAACCCGGGAAAACACGGTGATTATGAGCAACTGCAGCGAATCCTGAAAGAAGCCGGCAGACTGTGAGGATCTTCCGGCGGCGGATCGGCCCGAAAGCGTACTGGCCGCCCCCGGAGAAAACACGTGACCCGGATTTTGACAAAACCACTCTGGTTGGAAGTATCATGCGTCAGTCAGACTGGCTTTTTCACCTTTTGTCTCTTTTCCGGAGGCCTTTTTTATGCTCCGCTTCGCTGGAGTCTTTGTTCTGCTGCTGTCCTTCTGTCTGCCATGCCGGGCCGAAACGTTCGCCGATATGTGGAATGGCAGCGGCCTGGCTGAACATTGCTTTTATCTGGCGGGCTGGCTGGATGGGACCAGAGGCATCTGCGGCTCCAGAACGGATGATTTGTGCGGGCTTGTGAAGGGAAACTTTGATCTCCAGTCCATGGAACGCATTGTGTCCATCGTTTATGAGCTTCCCCTGTACTGGGAAGTTCCCTATCCATCGGTTTTTGGGCTTTCCCTGCGGTACCTGGAGGGCAAAATCGGCACCGAAGACTTTGCCCGCAGGCTTAATGCGGCAGCTGAAGGGCGGGAGAGGTACGCCGCTCCCGCCGAGAAGCATGCCAGAAAGGAACGCAGGCCTTCCGCGTCTGCGCCGAAGCCCAGGTCTCCGGCCCCCGCGGCTGGCAGCAGCGGCACCGCAGGACGGAATACCGACAGCCTGGAGAAACTTCTGAGGGAAGCCGGAAATCTCTGATCTGGGTATACCGTGAACAGGGGAACGCAGGATTTTGCGCTGTGACGGGGGGCACCAGCCTGTCCACGTTGTTCTACCCGTGTTCACGGTCAGGAGAAGCCAGTCTGATGAGAAGCAGTTGACGACGGAGAAGGATTGAAATCCCTAAGAGTGGCATTTTTATCTGCAAAACGCCTCTTTTAGACTTTTCCAGGGGAAAAAGCTTCAGGATTTGGTTGGCTTTTTCAGCAGAGGATGGCCAGTAGCCGAGGCGGTGAAGAACAGTCGTATGATAATGTTAGTAATATAAAAGAGGGAGACTGTTTGTAAAAGAGAATGTACTGCGAATATACAAAATTTAAAAATTGTTTTTAACAGCTATATTTTTAAAAATATAAAAAATAATATATTTAATTAGAACCGTAAAATAATTTAAATAACTTTTCTGGTTCAAGTAATATAATTCTTCGTCCCTCAACACGAATGAAACCATCTTTTGTAAGCTTTTTTAATATTTCACTTACTGTTTGCTGGCATGATCCAGTCATAGTGGCAAAATCATACTGAGAAAGAGAAAATGGTACATTGACTGGCTTTTGTGATTTATATATTGCTTCTACACTAAGGCAAAGGAGAATTTTTATCAATCTTACGGGGACGCTATCTACCATGAGACTTTCAAGCTTTTCGCCGAGATATCGAACACGACTTCCAAGTGTATCGATGATTCTGCGAGATAAACACGGATTGTGCTCAAGAAGTTCTTCAAAATCCTCTCTTGCGATAGAATATATTTGGCATGGAGAAAGAGCCTGCGCATTGCTTTTACGTGTTTTATTATTTCAGCTAAACCGAACAAAGCACCGTCATTATGTATAAATAGAACTGCTTCTTTCCCATTTTTACTTACTCTAAAAATGCGAACTATTCCTTTTTTAAGGTAAAAACAAGAAAACACAGGTTCATTTTCTTTAAAAACATACTCCTTTTTTCTCAAAATGCGAAGGCTTGCTTTATCGAAAAAGGCTTTTTTCACTTCCGCAGGAAGACCTTCGAACAAATCCGGGGTGCGTAAATGCCAAAAGAAATCTTCCAAAATGTACTCCGTAGTTGATGTGAATGCAGATTAGCAGAGTAACTTCTATATTGAAAAATGGAAATGAAAACTTGTGAAGTTTGCATTTATAAAGTCAGAGCAGTGTCTGCGAGAGACACTGCTCTGACTTTAACCGTAATGCGATTTTTATAAAATGTTTATAATTGCATCATATTTTTTTACGTGTTTCGAACGAAAAAAAGCTTTCTTTTCCGTGAATATCTACACACTTCCAGGAAATTTTGTTTTTGCCCATGATAGGACGCAGACTGGCTTTGTAATACCCTAGCTGATAGGGAATGCGAGTTTCAATGGCGCCACGAGGGCATGCTTTGACACAGGACATGCAATCCCAGCAGTCCCTCAGGGATCTGCAGCAGGAATGGCCTGTCTTTGGATCAACGTACATTAAATCACCTGGGCAGACTTCTTCACAGAAGGATTCAGAACGGCCCCTGCAGCCGTTGCATTTTGCAATATCTATTCTGGGCGGCATGAGAATAACTCCTTTCTACTCGTGATACCTGTCACCGGAAACGCACTGTTCATAAGGACGGGTGAACATTTTGATTTTTCCTGTTTTGGGATCCCTCACGGATTCTATGAAACAATCAAAGTGCTCATTATCACGTTCGGGATAATCAGACCGTGTCTGCCAGCCTTCCCAGCGTGTCTCTTTACGTTCCTTCAGATGATAGCAGACGGCTTCGGCTACATCGACGCGGTCCATTGTTTCGAGACATTGCAGTAGCTCATGCAGGTTTGCGGCATATAAAAACTGAAACTGGGATTGAAGCATTTTGATGTTGGCGATAGCATAATCCAACCGTTCCTCGTTGGTACGGTAGAACTGACTGACACCTCCGGCATATTCATCCATGAGTCGCTGGAGGCGTTCACGCATCGCTATGGCACTGACACCATCAAAATTGCCGCCTCTGAGGAGCGGAGCAAAAACCCGTTCTTTTTCCTTCTGCAGTTGTTCCTCGGAGAGTTGAGGCAATTCGATGTTGTTTTCTTTGATATATTTTATGGCGCCACGGGCGGCTATCTTCCCTTCTACGGCACAACCACCAACGAATTTATTAGGGTTGCCTCCGGCAGTTTCACCAGCTGCAAAAAATCCTGGCAACGTTGTCATTCTGTCCAGATTGACCCAGAAACCGCCCATGGTGTGGCCGCCAAGGATGTAAGGATCGGAACCGTAGATTTCAATGGGCTGCTTTGTTATGTCCTGTCCTCTGGAAGCGAGGAATAAAACGAAGGATGGCCGTTCGTTCAGATAATCCGTCAGCAGATCCCGGGCCTGTTCCTGCGTTAAATCCCGTGTGTCACAATACGTGGGGCCGCGGCCTTCCAGCCATTCTTTCATAGGAGCATTTGCCCGGATGTATCGTGGAGCGGCATCTCCGCCTAACTCGGCGTAGTGCGTCTGCATTATGCGCTCATCCTTGCAGTTGATGATGGGGGACTTATAGCCAACTGATATTGTGTCTATCGGGCCACAGAAGTCTTTTGAGCGTGTTGCTACCCAGCGTTGCTCGAGACTGGTCAACTCGGCGCCCTGGCGAAATCCTATTGCGTAGCCTGTGCCCACACAGTAGGGGCACATCCACACCTGATGCCCGCAGTCGGTCGAATCAGCAGTGTACGATTTATAAAGAGTACCTGCGCCGCCGGTGCAGCAGATGGTTGCCTTCGCGCGGAAAATATAAAAATTCCCGTCACGCACGCCGAAACCATAGGCTCCACTGCAGCGTCCATTTTCCATGATAAGCCCGGTGGCAGCGATTCTGTTGTAGACTATACCGTTTTCAATGGCTTTTTCTGCCATTATCGGTTTGAGTTGTTCTCCATGGATAGAGATGTCCCATTTGCCGCGATACATCACTTTGCCTTTGTCATCGCGAAGTATGGGCAATCCCCAGCGTTCGAGATCCTCTACAGCCTCGTTCAGTTCTTGGGCGTTCGACAGGGCAAGATCTTCCCTCAGAGGCCCGCCGCCTACCTGAGCGCGTGACCAGCGAACGAGATCTTCCGGCGTTTTTCCTTCGGGGATATACGTATTGATGGCGTCCATTCCCGCTGAGCAGGCGCCCGAGCGGTGAATTTCTGCTTTTTCCATGTAGGTAACGGTGAGTGAAGTATCTATTTTTTTTGCTTCAACAGCAACGAAACAACCAGCATTCCCTGCGCCTATGACGAGAATGTCTGTGTCGATGACCTCCTGTTTAATATCTGCAAAAGAGGGAGGTATGGTTGTTTTGGCGTGGCATGCATGTATATTAGGCATTTTATTTTTCTCCTCTCAATTAATTATATATTATATATGTAATATTTTATTTTTTATTTTTGCGTAAAGATGATTTTATAATTATAAAAAATGTTATTGCCATTAAAATCATCGCAACTGGACGTGTAAAAAACATATAGTGGTTTTGTTCAGAAGCAATGATTACTTGCTGTAGAGATGTTTCCCAAGTAGGTTCGAGAATAAAACCAATAATGAGGCATATTATTGAAAAATCGAATTTTTTCATTAAATATGCAAGAAACGAGAATAGAAGCATCAGCGTAACGTCAAAATCGCTATACTGTGATAAATATGATCCAATAATGCATGTAAAAATGATTATGGGATAGAGTATAATCTGCGGAATCTTGACAACTGAGCAGAAAGCCCGAATTCCAAGCCTCCCTATGAAAAATAAAAACAGGGTAGCGACGATCAGACTGGCATAAATGGAATAAATAAACTGTGCGTTCTCCTGGAACATGAGGGGGCCGGGTATCATGCCATGGATAACAAAAGCTCCGACTAAGAGAGCTGCTGCGACATTGCCAGGAATTCCCAATGTGAAAAGAGGAATGAGGCTGGCGGCTGCAACAGCACTGTTGGCCGATTCTGAAGCCGCTATACCCTCGAGGCGTCCCTTACCGAATTCTTCAGGATGCTTGGAATGCTTAACAGCCTGATCATAGGCAAAAAAAGAAGCTACCGGCGCGCCAAGCCCCGGCAGTGCGCCTACGATGACGCCGGCAATTGAGGAGCGGATCAGAGTTTTGATGCAACTGAACCATTCCTTAAGGCTGATAAAACGATCCTTGGGATCAGAAGAGAATGTCAGTGATATATTCTCTCCTGGGTTGTTGAAGCGTTGCTCCAACTGAAGCAGAATCTCTGAAAATGCCAACATGCCAATACCAATGGGGATTAGGCTAATACCCCGCTCAAGAGAGACAATTCCAAACGTCAGGCGAGGCATGGCCGACACCGGTTCTATGCCAATAGTGGCAATGAGCATGCCGAATGCTGCGGCAATGAGGCCGCGAAGAATAGAACTGCTTCCCAGACCGGCAATGATTGTCATGGCGACGCAGATGAGAGCGAAGATTTCCGGCGGCCCCATGTACAGGGCTACAACGGCGAGCGGAGCTGCGACCAGGACCAGAACCAGAGTCGAAAAGGCGTCACCCGTGACCGAGGCGTATAAGGCCATGCGTAATGCCTTTTCACCTTTTCCCTTCTTTGTGAGAGGGTAGCCATCCCAGGTTGTTGCCGCGGATTCGGGAGTTCCAGGTGTGTTGAGCAGAACTCCGGATATGGATCCTCCGAAGAAAGCTCCCTTATTCAGTCCGACCAGAAAACCTATGGCGGCGATCGGTGACATATAATATGATAGGGGGATACAGAGGGCGATCGCCATTGGTCCATTAATTCCGGGGATCGCGCCGGCTATAATACCGATAGTGACGCCAAGAAACACGAATAATATATTGATGAATTGTAGGCCATCAGCAAATCCAGCTAGGATTGTACTTAGCATGGCAACCTCACTTCATACTATGGCATAGGTACGTTGAGCCCGAAACGGGCTACTGCATAAATCGTCAGAACGGGGATCAGTGAGACCAGAATCATTGGTACTGCCTTACGCTGACCACAAAAGAACTGTATGATGAGCAGGAAACCAATACCCGCCGGTATGAAGCCCACCACATGTGCGGCTGGAAGGATGAGCAATCCCGGCACAATGAAACGTATGAGATGAAGCCATTGACAGCCGGCAAGCTGCTTTTGTGGTGTTTCATTGCTTGTTTTATCACGCAACAGCGTCCATATCTCCTTACTCAGCCCCAGCGCGGCGAGCAAAAGCATCAGAGCGCATGCAGCGTCAGGTACAAGAGTCGCCGGAACTCCATATCCAGGGTATTCCGGTGACCAGGTTGGGATCACCCAGGCAAGCATAACGATGCTGACAACAATGACCACGCTGTAAGCAAGTATATTTCGTTGCCGTTCAACCATTTTTATTTATTCCTTAATTGTTATAGGGGAGAGCGCGGATGGCATCTCCCCGTTGTACAGAATATATTTGTGCTAATCAGAAGGATTATTTCTGCGTTGCGAAACGTGAAGACGCTTCTTTCATATATTTATCAGCGAATTCAGGACCAAATTCCGTAGTACGCATCATTAGTTTTTTCGTGATAAAATCTTTAAAAGACTGATCCTTCTGCAATCCAGAAATAGCGCTTTCAAGGCGCCTGCGGACATCATCAGACAGTCCTTTGGGCGCTGCCAGAACGAGGTACATTTTCACGGATTCATCCCAGCCCTGCTCACGCAGAGTTGGAATATCAGGGAGTTCTGTAAGCCTTTCAGGAGTAGTGGCGGCCAGCACCTTAATTTTTCCGCTTGCCTGGTACCCGAACATGATGGATCCGACATGTCCGAGATCAGCGTGTCCTCCCATGATGGCAGAAATGATGGAAGGGCCGCCCGTGCTGGGCATAAGAGAGATCTGAACTCCCTCTCTGGCGGCAATGCGCTTTATAACGTCACGGTCATCGGATCCCTGAAACATATACGTCAGGCCATGGCCTTCTTTCTTTGCCCAGACGAACGCGTCTTTCAGCGTTTTCCACGGACGATCTGGGGCGCAGATGATGCCGCTCTGATTCAGCCCCAGAAGTGTCAGGTAATCAAAGTCTTCCAGCTTGTAGCTGGTTTTTATGAAATGAGGAGAGTAGGTGAATGCGGCGGTCGCTGAGATGCCAAGCGTATACCCGTCGTGAGGAGCGGTGGCCAGTTTGGCTGCCATGACGCTGCCATGAGATCCGCCAGGAACGTTGATAACAAGTACCGGCTGACCAAGATCTTTTTTCAGCGCCTCGGCAACTGCACGGGTGAGGAGATCAATCTGGGCGCCAGGTTTTGTCATCGTCATCAGTTGAATAGGGTGATCCGGGTAATTGCCGGCAAAAGCCAGGTTCGTTGAACCGAGACAACAAAGGATGATGGCGCAGTAGCAGAAAAATTTTTTCAACATGTGCAACTCCTCTCTATGAAAGTGAGTGAAAAAAAGCCCCTTGTGCCAATAAGCACAAGACTACACGCGCTCCCTGCAGACACTATCGCCTAGGCGATAAAAGAGGATTTTTCCTGTTTTTTTCTGCCGAAGATCAACCTGAATGAGGAGAACCATCGGAAAAACGTATTCATGAGAAGGTATTCTCTTATTCGTGAATATTTCCAACGTTCAATTCTGCGCAGACTGCCCTAAGGCGTTTTATTCCTCGCAACTGGTGTCAAATGACATAAACTTGCCACCTCGAAGCGACACAAAACTGCCTCTCCATGCCGAAAACTCAATGCAGTCCCGCCTCTTTTTCCCCTTGGATGACAACTTGAGATACTTGTTCTGACAAGCCGGATGGCAGTTGTTTTCGATTAGTGGACGCCGGGCTTTACAAGAAGCAGAGGCCGGCTAGGAGAACTGGAGACAGCAAACGCGGCAGGGACAAAACGGGGACAGTACGAAAGCGCTTGGCTTTAAAAGTTTAAGAGGAGCATTCTCACTGTCTTTTCGACTCCCTCTGGCTCCGCTGTCATAGAAGGCAGGAAAGGGGGCATTGTATCGGATAGCACTGAACTTAAGTGAGCCGTCAAGCCCCGGTACGGTAGCTACGGAGACTCCCCTCCATCATTGCCAACGGTGCGCAGTTGTGAAGAAGTCCGGCTGGCTAGATTCATGCCACTGCGGTATCTCTGATGTGTTTTCTTCTTTCGGCCGGGACGGAAACGGTTTTAGTGGCAGTAGCTGAGAAGGAAGAGCCGCGCGGCGATGATTCCAGACCATTTCAGAAGGGTCCAGGCACCTGAGCTGGGGGACGGACCGGACTGCCGGGGACTACTGTACTGGGAGGAGCGGCTGAACGATGGAGTGGACTTCCGCCCGGAAGAATACGTCTCGCTCTGCTGCCGCGCGGAGCTGGACCGGCCGCCATCAGAATAAAATTTCCTGCCGTGCGCGTACTGGCAGGTGCTCCAGTAGCTGCACAGACTGGGACTGCACATCCAGGTACCCAGGGCGTAGGGCTCGAATCGTCCTGCCCGGATTTGGCTGAGCATACTGTTGAACTGGGCAGAGAGATGCGATGTTGTCCCGCGTTCTGTTGGTCTCAATAACCTGAACCTGTGGCTGAGCATATTTGAGCATAACATCGAAGTACATGTGCTCCGGATAGCTGCCACAGGCGAGCCGCACGCTTTCCCGGTAGAGGGTCATCTGAGGAGACTCAGCCGCCTTTTCAGGTGTCCAGCGGCGGGAAGAGGTTTGAGGTCGTGCAGTTCGCCGTTGGCGGTGTATACGTCCAGGATGGTCCGCACTGGGATATCCAGTTTTGGAAGGAGCAGATTCTTTTTGTATTCCACAAGAACCGGCTGTATGCGCCCGGCGATTTCCCTACGGTAGAGGTCCGCCAGCCTGGCTGTCATGTCCTGGCTCTGAGCCAGAAACTGCTGCACATTCTGGCGCTGCTTCGGTGTGAAATAGATACCTTCGTCTCTGACGGACCGTATGAATTCCTGTACGGCGGCGTCCTAGAGGACATCGGCAGGCAGATCTGTATGGTTCTGGATCTTCTGCCTGAAATTTATTTCGGCGGCTTTGTGTACGGCCTGGCCGATATGGGCGGCCGCGCCGACGGGGACGATGTCGCCTTCTATATACTGCCTGCGCCACATTTCGGCGCAGCGGGTGAACCTGGAGAGCTGCGAGGCTGAGAGATGATCGATCATTCCTGTTCTCCGTGAGACGGGGACGTGCCGGAGAAGGGCGGTGCCGGCCCTGTTCTAACGTGCTCCCTTTTTCTTCAGAACCTGGATGCGGTCGAGAATTTTGTCGAAGTAATCGTCATCAATGTCCTTGAGCCTGAGGTCGCGGTTGTGGCGCGTTCTGGCCCTGAATATCATGACTTCGAGCTTGTGCATCTGGCGCACGCGGGTCTGCTCGTCCTCGCAGTGCTCGAGCATCTCGGCGAGAGACGAGATATCCTTGCGTTCCTGCAGTTCTGGAGGAAGGCAGGAGGAATTCTTGAGGATCTTGTAGGCCATGCGCAGTTCTTCGGGAATGCCGGAGTCGTCCTCGTAGATAATGGGAGCGCCCTTGCCGGGAAGGTCGTCAAAGAAGCCGTTGTCCTGAGCCTCGCGGATCTTTTCCTCTGCGATGGTCTGGATGATGCTGAAAGGATTGCTTTGTTTTCCCATTGGTTTCCCCCGCGTTTCTCTGGCGGTTATGCCTTTTCGGATGTGTCCTGTCCACTGTCCTCCCCGGCGGGGCCGCCCCAGAGGTTTTTCCATTCCGTGATGAGGCTGAGGGCCTGCATGGGCGTGAGGGCCTCGGGATTGAGGTCGCGCAGGATCTGCACGAGCGGGTGTTCCTTCGCCTTCGGTTCCACCTGGACGCCGGGTTCGGCGAGAACGCGTTCGTGCTTTTCCTTTCCGGCTTTTTCATCCTGATCCGGAAGCCCTGGGAGAAGGCCCGGGCTGAGGGCCTCGCGGAAGGCTTTGTGCCCCGATTTTTTGATGGCCTCAAAGCGGCCGAGCAGATCCCGGGCGCGGTTCACGACGGAGCGGGGCACGCCGGCAAGGCGGGCCACTTCCACGCCGTAGCTTTTGTCCGTGGGGCCGGGAAGAAGCCTGTGCAGGAAGAGAATGCTTTTGTTGTGCTCCTGGACGGCGATGTTCATGGTGAAGACGCCGGGCACCTGTCCCTCGAGCTGGGTGAGCTCGTGGTAATGCGTGGCGAAAAGGGTGCGCAGGGATCCCCCGAAGCGCTGGGCCAGATCCTCGGCCACGGCCCAGGCCAGGGCGAGACCGTCGTAGGTGCTCGTTCCCCGGCCGATCTCGTCGAGGATAATCAGGCTGCGGCGGCCCGACTGGCGCAGGATGCGCGCGGTTTCCATCATCTCCACCATAAAGGTGCTCTGGCCGCGGGCGAGGTTGTCAGAAGCGCCCACGCGGGAAAAGAGGCGGTCCACGAGGCCGATTTCGGCGGCGGAGGCGGGGACGAAGGAGCCCATCTGGGCCATGATGCAGATGATGGCGATCTGCCTCAGGATGGTGGATTTGCCGGCCATGTTGGGACCGGTGAGCAGGCAGAGGCGGCGGTTTTTGTCCAGGACGAAACTGTTCGGCACGAAGTTGGCCTGGCCGATGACTTCCTCGACAACGGGATGGCGTCCCTCCTGCACGGAAAGATTGGGGCTGTCCGTGATGACGGGTCTGGTCCAGCCGTTCTGCCGGGCTTTTTCGGCGAGGGACTGCCAGTAGTCGAGGCGGGCAATCCGGCGTGACACGGAGAGAAGCCTTCCGCGCTGGGCGGCCACGGTATCCCTGAGCTCCTGGAAGAGGCGGTATTCGAGGTCGCGCTGTTTCTCTCCTGCCTCGAGGATGCGTTCCTCGAGCTCCCTGAGGCCCGGCGTGGTGTAGCGTTCGCCCGTGGTGAGCGTCTGGCGTCGGGTGAAGTCCTCAGGGAGGGAATCCACCTTCTGGCCGCGGGAAATCTCGTAATAGTACCCGAAGACGCGGTTGCTCCCGAACTTCAGCTTGCAGCCGGCGCGTTCCTGATCCCGTTCGTACATTTCTCTGAGCTTTTTTTCGCCGTGTTCGGAGAGATCGAGGAGGGTGTCGAGCTCGGCATTGTAGCCGGGCGCGAAGATCCCTCCGTCCGTGATGACCTGGGGCGGGGGCATGCGCAGGGCCCGTGTCAGAAGATCGCGGCAGTCTTCAAGATTGTCCCAGCCTTCAAGGAGTTCCTGAAGGAAGGGGGGAACGCCGGAGCCACGGCCCGTATCCAGGGTAAGCGCTGCTTCGACCTTCGGAAGAGCCTCGAGGGAGTTCTTCAGGGCGGCAAAGTCCCTCGGCAGGGCGCGGTTCATATGGATTCGCGTGGAGAGACGCTCGAGATCGAAGACGCCTTCGAGGGCTTCCCTGAGCGCCGCGCGTTTTCTGTCGTCCCTGCAGAGGTATTCCACGGCGTCCTGAATGCGGGTGATGGCATCCGGATCGCGCAGGGGGCGCTTGAGGCAGTCCTCGAGGAGGCGTCCGCCCATGGGCGTCACCGTGGCGTCCATGACGTGCACGAGTGTGCCCCTGCCGCGCGTGCCGTTGAGGCGCTGGAAGAGCTCGAGGTTGCGCTCAGTGACGTCGTCGATGATGAGGCATCCGCAGGTATCGAGCGGCCGGAAGGGAAGCATGTGGTCCGGATTGCGCTTCTGGGTCTGGGTGAGATAAGTGAGCAGGGCGCCCGCGGCGCGTGTCAGGAGAGGCTTGTCCTGCATGCCGAGGGCGGAAAGATCAGCCACCTGCTGGCAGGAGAGGATGCGCTCTTCTGCCTGGCGGGCGTCAAAAGCGCCTTTGCGGCGGCGCACGAGGCGTATGCCCGTGAGGTCGGTGTCTTCGGGCAGTCCGGCGCCCTCGGGAAGGAGAAGCTCACGCGGGGCGAACTTGAGGATCCACTGCCAGCAGGTGTCGGTACGGGCCTCGAGGCCGCTCCACTGACCGGTGGTGATATCAGCCCAGACGAAGCCCGCGCTGTCCCCGTCGGGGAAGAACGCTCCGAGGTAGTTGTGCGCCTTGGAATCGAGGTTGGCGTCGTCGAGCACGGTGCCCGGGGTGACCACGCGGGTGACGGCACGGCTCACGAGTCCCTTCGCGTGACGGGGATCCTCGGTCTGGTCGCAGACGGCGATGCTGTAGCCCTTGTCGATAAGCTGGGAGGCGTAGGATTCCATGGCCCGCCAGGGCACGCCGCACATGGGGATGGGATTGTCATCGCCGCGGTTCCTGGAGGTGAGGGCCAGCTGGAGTTCCCTGGCCGCGATGCCTGCGTCCTCGAAGAAGAGCTCGTAGAAGTCGCCCATGCGGTAGAAGAGGAGGGCGTCCGGATACTGGCGTTTGACCTCGAGATACTGCCGGAACATGGGAGTGATGCGGTAGCCGCCGGCTATGTCCTTCGCGTCCGGAGCGCTGTCCGGGCTGTCGAGGAGCGGGCTTTCGGCATCGACGGCCGGGCCGCCGGTGAACTGGCTGTGATCCGCGGCGGCGGTATTCTTTTCCGGTCTGTCAGGAAAGGCGTTTTTCTTTGTGTCGTTTGCGTCTGGCATGTTCCATCCCGTCTGAAAAACTGAGAAGCGGCGGCCGTCATGAATTTTTAATAATTCCTGTGGATATTTTTCCATCACCTCTAAGGTATCCAGAC
>OGYI01001880.1_pt1 | contig 18101 bp, 15 predicted proteins | sample 1576521 | NCBI WGS metagenome assembly OGYI01 (sample SAMEA3541484, study PRJEB24748) | human gut metagenome | biome: human gut; feature: human-associated habitat; material: faeces | place: China | collected 2012
ACGAAATCTTTGATTTCGCTGTATTTCCCGGATTGAGATTTCTCAAAACCGGGAGTGACCAATAATGGTTATCATATTGTCCACAGCCCTTTGCTGAAGGATGAAAATGGCGTATGGCGGATGGATTACGAGGATATGGAGAAGAAACTTTCCGAGGAGAAGATTCACGCCGCGATTTTCTGCTCCCCCCACAATCCCTGTGGCCGGGTGTGGGAGCGCTGGGAGATTGAGAAGGCTATGGGGCTGTATCAAAAGTACGATGTGACGGTGATTTCCGATGAGATTTGGTCCGACCTGATTACCATAGGACATCATCATATTCCGACCCAGAGCATTTCGGAGGATGCGAAGATGAGGACCATTGCCCTCTATGCCCCCTCCAAAACCTTTAATCTGGCCGGACTGGTGGGAAGCTACCATATTATTTATAATCCATACTTGAGAGACCGGATTTTAAAAGAGTCCTCTCTGTCTCACTATAATTCCATGAATGTGCTGTCTATGTACGCTCTGATTGGAGCTTATACCAGGGAAGGGCAGGAGTGGCTGGAGGAATTGCGGCAGGTGATTACGGGGAACGTCGATTTTGCCTGCGATTATATCAAAGAGCATTTTAGAGGGGTAGAGGTGTTCCGGCCGGAAGGCACCTACATGCTGTTTGTGGACTGTACCAAGTGGTGCGAGGAGCATGGAAAAACCATTGAAGACGTAGAGCGGGCTGCCTGGGATGTAGGGGTTGCCTTCCAGGACGGCAGAATGTTTTTCGGTCCCTGTCATGTGCGAATTAATCTGGCCCTGCCCCGCTCCAGAGTGGAGGAGGCCTTCAGGCGTCTGGATGAGTATGTGTTTCATGCGTAGAGCATCTTCGTCTCGCAGCAGAGGAGGACGGCAGCTTTCCCGGAACCGCCGGATCGGCATGATTTGTGATAACGATGGTTGGAAAGGAGATATGGCATGAAGCTGGAAGTATTTTTCGACTATATATGCCCCTACTGCTACAGGGGGCAGGACAATCTGGAGGCGATGCTGAAAAAATATCCCAGGCTGGAAATCCTGTGGCGGCCCTGCGAGGCCCATCCCAGGCCTGAACCGGCCCGGGTCCACAGCGATGTAGCCATTGAGGGGATGTATTTTCTTCAGGAAGCGGGAGGGGATGTGGACCGGTACAACCACCTGGTATACGAGGCCCACTATGAGCTGGGGCAGGATATCGCGGACCCGGCGCTCCTGGCCAAAATCGGTGGTAAGTGCGGAGCCAATGCAGGGGAGATGGAAAAGGCCCTGAGAGAACACTGGTATAAAGAAAAGGTTGTCCAGGGAAACCAGCTGGCCTGGGGAGAGAAAAAGCTGGAAGCGGTTCCGAGCTACTGTGCGGGTGGACGGATTTTGGGTTCCAGAGACGGATTTATGGTACCCAGGGATGATTTGGACCATTTTTTGAAAGAGCTAGATAATCGATAAATTGCCAGAGAGAAAGAATGCCGGCAGAGCCGCGGAGCGTCCGCGGCTCTTTTTAAGTGCAGTTTATGGGATGATTGAATATGTGCAGATATTAGAGTATAATGAAAGAAATTTTAGTGTTTTAAAACCAGGTCGCCGGTTGAGTCGTCTAATTGATGTAAGAAGAAAAAATATGATTTTGGAGGGAATGACCATGAAGCGGAATTTGGTAAAAATGATGATGGCAGCGGCGGCATTGGGCGTGACAGCGGCTCCTGTTTCGGGACTCGCTATGACTTCTTATGGGGGCGTGTGGCAGCAGGGAACCGGCGAGAACGCGGGAAAATGGTGGTATGACGAGGAGGACGGCACATATGCCGTCAACGGGTGGCGCTGGATCGATGGAAATAACGATGGAATTGCGGAAAATTACTGTTTTGACCAGAACGGCTGGCTTTACGTTTCCACCACAACTCCGGATCAGAAGACCGTAAATGAAAGCGGAGCCAGGGTTGTAAATGGGGAAGTGGTTACAATGGCATTGGATTCAGGCGATGAAAGCTTCTCCGTTTCCGGAGGAGGAACGCTGGAGGCAAAGACCTACGAAGGGATCGAATTCAGCCTTGAGAATTTGGGGGTCAGCAGTATGGCGGTGGGCTCCATCCTTTATCCGAAGGCGAATACCGTAACGGCTCAGCGGATTCTGGAGAAAAAGGCATTTTACGAAACGGGAACCGACAGTTCCTGGATGACATCTCAGCAGCAGAACGCGGTGGACCAGTTTATTGCGGACTGGAAATCCGGATATATCCAGGATTCCATGTCCGATGAGGAGAAGTGCAGAGTCATTTATGACTGGCTGACAGAGAATGTAACCTATGACAAGAGTGCGCCGAACGACCAGTCCTCCTACGGAGCACTGATTGACAAAAGATGTGTCTGCGGAGGATTTGCAAACAGCTTTATGGCGCTCGGAAAAGCCTGCGGACTGGATGTAAAATATCTGATTGCAACCAACCATGCCTTAAATCTGGTGAATCTGGATGGTAGGTGGTACCTGATGGACGCCACCCAGAAGAAATATAAAGGAGGAAGTACCACGGACGTTTACTACCTTCATACCACACCGGAGGGAGAAGAGTCCGTAGAGGAAAAGGCCGAGGAGAGAAAAGAGAAATATGCCAACCGGACCAGTGAGATTGCTGGGGATAATGAACGCCACAGTCAGTGGGCTGGGGAGAGCATTGCGGAAGGGGCGGTATACCAGGCGGACGATGGAAATTTGATTCCGGAAATCCTGGATTACGTCTATGGTGAGGTGATTGGAAAAAATAGTTCCCAGCGGATTAATGTTGTTGTCTATACGGGAGGAAGAAATTTCCAGGAATTTAATAAAATGGAGTACAGCTACAACGGCGTAACCGGCCGAATGGATGATGTGCTGGAGGAGGCTGTCATCGGCCAGGAGGTCAATGGATTTCTTATTGGCGATACATCATCCTGCACGATTACCTGGCAGAAAAATTCAGGGACGGATGGGGTCACAACTTTTGTGACTACATGGAAAGATGAAAACGGGCAGGATTATGTGATTTTGTCCTTTAATATTAATCCACAGAGGTGAAAAATTTGAAAATAATATTAATGATGGCGGTGGTACTGAGCATGACAGCCTGCGGATTCTGGCCGGGGAATTTGTCGAACGGGACAAGACAAAATGGATTCCGGGAAGAGGAACCTCAGGAAATGACAGCTGACGAGTCTGAGGAGTACAAGCCGATGGAAGAACCAACAGAACCTGCCAAAGAGGATGCCAAGGCAGTATATGACCAATTAAGCGATGAAAAGCGACAGGAGCTGGCAAATTTGATTCTTCCCTATCTGGGGCCTTTTACTAAAGGGGAAGAGGGAAGCGCCAGCTATCGTGAAGAAGATGAAGAGCCTGCTGCAAAGGAACCTGAGCTTGTGCTGCTGTCTGCCAAAACTGGCCCTAGGACAGAGGAACTGCCGAAGCTGAGTTTTGTGCATGTCGATGGGGATGGAAATTGTATAGAGGTTCAGGGGGCTATGGAATTTCGGAGCCAGTCGGGAGATTTTAAAGGAATTGTTCAGGCTGGCTTTGCAATGAATCCGAAAGAGCCGTCGGGATTTCGCCTGCAGTGGATGAGCAGTAAGTGGATTCCTCTTCCCATCAGCCGAGAAAGCAGTCAGGAGGACTACGAATATGATACGGGAGATTTGTCCGGTTTGTTTTCGCCCCTGGTAATTTACGCGGATTTGATTGCGGAAACGGCTGATTACTGGGAATTTTGGGCTGAAGCGATGGAATTCAGCGACGGCGGCGGTGGGGGAGAGATCACGGTGAACACAATCATCCGGCTTCGGAAAGATGCCCAGGTCAGTTATGGACCGGTGACTATAACGGCGGAGGAATATCTGAAGGGCAAAAGGGGGATACGGATTTTATGGACTCTGGAACAGGATGAGGCAGGATATATTACAAGATTTCAGGATATGAATGCGGGATAAAGGGACAGATGAGAAGAAAGCATATTTTTGTATGAAAAAGGCGGGGTGGAGGAAGTTATGGAAGATTTAAAGCATTTGGTAGAACTATCAAAGAAGGGCGACCAGCAGGCCATTGCCCAGCTCTACGAACAGACCAGCCGCAGGGCCTACTACCTGGCCAAGCAGCTGGTAAAGGATGAGGACCAGGCCCAGGACATTGTCCAGGACGCTTATGTGAAGGTATTTACCAACCTGCCCCTGCTGGAACAGGTGGAGAATTTCCAGGGATGGCTGAATACCATTGTGGTGAATAAGAGCAAGGACTATCTGAAAAAGAAGAAGCCCATGCTCTTCTCCAAGATGGTTTCCGAGGAGGACGAGGGAAGCGAGCTGGATTTTGAGGATGAAGGAGGATACTTTTCTCCGGACCAGAAGGTGGATTATGCGGAGACAAAGCGTCTGATTCAGGGGATGATTGACCGTCTGCCCCAGGAGCAGCGGATGGCAATCGTGCTGTTTTATCTGGAGGAGATGCCGGTGAAGCAGATTGCCCGTGTGATGGAGTGTTCCGAGGGGACAGTGAAGAGTAGGCTAAATTATGGAAGAAAGGCCATCAAAGCCCAGGTACTGGAGCTGGAGAAGAAAGGAACCAAGCTCTACTGCGTACCCTTTATTCCGTTCCTTTACTGGCTGTTCCGCCAGCAGGTACTGTCTACGGTGGCCCCTGCTTTTGCAGGAGTTGGAGCAGCGGCAGCAGCCGGAGCAGCTTCGGGGAACGCCCAGGCGGCTGGAGCTTCCTCTGGTGCAGCGGGAGCATCATCCGGTGCGGCGAGCGGAGCAGGTCAGGCTGCGGTTTCAGGTCAGGCGACAGCAGCAGGCGGTGCGGCCCAGGGAGCGGCTTCCGGAGCCGGAGCAGCGGCGGGAGGACTTGGAAAAGGTGTCGCCGCTGCGGCAGTAAAGACAGGAGCGGCGGCAGCTGGCAAAGGAATCGCGGTGAAAGCTGCTGCGGTGGCTGCGGCAGTGTGCATCGGCGGCGGAGCCGCGGCCGGAGGAGTCTATTTGGCCAGAAGAAGTGAAACGGCGGCTGTGGAAGAGGCGGAGCACGCCGAAACGATGCAGAGGGACAATGGGGAAGGATTGGAAGAGTCAGGGGGAATGGCAGAAAGTGAATTGTTGTCAGAGAAAATGCAGGCATTATCAGCCGTAGCGGAAGCAGCCCGGGCTGGAAATCAGATGCAATTAGCTGAGGTATTTTGTACTTATTTCGATGTACTTTATGAGATATCGGTGGATGATTTTCAGGGAGAGTATGTACTGTTCGATGGAGAGCGGCTGCTTCCGGATGTAGAAGGTGAAGGACTGTTGCTTCGTACAAGGAGCCGCTTGGTTCGGCATCAGGGAGGAGCGGGTAGTCCGGAGACTGAGGAAACAAGATATTTTCTTACAGGCTACTATGGGAATTTTACAGATGGAGTTCCGGAAGGTGAACTGCTGGCTTTTGGGTCTTCGCGTTTGATCAGCAGAACAGAGCCTCCGGTTGGTATGTCAATCTGCCAGGGTACCTATTATGGAGGAGAACATCAGGGTGAAATAAGAACGTGGCATTGGTATAGGGAAGATCATGACTGGAAAGTAGTTACAGAGACATCAGGTGATTATATTGAACCGGGTGATGGGTATGGGTACACCGGTCATTTTGATATATCTATGGATTCCGATTATTGGGAGACTTTTATATATGGCCCTCAAGGGAATGAAGAACAGTTTTGGGAGTATCCGGATGGGGGATTGCCTGAAACATTGTACTTTAGTCTGGATATCCAAGAAGGAATGAGTGAGCAGGGCAGGGATTCCTCCTATTATGGAGTTAGCGATGGTACGATCTATACTGAGGACGTTGCATGGATCAAAGTGACAGATGAGACAGGAAATTATGGAATGAGCGCGGATGAGCTGGTTGAGAACACAATTGAGGAGGTAATTGTCTGGTCCAGCCGCTCCTTCAATCAAGGCGAGGGAACCGTACCATTTGAGGGGACTTCGACCCGGGAAGGAGAACGGGGAACGCAAACCGAGACAGCTGAACAGACGGCTGAACAGATCGCCGAATCGTCCTATGAAGGGGCGGAAGATGTGGTTCAGCTAATGGAGCAGTACGGTCAGCAGACCTTTCAGGGAAGGCTTTCGACTCAAAATATGCAGGAGACGGAAGAAGGGTATCTGATGACGGTGCAGTTGGTAGTTCCTCTTACCTTTGATGAAGATCCTACGGAAGGAAAGGCAGTAGGAGATACGGTTACCTTCACAGTCAGTGATGTGACCGGACAGATTGCAGAGTTTGAACTGGAAGAAGATGTAATCAGCGGAGGTTTGCAATTTGATTCTTGTGAATTTAAGTTTCGATATGAGCCTTTCGAGAAGGATGGAAAATGGAGAGCGAATGGATTGAATGATATCGAATTGGCAAAAGAAGTCTATTTGGGACAGATCCTTTTGAGGAAGGATGCACAAATTGAAGTTTTTCAAAATATGGATGATTATAACCAGGTGAATCTTAGCAATGTTTCTGCTGAGGACTTTGCGGAGGCGCCGGAAGATTGCTACTGGCGCTGCGAGGACGGAGAGTTGGGCTTGAAAGAACCGGAGGAAGTGGAGGAAACGGAATTGGTATTCAACGAAACCGGAGGTGCTGAACTCGTTCCAACGGAACGAACGAGGCTGGAGTATGATTATCCTACGATCAGGGGAGCGTATACCCTTGTTCTGGATGAAAACGGAAACATCTCCAAAGTTACGCAAAACTGGTTCCCGTAAAGAATATGACGGAGTTCGGTGAGAGTAATTAAAAGTATCCCTGCATTGCCTCAATTTTGAAAAATAACTTGAATTTTCCAAAGGGGAGTACTATAATTAACAACCGAAAAGAAGCACAAATGCTTGACAACAAAATAAAATTTTCCCGGGGTGTCGCATGGCGGCTGAGACGGCTTTTTAAGCCGGACCCGTTAACCTGATCCGGTTCATACCGGCGTAGGGAGTGAAAGATGAAGAAAAGCCTCTTTTGCTGCGAGAATCGCGGGAGATCAAAGGAGGCTTATTTTATGTCTGAAAAAGAGAAAAAACCATATGTGACTTATGGCTCCTGCGCCTGCGGCTGCAGCGGGGCCACGAAGGAGATTACCGGCTGCCGTTTTTCACTTTCTCCTATGACGGACCGTTTCGTGGACGTGATTTTAGGTGCCATTGAGAAGGTGCATACGGATAAGGTGTGGTCTACCACGGACAAGCTTTCCACTATCTACCGGGGAAAGAGGGAGCATGTGCTGGATGCGGTAAAGGCCTGCATGGTTCACGCTTACCACGAAGGGGTTCACATGACCATGGAGGCTACGGTTTCCAAGGGCTGCCCAGGCGATACGGATGCGGAGAGCTTTCTGGCGGAGGATGACGTGCTGCTGAATGAACCGGAGACTCGGGACATCCATTTTCCGGTGGCCTGCAAGATTGCCCTTTATCCCATGGGTGTGCCGGATTATATGAAGTATATCGCGGATGTGGTGAACATGGCCATCGACTGCGGCGTATATGAGAAATCCTCCCATTATGCTACCATTCTGGAAGGAGACGTACAGGATTTATTTGCCTACTTTGACAAGGCCACGGCCTACTGCGGGGAGAATTTGAGCCATTATATTCTGGAAATTACATTGTCGGTCAACAGCCCCACGGCGGAATAAGCAGACGGAAAACGGACAGAAGAAATTGGAAAGGAATGGAAGGATATGAAATTCGACTGGAAATTAAAGGATATTTTAATGGTAGGAATCGCGGGAGTACTGTTCTCATTTCTTTATTTGGGAATGGTATATGTGGGAACGGCCCTGTGTACGGCGATGACGCCCTTTGGAATGGGCGCTGCCGGATACGAGCCCATCTACGGAATCTGGTTTATGGCGGGCATGTTCGCCCTTTATGTCATCCGCAAGCCGGGAACCGGCGTGGTGGCGGAAATGCTGGCAGCTCTCCTGGAGGTGCTGATGGGCAATATGTTCGGCCCCAGGGTGTTCCTTACCGGCTTCTTCCAGGGAATCGGAACGGAGATTGGGTTTGCCATCGGAGGTTACAAAAAGTATGATATGAAAACCGTTTTGATTGCCTCCGTTACCACTACCATTACCAGTTTTATCTGGAACACTTATACTTCCGCCTACTATACACTGGAGCTGTGGCTGGTCGTGGTGATGTTTATCATCCGTCTGGTCAGCTCCCTGCTGTTCTGCGGCGTGATTACCAAGAAGTTGGCGGACGGACTGGCAAAGGCAGGAGTTTTGAAGGGATACGCCATCGGACAGCAGTATGACAATTTTGACGAGGAGTAATTACCACATGAGTGAAACATCCATCCATGTTCCGGCCATTGAGCTGGAACATGTGACGTTTCGGTACTTTGAACATGGAAAGCACAATGTTCTGGAGGACGCCTGCCTGAAGATTCCTCAGGGAAAGATTACTGTGATTGCCGGAAACAGCGGCTGTGGCAAGAGCACCATGGCCGCTGTGGCGTCAGGGCTGTATCCGGAGAACGGAGGCGTCCTGTCTTCCGGAACCATCCGTCTGTTTGGACATCCGGTAAATGAACTGAATCCGGCGGCCAGAAGCCGCTATCTTTCCATGATGTTTCAGAATCCGGATTTGCAGTTCTGCATGGATACCCTCCGTAAAGAACTGCGTTTTTGTTTGGAAAACATTTCTGTTCCCAGGGAGGAGATGGATTCGAAACTGGAATATTGGGCGGAGAAAATGGAGATGACGCCTTTTCTGGATCGGAAGCTTTACACCCTGTCCGGCGGCGAAAAGCAGAAGGCAGCTCTGGCATGTTTATTTTTACTGGGCTCCAGGGCAATTTTGATGGATGAGCCATTTGCCAATATTGATGAGAAATGGGCAAAGGAGATTATTCAGTGGATTGTCCGTCAGAACCGGGAGCAGGGACTGACGGTGGCGGCCATTGACCACCGGCTGGATTACTGGCTGACCGCAGCAGATGAGGTCATCGTCATGGGCAAAGGCGGAGTGATTCTGGACCGCGGTATTAACCGGGAAAATTTCGAAGACCACAGGGCTGTATTTGACCAGGAAGGGCTTTATTATCCGGGGCGTTACCAACCGGCGGTGAACATACGGGAGGAAAGAGAACCAGCCCTGGTGCTGGATCAGGTTTTTGTGGAAGGACTGCTGGACCAGGCTTCGGCTGTGATCCCCAAGGGACAGATTACCGCGCTTTTAGGCCCATCCGGCTGTGGAAAAACCACGCTGTTTCGCACGCTTTTAGGGAAAAAGTCCTACGGCGGTTCTATGAAAGCGGATTTTGGCCAGGGGCTGAGAGAAATCTCGGGCATTCGGCCCAAAGAGCGTTTTCTGCATATGGGTATTGTCTTTCAGAATCCCAGCAATCAGTTTATCAGCCAAAACGTATATCAGGAAGTGGAAGAAAGCTACCGCCGCTGGCAGCCCGGGCTGAACGAGGGGGAAAGAAAGGAACTGGCAGAGGAACAGCTGAAAGCCTATGGCCTGGGCCAGTACCAGAAATATTCACCCTATATGCTCAGTCAGGGACAGCAGAGGCGCTTGGCCGTGCTGGCGGCATTGGCGGGAAATCAGGAGATTCTTCTGCTGGACGAGCCTACTTACGGTCAGGACTATCGTTCTGCCATGGCGATTATGGAGGAACTGAAAGAGAAAGTTGAGAAAGAAGGACTGACAGTGCTGATGGCGACCCATGACCGTCCGCTGGCCCAGGCGGTAAGCCATGTGATCTACGAGATTCAGGAGAAAAAACTGGTTCGGATTTCCGGTCAGCAGCCGGGGAAAGGAGAAAACGATGGAGCAGAAAATTGACGTCCGTTTTATGAATGGGCTGAATCCTTTTGTGAAAGCGGTGGCCATCCTCATTGCCGGACTGATTCTGGCTTTTTCCTATCTGGTTACCCTGAATCTGGCGGTATGCGGCCTGTGTCTTGTTCTGCTGCTGTTTTTCTCCAGGGCAAAGCTTTCCACCATGGGAAAAATCCTGATTCCGGCGCTGATCGCTTCGGTGAGTCTGTTTATGACCGGATTATTAAATTCCAGCGGAAGCGGAGGAAGCGTGGCAGGTTCCCAGAATTTCCAGGTAGCCATGAACTCCAGCCTGTCGGTGTACAACGCCATGCAGCTTTCTACCAGGGTCATGGCCTTTGCCATGCTGGGAATTTTGTTTTCTCTGACTACAGACGGCGAGCTGTTTATCCAGAGCCTGATGCATCAGTGCGGGCTAAAGCCCAAATTCGCTTATGGAATTCTGGCGGCCTTTCATCTGATGCCCCATATCGGGGAGGAGTACCGCAACGCCAAGCTGGCCTTTTCCGTCCGGGGCATGAAGACGGGACCCTTTTCCACAAAGCCGCTCTTTGCGGCTATGGTCAACTGCCTGCGATGGTCGGAGAGCATTGCCATGGCCATGGAGTCCAAGGGTTTTGACGGGGACGGCAAACGGACCTACTATTATGTTACCAGGGTACACTGGTACGATGGGGCGTTCCTGGTGGTCTTAAACGGGGCGATCGGAGCGGGACTTGTGCTGCTGCACTACTAAAAAGAAATGTGAAAAGCGCTGGGACGTCCACTGCGGACTGTTCCGGCGCTTTCGAATTTAGTACGTTGTATTTAAGAAAAATGCAGCGCATTATCCCCGGGCCTTCGCAATCAGCTGCTCCAGCTCGGACATGCGGATTAAGCCGCTGTTCTGGACAACCAGATTTCCGTCCTTGAAGAACAGAAGGGTGGGAACGGACATGATCTTGAACTGATTGGTCAGTTCCTGCTCCTCGTCAATGTCCACCTTATAAAATGTCACATCTTTCATCTGGTCTGCTGCCTGCTCTAAAACAGGAGCCAGCATCTTGCAGGGACCGCACCAGGTCGCGAAGAAGTCTACTACCACAACGCCGGGCGCTTTGATTTTCTCGTTAAAATTGCTGCTTGTCAGATGTTCTAATGCCATAATCAATTCCTCCGTATCTTTCTGCATGAATTTGTAACTGTTAAATTAGTATTTCGTTTTGATGGTTTTACTATACTACTTTTTTTAGCGGGATTCTGTGATTAAGTCACCGATGAAGTTAAACTTTTATGGGGCCGGAAAGTGGCCGGACAGATAGGATTTTATACAGCTTAAAAATTCGGAAGCCAAGAAGGAAAGGTTCTTTCTGCTTTTGTATCCGACGATAATCTCCATATTGCTGATAGGATCTTCAATCTGGCAGTTGTAGGTTTCGTGCCCCCTGTCCATGTAGCGAATATGATATTCGGATAAAAAAGTCATGCCGAGACCAGAAGCAGCTAAAAGATAGGAGGCTTCCAGATTTTTGGTTTCCAGAATAATATCTGGGCGGAGACCGCAGTTTTTTAAAATTTTACGTTCTACCTGTCCCGTATGCTGGTATGGCTTATGGAGAATAAATTTCGGCTGCTCCCAGGCGTTTTGGTAGGAAGGGAGATCCATGGAATGCGCCGGGGCGATATACGAAGTGGGAATAGACAGGTTTTTCGGGGGGGGGGAGAAAAATTTTCAGATCAACCATATAGTTTCCCGAGGAATCCTGTTGGAGCTTTTTTCCCCACGGCGAATGACGTCCGATCACCAAAAGCAGTTTTTCGTATCCAATGGTTTGATCCGCTGGTAATCGCCATCATCAAGCTGGTAAAAGGCGATCCGTTAAAGATCATGGTAGCCGCGACTCTGGTAGCCGCAGGCGTTTCTCTGGACGGAGACGGAACCTCTACCGTATTGATTACCACCGCAGCCTTCATGCCGCTGTTCAGACAGTTCAAGATCAAGGGAGCTTATCTGGCGCTGCTGATCGCTCTGCCCACCTCCGTATTTAACATGTCGCCCTGGGGCGGACCTTTGGCCCGCGTACTGTCCGCATTGAACCTGGACGTAACGGAGCTGTTCCCCTACCTGATTCCCGGTATGGCGGTAGTTCTGGTATATGATGTTATCGTAGCTTATATGCTGGGCAGAAAAGAGCGTGCAAGACTGGGATTTGATCCCAAGAGCGCTGCCGCGGTATCTGACAGTGAAATTCAGGAAATGATTCAGATTGTAAAGGATGAGAACGCGGAATTAAAGCGTCCGAAGATGGTATGGTACAATCTGATTGTAACTGTAATCATTATGTATATGCTGATCACTGGTATGGCAAACTCTGCTCTGCTGTTTATGGCTGGCCTGGCATTTGCGCTGGGTGTAAACTATGGTTTCAACTTCCATGAGCAGAAAGACAGACTGGCCAGCGCGCTGGAAGAGGGTATGCCTGCATGCGCTATGATCGTTGCATCCGGCTTCCTGATGGGTATTTTGAACGGCAGCGGAATGGGCGATGGAATCGCAAGCTTCTTGGGAAGTCTGATTCCTGCCGGACAGGAGCACCTGCTTCCTCTGTTCACCGCAGTTCTTGGTATCCCTGGCATGATCTTCCTGAGCTCCGACGGTTACTACTTCGGAATTCTTCCGGTACTGGCAAACCTGGCTTCCCAGTACGGAATCAGCATGACTGCAATGGGTGTTGGCGCTATGATCCCGCTGGCTACCTACTATGCAACTCCTTTGATCGCATGGATCTTCCTGCTGTGTGACCGCTGCGAAGTGGAGTTTGGCGATTATCAGAAGAGCATTCTGAAATTTGGTCTGCCCGCATTTGTGATTTACGTTATTGTCTTTAGCCTTACAGGGGCACTTGGGCTGCTGTAAAGCCGGTATATATAATAGAATAAGCAGCCATTGGAGCGCCTTCCCCGGGAAATCAGCCGGGGGAGGCGCTCTGTTGCGTTAAATCTTAACATTTTTTAAAAGTAGTATTAAATTTCCGGGTTCTATGCTATACTTATGCCTAAAGTGGGTGAATCTGCGATTAAGGAAAAACGAGGAAGAATGAAGTATGTCTGAGAATAAAGAGGAACAGAGCCTGGCGATTCGGGTGAAGGATGTAACCAAGGTCTATCGGCTGTATGAAAAGCCGATTGACCGCCTGAAAGAGACTGTCAGCATTACCCATAAAAATTACCACAGGGATTTTTACGCGTTGAACGGTCTTTCCTTTGAGGTGAAGAAGGGGGAGACTGTAGGAATTATCGGAACGAATGGTTCCGGAAAATCCACTATTTTAAAGATTATTACCGGAGTTCTGACCCCCACAACGGGAACGGTGGAGGTAGACGGGAAGATTTCCGCCCTTTTGGAGCTGGGGGCGGGTTTTAATATGGATTATACCGGCATTGAGAATATTTACATGAACGGCACCATGATGGGCTACACCAGGAAGGAGATGGATGCCAAACTGCAGGAAATTCTGGATTTTGCGGAAATCGGCGACTTTGTGTACCAGCCGGTAAAAACCTATTCCAGCGGTATGTTCGTCCGCTTGGCCTTCGCTCTGGCCATTAACGTGGAGCCGGAGATTTTGATTGTGGACGAGGCCCTCTCTGTGGGAGATGTGTTTTTTCAGTCCAAATGCTACCGGAGGATGGAGGAAATCCGAGGGAGCGGCACCACGATCCTGATGGTGACGCATGACATGGGCAGCATCATCAAATACTGCGACCGGGTGGTGCTCTTAAATAAGGGAGAGTTTATTGCGGAGGGAAAGCCCGGTCCGGTTGTGGACATGTACAAGAAGATTCTGGCGGGCAAACTGGATGCCCTAAAGGAGGAGCTGCGGCTGGCTAAAGAGAGGGAGCTGGGCTGCGCCGGAGAAAAGGAGCAGAAGGAAAAAACAGCTCCCGGAGAGAAGAACCAGGTGGAACTGTCGGATTTTTCCGGGGGCATGGACCTGGAAGACAGCGGCGGAGGCGCCGGACTTATGCGGGACAAGCTGGCCATCAACCCGGACCGGACGGAGTACGGAGACGGACGGGCAGAGATTTATGATTTGGGCCTTCTGGACGAGAGGGGCAACGTGACCAATCTGCTGTTAAAGGGAGAAATGTTCACCATCCGGGAGTGTATCCGCTTCCACGCGGCTCTGGAAGCTCCCATTTTTACCTATACCATCAAGGATAAAAAGGGAACGGAGCTGACAGGTACCAATACTTTGTATGAGGGAACGGATATCCGGCCGGTGAATGAGGGGGATTCCTATGTGGTGGAGTTTACCCAGAAGATGAACCTCCAGGGAGGGGAATATCTGCTGAGCATGAGCTGCACCGGATTCGAGCAGGGGGAGCATGTGGTGTACCACAGGCTTTACGATGTGACCAGCATCACGGTAATTTCCAATAAAAATACAGTAGGCGTTTATGACATGGAATCCCAGGTGAAGGCACAGAAACTGGAAGGACAGGGGGAGAAAACATCATGAATATTATCTTACTTTCCGGAGGATCCGGAAAAAGACTTTGGCCGCTTTCTAATGAAATCCGTTCCAAGCAGTTTGTGAAGTTTTTAAAGGACGATGCGGGACAGCTGGAATCCATGACTCAGCGGTTGTACCGCCAGATCCGGCAGGTGGCCCCGGATTCCAACATTACCATCGCTACGGCCAAGGCCCAGGTCTCCTCCATCCGCAACCAGCTGGGGGATGGGGTGGATATCAGTATTGAGCCCTGCCGAAGGGACACCTTTCCGGCTATTGCTCTGGCTGCGGCGTACTTGCGGGATGTGAAGAAGCTGGGGGAGGAGGAACCGGTGGTGGTGTGTCCGGTGGACCCCTATGTGGATTTAAGTTATTTTGAGGCGTTGAAGGAGCTGGAGAGCCTGGCGGCAGAGGGGAGAGCCAGCCTAGTTCTCATGGGGATTGAGCCCGACTGCCCCAGTGAAAAGTATGGATATATTATCCCAAAGGGAAAAGAGCGGGTGGACCAGGTGCTGACCTTTAAGGAGAAGCCGGATACGGAGACCGCCAGAGAATATATCCGTCAGGGAGCCCTGTGGAACGGCGGGGTATTTGCTTTTAAGCTTGGATACCTGATGAAGAAGGCTCACGAGATTCTGGATTTTGCCGACTATCAGGATCTCTTTGACCGGTATGAGGACGCAGTAAAAATCAGCTTTGATTACGCAGTGGCGGAGAAGGAGAAGGATCTGGCGGTGCTTCGATTTAAGGGACGCTGGGAGGATTTGGGAACCTGGAATGCCCTGACGGGACAGATGGATGAACGGATTTACGGCAAGGGAAGCTGTGATGAGACCTGTGAGAACGTTCATATTGTCAATGAGCTTAGCGTTCCTATTCTCTGCATGGGCTTGAAAGATACGGTGGTGGCTGCCAGTCCGGAGGGGATTCTGGTTTCTACCAAGGAACGGTCGGATTTCATGAAGCCTTATGTGGACGCCATCAACCGACAGGTTCATTTCGCGGAGAAATCCTGGGGGGAGTTCTGCATCATTGATGTGGAAAAGCACAGCCTGACCATCCGGGTGACTCTCTTGACCGGCAGGAGCATGAGCTATCACAGCCATGAGCATCGGGATGAGGTATGGACGGTGATTTCCGGTTCCGGCCAGGTGACCCTGGACGGGGAGAAGCGGCAGGTAGGGCCGGGAGACGTTGTCCGGATTCCTGCGGGCTGCCGGCACAAGGTACAGGCGGATACCCGTCTGCAGATGATTGAGGTACAGCTGGGGGAAGAAATCAGCGTTCACGATAAGATTAAGTACCAGTAGGACCAGAAGGAGAAATACAGCATGCAGTACGCAGAAATGGAAGAGGTTTACAGACGGTGGTGCAGGGAGGCTACGGAGGATACGGATGTAGCCCTGGAGTTAAAGCAGATGGAGCAGGATCCGGAAAAGATTGAGGACGCTTTTTACCGGAGCCTTTCTTTTGGCACAGGAGGTTTAAGAGGGCTGATCGGAGCAGGTACCAACCGGATGAATTTGTATACGGTGGCTCAGGCGACACAGGGGGCGGCCGATTATATTTGCGCCTTTTTTCCAAAGGAGAAGAGGAGGGTGGCTGTCAGCTATGATTCCCGCATCAAATCCCGACTTTTTGCGGAGACGGCGGCCCAGGTGCTGGCGGCAAACGGCGTGGAGGTAAAGCTTTTTTCCAGGCTTATGCCTACGCCCTGCCTTTCCTTTGCGGTGCGGCGCCTCTCCTGCTGCCTGGGGATTATGATTACCTCCTCCCACAATCCGGCACGGTACAACGGCTACAAGGTCTATGGCGCCGACGGCTGCCAGATTACCAGCCAGGCTGCAGGGGAGATTTTTAAGCGGATTGGAAGGCTGGATGTGTTCCGGGATGTGAAGCGCCTGGAGTTTGAGGAGGCGGTGAAGGGAAAGCTGGTTTCCTACGTCGGGGAGGACACGGTGACTGCCTATGTGGAAGCGGTGAAAGCCCAGTCCCTCCTTGCGGAACAGACGCCGGCCCGCCGGGATATGACCATTGTCTATACCCCCTTAAATGGAACGGGTCTGGAACCGGTGACCCGGGTGTTAAAGGAGAAGGGGTATTCGGACGTCCATCTGGTAAAGGAGCAGGAGCAGCCGGACGGGACATTTCCCACATGCCCTTATCCCAACCCGGAAGTGCCTGAGTCTATGGATTTGGGGATTGCCCTGGCAGAGAGGCTGGGCGGAGAACTTCTTCTGGCCACGGACCCGGACTGCGACCGGGTGGGAATTGCCGTAAAGGACGGGGAGGGAGGATACCGTCGCCTCTCCGCCAACGAGACGGGGCTGCTGCTTCTGGACTATGTCTGCTCCAGAAGACAGGATCTGGGAACTATGCCGGCTCATCCGGTGATGGCAAAGACCATTGTGACCACGGCCCTGGCAGAGCCCATCGCCGCCCATTACGGCGTTCAGGTGGTGAATCTGCTGACGGGATTCAAGTATATTGGAGAATTTATCGGACAGCTGGAAGCAGCAGGGCGGGAGCCGGATTTTATTTTTGGCTTTGAGGAGAGCTGCGGTTATCTGAGCGGCACCTATGTCCGGGACAAGGACGGGGTGAACGCGGCCCTTTTAATCTGCGAGATGGCTGCCTTTTATCTGGCCGGAGGAAAATCTCTGCTTGAGCGGCTGAATGAACTTTATGAGACCTACGGCTACTGCCTGGAGACCCAGCACTCCTATCAGTTTGATGGTTCGGCGGGAGCCCGGCAGATGAAGGACATCATGGAAGCGTTCCGGGCAAAAGGAGCGGACATGGACGGTCTGGAAGTGGAACAGGTCCTGGACTACGAGCAGGGCTTGGAAGGGCTGCCGAAATCCAATGTGTTAAAATATGTGCTGAAGGACGGCGGAACGGTGATTCTGCGGCCGTCCGGGACGGAGCCCAAGCTGAAGCTTTACCTTTCCGTATCCTCCAGAAGGAAGGAAGACTTAGAAGAAATGGAGCGGCAGCGGGCAGAGGCCGTGGAGCGCTTTATGGAAAACGTGAGAACGGGGAACAGTCATGAGTGATATTAGCTATGAAATCCTGGATTTGATGAAAGAATATGGAGAGAGCCGGCAGGGGCTGGATGAGGCCCTGGCCCAGGACCACCGGCCCCAGGTCCTTTACGCCCTGGCGGAGGGAAGGGAAAACCTGCTGGAATGGCTGGATTTTTCCGGAGAGGACCAGGTACTTGAGATGGGGTCCGGCTACGGAGCCCTGACGGGCCTTCTGGCAGAACGCTGCGGCCAGGTGACGGTTCTGGAGAAGCTGGATGAAAACTGCGAGGTAAACCGCAGGAGAAATCAGGGAAGGGGAGTAATCCGCTTCCTGAACGAGCTGTCCCAGCTGAAGCCGGAAGAAAAATTTCAGTGGATTTTTCTTCTTCGGCCTTCGGCGGAAAGAAGTCTGAAGGAGCAGATTGGACAGCTGGTTCCGTTTTTGACGGAGGACGGGCGCCTGGTGGTGGCCTGCGCCAATTCCCTGGGTCTGCCTTATCTTTCCGGTGCTCCCAGGCAGGAGGATGAGGCGGCCTGCACTCTGGGGCAGTTCCGTCAGGCTCTGCAGGGAGCCGGACTGGAGCGGATAGAATTTTATTATCCTGTACCGGATGGACAGATTCCGGGAACGATCTATTCCCAGCGGTATCTTCCGGCCCAGGGGGATATTCCCGCGCCGTATGCCGCTTATGAGGAAGGACGCTATGCCTGCCTTCCGGAGGGGCGGGTGTATGAC
>OGYI01001883.1_pt1 | contig 18089 bp, 19 predicted proteins | sample 1576521 | NCBI WGS metagenome assembly OGYI01 (sample SAMEA3541484, study PRJEB24748) | human gut metagenome | biome: human gut; feature: human-associated habitat; material: faeces | place: China | collected 2012
TGACACTTTAGGAGATTCTATTCATTTTGAAATTACATTTTGCGGAAACTCAAGTGGTTTTTCGTTTTAGCGCAGATTTTTTGTTTTGTTTTTTCCATTTATCTTCTGACTTGGGAAACAGCTGGTTCCGTTTTCATTAATCTGGTCAAAATATCTCCCAAATTGCTTCGGGTAATGGCAGTTTCATGGTATGCCCTGGGGGAAAGCTTTTGTTCAGGCATGGATATCCCGATGTTTCATTTCCCATACAGATGCGGCGCTGAATATAACAGTAAACAGGCATACAGAAATAAAAAACGGCAGCATTTCACCGGACATGGTATTTTCGGATTTGTTGGCATTCATTCCGAGAAGCATCAGGCAGTAGGGCCAGAAGAGATCCGCTCCTTCGCTGTTCAGTACAGTGCCGAGAACGCTTCCTACCAGACCAATAGCAATAGGAATGGAAAAACTCCGTATTTTCATAGAGAGAAAAAGCTGAAGAGCGCATATGGGAAGCGCTCCCACAGTACCCCGGAGAAGCCAGAAAAAAATATCAGGAGGGAATAACCCGGGAAGCCCGGCTATTTTTCCGCAGACCAGATATAAGATTCCTGTCCAGAGCTGTGTCAGCAGTGTGATTGTCAGGATAACTGTAAGTTTTGCGAAATAAATGCAGCATACAGGAACTGGGGCAGTCATAATGGAATTCCAGTTATTGTTTCGATGTTCCAGACGCCATAAGTAGGAGCAGTAAAGACCGATTAGCGGTGCAAAAAAGAAACTGGCATAAAATAAAGTATGCTGTGTCCAGAGAGAATACCATTCTGATTTTAAAATTCCCAGATTCTGAAGATAATTAAAGGTTCCCATAATTGCCGGAATAATGGGAATCAGAATACAGGCCGGCAGGATCAGTGAATGACGCAGTTTTTTGCGCTCAGCAAGAATACAGCGGGTAAGCATAGGTTAGACCTCCTTTTTTACAACGATCATGCGACAGATAAAATAGATGAAAACACCTGCCGCCAGAAAAAGCAAAAACCGGGACAACGGGAAGGAAAGCACATAATAATCAATAATTCTTGTATCAGGATCCCAGTTCATACCGACTACAGAAAAATTTGCGTAATAGCCCCAGAGAACCAGACGCGCTACAGGCTTTGGGAAAAACAGAGAAAAAAGCCCCAGGAAGCTGCCGCCAATTCCAATCCCCAGAGGAAGAAGCTGACTGTGGGACATCAGTGACAGAGTCTGCTGTATGGAGAGAACCACAGTACTGACCGCAAAGGTTGTAATCAGATATATGAAAAATATAGAAGGACGGATGGTACCCAGATGGTTTACGGTTCCAAAGAAGAGAATCATAAGTCCCTGTCCAATAACAAAAACGGTTATATATCGGAGACAGTTCAGATATTTAAAGTCAAAAAAGCTTTCTTGCTTCTGCATAGTATAAAGAATTTTCAGGGTATCTCCTTTTACTTCCATATCACAGACCCGACTGGCAATCACAGAGATCATTAAGGGCATCAGAAGCGTGTTCATGACAGGCAGATTGTAGAACAGCATCAGATACCCCTGTGAAAATTCAGAGGGTTTCATAGAACTAAGCTGCCACATGGTCCAAAGGATTTCAAAACCCAGAAAGCCCAGTGGAACAAGAAGAGCCTTTGTATGGCGGATCTTCTGGCGCTCTGCCCGTAGTTGTCTTGCTGTTATAGAAATCATAAGCTCACCTGCTTTCCTGTAAGATGAAGGAAAATCTCTTCAAGGCTCATCTGCTGTTCTTCCAGTCTTAAAATTCCAATACCGGAATTTACCAGAAGAGAAACTGCCTGCATGATCCGGTTGTCTTCCAGAGTATTCAGCATGATTCTGCCATTCTGCCAGTGGCAGGAGATACCGGAGTGCTTCAGGTATTGAAGGGCTGTCTGATCATCTGAGGTGTGAAGCAGCATTTTTGAACGGCTGTGTTCATGAAGAACAGAAAGGCTGTCCTGAAAAATCAGTGCTCCCTGGTTGATAATTCCTACATGAGATGCCATTTGGTCTATTTCTGAGAGAAGATGGCTTGAAATAAGAACTGTAATGCCCAGGGTCTCGGGCAGGGAACAGATCAGTTCTCTCATTTCCTGGATTCCGGCCGGATCCAGACCGTTGGTAGGCTCATCCAGAAGGAGAAGCTTTGGTTTTCCCAGAAGAGCTGCAGCCAGTCCAAGACGCTGCTTCATTCCAAGAGAATACTGACTGACTTTTTTGTTTTGCTGTTCTTCCATACGAACAATAGAAAGAACTCTGGAAATGTCTTTTTCCGGAACATTTTTCAGTGTACATATGATCTGCAGGTTTTCTTTTCCTGTAAGATGACCGTAATAAGCTGGCGATTCAATCAGAGATCCTGTATCTGAGAGGATGCTCAGACGGTTTCTGGAGCAGACTTCTTTTCCGAGAATCTGGATTTTGCCCTCTGTGGGTCTGATAAGCCCCAGAAGCATTTTTAGAGTTGTTGATTTTCCCGCGCCGTTTGGACCGAGAAAGCCATAAATGCTTCCTCCGGGAATACGCAGATCCAACTGGCTTACAACTGTTTTGTCCTTGTATTTTTTTGTAAGAGAATTTGTGGTAATGACAGGTTCCATATAAAGTTCCTCCTGTAAAGTGAATTGTTATTTTCTGAACTGATTACAGTATAAAATATCAGGCTTATGTGAGACTTAACAGTACCTTATTTTTAGCTTAATTTTATACAGGAGAAGTTGGAATGGGTACAAAAATAAATTATAATAGGAAAAGAAATGAAGAGGAGACAGACCGGAGGGAAATTTTATGGACATATATGAACGAAAACTGATGCTTGTAGATGACAATCAGGAACTTCTGGAGATGATTGCAGACATTTTAAGACATAGCGGTTATAAAAATATAGTAAAAGCAAAATGCGTGCAGGAAGCTCTGACGGTTTTTCAGATGGAAAAGCCGGACATGGCAGTTTTGGATGTGATGCTGCCGGATGGAGACGGATTTCAGCTGTTTCAGAAGCTGAGAGTAAACTCAGAGATTCCCATTCTTTTTCTGTCTGCCAGAGATGAGGACAGAGACAGACTTTTTGGGCTGGGTCTGGGAGCTGACGATTATATTACCAAACCATTTCTGCCGCCGGAGCTGGTGCTTAGAGTTACTGCCATACTAAAACGAACCTATCGTATGGAAAAAGAAAAAACTCAGGAGGAACATATTCTGCGTCTGGGCAGCCACGAAGTGCTGTTTGACTATGGGATTGTGCGTTTTCAGGGAAACGAGACTTCTCTTACGGCAAAAGAACTGGCATTGCTTTTAAAGCTGCATGAAAACAGAGGCAGGATCGTTACCTTTGATGCTTTGTGTAATGCGGCCTGGGGAGACGGTTATTATGGGTATGAAAATACGCTGATGGTACATATCCGGCATCTGAGAGAAAAAATTGAGGAGGATCCCTCTCATCCGCAGTGGCTTCTTACTGTACGGGGACTGGGCTACCGGCTGGCAGAAGGAAAGGGAGAAAAGCCATGAAGAGCCTGTTTAAGATTATCAGCCGGTATTCTGTCACAGCCGGTATGATTATTGGTGTTATATTGATCAGCAATATTGCTGTTTTTGTGGCGGTGGGCTACCATAACATGGTTTCTGCAGGAGCCCCGGATTTTAAGAGAAGCGCTCTGGAAAGTGTTGGAAAGGAATTTTATCAGGAAAATGATACCTGGCAGCTGTCTGACACAGGGAGACAGGAGCTGAAAGAGGCAGATTTTAAGTGGTGTATGGCACTTGATGAACATGGGGAGGTTGTATGGGAATGGAAGCTTCCTGCAGGCTTTGACCGCTCCTATACAATTTCAGAAGTGGCACGGTTTTCAAGATGGTATCTTCATGATTATCCGGTAGCGGTCTGGGAAGCCGGGAAATTACTTCTGGTAGTGGGACTTGATCCGGAATTTTTTTTCAGATACAGTGAGATTCTTACTCTTACAAATTTTACTATGATTCCGCAGTATGTGAAATGGGCTCTGATTGTGAATACGATCGTGATTATTGTTTTTGTATTTTTGCTGGGATATCGGTTTTATCAGGCGCTGAAGCCTCTGGGCAGGGGCCTTGAGAAATTATCCAGGGAAGAGGAGGTAAAGCTCAGGGAAAAAGGTATGACAGGTATTCTGGCAGCGCAGCTTAACCGGACTTCTGAAATACTTCAGGAACAGAAAAAACGGCTGACCAAAAGAGATCTGGCAAGAACGGAGTGGATTGCAGGTGTTTCTCATGATATTCGTACGCCTCTGGCGTTAATTGTAGGTTATACGGACCGCCTTTCCAAAAGTCCCAATCTTAATCAGGAGGAGAAGGCTTTGGCTGATGCGGTGTGCAGACAGAGCTTAGTGATCCGGCAGCTGATCACGGATCTGAATCTTACATCAAAGCTGGCATATGAGGCACAGCCATTGAATAAAAAAGAGTGTTCTCCTGCTCTTATTCTCCGGGAGTGTGCGGCAGACATTTATAATGAAAAAATTGAACAGGATAAAGGACAGGAACCGGAGGTGGATGTGGAGCTTTTGATTCCTGCAGATATGGAGAAGGTCCGTATTTTTGCAGACAGCGGTCTGCTCAAACGTGCGTTGAGGAATCTGATCGGAAACAGTGTAAGGCATAATCCGGGAGGGTGCCAGGTTATGGTAAGGCTGTACGAAAAAAATGAAAAAATATACATTTCTGTAAAAGATACGGGAAAAGGAGTCCCGGAACTTGTGGTGCAGAACATGGACAACCAGACAGATAAAGTCCATATTATGGGATTAAGGCTTGCCAGACAGATTGTAAGGGCTCACGGAGGAGAACTGATTTTTGAGAAAAGGGAGTCGGGCACTTATGATGTGACCCTGGAACTGTCCGTATCGAAACTGCATCCGTAGGGAGAATGCCTCTTTTTGTTTTAGGCTCGCTTCAGTACCTGGAAGAGTCTATTTTCCGATTGTATTTCGTGAAGATAGCGTCTATAATAGGTATGACTAAAATGAAAGGATAAGAGGTAATTATGTACACGCTTAAAAAATTTATCCGTTACTACGGACCTTATAAAACCGTGTTTTTTCTGGATCTTCTGTGCGCCGCCATTATCAGTCTGGTGGATTTGGCATTTCCGCAGATTCTGAGAACACTGACAGCAACTGTTTTTACAGAAGAGCCTTCTACTATCCTGAAGGTCCTTCTTCCCATTGGCCTGTGCCTTCTGATCATGTATGTCATTCAGAGTTTTTGTGTGTATTATGTGGGCTATCAGGGCCATATGATGGGAGCAAAGATGGAGAGGGATATGAGACAGCAGCTGTTTGACCATTATGAAAAACTGTCCTTTTCCTACTATGATCAGAACAATTCCGGACAGATGATGAGCAAGCTGGTATCCGACCTTTTTGATATTGCGGAGTTTGCCCATCATGGTCCTGAGAACCTGTTTATCTCTCTGATCAAGATTGTGGGATCATTTGTTTTCCTGTTTCTTATTAACTGGAGACTGGCAATTCCGCTTCTGATCCTGGTATTGATCATGCTGGTGTTTTCCATGAAGCAGAACCGGAGAATGCAGGAAACCTTTATGGATAACCGCAGAAAGATCGGTGATGTAAACTCCAGCCTTCAGGATACTCTGGCAGGGATCCGTGTGGTACAGTCCTTTGCCAATGAAGATGTGGAGCGCAGAAAATTTGGCAAAAGCAACCAGGCCTTTCTTCACTCCAAGGATGCAAACTACAGTTGTATGGGGAATTTCATGGGCTGGAACCGTTTCTTCCAGGGAATGATGTACCTGGTGACACTGGTGTTCGGCGGACTTCTTATTGCCAGAGGAAAAATGAATGCCGGAGATCTGGCCATGTATGCTTTGTATATCGGTATTTTTGTAAGTCCTATCCAGATTCTTGTGGAGCTGATCGAAATGATGCAGAAAGGCTTTTCCGGCTTCCGGCGTTTTCTGGATGTAATGGAGACAGAGCCGGATATTGTAGATGCTCCGGATGCAGAGCCTCTTACGGATGTGAAAGGAGAGGTTTCCTACGAAAACGTGTCCTTCCATTACAGTGATGATGAGACTTTGGTTCTTGATAATATTTCTTTTACCATTCCTGCAGGACGCTCTATTGCACTGGTAGGTCCTTCCGGAAGCGGCAAGACTACCATCTGTTCCCTGCTTCCAAGATTCTATGATGTAACCGGAGGTCGGATCACTATTGACGGCAAAGAGGTAGGAAAGCTGACTCTGGAATCTCTGAGAAGCCAGATTGGTCTTGTGCAGCAGGATATTTATCTTTTCGGAGGAACCATTAAAGAAAATATTGCTTACGGCAAGCCCTCTGCTTCCATGGAAGAGATTATTGAGGCTGCAAAAAAAGCAAATATCCATGACTTTATTATGTCCCTTCCTGAGGGATATGACACCTTTGTAGGAGAGAGAGGAACAAGGCTTTCAGGAGGACAGAAGCAGAGGATTTCCATTGCCAGAGTATTTCTGAAAAATCCGCCTGTTCTGATTCTGGACGAAGCCACAAGCGCTCTTGATAATGAAAGCGAGCGCTGGATCCAGAAAAGTCTGGAGGAGCTTTCCAGGAACCGGACAACCATTACCATTGCCCATCGCCTTTCCACCATACGGAATGCAGATGAGATTTTGGTGGTTGCAGATAATGGAATTGCAGAGCGCGGTTCTCATGAGGAGCTTCTGGCAAAAAACGGAATCTACGCGCATTATTATCAGATGTCCTGATAAAATTATAAATCCCGGAGAGGAATTTCTGGAGTCTGCCAGTAAATCCTTTTCCGGGATATTTTTATGAGAATTTATTTGTCTAAGCTGACTGTTTTGTGATATCTTGCATTGGCATCCAGCAGGGCTTTCCATTCTGCATTGTCCAGCTCTTCATTGTAATACTGAACTTTCAGTTCATCCATGTACTGCATATAATCCAGAAGATAGATATCTATGAATGAGATATTTTTGTCCTGTATCGCGTAATTATAAGAGTCAGAGGAAGAGCGGTTGTACGGCAGCATATTGCCGTCAGCATCCAGAGCAACCAGGAAACAGTCGCTGTCAGAACCTTCTTTATACAAAGGAGTAATGGTGATTTCATAAGGCGTTCTGGCAATGGAGGCAAGTCCGATGCCTTCTTCATTGGTTTCATTGATTTCCAGAGTTTCCGTCAGGGAATTATCTACTGTTACCGGGATTTCAAAGCTCCAGTCCCCTTTAAACCAGTAATTCTGATATTTATTGGGATTCTGAGAATATTCTTCCGGCATCTGGTTCATAATTTCCTGAAATTCTGCCTCTGACATGGCTTCCAGTTCCTCCTGGGTATATCCACTGTCCCAGAATTCAGGTTCTGCTTTGTCTCCGATAAATTCCTTAAAGGTCAGGTTCAGAGTATAAGTTTCCGGAGTAACAATGGGCTTGACATACTGAGACTGGAGAGCGCCGCCCCGTGCTAAAACACGGTCGTTAAATTCTTCCAGGTTAGCATGGCCTTCTTCTGTTTCATCATTGATATCATCCATGGTAATCCCCATTTCTGCAAGAATCTCATCCACCATTTCCTGATATTTCTGTTCAAATTCAGCGGTATCTTCAAACTGAGTATCCAGCCGTAAAATAGCTATGTAGGTATGGTCATCCGTAAATTCTCCTTCCGGATTGATATACTGCATACCAGGATTCATACCCGTATCTTCCAGGAAGCTGTATCGGGGTTCTGTTACAAGAGAGATGCATGGTTTTCCGTCCTGATCCATCAGAGTATCCGGGAACGGTTCTTCGCTGACTGCTTTTACCGTAATATAGCAGGTCAGATCGTTTGCATAAATTTCAGACAGGGTTATGGTGAGTCCGTCCTGTGTTTTTGTGAAAACTGTTTCCCGGGGAGTTTCATCAGCGGAAGATGTCTCCGGAAGTTTCTCTGTATCTGAGGTTGGAGCGGCAGACTCTTCAAGAGAGGTTGCCTTATCCGAGAAATTCCCGAAAAAGCTTACTTTATCCTGAAGCTGTTCAAAAATTCCTCCGATGAGCGGAAGCTCTCTTGCCATAACCGGGTTGGCTGCGCAGAAAATAAATCCAACTGCCACAGCGGCTGCCAGACCTCCGGCAACCTTTGCCCCTGTTTTCATCCAGTGGTAGGGATTACGGGTCTTTTTTTTCTGTTTGACCGTATGTTCCTCGATCATGCGGTAGGCTGTATTAATTCTTTCATGGACAACTGCCGGCAGGGCGATATCCCTGTTCAGATCGTCTTTTAATTTTTTTTCATTATCGTTGAATGTAATCATCATGCATGTCCCTCCCTGGTCTGATACTGGCAGGCTTCTGAGAGCAGTTTCCGTCCTCGCTGAAGCCGGGTTTTTACTGTACTTTCTTTCATATTCAGAATCTGGCTGATATCGCTGGTGTTAAAACCTTCCATATAATACAGAAGGAGAATGATCCTGTATTTTTCATCTAAAGGAGCCAGAATCTGATTCCACTCGGTGGTTTCAAAATCGTCTTCGTAAAAAGGAGTGTCCGGAATACTGTCTGTATACACTGTCAGTTTCTTTTTGTGAAGAATATCCTTGCATTTGTTGATCAGGATTCGTGTAAGCCATGTCTGAAAATATTTGTTGTTTTTCAGACTCAGAAGATTTTCATAACAGGATAAGATGGTATCCTGTATGGCATCTGCGGCATCCTCATCGTTTTTCAGATAGGAACGGGCAATTTTGTACATGCTCTGTGTCTGCGTATCCATCAGACGGCAGAAGGCATCGGAATCACCCTTTTTTGCTTTTCGCAGTAAGTGTTCAATCATAGATTTCCTCCCCTGGTTTTCTGACCGGTCGTGGCTGGGATGTTAAAGTAGAAGCTTCTTTGTTTTTGTGTATCTGCTTATTAGACGGCGGAAAAACAAAAAAGGATTCAAAAAGTACAAAATTTTTAAAAAATCTGTTTGGGCGTTCACAGAAGAAACATAAACTTCTGATATCATAAATAGAAAAATAAAAACAGATTTGTCCAGGCTGAATGGAAAGACACTTCTTTCGCACAGGACAAGAAAAACGGTAAAATAAAAATTGTTTTACCTGTCAAAATCTCTTATAATCATTATAAATCAAAACGGGAGGTATTCATATGGAAGCCCTGAAAATACTTGTAGTAGATGACGAAAGCCGTATGCGGAAGCTGGTAAAGGATTTCCTGACCAAAAAAGGCTTTCAGGTTCTGGAAGCAGGAGATGGTGAGGAAGCCATGGATCTTTTTTATAAAGAAAAGGATATTGCACTGATCCTTCTTGATGTCATGATGCCCAGAATGGACGGCTGGGAGGTGTGCCGTGAGATCCGTAAAAATTCCAAAGTTCCCATTATCATGCTTACAGCAAGAGGCGACGAGAGAGACGAGCTTCTGGGATTCGAGCTTGGTGTGGATGAATATATTTCCAAGCCCTTCAGTCCGAAAATTCTTGTGGCAAGAGTAGAGGCCATTTTAAGAAGGACAGGGCAGGATACTGCGGAAAATATTCTTTCAGCAGGGGGAATCGTTATAGATAAAGCGGCTCATCAGGCAACTGTGGACGGAGAACCTATGGAACTGAGCTTTAAGGAATTTGAACTTCTCACATATTTTCTGGAAAATGAGGGGATTGCTCTTTCCAGGGAAAAAATTCTCAACTCTGTATGGAATTATGACTATTTCGGGGATGCCCGTACTATTGATACCCATGTAAAGAAGCTGAGAAGCAAAATGGGAGAAAAGGGCGAGTATATTAAGACAGTATGGGGAATGGGCTATAAATTTGAGGTTGACGAAGCATGAGCCGGAAACTGCTTCCAGAAAAGAAACGCCTGCAGATAAAAAAGCAGGAAAAACCTCATAAGAAGAAGGTTTATTCCCTGAGACATCAGTTGGAATTTTTCTTTATCGGTTTGCTGGTGGTATCTATGTGTACCATCACCGCTATTAATTTTCTGTTTCTGGAACGGTACTATATCACAAAAAAAACAGAGGTTCTGGAGGCTGCAGTCAATGATCTTCAAAAACTGAAGATTGTAACAGACTCAGAAGGAAACAGCACAGCAGAGATTTCTGACAGCCTGAAAAGAGAATGTTCAGAAAATAATCTTACCTGGACTATTATCACAGTAGATGGAAAAGAGGTTGCCTCTGAGGGCGGTAATGAAAAAATGCTGCAGGCCCGCCTCATTGGTTATGCCTATGATCTGGATGAACAGAAAGGCTGGACGAAAATTCTGGATTCAACAGATACTTATGTGATCCAGCAGGTCAGCGACAGGTTTGTGGAAATGGATTATGTAGAAAGCTGGGGCGTGCTGGATAACGGGTGCTTCTTTCTGATCCGGACGCCGCTGGAAAGCATTCGCGACAGTGTTTCTATTTCCAACAGCTTTTACTTTTTTGTGGGAATCCTGATCATTGCAGTCAGCGCAGTTATTTTATGGGCAGTGACAAAAAGGATCACCAATCCCATCAGCGAACTGACGGTTCTTTCCAGCAGAATGAAAAATCTTGATTTTGATGCAAAATATAAATGCAGGGCAGGAAATGAGATTGACGAGCTTGGAGAGAATTTTAACAAAATGTCAGAAGAGCTGGAAAAGACAATTTCCGAGCTGAAATCTGTAAATAATCAGCTTCAGAAGGATATTGAGAATAAGATTCGTATTGACCAGCAAAGACAGGAATTTCTGAATAATGTATCCCATGAACTGAAAACGCCTATCGCTCTTGTGCAGGGATATGCAGAGGGGCTGAAAGAAAATATTTCAGACGATCCGGAAAGCAGAGAGTTTTACTGTGATGTGATCATGGATGAGGCGGCCAAGATGAATAAGCTTGTGAAAAACCTCCTGACACTGAATCACCTGGAAGAGGGCCGTGACGAAGTAAAAATGGAACGCTTTGACATTGTAAGTCTGATAAAAGGCGTTCTTCAGTCCATGGACATTATGATCCAGCAGAAAGAAGCAAAGGTCAGCTTTGAGGCAGAGGAGCCGGTGTATGTATGGGCAGATGAATTTCGGATTGAAGAGGTTGTTACCAATTATACCAGCAATGCGCTGAATCATCTGGACGGAGACAGAGAAATTGAAATCTGTGTGTGTCCGGAAGGTGACAGAGTAAAAATTACTGTGTTTAATACAGGAATCCCCATACCGGAAGCAGATATCCCGAATCTCTGGAAAAAGTTTTATAAAGTGGATAAAGCAAGAACCAGAGAATACGGAGGAAGCGGAATCGGACTTTCTATTGTCAAGGCAATCATGGAAAGCCATAATCAGGAGTACGGTGTCCGCAATTATGACAATGGTGTGGAATTCTGGTTCACCCTTGACAGGGCAAATTGAGATAAAAGATTGAGACAAAAATCGACAGATGTGAAGAAAGCTCTTTGCATCTGTCTTTTTTTAGGGTATACTTGACGTAGCCGTTGAAAAATGAACACGCATGTAGAGTGGATTTATTTTACCGGTTTTATCAGATCAGAAAACAGAAGCGAATCAGGAATACATAGCAGATTGTTCTGTAGCAGAAGTTTTTCGGGATTGGAAATGCAAAGGAACCGGAAATGGATCAGGAATATATAGCAGACTGTTCAGTAACGGAAGAATTTCGGGATTGGAAATGTATAGGAACCGGAAGCAGATCAGAAATACATAGCAGACTGTTCTGTAACGGAAACTTTTCGGGATTGAAAAATGGAAAGAAAATTCGGAAGTGAATAAAAGAGTGCAGGGCACTGTAAGAGATATGTTTTCCGGATCTGTAAATAAAAGAACATAAATGTAGTATAAAATGTAAGTTTCTGTAAAATTTTAACAAAGAGGAAAGACATATGATCGGTATTATAGATTATGATGCAGGAAATATCAGAAGTGTAGAAAAAGCTCTTTCCTATCTGGGAGAGAAAACAGTTGTGTCCCGGAATCCGGAGACACTGAAAAATGCGGATAAAGTAATTCTTCCCGGAGTTGGAAGCTTTGGACAGGCAATGGAAAACCTTCACAGATATGAGTTGGTTCCGGTAATTCAGGACATGATAAAGGAAGGAAAACCATTCCTTGGAATCTGTCTGGGACTACAGCTTCTTTTTGAAAGCAGTGAAGAAAGCCCGGGAGTAGAGGGACTGGGAATCCTGAAAGGAAAAATCCTGAAAATACCGCCGTCTCCGGGGTTAAAAATTCCTCACATGGGATGGAATTCCCTTCAGCTTCAGAATAATGGAAGACTGTATCGGAATATTCCACAGGATACGTATGTATATTTTGTCCATTCCTACTATCTTCAGGCACGGGAGCCGGAGATTGTAAAGGCAGTGACAGAATACAGCACAGAGATTCATGCTTCTGTAGAAAAGGATAACGTATTTGCCTGTCAGTTCCATCCGGAAAAAAGCGGAAAATACGGACTTGAAATTCTGAAGAATTTTGCAGAGCTTGACAGGGAGGAATACTGATATGTTTACAAAAAGAATCATTCCCTGCCTTGATGTAAACCGGGGAAGGGTGGTAAAAGGTGTAAATTTTGTTGATCTGAAGGATGCAGGTGATCCTGTGGAAATTGCTAGGGCTTATGATGCGGCAGGTGCGGATGAACTGGTATTTCTTGATATTACAGCCTCCTGCGAAAACAGAGATACAGTAACGGATATGGTACGGGCAGTTGCTTCCAGCGTGTTTATTCCCTTTACCGTAGGCGGAGGTATCCGTACAGTGGACGATTTTAAAAAGCTTCTCAGAGAAGGAGCAGACAAGATTTCTGTAAATTCTGCGGCAATTGACAGACCACAGCTGATCACAGAAGCTGCGGAAAAGTTCGGAAGCCAGTGCGTGGTGGTTGCCATTGACGCCAGACGGAGAGCAGACGGAGGCTGGAACATTTACAAGCATGGCGGAAGACTGGATACAGGAACAGACGCTGTCTGGTGGGCAAAAAAGGCAGAGGATCTTGGAGCCGGGGAGATACTTTTAACCAGCATGGACTGCGACGGCACAAAAGCAGGATATGATCTGGAACTGACCCGGGCAGTGGCAGACGCAGTGGATATTCCCGTAATCGCCTCAGGGGGAGCCGGTACTCTGGAACATTTTCATGAGGCGTTTACAAAAGGAAAAGCAGATGCAGTTCTTGCTGCGTCATTATTTCATTACAAAGAACTGGAAATCGGTCAGGTGAAAGACTACCTGGCAGAAAAAGGAATTTCAGTAAGAAGATAAAGAGGTGACAGTTATGGCTCCTTTGTCAGGAGAGTGGCTGGAAGCGCTGAAAGGCGAATTTCACCAGTCATATTATGCAAAATTATACAAAACAGTAATGCAGGAATATAATACCAGAAAGATTTTTCCTCCTGCAGAAGATATGTTTAATGCATTTCATTTTACACCGCTCAGTGAGGTGAAAGTGGTGATTTTGGGACAGGATCCTTATCATAACGACGGACAGGCCCACGGTCTGTGTTTTTCCGTAAAAAAAGATGTGGAGATCCCTCCGTCTCTTGTAAATATTTATCAGGAGCTCCATGATGATCTTGGCTGTTATATTCCGGATAACGGATATCTGGAAAAATGGGCGCGCCAGGGTGTGCTTCTGTTGAATACAGTGCTTACAGTGCGGGCGCATCAGGCCAATTCACACAGAGGAATTGGCTGGGAACAGTTTACAGATGCAGCCATCCGTATTCTCAACGAACAGGACCGACCCATTGTATTTCTTCTCTGGGGACGTCCGGCCCAGATGAAAAAATCCATGCTGAACAATCCAAAACATCTGATCCTGGAAGCTCCGCATCCCAGTCCGCTGTCTGCTTACAGAGGATTTTTCGGCTGCAGACATTTCAGCAGAACAAATGAATTTTTAAGAGAAAATGGTCTGGAACCAGTTGACTGGCAGATCGAAAATAAAGATCAGGTGTGAAGGAGACATCATGGGAAAAAAGAATAATCTTGTAAGAAATGCCTCCTTTTTGATGATCGCGGCAATGATATCCAAGATCATCGGCCTGTTGTATAAAAGTCCCTTATCCTCCATTGTAGGGAATATGGGAATGGGCTATATCAGCCTTGCCCAGAATGCCTATATGATCCTTTTGATGATCGCATCTTTCAGTATTCCTCAGGCAGTATCGAAGCTGATCTCAGAAAGGATTGCGTTAAGAGATTACAAAAACGCACAGAAAATATTCAGAGGGTCTATGATCTATGCGGCTGTTGTAGGCGGAGCAGTAGCTCTCTTCTGCCTTTTTGGCGCCAGATTTATTATTCCCCGCAATCAGCCCAATGCAGTTCTGGCTTGCAGATTTTATCCCCTACCATATTCCTTTCCGGAATTCTCGGCGTGTACAGGGGATATTTTCAGGCATACAGAAATATGCTTCCCACATCTGTTTCTCAGATTCTTGAACAGATTTTTAATGCTATTGTAAGTCTTCTTGCAGCATGGCTTTTTATCAAAAATCTTTCAGATGGAACGCCGGAACAGGTGGCAAAATGGGGAGCTGCCGGCTCAACAGTTGGAACAACAGCCGGAGTCGTGACAGCGCTTTTGTTTATGATGATGGTCTACGGAATGAACCGGAAAGGCATCCGCGCCAGAGTAAAAAGTGACCGGAGACACAGAGAAAAATCATATGGGGATATCCTGAAACTGATCATGCTGATCGTATCTCCGATTATTCTCAGTGCATTTATTTATAATGTAAACGGGTATCTGAACGGTGTTCTCTATTCGGAAATTCTCGGAACACAGGGAGCAGATGCAGACAAATTAAGTATGATGTATGCAGAGTATGCAACTTATTTTATGAGTATTATCAATATTCCTCTGACCCTTTCCAGTGCAGCGCCCACCTCTATGATTCCTGAGGTTTCGGCTCTTTATGCTACAGGCGCAGTAAAAGAAACCAGAAGAAAAATTGATCAGACAGTGCAGCTTTCCATGTTTATTTCTGTTCCCTGTGCAGTTGGCCTGGCTGTTCTTGCACAGCCTATCGTGTCTCTTCTGTTTGGAGGAACCAACGGTACAGCAGGAAAGCTTCTGATGCTGGGCTCCTTTACTATTCTGTTAAATGGAATGTCAAATATTTCAAACGGAGTGCTTCAGGGAATTGGAAGACCAAAGATTCCAATGATCACCGCTGCAGTAGCGCTGGTGGTCGATGTGGTAGCTGTTGTTCTGCTTTTACTCTTTACAGATCTGGGAATTTATTCTCTGCTGGTTGCAATGATTATTTATGCGGTTGTTGTATGTATTCTGAATGACAGAGCCATGAAAAAATACCTTCGATACAAAAATCCGTGGAGATTTGCATACTTGAATCCAATCCTTGCATCTATACCTATGGGAGCTGTGGCAGGGCTTGTATATTATGGTCTGTACAAACTGATTCAGTCAAATGTGATCTGTCTGTGTCTGTCCATTGCACTGGGAGGTGCAACCTATTTTATAGTATATATTTTAATGGAAAAGCCTTCTCGGGAGAGGTTGAGAAGAATGCCGGGAGGCGCTGTTCTGGTAAAAATATTTGGAAGAATGTTCTGAGTAAATGAAATGAAAAGGTAATTAGATAAAGAAAAAGTCCCTCAGTATCGGGGGACTTTTTCCAGTTCCAGAAGCTTTATTTTTCGTTCCAGTCCTCCGGCATATCCGGTAAGACTTCCCTTACTTCCAAGTACTCTGTGGCATGGTACAATAACAGATACTGGGTTATGCGCCACCGCGTTTCCTACGGCCTGCGCAGACATGTGCTCCAGACCTCTTTTTTGTGCAAGAACAGCAGCGATTTTTCCATAAGTGACCGTGGTTCCATAAGGAATATCACAAAGGATTTCCCATACTTCTTTTTGAAATTCTGTTCCCCTCAGATGCAGAGAAACAGAAAAATCAGGTTTCTGTCCGGAAAAATAAAGATCCAACCAGATCTTTGCCTGCCCTAATACCGGACAGGTTTTTTCCTCGTGACTTTCATCCAGGTGAAGCGCAAAATATTTCTGCCCATAAAACCATAATCCTGTCAGTCCTATGTTATCCGCTGCCAGAAGAATTTCTCCAAGAGGGGATTGATAACGGCTGGTGTAGTGCATAATACCACCTCCATGTAAGTGTGATTGTATGGGCGTATTATAATTCCTTCAGCGGGGAAAAACAAGGGGGAGGAAGAGAACTGTATAGTGGGTAAAATTAAAAAGTATTTTTTCCTTCTCTGTAGGTATGGATGATTTCGGAAAATAAATCCACAGGGTTTTCTTCGAGCGCAGTAGAAAGCAGTATTAATTTTTCAATACTGATCCAGTTTTTCCCAGATTCAATATTTGCCAGATGACGTGGAGAAAGCCAGTCGCTGTTATCAAATAATTCAGAATTTCTGAGTTCAATAAAATGTTCTGATGTTTTATATTCAGCGCCCAGTGCTTTTCGTTTTTCTTTGAGCATTTCTCCGACTCTTACTAATCCAGGATCATATTTCTTTCGTTCAGACATAAAAACCTCAATTATGCACTATGGTGCATTTACTATATATACTAAACTCAAAGCAACAGGTTTTGGAAAAATCAGAAGAGAGGATTTTATAGGAACAAAAGATTGACGTTTAAGGTAAATGCAGTGCGGACATTAACATCCCCTTACAGGCGAGATGAAAAAGAATCGGGAATGTATGAAACGATTTATTATCTTCTTGTCAATATGAGAGATCTGCCGGAGAACATTCCAATGGATGTAAATCCCCGTGTTCCTAAGATGGGAACCAATGTGGCAAAGAGACTGATTCATGCAGTTGTGGAGCCGGAAACAGATTTTTATGTTAACAACAGGGGAATTGTAATTTCTGCTCAGGCCTTTAGTTTTAACAGTACAGACTCAGAGGTAACTATTGATCTGGGAGAACAGAACGATGAAAATGACAGATTCAGTTATGGAATTCTGGATGGCGGACATACCTATACAGCAATTATGCAGAACCGGGATAAAATTCCGGAAAACATCGAAAAATATGTACGTATTGAAGTAATTATCAATGTGCTTAACATTACACGGCTTTCCGATGCCAGAAACACATCCGTACAGGTTTCAGATATTGCCCTATTTAATTTGGAAGACAGTTTTGAGGATATTCACAGGGTCATTAAAGATGAAACTTATGCAGAAAAAATTGCATATAAGGACAATGAAAACAAGCCGATTAATGTTTCGGAGCTTTTGAGACTTCTGTATGCATTTGATATAAAAAATATCCGGATGACAGTATGGCGCCTATTCAGAGCTATTTCGGAAAAGCCCAGGTATTTAAGCGATATAAAGAGGCCTACAATACCGGCTTTTATAAAGCTCTGACAAAAGAACTTCCTGTTCTGGTAAAACTGTATGACTATATTGAACAGGATCTTGCCAATAAATATAATGAGTATAAAAAGTCGCTGGGTTTTTCTCATCCACATTTTGGGAATGTAAAAGGTATAGAATATATGGAACGGGGAGGAAAAACAGGATTTTTACAGAAAGAAACCATGTATATGATTTCCAGCGGATATATTTATCCTATATTTGTAGTTTTCAGGCCATTGCTGGAATATTTTAAGGAAACAGAAACAGTAAACTGGCTGTTTGACCCGTTGGAAGTATGGGATGAGGTTGGGGCAAGCCTTGTACAGAATACATTTGAGACAAGCAACAATCCCCAGCTGACAGGTAAAGATAAACAGCTGTGGCTTTCCAATTATCGTATTGTAGAAACCCAAAGTTTAAGGAAACTTTTGAAAAGAAGATAGATTTTTATGAGTGAGCAGTTCTGAAGATAGAGAAGAATGTCTGTTGGAAGGATATGCGGAAATATATTTTGTGAATTCTGGGAGTTTTATAGATTGTAGAGCGAATAAAACAAGAAGAAAAGTGTGTATGGTAAAAATAGTGTTTGTATGCCACGGCAGTGTTTAAGGGATGGGGCAAAAGCCTTGAGTTTATTAGGTTTCTTGGGTGAAAACGTAGAATTTGCACCTTATTTACACCTTTGGAAGATCGGATCGGTATAGTTAGAACAGGAAAGGCG
>OGYI01001885.1_pt1 | contig 18063 bp, 12 predicted proteins | sample 1576521 | NCBI WGS metagenome assembly OGYI01 (sample SAMEA3541484, study PRJEB24748) | human gut metagenome | biome: human gut; feature: human-associated habitat; material: faeces | place: China | collected 2012
TCCAGTTCCTTGGGGAGCTGTCCGGCAGCGCCCACGCTCTGAGGCACTGTCAGCACCGCCACGTTGGGGTGGTACTCCTCCACATAGTGTTCCAGCTCCTCCATGGGCCGGATGGTCACGTCGTGGATCTTGGTGCCGATCAGCGCCGGGGACACGTCGAAGGCGGTATCCACCTGAAAGCCCACCTTCTGAAAGTCGAAGTTCTGCAGCAGCGCATGGCCCAGATGGCCCGCTCCCACCACAATGAGCCGGTAGCCGGAGTCGATGCCCAGAATGTGGCCGATCTCCGAGCGCAGCTCCGCCACGTTATAGCCGTAGCCCTGCTGCCCGAATTCACCGAAGCAGCTGAGATCCTGCCGGATCTGAGAGGCGGTGATGTCCATTTTCTGCCCCAGCGAATTGGAGGAAATGCGTACCACGCCCTTGTTATGCAGCTCGTCCAGATAGCGGTAATAGCGGGGCAGACGATGGATCACCGCATCCGAGACCTTTTGTTTTTTCATATGCGTCCTTCTTCTTTGCCGGCGGCAGGAGCCGGGCTGCAGCCCACTTTCCCCTACCGCTTGTTTTCGTCTTTCTGAATTGTACTCCAAATTCCAGAACTTGTCAACTTTTTTAACAATCTTTTTTGTCTTTTGTGCAGTTTTCTTCTTTACATTCCCGAAAAAGATGGTATAATAAATTAGTCGCAAGGGGGAAAAGCCTCCCTCTGCTCCATATGCGCCCGTAGCTCAGCTGGATAGAGTGACAGACTCCGACGTTTCAGGCGTCTCCAGTTGAGATATGGCGCAAACCATTGCCGCACCTGCGTTTGCGAGAATGGCAGAGAAAAAATGCGTGGTCGTTGACTACTATTTGACGACTATCGCAGAAACCCACAACCAAATATGCGCCCGTAGCTCAGTTGGATAGAGTGACAGACTCCGACTCTGTAGGCCGCTGGTTCGAATCCAGTCGGGCGTACCAAATCCCTAAAAGCTGTATAGCTTTTGGGGATTTTTATTAGCAACAGATGGAGGCGGTACCTGACTTGCGCGTTTAAGTGATTGAATAGCGGTATTATGCGCTTTGCCTGTTCATCAAGAGAAACGAATAATGGTTGCTGATAGATTAAAATAATGGTATACTTTAACAATCATGTAGTATAGCTAAGCGCTTACGAATCATTCAATGAAGAATTGTGGTGATCAGCTATGTTTGATTTTGGAAACGCAAATGACGGGCAGCGAAAAGCAATAGCGGCTGCAGACGGTCCTGTCCTCATAACGGCAGGTCCCGGAACCGGCAAAACATATACGCTCGTGCAGCGTGCAATCTACCTCATAGAGGAATGCAATGTAAGGCCGGAGAGCATCTTCATTGCCACATTTACGGAAAAGGCTGCGAAGGAACTGGTAACACGTATTACAAACGAGCTTGCAAATCGAAACATCACGGCAAACATCAACGAAATGTATATCGGTACGTTCCACTCGCTCTGCCTTCGTATGCTGAAAGAGCATTTGGAATATACACGGCTTCGCCGAAACTACCGCTTGATGGATTCGTTTGACCAGCAGTATATGGTATTTCAGAATATCCATCGTTTCAGAAGTATTCCGGAGATTGAAATCGTCCTTCCGAACGGTGGCGCATGGAAGCAAGCCGAAACGATCTGTAACTTTGTAAACAACCTTTCCGAAGAATTGGTTTCGCCGGAGGAGCTGATGTCTGACCATGACCCATCGATTGCATCACTCGGTCGGATGCTTCAGGAATATCGCACAATTCTTACGGAAGCGAATCTGATGGATTTCTCCTCCATCCAGATAGAGGCATATCGGCTTCTCTGCGATAACGAGGGCATTCTGAATGAGCTTCGCTCTGCGATCACGCATATCATGGTCGATGAATACCAGGACACGAACTATATTCAGGAGCAACTCGTGTTTCTCCTCGCCGGGGAAAGAAAGAATATCTGCGTGGTCGGAGACGATGACCAGGGCCTGTACCGTTTCCGCGGTGCAACCATCCGAAACATCCTGGAATTTCCGCAGAAGTTTGCCAATGGCGAATGCCGTATTATCCCGCTGGTCATGAACTATCGTTCCAACAGCGACATCGTTGATTTTTATAACCGATGGATGGATACCACGGAGGGTGCAAAGTTCAAATTTCGCTGGGAAAGATATGAAAAACGCATTGAACCTCATGAAAAATCCGCACTTCACAGCCCTGCGGTCGTGAAATTAGCCGGTGTGAATGACGAGGATGAATGGCATGAGAAGATCCTGCAGTTTATCAACAACCTGAAAACATCCGGCAAGCTGATGGACTATAATCAGATAGCGTTTCTCTTCAACTCAGTCAAACATCCGAGGGTGACTGCTCTTGCTCGTTTTCTTGAGGAGAACCATATCAATGTTTACTCACCGCGTTCGGATATGTTTTTCCAGCGTGACGAAATACGACTGGCGCTCGGCTGCCTTATGCTGATGTTCCCGTTTTATGTGCAGGGGTTGGAAAACGGGGAGTATACCTTTTTACAGCCTGAGCACCTGACTTATTATCGGAACTGTATCATGCTGGCGAATGAGTATCTGATGCAGCCGGAGCACACCGACCTGCTGAAATGGATACGCCGCCGAGGAAAAGACCATGTAAGCCTGACCGACGCAACGGACTACGCCTACTGTGGGCTCATGTATCAGATGTTTGAGTTTCAGCCTTTTGCCGGTATTCTGGATACAGATATGGATGTCGGCGTTGTCGATATCCGACCAGCTCGAAATCTGGCAAAGCTGACGCAGATCATCGGAAAATTTGAATACCTCCACCGGGTGGATGTCTTATCGGCCGACAAGTATCGCGGGAAACGCGGCATTGATGCCAATACGGAACTGCTCTTTAATCTGTATCTCCGCCTGCTCTATGACGGCGGTATCACGGAGTATGAGGATGATTCCGAGTATGCGCCGAGCGGCTGCGTCTCATTCCTTACGATCCACCAGTCCAAAGGGATGGAGTTCCCGATTGTTTTTGTGGATTCTCTGACAAATGTGCCGAGAAAAACCACAAACGACCTTATGATGACGATAGAGGATCGCTACTTCAAGCGCCCGGCATTTGAACCGTATGAGGTCACAAAATTCTTTGATTTCTGGCGTCTGTACTACACGGCTTTCTCCCGTGCGCAGGATCTGTTGATACTGACCTGCAATGAGGACAAGCGGACACCCAGCGCTTACTTCAAAGAGGTTTATGACGAGCTTCAGTCCGCGGACAGCGAAGCATTTGATATCCGGGAGTTCAACTTCAAGTCCGTGAAGGCCGTGAACGTCAAGAGCACCTACTCGTTCACATCGCACATCACAGTGTATGAGACCTGCGCCCTGCAGTACAAGTTCTACCGCGAACTGGAGTTCATGCCCGTCCGTGCCAACGCTATGCTCTTCGGTACGCTTGTCCATGAGACGATAGAGGATGTTCACCGTGCTGTACTCAGGCACGAGGAGCAGACGATCACCGAGGAAAACGTGAACCGTTGGTTTGCCTCCAACTATGTGTCATTGACGAAAACCGAGCACACCTACCTCGCCGGTCCTCAGCGCGAGGCGGCATTGAAGCAAGTGCTCCGCTATGTAGAGCGGCAGCACGGCGACTGGTCTGCCATCCAGCAAGCAGAGGTGGATGTTTCTCTGGTGAAGCCGGATTATATCATTGAAGGCAAGGTCGACCTGATCCGGGGTGAGGGCGACACGGTCGAGATTGTGGATTTCAAAGCCGAACGGAAACCGGATATGGAGAAAATATTGTGTCCGTTAATCAACCAGATGTCTCTCTGGAGGACTGGAAGGCATGGCTTCAGGAGCTGGTTGGTTTAATCGTAGGAGAGGCGATTGACTATTTAAGAGCCCATCTGGAGACCTGGAGGGACCGGATGACTGAGATGACAGAAATGGCATTGGTCGATCTATGGGGAAAAGTGGTCAGAAAGAATGCTTTGGAGCTATTAGAACTGCCGGGAAGAGACCCGGTATATGGAGTCTATGTGATTCTCAGTGATGATATGCAGGTAGTTGAAAACAAGGTAAAATATGCAATCTCCTGTGGAAAAACAAAATTTATAAAAGTGAAATTATTTGGTGATGAAGCTTTGGACTGCCAGGTCATTGGCATGGTACGAAAATATCTTTCCAGAGAGGAAACATATCTGATCGGTGATGTAAACTGTGGTTATCGTCCAGAAGGAACAGAAAAACCGCTGAATGAGATTACTGATAGTATGATGCAGCTTTATGAGGCAGGTTTAGATGCCTGTGAGGATCCTGCATTCTTGAATTTGAAGGAATGGCAGGCACTGCAGACTCAGGTGCATCCATTATCACTGATTCCGGATTACCCTATGCGGCCTTCCAGAGTTGCTCAAAAAACGATTATAGAGGGAATGGGAGATTGCTATAACATTCACCCGGGCTCTGCTGCATCTATATTTGATGCGATTTCGTTAGCTGGAAGAATTCGGGAATTAGGCGCTGATCTGATGATCGGTGACGACAGTCTGGTAGGTCCTGGATGTACGATCTGGCAGCAGCTGGCGATTGGACTTTCTGCCCAGTGGGTAGAAGCAACCGAGAAGGAAGAAGATTCTGATTTCTATTATGGATGTATCAAACAAATAGCTACAGATAGTCATACCAATCCTATTGCATATGATTCTAAATGTTTTGGATTTGGGTTGTATCTGGATGAAGAAAAACTGAAGGAAAGCTCCGATCAGGTTATTAGGATATCTGCTGATCGGTAATGGATTTTTGCTCGTAACTATGAAGGTAGTGAATCGTTACAAGGATTGAATTAAAAAGAACGCTCCGGAATATGAGAATTTATACTCATGGTCCGGAGCGTTTTTGTAAAGAAGCATCAGCTCTTGTGACAATGTAAATTGACTTTGTCACATTTAACCCACATTTTACATAACTCTCCTTTTGGATTTTACACAAGGATTTTACAATGCACTTGTACTTAAGGAAAGCAAGTAAAACAACATAAATGATCCGTGAGATTCGGATACAAAAAGGAGAGTAAAAAGTTATGAAAAAATCAGCAGCAGTTTTATTAGCACTTGGCATGGCAGTTATGGGACTGGCTGGTTGCTCGGGAAAATCTAACAGCGCAGCAACCACAGCTGCAACAGAAGCAGCAACCACTGCAGTGACAACAACCGCAGCAGCAGAGACAACGACAGAGGCAGCTAAGGACAGCGCATTAGAAGGACCGATCACCGTGATCTCCCGTGAGGATGGTTCTGGTACAAGAGGCGCATTTATCGAGCTGTTTGGCATTGAAGTAAAAAATGATGCAGGTGAGAAGGTGGATATGACTACCGATGATGCAGAGATCACCAACAGCACCTCGGTCATGATGACCACGATTTCCGGTAATGATGAGGCGATCGGATATATTTCCCTCGGTTCTTTAAATGATACTGTAAAAGCGGTAAAGATTGACGGCGCAGAAGCGACCGTGGACAATATCAAGTCCGGCGCGTATAAGATCTCCCGTCCGTTCAACATTGCGACGAAGGAAGGCTTAAGCGATGTGGCGGCAGACTTCATCAAATATATCATGAGTGAGGATGGACAGAAGGTTGTTGAGGATAACGGTTACATCAGTCAGGGAAACGATGGCGCTTATGAGTCCGCTGGTTTAAGCGGCAAGGTCGTTGTAGGCGGTTCTTCTTCCGTTACTCCGGTTATGGAGAAGTTAAAAGAGGCTTATGTAGCTCTGAATCCAGATGTCACCATCGAGGTACAGCAGAGTGATTCAACGACAGGCATGCAGTCTGCAATTGACGGATTATGTGACATCGGTATGGCATCCCGTGAACTGAAAGACGAAGAAACAAAAGAAAATCTTACAGCTACTGAGATTGCAAGAGATGGTATTGCAGTAGTAGTAAACAATGACAATGATATTGATGAACTGACAAGTGACCAGGTAAAAGCAATCTTCACAGGTGAAACAACAGATTGGGAAGACCTTGCGAAATAAGTAAGACCGATAGATATAGACTTAAGCAGGAAGCCCGGATTTCCGGGCTTCGTGTATGTCTGGTATTGTATATCAAAAGAAACACCAGTGGTGTTATCTGATGATGAGTATAAGAGAGGAAGAGTCCTGTATGAATAGATTTAAAGAACAGGCCATGAAAATTGTTTTTATGGTGGCTGCCTGTGCTTCAGTCTTGGCAGTATTTCTGATATGTTTGTTCCTTTTTGCCAATGGAATCCCGGCAATTGCCAAAATTGGACCGCTGAAATTTCTTCTTGGAACGGTATGGAAACCGTCCAATGACAAATTTGGAATTTTTCCAATGATCATTGCCAGTATTTATGTAACAGGTGGAGCGATTCTGGTTGGAGTTCCGATCGCCTTATTTACTTCAGTATTTATGGCTCGCTATTGTCCGAAAAAAATCTATCGTCCACTGAAATCCGGAATTGAGCTGATGGCAGGTGTTCCTTCTATCGTATATGGATTTTTCGGACTGGTACTTATGGTTCCACTGATCAGAAACACATTTGGCGGAACCGGAACCAGCTGGCTGGCGGCATCCCTCCTTCTGGGAATCATGATCCTGCCGACGATCATCGGACCTACAGAATCTGCACTTCGCAGTGTATCGGAAAGTTATTATGAAGGTTCGCTTGCACTGGGAGCAACAAAAGAAAGAAGTATTTTTGTGGTTATGCTTCCGGCAGCAAAATCCGGAATTCTGGCAGCAGTCGTTCTTGGTATTGGACGTGCGATCGGTGAAACCATGGCGGTGATCATGGTAGCCGGGAACCAGGCAAGAATGCCAGCCGGACTGCTCAAAGGTCTTCGTACCATGACTGCGAATATCGTAACTGAGATGGGATATGCAACAGGTCTTCACAGAGAAGCACTGATTGCAACAGGAGTTGTACTTTTCGTATTCATCCTGATCATCAACCTGAGTCTTTCTTTACTGAACAGGAGGTCAGAGAATGCAAACTAACGCAGCAGTAGCAGAACCGATGGTGGAAAAAATGAAAAAAAGAAATGAAACATCAGCAGCGGATCGAATTCGGTCTTATCTGCGTCATCCAGGATCAGGTGTACTTGCACTTCTTACGATTGGTGCAGCAGTTGTTACGTTTGCAGTCCTGATTTTCCTGGTGGCTTATATTCTGGTGAAAGGTATTCCATATCTGACACCAAGTTTATTCAGTCTGGAATATACATCAGAGAATGTTTCTCTGATGCCATCACTGATCAACACTTTTATTATGACAGCTTTGTCGCTGGTAATTGCAGCACCACTTGGGATCTTTGCTGCGATCTACCTTGTAGAATATGCAAAAAAAGGAAATAAACTGGTACAGGTGATTCGTATTACAGCAGAAACACTTTCTGGTATTCCTTCAATCGTATATGGCCTGTTTGGTATGCTGTTCTTTGTAACAGCGCTTCATTGGGGAATGTCTCTTCTGGCAGGTGCATGTACACTTGTTATCATGGTTCTTCCTTTGATCATGAGAACCGCTGAAGAAGCATTAAAGGCAGTTCCGGATTCTTACAGAGAAGCAAGTTTCGGACTTGGGGCCGGTAAGCTGCGTACAATCTTTACTATCGTACTTCCATCAGCAGTTCCTGGAATTCTGGCAGGAATCATCCTTGCAATCGGACGTATCATTGGAGAAACGGCAGCACTTCTCTATACATCAGGAACAGTTGCTCAGGTTCCGAATCTGATGGGATCCGGCCGTACACTGGCTCTTCATATGTATGTACTTTCCAGTGAAGGTCTTCATATGAATCAGGCATCTGCTACCGCAGTTGTAATTCTTTTATTTGTATTAATTATCAACGGTTTGTCCGGTATGGTGGCAAAACGTATCGCGAAAGGATAACAGAACATGAGTGATAATATCAAACTTTCAATTGAAGATATGAATCTTTTTTACGGAAATTTTCATGCACTGCATGACATCAATATGCATATTCCAGAAAAAGAGATTACCGCTTTTATCGGACCAAGTGGATGTGGAAAATCTACACTTCTGAAGTCTCTGAACCGTATGAATGACCTTGTAGAAGGCTGTAAGATCACCGGTAAAGTAGAACTTGACGGAGAAGATATTTATGGAGATATGGACGTAAACGTTCTTCGAAAAAGGGTCGGAATGGTATTCCAGAAGCCGAATCCGTTCCCGATGAGTATTTACGATAACGTTGCGTACGGACCGAGAACACATGGTATCCGTTCCAAGGCAAAACTCGACGAGATCGTAGAAAAATCTCTCCGTGATGCTGCCATCTGGGATGAAGTAAAAGACCGATTAAAGAAAAGTGCACTTGGTATGTCTGGCGGACAGCAGCAGAGGCTCTGTATTGCAAGAGCTCTCGCAGTAGAGCCGGAAGTTCTCCTGATGGATGAGCCGACCTCCGCACTTGATCCGATCTCAACCTCCAAGATTGAAGAGCTTGCAATGGAATTAAAAGGAAAATATACGATCGTGATCGTTACGCATAATATGCAGCAGGCGACTCGAATTTCCGATAAAACAGCGTTCTTCCTTCTGGGAGAAGTTGTAGAATTCAGCGATACAGATACTCTGTTTTCCATGCCAAAAGACAAGAGAACAGAGGACTATATTACAGGGAGGTTTGGTTGATTATGGCAACGCATTTCGAACGGCAGCTTGAAGAACTTCATGTACAGATCATTACAATGGGAAGCCTCTGTGAAAAGGTTATTTCACTTTCGAACAGAGCTATCCGCGGTGATAAATGTATCCAGGAAATCTTTGATACTGATAAGGAAATCGACACAAAAGAGCGCGAGATCGAGAACCTCTGTATGCGTATTCTGTTGCATCAGCAGCCGGTTGCAAGAGATCTGAGAGAGGTTTCTGCAGCACTGAAAATGATTTCAGATATGGAAAGAATTGGAGATCAGGCATCGGATATTGCGGATCTTTCCAAGTTCATTGAGGAAAATCATGTGCAGATTCCGGAACTGATCGGCAAGATGGCGGAGATGACAGTCGGCATGGTGACAGAAAGCGTAGATGCTTTTGTCAAGAGAGATCTGGACCTTTGTCGCAAAGTTATTGATGACGATGATCAGGTAGATGATGCATTTAATCAGATCAAAGAGGAGCTGGCAGAGCTTATGTATCAGAATCTGGATGCAAAAACAGGCCTTGATCTTCTTATGACTGCGAAATATATGGAACGAATCGGAGATCACGCAGTGAATATTGCAGAATGGGTTGAGTATGCAATTACTGGTGTTCACAGAAATAATGAACATCAATTAGGAGGTCATTGATGTGACAAAAAAGATTTTTAAATCAAACATACTGGTAGCTGCGGCTGTACTGATTTTTGGGATTGCATGTGTTATGGCAATCCTTTATCAGCATTTTGGAAAACAGATCAATACTGAGTTGAAAAAAGAAGCAACTTATCTGGTATATGGTGTAGAGGAGAATGGTATAGATTATCTGAAACAGATCAAAGAAAAAGATGACCGTATCACCTATATTGCGGAAGACGGAACGGTTCTCTATGATAATCAGGCCGATGCCGCAACCATGGAAAATCATGGTGACCGTAAGGAGATTCAGGAAGCACTGAAGACGGGCAGCGGCCATGCGGAACGTACTTCCAAAACCCTGTCGCAGAAAACTTTATACTATGCATTGCGACTGTCGGATAACAGTGTACTCAGGGTATCCAGTACGCAGTATTCTGTCTGGGTACTTCTTATGGAACTGGTACCACCACTTATAGGCATTGCTGTTGTGATGCTGATTCTGGCAGCAATTATGTCTGTGCATATGGCAAATAAGATCGTGGAGCCGATCAACAATGTAGATCTGGAGCATCCGGAAGAAAATCAGATTTATGAAGAAGTAGGACCGCTTCTCAGCAAGATTTACAAACAGAACCGACAGATCAAGAGTCAGCTGGAAGCAGCCCGACGGAATCAGGAAGAGTTTGGCATTATTACAGAAAACATGCAGGAAGGTCTTCTTGTTATTGACAGTTACACAATGATTCTTTCGGGCAATTCCAGCGCATGGAAGCTGTTTCAGTTAAAAGATCCAAAGATTGGTGACAGTGTGTATTCTCTGAACAGGAATGAAGATTTCCGTCTTTTGATCGAACAGGTACTGAAGGGACAACATGGAAGTGTTCTGCTTCATATGGGAAGTGAAGCCATTCAGATGATCGCAAACCCGGTAAACAGGGAACACAGAGTTGTGGGTGCGGTCATCCTTCTGATGAATGAAACAGAGAAGGTTGAGCGGGAACAGTTACGCAGAGAATTTTCTGCAAATGTATCTCATGAGCTGAAAACACCTCTGACTTCTATTTCTGGATTTGCAGAGATCATCCAGGACGGACTTGTCAAAGAAGAGGACATCAAGAAGTTTGCGGGCAGAATTTATAACGAAGCACAGCGTCTGATCACGCTGGTAGAAGATACGATCAAGGTTTCGCAGCTGGATGAGGGTGAAAATCCATATGAATGGGAGAAGTTGGATGCGTATACAATAGTGAAGGATGTCTGTGGCCGTTTGAGAGAAGTTGCAGAGAAGAAGAATGTACATCTCTATATAGACGGTGGCAAAACGATGCTTACGACGGTGCATCCAATTTTGGATGAGGTGATCTATAATCTATGCGACAATGGTATCAAGTATAATAAAGAGGATGGAACGGTAAGTATTCATCTTCGTGATCTGGGAGAAAATGTGGAGATTCGTGTCAAAGACAATGGAATCGGTATTCCGGGTGAAGACCAGAGCAGGGTATTTGAAAGATTTTACCGTGTGGATAAGAGCCATTCCAAGGCAATTGGCGGAACAGGACTGGGTCTTTCTATCGTCAAACACGGTGTGACCTTCCTTGGCGGTACACTGAAGATGGTCAGTGAGATTGGCAAAGGAACCGAGCTCACGATGACATTTCCGAAAGAACGAAAGGTAGTTTGAAAGAGCAAAAAAGATGCTGACATGCAATGCACGCCAGCATCTTTTTTGTCGTTAATAACAATAGGCGCCCTCATAGCTGTTGCAGGATTCTTTCTTATGGGAAAGATCCTTGCAGGAACTGCAGTGATCACAGAATTCCTGCTCATAACAGGTGGCGCAGACACAATTCCCACAGTGGCTGCGGTCATAGGCCGGAGTACAGGTGTAGGGAAGAGTATCTTTTTTCGCTTTTTCTTCCATATACGATTCACCTCTCCTGAAGTTACCGTTCGTTTCGTTCACAGTAACTTGCTGATACATTTCTGATACTGATATTATATCGCTGTACTTCAGGAGATTCAAGAAAATAATGATAGAAATTATCAAATTTTCAGAAGAATTTGAATACTTTATTTCGCTTCCCAGCGGCCGGAAGCACCGCATGGAAGTACCAGCCCATTGGAAGTTACCGGGAGTCCGATTTCCTGGGAATCGACATGTCCGTCAAATTCTTTCAGCTCTGTAGCCAACATATAAGTCAGCACAGCCGGAGCAAGTCCTGTAGTATAGGAGTTGATCAGGAAAAACAGCGGATTTGGACTTAAAAGCTTCACACACAGCTTGATGAGCGGATGAATTGCTTCTTCAATCTTCCAGATTTCACCTTTTGGTCCACGTCCGTACGATGGTGGATCCATGATGATCGCATCGTAGTGATTTCCACGGCGGATCTCACGTTCTACAAATTTCACACAGTCATCTACCAGCCAGCGGATCGGCGCTTCAGAAAGCCCAGATGCAGCTGCGTTTTCTTTGGCCCAGGTAACCATACCCTTGGAAGCGTCTACGTGTGTAACCTGTGCACCGGCAGCGGCAGCGGCCAGAGTTGCACCGCCTGTGTAAGCAAAAAGGTTCAGGACTTTGATCGGGCGTCCGGCTTTACGAATCTTATCACCGAACCAGTCCCAGTTGACAGCCTGCTCCGGGAAAAGCCCAGTGTGTTTGAAACTGAATGGTTTCAGATGGAAAGTAAGATCCTTGTAATGAAGATCCCACTGCTGCGGGAGATCAAAGAATTCCCATTCGCCGCCGCCCTTTTTGCTTCTGTGGTAGTGAGCATTCATGTTTTTCCATCCACGGCTTATCTTTGGGGTGTCCCAGATCACCTGTGGGTCCGGGCGTACCAGCGTGTATTTTCCCCAGCGTTCAAGTTTTTCACCGCAGGAAGTGTCAATTACTTCGTATTCTTTCCAGTCATTTGCAATCCACATATATGATAACCTTTCTTTGATAACCTGATTTGTATATTCTGCTTATTTAGTATAGGTGAAAGCTCGAAATTGTGCAAGTTTTTTATACGACGGGGACTTGACAATCAGTACTTTACCATACTAAAATATACAGGATAATGATTTAGCATAAAAGCTATATCAGAAAATCCATTATAAGATGAATGAATTTTGCCGGACAGTATTCTGGAAGCGGCACGAGGAGGACGAACAATGCAGAAATACAGTGAGATGAGCAAAGAACAGCTTCAGGATGTCAAGAAAGAGCTGGATCAGCAGTATGCAGAAATCAAGGCACAGGGACTTGCCCTTGATATGTCACGTGGTAAACCGTCAGTTGATCAGCTGAATATTTCCATGGATATGATGGATGTTCTGTCAAGCAGCACAGACCTGAGATGTGAGACAGGCGTTGACTGTCGTAACTATGGTGTAATGGATGGTATTCCGGAAGCTAAACGTCTTCTCGGAGAAATTTCTGAGGTTGATCCGGAACACATTATTATTTATGGAAACTCCAGCCTGAATGTTATGTTTGATACTGTATCACGTTCCATGACCCACGGTGTTATGGGAAACACTCCATGGTGCAAGCTGGATAAAGTAAAATTCCTCTGTCCGGTTCCAGGATATGATCGTCACTTTAAGATCACAGAGTTCTTCGGAATCGAAATGATCAATGTTCCGATGTCACCGGAAGGACCGGATATGGATATTGTAGAAAAACTGGTAAGTGAAGATCCGGCGATCAAAGGTATCTGGTGTGTACCGAAATATTCCAACCCGCAGGGATACACATATTCCGAAGAGACCGTTAAGCGTTTTGCAAATCTGAAACCGGCAGCACCGGATTTCCGTATTTACTGGGATAATGCTTACAGTGTACATCATCTTTATGATGACGAAAAAGACCAGGATTTCCTTCTTGAAATTTTGGATGAATGCGCAAAAGCCGGAAATCCGGACATGGTTTATAAATTTACATCTACATCCAAGATCAGCTTCCCGGGTTCTGGTATCGCAGCTCTGGCAGCATCTAAGGCAAACCTGGATGATATCCGCAAATACATTACCGTACAGACGATCGGACATGATAAACTGAATCAGCTTCGTCATGTAAAATTCTTCAAGGATCTTGAGGGTGTTCATGCACATATGAAAAAACATGCAGCAATCCTTCGTCCAAAGTTTGAAATGGTAGAGGCTACCCTTGAGAAGGAACTTGGCGGACTTGGAATCGGAGAATGGACAACACCAAAGGGTGGATATTTTATTTCCTTCGAATCCCTGGACGGATGTGCGAAAAAGATCGTAGCAATGGCAAAAGAAGCCGGCGTTGTTATGACTGGAGCAGGAGCTACCTATCCATATGGAAAGGATCCGAAAGACAGCAATATCCGTATTGCACCATCTTTCCCACCGATTGAAGAGCTTGAAAAAGCGGCACAGGTATTTGTCGTTTGCGTTAAACTTGCCAGTGTAGAGAAATTACTGGCTGAATAAAATTTCATATTTCCGAATGTTAAGGAGGCGCCATGGCGGAAAATAACAAGAGTATGGACAAAGGAAGAAAACTACTGATCGGTTTTATTATTGTACTGCTCCTGCTTACCGCAGGCGCCTACTTTTTTGGAGTTTATTATTTTACCGAGCATTTTCTTCCCGGCTCACAGGTGAATGGTTTTAACTGTTCTTATATGACAGAGAAGGAAGCAGAGAACCTGCTGGAACAGAAGACAGGGGTATATGCACTGGCAGTACAGACTAGAGGAAACGGACAGGAAGCAATCACAGCGGATGAAATTCAACTGAAATATACATCTGACGGCAGTGTAAATAAATTGCTTCACAAACAGAATCGTTTTAGCTGGTTTTTAGCATTCAGCCAGCAAATGACTTACGAGCTGCCTTCTTCTGTGTCTTATGATGAAAGCCTGTTTGAACAGAAAACTGCCAGTTTGAAATGTATGCAGGACAATGTAGAGCCGGTGGACGCGTATATAAAGGAAATCGATGATGGATTTGAAGTTGTTCCGGAAATTGAAGGAACAAAAATAGACCGTGATAAACTGATGGAGGACATCAAAAATGCTGTTACTACCGGCAGGACAGTTGCAAATCTGGAAGAAGACGGATGTTACATAAATCCGACCGTGTATGCAGATGATCTGACAAAAGACTGCCAGCAGATGAATGAACTTACGGATGTTGTGGTCACGTATGATTTCAGCGACCGCAAGGAAACAGTAGATCGGTCTGTGATCAAAAACTGGCTGACAAAGGACGAAAATGATGATCTGGTGCTGGATAAGGCGGTTATTGCAAATTATATTTCGGAGCTTGCGAAGAAGTATGACACTGTAGGCACAGAACGAACTTTTTCTACTTATGACAATCAGGAAATTACGGTATCCGGTGGAAATTATGGCTGGGTGATCGACCAGGAAAAAGAAACAGATGCATTATATCAGGACATCATGGACAAAAAGACAGAAGTACGGGAACCTGTTTATGAACAGGAAGCGCAGAGCCGTAATACAAATGATATCGGATATTCCTATATAGAAATTGACCTTACCCGTCAAAGAATGGTATTATATCAGAATGGATCCCCGATTGTGGATACTGGTTTTGCGGCAAGCAGCAGTACGCCGACAGGTGTTTACAGACTGGGTGACAAGCAGGAGGCTGCTTCTGTAGATTTCTGGATGCCTTTTACAGACAAACTTGGCATTTATGGAGATTCCGGTCTGGTCATTACAGGAACGGATTTGTCAGATGAAACTGGGGATTCTGGCGATTTTGGAAGCTCAGAGGAGAGTGTGGATTTTGGCTCCTCAGACAGCTGGATGAGTACAGAAGGCTGTATAGTGCTGCCGGAAGAGCAGGCGCAGACAATTTATCAGAATGTAGATTCTGGATTGCCGGTAGTTATATACTGATACCAGGGAGAAAAGATCTGAATCCATGTGAGCTTGCTCACAAGTGGATGAGTTAGAATATTATGTGAGGATGATGAGAAAATGAAAATTGTTGTATTAGCAGGTGGAACCAGCACAGAAAGGGATGTTTCAATCGTATCTGGAACAGGAATCTGCGGAGCGTTGAGACAGAAAGGACATCAGGCAATTCTGGTAGATGTTTTCTGTGGTCAGGAAGAGGTAGACTGGGAAGATCCGTTCCCGGCAGAATATGATGTGGAAAAAGCAGCAGCTTATATCAGAGGATTTAATCTGCAGATGGCTGAACTGAAAAAAACAAGAAAAAATTTCTTTGGACCGAATGTCATCGATCTTTGTAAAAAAGCAGATTTTGTTTTCCTGGGACTTCATGGAGCCAACGGGGAGGACGGTAAGCTGCAGGGAGCATTTGATCTGATGGGTATTCCATATACCGGAACCGGATATCTGAGCAGTGCCATGGCAATGGATAAAGGTGTGACCAAGGCAATGTTCCAGATGAGAGGTGTTCCGACTCCGGCAGGTAAGGCCATGAAGAAAAAGGACCGTGTGGAAACTCCACAGGAGCTGGGAATGGATTTTCCGGTTGTTGTCAAGACATGCTGCGGTGGTTCCAGTATCGGTGTCTATATTGTTGATAACCAGGAAGACTACACGAAAGCACTGGATGGTGCATTCACTTATGAAAACGAAGTAGTTGTAGAGGAATTTGTAGAAGGTGTTGAATACACAGTTGCTGTTGTGGACGGTAAGGCATATCCGGTCGTTCAGATCGTTCCGGTACAGGGCTTCTATGATTATGAAAATAAATACAAACCAGGTGCAGTAAAAGAAACCTGTCCGGCGCCAATTTCAGAAGAACTGACAAAACGTCTTCAGGAAGCAGCCGTGGATGGTTATCATGCACTGGAGATGGAGAGCTATGCCCGTCTGGATTTCATTGTGACAAAAGATGAAAAAATCTACTGTCTGGAGGCAAATACGCTTCCGGGAATGACACCGACCAGCCTGATCCCGCAGGAAGCAGCGGTTCTGGGTATGGATTATCCGACACTGTGTGAAGAACTGATCAAAGTGTCTCAGAAAAAGTATGCTTAACAGACGAATATGTACCTGAATTGAGGTAACATATCAGGAGAGGAAATCAGAATGAAAAATCTTACTTTGAGAAATCTTACAAAAGTATGTAATGGCATCTGGCATGGCGACAATGCTCTGCTGGATCAGGAGATTTCTGCAATTACTACAGACAGCCGCAAGATTGAGAAAGACTGTCTGTTTGTGCCAATCGTGGGAGAGAGAGTCGATGCACACCGTTTTATTCCGGATGTGATGACGAAGGGAGCACTTGCAACACTTTCCGAGCGAGAACTGCCGGAGGCTGACTATGCATATATTCAGGTAGAAGCTTCTCTTCAGGCAGTTAAAGATATCGCAGAGTTTTATCTGGAACAGCTGCAGATTCCGGTTGTAGGTATTACGGGAAGCGTTGGAAAGACCAGCACCAAAGAAGTGATCGCATCCGTCCTGAAAGAAAAGTACCGCACTCTGAAAACACAGGGAAACTTTAATAATGAGCTCGGACTTCCTCTTACAGTATTCAGACTTCGTGATGAAGATCAGATTGCAGTTCTGGAAATGGGAATCAGTGATTTTGGCGAGATGGCCCGGCTGACAAAGATTGCAAAACCGGATACCTGTGTGATCACAAACATCGGTACCTGTCATCTGGAGAATCTGGGAGACAGAGACGGAGTCCTGAAAGCAAAGACAGAGATATTCCAGTCTATGAAGCCGAATGGACATATCGTTCTGAATGGTGACGATGATAAACTTATTACGGTCCGTGAGTACAATGGTGTGAAGCCGGTATTTTTTGGCTTGAACAGTGAACGTGATGTGTATGCCGATCAGATTGAAAGTAAGGGCCTGAAAGGGGTTGCCTGCCGTATCCATCTGGGAGAGGATGCTTTTGACGTACTCGTTCCGACTCCAGGAATACATATGGTCTACAATGCCCTGGCAGCTGCGGCTGTAGGACGAATTTATGGTCTGACGATCGAAGAGATCAGGAGAGGTATTGAAAGTCTTGAGACGATTCGAGGACGTTTCAAAATGATCGAGACAGATAAGTTCCTGGTCGTAGATGACTGCTACAATGCGAATCCGATGTCCATGAAGGCATCTCTGGATGTGCTTCATGATGGGGAAGGCCGCAGAGTGGCGATCCTTGGGGACATGGGAGAACTTGGTGAAGATGAAGCTGCACTTCACGAGGGTGTAGGCATACATGCAGCAATATGTGGAATTGATGCATGTGTATGTGTAGGAGATCTGGCTGTTCATATAGCAGAAGCGGCGCGCAAAGCGAATCCGGATTTCCCTGTATATTATGAAAAAACAAGAGAATCCCTTCTGGAGCATCTGAATGATTATGTACAGAAAGGCGATACGATTCTTGTAAAAGCTTCTCATTTTATGAAATTTGAAGAAGTCGTAAAAGCACTGGAAGAAATGTAACGGATAATTTAAAAAAGAAAATTTTTACGCAGGTGAGCCGGAAAGGTGTTACCTGCGTAAATTTTTGGCAGTTAAGAGGGGAGTTTTGCGAGAATTTGACGAACGATTTTTGTTTCATATAGGACGGGGCAGGTGTAGAATAGGCTTAACGGTAAATATTGTATTCAAGGAGGGACTTATGCTGGAACGAATCATGGACCTGCAGATCCTGCTCTATCTGATGACTGTTCTTGGAACAGCTGGAGCGATAGGGATGCTGGCAGTACACCTTACTTACAGAAGAACCCTGCGAAAGACAAAAGC
>OGYI01001897.1_pt1 | contig 17938 bp, 11 predicted proteins | sample 1576521 | NCBI WGS metagenome assembly OGYI01 (sample SAMEA3541484, study PRJEB24748) | human gut metagenome | biome: human gut; feature: human-associated habitat; material: faeces | place: China | collected 2012
ACAAAATCTCCCACAAATTGTGACGCACATCTTGCAGAAAGCCTTTTTCAAACACTCTCTAGCATTATAAATATAGAAACTGACAGAAGATGTTATTCTAGGTGAAAGCGTGAATAACACGTGTTTTTTGCGTGTAAAAAGCTTTTCCGGAGTAACATTTTTGCGTTTAAGCGTTTAACCGGATGCTTTTATCTGCTGGACCAGGATAAATGGTATGGCAGCTATCAGCTGCAGTGTTATATAGCGGATGCTTTTATCCGTTTTGATAAAGGAGAATGAAAAATGGAAGAGACAACGATTGCTGCGATTTCCACAGCCATGAGCGCATCGGGAATCGGGATCGTCAGGATCAGTGGCCCGGAGGCTTTTGAGATCGCATCCGGAGTATACCGTTCCAAGGGTGGAAAAAAATCTCTGAAAAACGTCCCAAGCCACACCATTCATTATGGATATATTTATGATAACGAAGAAATGGTAGACGAAGTGCTGGTCATGGCCATGCGCGGACCACGGACATACACAGGAGAAGATACCATAGAAATCGACTGCCACGGCGGCGTTTTAGCCATGAAAAAGGTACTTGAAACTGTGCTGAAAAACGGAGCCATTATTGCCGAGCCGGGAGAATTTACCAAGCGTGCATTTCTCAATGGAAGGATCGATCTTTCTCAGGCGGAGGCCGTTATGGATGTGATACAGTCCAAAAACGAGTACTCATTAAAGAATTCCGTAGGACAATTAAAAGGTTCAGTCCGAAAAACAGTACAACAGATCAGGGAAAAACTACTGTACCATATAGCGTACATCGAATCGGCATTAGATGATCCGGAGCACTATGATCTGACAGGATATTCGGAAGAATTAGAACAGATCGTGGCAGAAGAAAAAGAAAAAATACAGAACCTGTTAAAAACAGCCGGAGACGGAAAGATCATACAGGAAGGTATCCGGACCGTGATCCTGGGCAAGCCGAACGCAGGGAAATCTTCTCTGCTGAACCTGCTTCTGGGAGAAGACAGAGCCATCGTGACCGATATCGCAGGAACCACCAGAGACGTACTGGAAGAGTATATCAACCTGCATGGGATCACATTAAAGATCGCTGACACAGCCGGAATCCGCCAGACAGAAGACATCGTAGAGAAAATCGGCGTATCCAAAGCCAAAGAAATGGCAGCAGACGCAGACCTGATCCTCTATGTCGTAGATTCCTCCGTACCGTTAGATGAAAACGACGAAGAAATCATAAAAATTTTGCAAGAGAAAAAGACAATTGTCCTCTACAGTAAGACAGACCTTGAATCTGCTATAGATATAGAGGATTTAAAGAGCAGAATAAACCAGCCGGTGATCCCAATCTCCGCAAAAGAAGAAACCGGGATCACAGACCTGGAAGAAAAAATCCGGGAAATGTTCTTCAGTGGGGAGATTGACTTCAATGATGAAGTCTACATCACCAATGAACGCCACAGACAGGAGCTTTTAAAAGCACAGGAAAGTCTTTCTCTGGTAGAAAATAGCATAGAAAGCGGAATGCCGGAAGATTTTTATTCCATAGACCTGACCGATGCATACGAAAGTCTGGGACGGATTCTGGGAGAATCACTTGGGGAAGACCTTGTTAATGAGATATTTTCTAAATTTTGTATGGGGAAATAATAAGCGCATAGGCTGCGGAGGCCCCGGCTGTATATGCCGCATAGACTGCGGAGATCTGGCCGTATATATCACATGGATTGCGGAATTCTGGTCGTATATGCCGCATGGATTGCGAAAGCTCGGCTGTGTATGCCACATGAACTGCGGAATCCCGCAGAGGGTAGGATCACATTGGAATGTGAGAAAACCGCAAAGGGGCGCAAGGCCGCGCCCCTCTGCACACCCCTGGGCCTTTTTTATATAGTGCGGCGATTGTGGAATGCTGAAAGATACTAACTTATGCCTGTATGCTTCTGTGTCGGCAATTCAACACTGAGCCGAAATGTGGCAAACGGAAGCAGGAATAACCCCGCAGATGTGCACCGCACATCGAGAACCTCGTTACAGTTCCATCACAACAATCGGCACAACGTTCCACATCCAACACCGAAGCATACAGACAAAGTCAACACCGCACCCCACACCACAATCCAAGAACTCAAAACCCCTTCGGCACAATGTTCCACATCCAATACCGAAGCATACAGACAAAAGTCAACACCGCACCCCACACCACAACCCAAGAACTCAAAACTCCCTCGGCACAACGTTCCACATCCAATACCGAAGCATACAGACAAAAGTCAACACCGTATCACACACCACAACCCAAGAACTCTTAAAAAAAAGCCCGAGGGGTGTGCAGAGGGGCCGTGGCTTTACGGCCCCTTTGCGGTTTTTCCACAGCTTCCCAAAGCAAAAAAACCAGGCCCTCTGCCAAGAAAGCAAAAACAAAACCAAAACCCAATCACACAATAAACAAAGAAAAAGAATAAGAAAAAAAATAAAGGAGAAAAAGCATGAAAAATCTGGAACAGTTTTTCGACATCATAGTAGTAGGCGCCGGCCACGCAGGCTGCGAAGCATCACTGGCATGCGCCCGCTTAGGACTCAACACAGTCATGTTCACAGTCAGCGTAGACAGCATCGCCCTTATGCCCTGCAACCCCAACGTAGGCGGCAGCTCCAAAGGGCATCTCGTCCGCGAGCTGGATGCTCTCGGTGGAGAAATGGGTAAAAATATAGACAAAACCTTCATCCAGTCCAAAATGCTCAACCAGTCCAAAGGCCCTGCAGTCCATTCCCTTCGTGCACAGGCCGATAAACAGGCCTACAGCACACAAATGAGAAAGACACTGGAAAATACAGAAAACTTAACCATCCGCCAGGGCGAAGTGACCGAGCTTCTGGTAGAAGATGGGCACATCACCGGTGTAAAAACCTTCTCAGGAGCCACCTACCACGCAAAAGCTGTAGTCCTCTGTACAGGAACCTACCTCAAGGCCCGCTGCATTTACGGTGACGTCAGCAACCATACGGGACCGAACGGCCTTCAGGCAGCCAATTACCTTACGGATTCCCTGAAAAAGCTGGGAATCGAAATGTTCCGTTTCAAAACAGGAACTCCGGCCAGAATCGCTGGAAACACCATTGATTATTCTAAAATGGAAGAGCAGTTTGGAGATGAAAGAGTCGTACCGTTTTCTTTTTCCACAGACCCGGAATCCGTACAGATTGAGCAGAAATCCTGCTGGCTGACCTATACAAATGAAAAAACACACGAGATCATCCGTGCAAATCTGGACAGATCCCCCCTTTATTCCGGAATGATCGAAGGAACCGGACCACGTTACTGTCCGTCTATCGAAGATAAAGTAGTCCGTTTTGCAGATAAAAAACGTCATCAGGTATTTATCGAACCGGAAGGTCTTTACACAAATGAAATGTACATCGGCGGAATGTCCAGCTCCCTGCCGGAGGATGTTCAGTACGAGATGTACCATTCTGTACCAGGTCTGGAGAACGCCAAGATTGTAAAAAATGCCTACGCTATTGAGTATGACTGCATCAATCCGCGCCAGCTCTATCCCACACTGGAATTCAAAAAAATCAAGGGCCTTTTCAGCGGCGGACAGTTTAACGGAAGCTCCGGATATGAGGAAGCAGCCGCTCAGGGCCTCATAGCGGGAATTAATGCGGCTATGGAGGTAAAAGGCCGGGAACAGCTGATTTTGGATCGCTCAGAGGCATATATCGGCGTTCTCATCGATGATCTGGTAACAAAGGAGAACCATGAGCCATATCGAATGATGACAAGCCGTGCTGAGTACCGTCTGCTTCTCCGACAGGACAACGCAGATCTCCGCCTTCGCAAAAAAGGCTGGGAGGTCGGCCTGATCGATGATGAGACATACCATAAATTACAGGAAAAAGAGCGCCAGATCCAGGAAGAGATCGAGAGAGTGGAACATGCAACCGTAGGTGGTTCTGCAGAGGTACAGAGCCTTCTGGAATCTCTGAACAGTACCCTTCTGAAATCCGGAACCACCATTGCAGAGCTGATCCGTCGGCCGGAGCTTAACTATAAGGTGCTTGCACCCATTGATAAAGAAAGACCGGAGCTTCCGGAAGATGTATGTGAGCAGGTAGAGATCAACATCAAATATGATGGCTATATCCGCCGCCAGATGAAGCAGGTAGAGCAGTTTAAGAAACTGGAGCAGAAAAAGCTTCCGGAAGACATTGATTACGAAGATGTAGGAAGCCTCCGCATTGAGGCACGCCAGAAGCTGGAAGCCTACAGACCGGTGTCCATCGGCCAGGCGTCCCGTATCTCCGGTGTATCCCCGGCTGACATTTCCGTGCTTCTTGTATATCTGGAAAGCAGATCCGGACACAAACACTGATAATACAAAGAATAACAGCAACTATTCAGAAGGCAGGCGTTTTGGCGCGTTTTTTGCCAAAATCCCGAGACATATAAGGCAAAATGATATCACCGAAGGTGATTTGGAATGCATTTTGACCCGTAACTGTGAGGGTACTGAACAGTTACGAATAACAATAAAACACAGAAAATAAGAGAGGAAGCTGCATGTACAATTTAGAAATCCTGGAAAAAGGCTGCGAGGAGCTTGGGATCGCACTCAATGACACGCAGAAAAACCAGTTTATCCGGTTCTACGAATATCTTGTAGAAAAAAACAAAGTCATGAACCTCACCGGTATCACAGAATTTGACGAGGTTCTCGTGAAACATTTCCTGGACAGCCTCTGCTGCGTCAAGGCTGTAGATATGAGCAATGTAAAAACCGTTATGGACATCGGAACCGGTGCCGGATTCCCGGGTGTTCCCCTGAAGATCGCCTTCCCGGAAGTGGAAGCCTGCCTTCTGGACTCCCTCAATAAAAGAGTAAAATTCCTGGAAGAAACCTTTGCACTCCTGGGCCTGGAGGGGATTTCTGCCATTCACGGAAGAGCTGAAGAATATGCAAAAAACAAAGCCTACAGAGAAAAATATGATCTCTGCGTATCCAGAGCAGTATCCGGACTTGCAACCCTGTCTGAATACTGTCTCCCGTATGTAAAAGTCGGAGGGCTTTTTGTCTCCTATAAATCCGGTTCTGTAAAGGAAGAAGCAGAAGCAGCAGAGAAAGCAGTAAAGATCCTTGGTGGAAAGATCAGGGATATTCAGTACTTTGACCTTCCGGGATCTGAGATCGGCCGCTCCCTGGTCATTATCGAGAAGGTAAAGAACACCCCGGGCAAATATCCGAGAAAAGCCGGAACACCGCTCAGAGAGCCACTGGCATAAGATACCTCCTGTCGAACAAAGTCAAAATTTGTCCGACAGGAGATTTTTTTGTCTGGGAGTTTCACAAAATTATCACAAATTTATCCTACTTTTATCACAAATTACTTTTACACTATAATCCGATAGAGATGCCCCTGGATTCCCCCATTCTCTGTTTCATCCGGGGGCATTTTCTATTGGTATTGAAAAGACGCCAGAGTCAAATGGCTTCAGTTTCAGGATCTTTTGCCTCTGGCATCTTATAAAATGGGAAATCGATAATTAAAAAAAGTATTTCCCTGAGAATAAAAGGAGGAGAGTAAAGTGATCGAAGTAAGTAATCTGGTCAAAAAGTATGGTGATCATACTGCAGTTGACCATCTTTCCTTTCAGATCGAAAAGGGGAAAATTTACGGATTCCTGGGCCCCAACGGTGCAGGAAAATCAACAACTATGAACATGATCACAGGATACATTGCTTCCACAGAAGGAAAAGTGATGATCGATGGTCATGATATTCTGGAGGAACCGGAGGCAGCCAAGAAATGTATCGGCTATCTGCCGGAAATGCCGCCGCTCTATTTTGACATGACTGTTCTTGAGTACATGAAATTTGCGGCTGATCTGAAAAAAATCCCAAAAAAACAAAAAGACAAACAGATAAAAGAAGTCATGGATATGGTAAAGATCACAGACATGAAAGACCGTCTGATCAAAAATCTTTCCAAAGGTTATCGCCAGAGAGTGGGTCTTGCACAGGCAATCCTGGGATATCCGGAGGTGATCATCCTGGATGAGCCGACAGTAGGACTTGACCCGAAGCAGATCATCGAGATCCGTGACCTGATCAAAGGTCTGAAGCAGAAGCACACGGTTATCCTAAGCTCCCATATCCTTTCCGAGGTAAGAGCAGTGTGTGATTATGTTCTGATCATTTCCCATGGAAAGCTGGTAGCTAGCGATACACCGGATAATCTGGAACGTCTGGCAGCAGGTTCCAACAGCCTCCTTATGAAGGTAAAAGGCGAGAAAGACACGATTCGAAAAGCTCTGGAAACGATCGAAGGCGTAACCGGAGTGGAAATGTCCTATGACAGCGATGAGAAATTGTGGAAAACAAAACTTTCCATTCAGGAAAATGTGGATATCCGTGAAAAAGTCTTCTACGCTATGGTAAAAGCGAACTGTCCGATCTACGAGATGCAGGTTAAGAGAGTTTCCCTTGAGGATGTATTCCTTGAACTTACCGAAGGAGAGAAAAAATCCGTCGGAAAACCGGAAAGCTCACAGTGGAAATCGGTAGAAGATAGATCATCGGAAGAAGAAAAAACTCAGGAAGAAAAAACTGAGGAAACAGAGAAGACTTCTGATGAGAAAGAGGGGGATCAGTCATGACAGCGATTTTTAAAAGAGAACTGAAAAGCTATCTGACCTCCATGGTTGGATATCTCTTCATATTTTTTGTCCTGGTGTTGACCGGAATTTATTTTTCCGCATATCAGCTTTCAGGCGGCTATTCAAAATTTGAAACTACTTTAAGCGCACTGACCTTTGTGTTCCTGATCGGTGTGCCGATCCTTTCCATGCGCGTACTTGCAGAAGAGCGCAAGCAGAAAACGGATCAGCTTCTTCTGACCGCACCGGTATCTGTATGGGATATCGTATTTGGAAAATATCTTGCACTGGTAGCTGTGTTTGCCATTCCGGTCGTGATCATGTGCGTTTATCCTCTGATCATGAGTAAGTTCGGAACGATTTCCTATGCTTCCGCATACACCGGGATCCTGGGATTTTTCCTTCTGGGATGTGCGAATCTGGCGATCGGTGTATTTATGTCAGCGCTTACAGAAAGCCAGGTAATTGCAGCAGTACTTACTTTTGTATTCCTGTTCGCTTTCTATATGATGAACGGAATTTCCTCATTCTTTTCACAGACCTCCATGTCAACCGCAGTGGCATTCGGACTTCTGATCGTAGCGATCGCTATCATCATCTATACCATGATCAAGAACATCCTGATTTCTGTAGTGATCGGAGCTGTGGGAGAGATTGCCCTTGTGATCGTATACGTTGTAAAATCCAGTATTTTCCAGGGTGGTATCCAGAAGGTACTGAACGTATTTAACCTGAGTGGACATTATGATAATTTTACAAACGGCGTGTTTGACGTGACAGGAATCGTTTATTTTATTTCTGTTATTGCGATCTGCCTGTTCCTTACCATGCAGTCCATTCAGAAGAGACGCTGGAACTAGGGGGTGAATGGAAATGAAATTCAGTGAGAAATTTAAGAAAAATAAAGGCGAGGCAGCCGCACCGGAGGCAGCACAGGGATCCGGCAAAAAGAAACATAAACCGGATCCGAAAAAGCTGGTAGGCACCATCAGCAAAAAACATATCAAAAACGGTTCCTACAGCATGGCTATGGCAGCTGTCTTTATCGTGATCGTGGTTGTGATCAATATGATCGTCGGTGCGATCCCATCCAAATATTCACAGCTGGATGTAAGCTCATCCAAGCTTTACACCATCGGTGATGAAACAAAGAAGGTACTGAAGGCACTGGATAAGGATGTTACCATTTATCAGATCGCGGCAAGCGGTTCTGAGGACGACACGATCTCCAATCTGCTTTCACGTTATAAAGATGAGTCCAAGCATATTAAAGTTGAGGTAAAAGACCCGGTTGTAAATCCGAAATTTGCATCGGAATATACAACCGATGATCTTGCGTCAAACAGCCTGATCGTAGTCTGCGGCGACAGAAACAAGGTTATCAATTACAACGATATGTATTCTTCTTCAGTAGACTATAATACCTGGCAGCAGACTACTACCGGATTTGATGGAGAAGGACAGATCACAAGTGCGATCGGCTATGTGACATCAGAGGATCTTCCGATCATGTATACCTTATCCGGACACGGAGAAAAAGATCTGGATTCCAGCTTTAAAGAAGATATCCAGAAAGCAAACATTGATATCAAGGAGCTGAACCTTCTCACAGAGGGAAAGGTTCCGGATGATGCAGACTGCCTGATGATCGTATCTCCGACCAGCGATATTTCCGAGGAAGAAAAAACAGAGCTCCTGGATTATCTTGAGGCAGGCGGAAAAGCTATGATCTTCTCGGATTATACACAGGATGATCTGCCGAACTTTGATGCGGTTCTTGAAAATTATGGTGTAAAGTGTGCAGAGGGAATCGTATTTGAGGGTGATAATCAGCATTATGGAATGCAAATGCCATATTATCTTGTACCAACAGTCAACAGCACAGATGCAAGCTCTGAGACAGCTTCTGCAGGCTCCTATGTGCTGGCCCCGTATGCGCAGGGCATTCAGAAAACAGATGATGTAAGAGATACTGTAACCATCGACAGTATCCTGACAACCTCTGACAAGGCTTACTCCAAAACAAATATGCAGAGCAGCAATATCGAAAAGGAAGACGGAGATGTAGACGGACCGTTTGATCTTGGTGTTGCCATCACTGAGAAACTGGATGATGATAAGGAAACACAGATTGTTTACTACTCCACAGCAAATCTGATGGAGAGCCAGGTGAACCAGATGGTATCCGGCGGAAATGAAAAGCTCCTTCTGGAGTCCTTGAATTGGATGACCAGCACGGACGACAGTAATTCCGTTTCTATTCCATCCAAGAGCCTTGAGTCCACAAGTCTGACAGTAACCGATTATGATGCAGCCTTCTGGAAGATCTGTACCATTGGTCTGATCCCGGGAGTGTTCCTTGTTGCAGGATTCCTGATCTGGCTTAAGAGGAGAAAAGCATAATGAAAAAATCGACCAAACTTGTTTCAGCAGTTGTTGTTCTGGCAGTTCTCGGCGGCGTTTATGTGGGACTGAACACCTATGTATCCAAAGAAGAAAAGGCAGAGAGCAGCAGCGAAGAGGAAAGCAAAACAGAAGTGTTTTCCGTGAAAACGGATGACATTAAATCTCTGGAATTTATCGTAGACAAGAAGGAAGTGACCTTTGAGAAAAAAGATGATTCCTGGGTGAAAAAAGATGAGACTGCTTTTCCTGTAAATCAGACAACTCTGGATTCCGCAGCTTCCGCCATCGAAACGGTGGAAGCGGACAGAGTCCTGGAGGATGTGGAGGATCTTGCGGAATACGGACTGGACTCTCCATCTAACACAGTAACTGTGGATACCGCTGATGGGACAACGAAGCTCAACATCGGAGATGAGAATACGTCTACGAATCAGTATTACATTTCCAGGGCTGATGATGACAGCACGGTATATGTAGTGGCAGCGGACACAGTATCTCCGTTTATGAATTCCCTTTACGATTATGCACAGGGAGAAGATTTCCCGACAATTGATTCTTCCACAGTGAAAAAGGTCCAGGTCAGCGAGGATAAAGATTCCTATGTCTTGGAAGAAAATTCCGACGGAGCTACCTGGGATGTTTCCGGTGACGGAAGCAGCGATAAAGAGTCTGCCGATACAACGGCAGCAGGAAACGTAACCTCCGGACTTGGAAGCTTTGCATTTGACCAGTTTGTAAACTACAATGCAGAGGATCTTTCCCAGTATGGCCTTGATAAGCCCTATGCGACGATTACAGTGGATTATCAGGAAGAGGTGGAGGATGACAGCACAGACAGTACAGAATCCGGGGAAAACGATTCTACGGCCTCTGAGAGCGATTCTGAGAACAGTGACACTACAGACACGGACAGCAGCTCAGAAGATGAAGACAGCAAGACAACCACAGTGGATAAACAGCTTGTCATTTACGTCGGTGATGAGGCAGGAGATGGCAGCAGATATGTAACGGTAGATAATAAACAGATTTATACAATGTCAACAGATACACTGAGTGCAGTTATTGACAAGACGCCGTCAGATCTCTGGTCACTGATCGTCAATTATCTGTCTGTAAAAAATCTGGATCAGCTCCAGGTTACCTACGGTGAAACAACAAATACTGTAAATGTTTCACGTGAAACATCCACAGATGAAGACGGGAATGAGAAAGAAACAACAACTTATCAGCTGGATGGGGAGGAAATAGAAAGTACCACCTTTACCACTTTCTACAACAAGCTGATAAACATGGCAGGACAGAAGAGACTGACAGAGGCTTATACACCGGCTGCAGACCCGGAGATGACCGCTGTATTCACAGACTCTGACAAGAATCAGACAACCGTTACCTTCTACACATATGACACAAACTATTATGCAGCTGTCGTTGGAGACAAGGTATTTCTTGTAAACAAAATGACAGTAAAAGAAATGTTCAATGCATATGAAACCATGGTAAACGGTGAAACAGAGACAGAAGCCACAGCAACACCAACAGCTGAGGCGGAAAAATAAAATATTAAAAAAATAAATAAAAACACCTCGGAGATCCGCAAATAATAAGGTGATCTCCGAATATCCGTTTGATGATCAGATATTCGGAGACCACACAGATCAGGATTTTCCGGGGTGTTTTTATGTTGCTGTTATTTTACGGTCCTTACAGATGAATAAGGTCCGTATATTTTTTTACCGTTTGTGATGCGGTATGCACGGATACGGTATTTGGTTGCGGTGCCTGGCTTTTTATCGGTGTAGGTTGAATTTTTTGTTGCATGTAAGTCTCTTATGTATGCGTAGATTTTATGTTGCAGATAAGTCTCTGTAATTGTCGCAGCTTGATTTGCGTAACTGTGCAGGGATTTACCTGATCAGATCTAAGCAAATGCGGATGCTTTTATCCGCTTGATTTTCTGTAGCTGCTATAATTGTAGCGTGGAGAATTGGTGGAGACAACATAAAAAAACTGTACAGAAGCTCATCTGAGCAACTGTACAGTTTTAATTTTTTCTATATCTAACAGAAGGTTCGGGGGAGCTTCTGTCAGTAACTAAGTATTATGCAAGACCTCTTTCTTCCAGCCAGTCGAAGAGAACAACTTTTTCTGCTTTCTTTCTCTTGGTCATGTGATTGAACTGAAGGATCGTCAGGATCGTGAAGATCACTAACAGTGCAACCATTACAATAATGGAAGTGGTAATGCTCCGGCCACCGCTGATCGTTGCACGGAATGCGTCGACCGTATAAGTAAACGGAACGTATGCATGGATCTTTGCAACGAATGAAGGTGAAACCTCAACCGGATAAGTTCCGGCAGATCCTGCAAGCTGAACGACCATGAATACCAGCATCAGGAAGCTTCCTACTTTACCAAGAGTAATGTTGAAGAAGTACATGATAGAGGTAAAGGTCATTGATGTCAGGCAGGCGAAGAGTACGGTTTTGCCCATCTCTGCAGGTGTGAATCCGTTAAATGCACGTAACAGCAGGATCAGGCAGATTCCCTGAAGGATCGCTACCGGATAAAGGACGGAAGCCTTGCTTGCCCACCATGCGAAACCGGATTTCAGTTTGCCCTTATACTGAGCCAGAGGATACATCAGGCAGAATGCCAGTGCGCCGACCCAGAGGCCTACAGACATCATGTAAGGTGCCATTGCGTGTCCGTTATTCGGGACATCGGTAAGTTTTGTTTCGTCGTTTACAACAGGAGTTGCGAACATTTTGATCGTTTCATTACTTGCTGAATTGTCTTTTACAGTGGTAGCTCCATCGCTGAGGCTTGTGGTCAGTGTCTTGGAACCGTCCTTCAGTTCTTTCATACCGCTTCCAAGCTTCTTGGAGCCATCATACAGCTGAGAGGAACCGCTCTGAATCTGGGCAGCGCCATCTGCAAGCTGTTTTGCACCATTGTTAAGTGTGCTGTTGTTGCTTACAAGCTTCTCGGTACCGCTGAGAAGTGTTGAGGTACCGTTTGCTAATGTCTTAGTTCCGTTTGCAAGAGTAGTAGCACCGCTGGAAAGGGTTTTGGCTCCTGTTGAGAGCTTTTTGGTACCGCCTGTAAGAGCGGAGCTGTTTTCGGAAAGCTTAGCAACACCATCGGTGTAGGTTGTGATTCCGGTTGTCAGTGTTCCGGAACCATCGGCTAATGCTTTTGTTCCATCTGCAAGAGTAGCAGCACCGCTGGAAAGAGCCTTGGCTCCTGTTGAAAGTTTCTTGGTGCCATTTGTAAGAGCAGCACTGTTTTCGGAAAGCTTTGCAATACCATCGGTGTAAGTTGTGATTCCATCTGTCAGTGCCTTAGAACCATCTGCCAGCTGACCTGCACCGGATTTGATATCTGGAAGTGCGTCAGTGATCTGTTTGCCGGCTGTTTTCAGATTCTTTGCACCGTCGTTGAGCTGCTTATCATAAGATGTCAGTTGGTCAAATCCATTGTTCAGAGCTTTGATTCCTGCTGCTGCAGCCGGGAAGGCTTTGGCAGTGCCGTCTTCCAGAGACTGAAGTCCTGCGGAAACGTTCTTGGTTCCTGTGTTTACAGCCTGTGCACCCTGATACAGCTGGGTAACACCTGCAGAAAGCTGAGCGATCAGATCTGTAGGAAGCTGACTTGTAGCTGCGGATAACTGCTCTGCACCTGCATTCATGGTTGTTGCGCCTGCACTCATCTGGTTTGCACCATCTGTCATGGCTGTTGCACCCTCAGAAAGTGTACCGGCACCCTGAGTCAGTCCTCCGGAGATCTGAGTCAGTCCGGAAGCTGCTTCGTTAAGTTTGGAGGCAACAGCATTCAGGTTTTCCTGAGTAGAAGAGAGCTGACCGGATACACCAGCTGCAAGCTGTGAAACCTGATCAGAATAGCTGCTCATGTAAGAACCGTCCACGCCAGTCATTCCACCGGCTGTGCTGTTTAAAGCGTTGATCACATCATTCAGAGCTGCTGCGGAAATGGTTCCGTCCTCAGAAGCGGTTGCCTGAATTGCCTGAAGCTGTGCTGCTAAATCGGTCATTGTCTGTCCGGCAGTACCAATCTTGGTATTTGCCTCAGTAAGTGCTTCAGTTGTTTGCTGTCCATATCCTGTAAGGATGCTGCTGACCTGATCACCCACCTGTGAAAACTGTGTGCCTGCATTCTGGAGAGCTGGGATCAGACTGTCTGTGATACTGCTGCTGGTCTGGCTTGTGATGCCTGCGGCCTGAGTGATATATCCGGCCGCATTGTTGATTCCGTCTGCTGCATTGTTCATGCCAGCTGCGGCACTGTTCATACCAGCTGCGGCTGTGTCCATACCATTCTTTGCGGAAGTAAGGCCGGCTGCAAGCTTGTTGATGGATTCCTGTGTTGTTCCCTCTTTCAGAGCAGAAACTTTATCATTCAGGGTTTTCAGTCCGTCTTCCAACTGCTGTGTTCCAGATATCAGTGACTGTGAGTCATCGGTTCCTTTGGTAACACCGGTATTCAGCTGAGAGATACCATTGGAAACGGTTGTGAGTCCGTTTTCAAGTGGGGCAAGCTTTTTTGCACCGGCTGCGAGTTTGCCAGCACCAGCCACATAGGTGGCAGTTCCATCTGCAAGAGTGTCAGCACCAGCTACATACTGTGTTGCTCCGTCGGAAAGAGTATCAATACCTGCACTTAATGCATTTGCACCGGATTCCAGGCTGCTTGCGCCGGATTTCAATGTATCAGAATTTTTATTAAGCTCATCCACACCAGCGGTGTACTGCTGAACACCTTTATCCAGAGTATCCACACCGGTTGTCAGCTCAGGAACCTTTTCTGTGAGGGTTGCAACGCCGCTGTTCAGCTGCCCTGCACCATCGTTCAGGCTCTTTGCGCCATCGTTAACCTTTGCAACACCATCGGTGTAGGTCTTAAGACCTTCTGTGAGACTGTCAGCACCGCTTACAAAGGTAAGAGTGCTGGTAGAAAGCTTTTTCAGGTTCTTAGTGATCGTTGTATTACCATCAGCTGCTGTATTCAGTCCGTCTTCGATCTTTCCGGATCCGTCTGCTGCTTCCTGCATTCCGTCACCTGCTTCTGAGATAGAATCAAAAACGGTTTCTGTATAGGTTTCTGTAACCTTGGAAGCGATGTTATCGCGAAGCTTCAGCATTGCTGTCTCACTGAGCTTGGAGGCGATATAGTTGGTTCCCGGGTTAGTCTCGTAGGACAGTTCCATTTGTTTTGGATCGTCATCCATTACAGTGGCTGCGTTTGCGGAGAAATTTTCCGGAATTTTGATAACCATGTAATAGGTTCCGTTGGCCAGACCGTCCTCTGCTGTCTTGCTGTCTACAATGTTAAATGCCATTGAGTCGTTGTCTTTCAGTTCATCCGCCATGTCCTTACCTATGCTCAGGGTCTTGCCATTATACTCGACAGGTTTGTCTTCGTTTACCACGGCCACTGGCAGGCTGTCTACGTTTCCGTAAGGATCCCACATGGACTTCAGAAACAGACCTGCATAGATGATCGGGATTACGATAATGGCGATTACGACGATAAGCATGAGCTTGTTACGAAGTAAGCTTTTCCATTCGTTTTTGATCATATTACCTATCCCTTTCTTATTAAATTGTATTATCAAACATAGTTGATTAATCAAACTTTATTCCAGTAATGGTAACGAAATCTATTAATCATATTAAAATCTATTAATAGCTTTGCACTCCATTATCAAACAAAGTGTTGATTTTCTTTACGTGATGTATTATACTAAACACATACCACAGATACAACCATTAAAAATTTACTGAATGTATATTAATAGACGAAAATAATGGAAGTGTCTATTACAAATAAAAAACTGCATAATAGACAAAAAGTACTTTATTTACTTTGAATTTATGTGCAGTTGGTAATATTAAATGCAGACAGGATTCCTCTGTTTCAACTAAATTGCGCAGCAGATTTCTGGTATCATGCAGATCAGTGTAGAGAAAGAGAATGCTTTTGCTCGTTTGAAGGATGCACATTGTATGACAGTTGCAGAGTATCGTAAGTAATAGGTGATGGAGGAAACAGGCTTGCTTTTTTGAATTGCAGGGGGGATTAAGATGGCGGAAAAAGTTGACAGAAGAGTACGTAAGACCAAGGCACAGTTGCGAGCGGGGCTTGCCCGTCTTATGCAGAAGAAGAGTATTAAGGAAATTACGGTAAAGGAACTGGTAGAAGAAGTTGATATCAACCGCTCCACATTTTATCTTCACTATACAGATATCTATCAGATGCTGGAATCCATAGAGGCTGAACTGATGGAGGAAATCACGCATTTGGTGGCAGACTATCCTCTGGATCCTCTTAATAATAAGGAGAGCTCGTATCCTTTTATTGAGCAGATATTTACGATCCTGGATCATAATAAGGATATTTGTATCGCACTTCTTGGAAAGAATGGAGATATGGCTTTCGTGAATCGTATAGAAAAACTGATCGCAGATACAGTGCTGCATCGCTTGTCAATTCGTCTTCCGAAGGACAACCGTGATATTGAGTATGCGTATGCGTTTTGTCTGAATGGATGCGTGGGAATGATTAAGACATGGTTGTCTTCTGAGAATCAGGAGAGTACACAGCATATGGCAGAGTTGACACATAAGCTGATCGATAATACAACACACATGTATCTGGAGCAGGCCCTTAGATAAGAGAAATGTCCGGATGCATGCTGTGAGTCTGGTAAAAAATAAAGAGTATTGTTTCACGTTTGTTTGAGAGAAAATTCATGTTTCACGTGAAACAGTACTCTTTTTTTATTGGCTTTTTGCTGGTTTATAGCATCTCCACAAATTACTGCATGAAGCTCAACGGCTCCGAACATGAACAATGTTCTTTTGATGCGTTGATTTCCCAAATTACTATAGAGAAATTTTGTCTTTGTTGCCGGATCATAAGCTGTTTTTACAGGAAAATAGATACCTGTTCCAGGAAATGTTCCGGATCTTCCAGATGAGGAAGATGTCTGGTTTCCGAGATCACAGCGGTTTCAATGGAAGAATTTAGCTTCTGGTATTCCTCTGCGATAAGAGAAGCTGAAGCTTCTTTTTCTCCGGAAATAATATAGATGCATGCATCGGAAGATTCTACGGCATTATTAATGCTGATATTCAGGTATTTGCCAATGTAGCTGGAATACAGATATTTGGCGTTGGAACCGCCCTTGTGAGCGGATTCATAATAGGTGTCTACCAGTGTATCTGTTACATGGAAGGGATTGTAGAAAAGCTTTTCCATAAACAGACTGCTGATGGATTCGCGGGAAGCTACCATATGGTAGATCAGAGTTCCGAAAATCGGAAGCTCGATAAAATACTTAAAGAGCTTGTTGTCTTTGCAAGGCGCCTGCTTCAGGGAACTGAAGCTAGGTGGATTGACCAGCATGATCTTGCGGAAATGGTCGGAATTGTTGCGGTAAGCCATGATCGCAAAAGAACCTGAGAAACCACTGGCAATAACATCGGTTTCCTCACGAATTACATTCTTGGCAAAATCACAGAGTAACTGAGCAAATACAAAATTGGTATAAGTAATATCCGGTTTTTCGGAACGTCCACATCCAAGAAGATCAAGGGTGTAAACTGTATGTTCGGTTGCGAGCTGCTTCTCTACGGCATTCCATTCATAACCGGAAGCACCTGGCATGATATCATGAATAAGAAGAACAGGGGTGCCATGTCCCTGTTTTGTATAAAAAATCTTTCCAAAACGCCAGTCATAGGTTTTGCTGTGTGGCTGTTCCAACATGTCTTTAAGCTGAGATGTGGCATCTATGAAACGGTTAGCAATATGAATAACACCTGCGGCAGTTCCGACTAAAGCTGCAAGAGTAAGTAGTCTGTGTCCATTTTTCTTCATAAAAAGCCTCCTGGAATTCGTAAAAATAATCAGGACAGATGTAACGTAATTCAGGTATCTGATCTGATTTTTTCTGAATATTTCTTTGCTTTATTATACGACAGGAACGAAAAATTTACAATGCTTTTGTAGGAACCCTAACCTTGTTATTGTTTGCTGGTTACTGTTCGCTCCGTTCTCAGTAACACGCTCCGCGATGCACAGAAATTATGCTGATCGCGTAAATTGGCGCGGTATAGTCTCGGATTTTTTTGTGATCTTCACTCACAAAAAAACACCTCGCCGGACATTACCAGTTAACAGTAACGTTTGCTGATACTACTGCCCATTCTGTTCTTGACAATGATTGCCAAGTTGCTGTTCGTTCTGTCTTTAGTAACACGCTTCGCAATGTAAAGAATCTAAGTTAATCGCATAAATTGTCGGGGTATGGTCTTGGGCTTCCTGCGACCGTTGTTTACAAAAAAACTTACGGAATATTACCATTGAACGGTAACGATCACTAAGTTGCTGTTCGTTCTGTTTTCGGTAACACACTTTGCAATGCAAAGAATTTAAGGTAATCGCATAAATTGGCGCGGTATGGTATTGGGCTTTCTGCGACCGTTGTTTACAAAAAAACACTTTGCGGGATATTACGATATTACCAGTGAACAGTGGCATCGCCAATACGCTTCATGATACATAGAAAACAGATTTTGAACCGAATTAAGTAAGTCCCCTGCTTCAATTGCGAAGAGCAATAAGTAGAGGGCGGGGATTTGCTTGTATCAAGAGGAGTGAAAGTTCCTTCTGATAAACTGCGAAGTAGTTATTTGGTTATGAGCAAGTTGCGAAGCGGATGCTTTTATACGCTTGAATAACTGCGCATCGCATTCTATAGCAATCCTCTAAAATAATGCATCTTAATTCAGCCCATCAGAGTGTGAAATCCTGCGTCAGATATCTTTGCCGTGCGTCAGCACG
>OGYI01001908.1_pt1 | contig 17843 bp, 13 predicted proteins | sample 1576521 | NCBI WGS metagenome assembly OGYI01 (sample SAMEA3541484, study PRJEB24748) | human gut metagenome | biome: human gut; feature: human-associated habitat; material: faeces | place: China | collected 2012
AGCTGGTGGACCACAGCTTGGTAATTTCCGCATCCACGCGCCCCGTCACCAGATTGCTGCGGTTCTTGTCTTCCGTGTTGTACAGGTGGGGGTCCGTCACGGCGGGCCACTGGTCGTAGTCCACATACGGCGTGGGGTATTCAAAGTAGGAGTCCAGGCGGCGATAGGTAAAGCCCACCTTCACCTTGTCATTGACGTCATAGCCCAGGCGCACGGCTTCCTGCCACTGGCGGAAGTCGTTCATGCCTTTCCGGTTGTCATAAATGGCCGGATAAATGGTGGGATCGTTTTCCGTGGATTCAAACCCCACGCCCACAAAGTAGGAAAGCTTCCTGATCTTGCCGGCGGAAGTCGCGTAGCTGTTGAAGGAATGGAAAGAACCGGCTTCCGCAAAAATCCTGGTCACGGGATCGCCTTCCCCTTCCGGGGTGTCCATGGCGACAACGCCGCCAATGGCGCCGGAACCGAAGACGGCGCCCTGGGCTCCCTTCACCACTTCCACATTGCCCACCGTAAAGAGATTGGTGATCCCCAGAAGCTTGTTGCCGGACATGTTGACATCACTGATGCGCATGCCGTCAACCATGGTCAGGGTGTAGGTTTCCTTGTTCATCCCGCGAATGACGGTGTTGCTCACGGAACCGCGCTGCCAGGTGCCGCCGCCGTCCAGCGTGAAGACGCCGGGAGTCTGGGAAAGGGCTCCTGTCAGGGTTTCAATGCCCGCCTTCTGGAATTCTTCCGGATTGATGATGGAAACGGAGACCCCGGACCGGTTGTACGGCACGCCCGTAAAGTGGGACGCCATGGTCAATTCCGGCATGACCTGCATGGTTTCCGTCCTGGCGGAGGGCTTGGAGTCTTCTTTTTTAGCGGACTCGGCAAGAGAGGACTGGCCTGCGAATGCGGCAAGGCCAACGGCAATAGCGCCCATCTGAAGGGCTTTCTTCGTATAAAGCATGGTTGTGGTGCCTTACGTTCGGTAACTCGCCGAACAGTTGGACAACCCCACAGGCTGGTCTTCTGGCTTGCGAGACAGGCTCGCTTACAGTGGCGGTACCGCTCCGGATTCACACCGGTATTCCCCATCTATTTCCTGCCCGGCTACGGGCGTCCCTGAGGTCTGTAACCCTTCCCATAAGGGTTCATGAGACGGATGAAATACCAAAGGGGCCGGTATGACAAGCCAAAAAAATTTTTCTTTGAACATTCCGCCGCTTTATGGACGCTTCCTCTTTTCAGCCGCCGCGCGCCATCCCGTTTTTCCAACCGGAGTCCTCCATTTTTGTCTTGTCACCCCCGGCGCGTACAGGACATGATGCGCCCATGACGCGCCTTTCACCCTCCTTCCCGCAGCGGGGAAGGATTTCCGTTTTCAGAGGAGTTCCCAACTTCCGGAAAAACCGTTTCTTCAAGGCGTTTCCTTCCTTTTTCCGGAACAGGCGCCATCCCGGAACGCCGGTCTTAATTACTACGGCATGAACAGTTTTTCACACGGAGGGGATTTAAAATCCCTGGCGGCGGACGCCGGACGGCCCGAACGGGAGATTCTGGATTTCAGCGTCAACCTGAGGCCGGAGGGAATGCCGGAGTTCATTGCCTCCGCGCTGTGGAAGGCCATGGATGCAGCCGTTCCCTACCCCTCCCCGGACATGGCGGAGCTGCGGGAACTGGCAGCGGTTCATTACGGGCTGCCTTCCGGTTGCTTCACCTTCGGCAACGGAGCCAACGAACTGATTCACGCCCTCCCGCGCGCGCTGGAACTGAAACGGGCCGTCATTCCGGAACCCGCTTTTTCCGAGTACAGGCTGGCCTGCCTGCGCCACGGCACGGACGTTCTTTCCATCCGGACGGAGGAACGGAATTCTTTCATTCCGCCCCCCCTCCTGACGGCGGAACAGGCCGCAGGCGGAAGCGCCGTTTTCCTGGCGAATCCCTGTAATCCGTCCGGCGGCCTGCTGGACGTTCCGGCCCTGCGCCAGGCCGTGCGGGACCGCCCCGGAGTCATCTGGATTATTGACGAGTCCTTCATTGACTATGAGGACGGAACGGAATCGCTTCTCCGTGACGCGGCCCTTCTGCCCAACCTGGTTGTCCTGCGTTCTCTGACCAAATTTTACGGCATCGCCGGCGTCCGGTGCGGCTTTTCCGTCTGCGCCGCTCCGCTGGCGGAACGGCTGAGGCAGTCCCTGCCCGCGTGGAACGTGAACGCCTTTGCGGCGGCGGCGGCGCGGGCCGTGCTGGAACAGCCGCCTTCATGGGCGGACGGGGAGCGCGCCCTGAACCGGGAACGCCGGGAAGACCTGTTCCGCAGGCTTTCCGCCCTGCCGGGCGCCGCAGTGCTCCCATCCGGAGCCAACTTCCTGCTCTTCCGCCTGGCGGGGGCGCCTTCCGGCCTGGCCGCCCGGCTCCTGAAAAACCACGGCATCGCGCTGCGCGACTGCTCCAATTATCCGGGGCTGGAAAACGGCGGCTGGTTCCGTGCAGGCGTCCGCACGCCGGAGGAACACGCCCTGCTGGCAGAGGCCCTGCGGGCCGAGCTGAAGGGAGACGGCCCCGCCATTCTCCGCAAACTGCCCAAACCGGCCCTGATGATTCAGGGCACCTGCTCCGACGCTGGAAAAAGCGTGCTCACGGCGGCCCTGTGCCGCATTTTTCTTCAGGACGGCCACCGGGTGGCCCCGTTCAAGGCGCAGAACATGGCCCTCAACTCCGGCGTGACCGCGCTGGGGGAGGAAATGGGCCGCGCCCAGATGGTGCAGGCCCAGGCCTGCCGCATTGACCCGGATGCCAGGATGAATCCCATCCTGCTCAAGCCCCATTCCAACACCGGCTCCCAGGTGATCGTGATGGGGCGCGCCGTGGGCCACATGGAGGCGCGGGAATATTTTACGGCCAAAAGGCGTTTCTGGCCGGACGTGCGCCGGGCGTACGATTCCCTGGCGGACGAGTATGACGTCCTCTGCCTGGAAGGGGCCGGAAGCCCCGGAGAAATCAACCTGAAATCCGCAGACGTGGTGAACATGAACATGGCCCGCTATGCGCGCGCCAAAGTTCTGCTCACCGGGGACATTGACCGGGGCGGCGTGTACGCCTCCTTCCTGGGGACGTGGATGACGTTCGCCCCCTGGGAAAAAGAGCTGCTGGCGGGCTTTGTGGTCAACAAGTTCCGCGGAGACCCGGAGCTGCTGGCCCCGGCGCACAGCTACATGCTGGACCGTACGGGCAAGCCCGTGCTGGGCGTCATCCCGATGATACGGAACATCAGCATTCCGGAAGAGGACCGGGCCGCTCTGCCCTTTGAACAGGACGAGCAAGCCAGGCACGCGGACTGCCTGGACGTGGCCGTAGTGATGCCCGCCCACGTCTCCAACTTCACGGACTTCGCCCCGCTGGCGGCGGAGCCGGACGTTCGCCTCCGCCAGGTGCGGACACGGGAGGAATGGGGGAACCCGGACCTGGTCATCCTGCCCGGCACCAAGAGCGTGGCGGCGGACCTGGCCGGACTGCGCGCCGCAGGGCTGGAAGAACCCATCCGCCGGCACGCTGAACAGGGAAAGTGGATGCTGGGCGTCTGCGGCGGCCTGCAAATGCTGGGAACGGACATTCTGGACCCGCTGCACATGGAATCCGCGGAGGAACGGACGCCGGGGCTTGGCCTGCTGGAGCTTTCCACCACCTTCGCCTCCGCCAAAACCCTGCTCAACGTGCGCCGGGCAAGCACGCCGCTGGCCCCTCCCGCGGCGGGCTATGAAATCCACCACGGCGTCACCCGCCATGAGGGAGCGAGCGTCCCCATCATGTTCCGGGAAGACGGCTCCCCCTGCGGCTACGGCAAAGGCCGAATCTGGGCCACGTACCTGCACGGCATTCTGGACGGCGACGAGTTCCGCCGCGCGTTCATCAACATGGTCAGAGTGGATTCCGGTTTGTCCCCCAATCCATCCCTGCACGCCTCCTATGACCTGGACGGCGCGCTGGACCGCCTGGCGGACGTAGTCCGGGAGCATCTGGACCTCAAGGCCATCTACCGTATTCTTCAACTGAAACGCTGACCCATGCTTCCGTGCCCGTTCATCCTGCCTGCGGCCCTTCTGCTGGATATTCTGGCGGGGGATCCGCCCAACAGGTTCCATCCCGTCTGCCTGATCGGCTGGTGCGCGCGCCGCGCGGAAACCCTGGCACGGCGGCTGTGGGGAGGGACTTTTACGGCGGGAACGGCGGCGGCTTTAGGAACCTGCGCCGCCGCATGGCTTGCCTGCGCGGTATTCTGCCTTCCCTTTTCCGTCTTCCCCTCCCCGTGGATTCCCTGGATTCCGGCCGTTCTGGTCATTTACATCTGCATGGCCCCGCGCGGCCTGGCGGAACATGCGCTGCGGGTGGCGAACGCCCTGCGCAGCGGGAAGGACGGCGAGGCGCGGCACGCCGTTTCCATGATCGTAGGGAGGGACACGGAACGGCTGGACCGTCACGGCATGGCCAGGGCGGCCATTGAAAGCGTGGCGGAAAATCTGACGGACGGCGTCTTTTCCACCTTGTTCTGGGCTGCGGCAGGCTGCTTGGCAGGGGGCGCCTCCGGGGCGGCCTTCGCCGCGCTGACGCACCGCGTTTTCAACATCCTGGATGCCATGTGGGGAAAGAAGAACGACCAGTACAGACATTTCGGCACCTTTGCCGCACGCACGGACGATGCGCTCAACTTTATCCCCGCGCGCCTCATCCTGCCGTGCATCTCCCTGGCGGCCCTCTTCGTGAAGGGAACCTCCGCCCGGAGGGCATTCACCACGGGCTGGACCTTCCGCCGCGCCCATGCCAGCCCAAACTCCGCCTGGAGCGAGGCGGCCTTCGCGGGCGCGCTGGGCCTCCGCATCGGCGGTCCGGTCTCCTACAAGGGGGTTCCTGCGGACTACCCGTGGATAGGAACCGGGCGCACGGAAGCCGCCGTCAGTGACCTGGCCCTGGCCATACGCCTCATGTGGGTGACCGCCGCCGCGGGCACGCTGATCTTCTCCCTCATCCTTTTCTTCATTCCCCGCTTCTGACCATCATGAACAAACTGCATATTCCCCCGCTGGACGAACAGGCCGCCAAAACCGCCCTGGAACATCAGAAAATACTGGCCAAGCCCCCCCTCGCGCTGGGGAAGCTGGAACCCGTAGCCATCCAGATTGCCGCCATGACCGGCAATCCCGCGCCGCGCCTGAAGGACAAGGCCGTGGTCCTCTTCGCCGCGGACCACCACATTGCCGACCACGGCCTCAGCCTGACGTCCACGGACGTCACTTACATTCAGACCCGCAACTTCCTTCAAGGCGGCGGCACCATCAACGCCTTCACGCGCAACGCGGGAGCCCGCCTCTCCGTGGTGGACGTGGGCGTGAATTACGACTTCGGCGACCTGCCGGGGCTGGTGAAAAGAAAGGTCATGCACGGAGCCAGCGATTTCAGCAGGGGCCCGGCCATGACAAGGGAACAGGCGCTGGAATGCCTGCAAGTGGGCATCGACATGGCCCGGGAGGAAAAAGCCAGGGGGCTGGACATCGTGGCCGCCGGAGAAATGGGCATCGGCAACACGACGCCCTCCTCCGCCATCGTGGCCGTGCTCACGGGCACCCCGGTGGAAACCGTGACGGGGCGCGGCTCCGGCGTCAAGGGGGAAGTCATCCGTAAAAAAATAGAGCTCATCGAACAGGGAATCGCCCTGAACAAGCCCGACCCCTCCGACGCCATCGACGTGCTGGCGAAGGTAGGAGGACCGGAAATAGGAGCCATGGCCGGGCTGATGCTGGGCGCGGCCTCCCTGCGCGTCCCCATCGTCATTGACGGCTTCATTGCCGGGGCGGCGGCAGCCATCGCCCAGGGCATCCGGCCGGAAGCGGCTCAGTACTTCATCGGCTCCCACAACTCCGCGGAACCGGGGCACAAGCTCATTATGGACCACATCGGCGTCACCATGTACATGGACCTGGGCCTCTGCCTGGGGGAAGGCACGGGGGCGGCGCTGTTCTTTCCGCTGCTGGATGCCGCCACGCGCGTGCTGTCTGAAATGAAAACCCTGCCGGAACTGGACATCACCGTTCCGCGCTAAATATTCCCTTTCCCTGCACCATGGCCGTCATTACCACCATCCGCTCCGCCTTCGGCTTCCTGACCCGGCTGCCCGTAGGCCCGTGGCCGCTGCAAAACGACCTGAACGGCATCTCCGCATGGCTCCCGCTGGTCGGCCTTGTCGTGGGGGGGCTGGCAGGCGGCCTGACCTGGGCGGCTACCCTGCTCTTCCCCCCGCTGGTCTGCGGCGTCATCGGCTGCGCCTGCTGGGTAGCCATCACGGGCGGCCTGCATCTGGACGGAGTGGCGGACTGCGGGGACGGACTGCCCGTGGAAGTGCCGAGGGAACGCAGGCTGGAAATCATGAAAGACTCCCGCCTGGGTACCTTCGGCGGCACGGCCCTGTTCTTCAACCTGGCCTTCAAGGGCGCCGCGCTGGCAGCATTGGCGGCCTTCGGTTCATGGGAGCTGCTGCTCACGGCGTGCGCGCTGGCCGGGCTGCTGGCGCGCAGCCAGATCTTCATCGCCATGCGCTTTCCGGGCGCGCGCCCCGGCGGCATGGGGGAAGCCTTCAAGCAGGGGACGCGCCCCGTCCACGCCCTGATAGCCGCCGCCGTCACCCTGGCTGCCTGCGCGCTGGCAGGGTGGCACGGGCTGTACGCCCTGCTCACGGCCCTGGCCGGTTCCACGGCCCTGCTCCTGTATGCCCGCCGCCGCCTGGGAGGCGTCACCGGGGACGTGTTCGGTTGCACCGTGGAATGCACGGAATGGCTCGTCCTGCTCACCTTCTGCACCTTATGAAAACTCCGCACAAATGCCGCGTCCCGGGCCTCAACATCGGCTGCACCTCCTTCATCATCCCGGACTACTACGTCCCCGCCATCAGGGAATGCGTCCATTACGCGGATGACATCGCCCTGCTCCTGCTGGAAGCCGGAGACCACGGGGAGGGACTCATTACCCCGGCGGAAATCCGGGAGCTGGCCGGAATCGCCGCGGACGCCGGGGTCAAGTGGAACGTCCACCTGCCCACGGACGGCGGCTTCGCCACGGAGGAATCAGGGCGCCGCTACACGGAAAACATCATCCGCGCCATTGACCTGACCCGGGAACTGGAGCCCCACACGTGGGTCATGCACGTGGTTACGGACCACATTCCCGGCCCGGACATGCGCCCCCATCTTACGGAGCGTGAAACGGAACGCATCCTCCGCAGCCTGGAGCAAATCACGCCCCATCTGCCCGCTCCGGAATGCCTGGCCCTGGAAAACCTGGAACGCCACCCGACCGACTACCTGGACAAGCTGGTCTCCGCCACGCCCCATTCCCGCTGCTTTGACATAGGCCATGTCTGGAAGGAAGGCCTGCGGCCGGAAGAACTGCTGCCGCTCTGGCTGCCGGACATACGCATGTGCCACCTGCACGGGCTGGAAAAACGGGACCACAAATCCCTGCACCACATGGCCGCCGCCACGCTGGACGCCATCCTCCACCCCATGTGGGACATCCGTTTCTCCCCCCTCATCACTCTGGAAGTCTTCAGCCTGGACGACTTTCTGAACTCCCACCAGGCCATGCTGGAATCCCATGAACGCTACATCTCCAAACACTGACGCCAATCCTGCACGCATGACGCTCGTCCTGGGCGGCATCAGAAGCGGCAAAAGCCAATACGCCGAACAGATAGCCGCCGGATTCGGGGAAAAAATCCTGTACGTCGCCACGGCGGAGGTGTGGCCCGGAGCCGGATCCATGGAATACCGCGTGCGCAAGCACCGGGAACGGCGCCCGGCAAGCTGGCTTACGCTGGAATGTCCCCGCCATGTGGCCGCCGCCGTCCGGGAATCCGGCCTGCTGGACCAGGTGGACGGCGTCATTCTGGAATGCGTCACCCTGCTCGCCTCCAATACCCTGTACGCCCAGAAGGACCCTACGGACTACGAGCCGTTCCAGGAAGCGCTGATTGAGGAAATAGAGGCCTTGAAGGAACTTATCCCCCAATCCCCCGTGCCCTGGGTTCTGGTCTCCTCTGAAACCGGCATGGGCATCAGCCAGGCGGACGCGGAAACGCGCCACTACTGCGACGGGCTTGGCATCGCCAACCAGCTTCTAGCCAAAAGCGCGGACGAAGTTTACTTCATGGTTGCGGGGCTTCCCGTAACCGTAAAAAAATAGCAGACGGTCAATTCTTCAGCGCAATATACTTCAACACTGCCGGACACATCCGCGCCAGTAAAAAGTACAGTCCGCTCAGAGCCAGAAAAACAAGGGGTACGGCCATTCCCCATATCCAGAAGCTTCCCCTTGGAAAACCGAGCCTGAGCATGCACTCATAAACCAGGGCATGCGCGGCATATACAAAAAAGACGGAGGGAGCCAAACGGGCGCAGAAAGAGGAGATTCCCGGAAAATACCGCATCATCAAGAAGGCGCAGGATGCCAGCCACAGCACGCCCATGCACAAGGATAACGCAGACTCCTGAACGGTGCTGTACATTTCCCATATAAAAATAACGGGAAACACCATCAGCACGTACAGCCACGCTTTACCGACTGCATTCTTCAACTCTTCAAGGGAATAACGGCACAAAAACATGCCAAGGGCAAATGCTCCAAAACCCCTGGGATGGATAACGCAGAAAACCTTGTCCATGTATTCGAAGGACAAGTAAAGGGAATTGCTCGTACTGAAAAGCACCAGGGAGGCCATGGACAGAATGAGCAGACAGGCCCGCGGCATCCGGAATAACGCTCCAGAAACCAGCACAAACACCATTAAATCCCGCAAAAACCATAAAACAGTTCCCAAAGGAGGGCGCCCTATTCCCAGACCGGTCATCCATTTTACAATGTCCGCGGGAAACCCGAACAAGGCCATGGAAACGAAAATCCAAAACAAATAGGCACACAGAATCAGAAACGCTTTTCTCCAGTTAAGCCAGGGCACCGGGGCCGGGCTGCCCCCATACTTCCGGGCCAGGAAGTAACCCGCCGCCATGAAAAAGAAAAATACGCCCGCACGTGTTGCATACACAGTGAAGCCATGAGAAGCGGGAGTATGCTGGATCATGATAAGCAACATGGCCAGCACACGGATAATATCTACCCACGGGTCACGGCACTTCTCCGTCAGTTTCCTTCCCCGGACGATGCCCGGAGCATGTGAAGGAGAGTTCGTTAACGCTTCATACATATGCCAAATACAATCACGAACATCCGGGGCGCCATGATAGCATGGCCGTCCTTCATGGCAATACGAAACAGGGAGCCAAACGCAAGAAAAAGTTCCAATTGACAGGATCCGGAGGATATGTTAGGCATGCCATGCCTCCCTCACCAACCGGAGGCGCTTCCGGGAAGCCCGTGGTACGGGCAGGAAATAGATGGGGAATCCGGTGTGAATCCGGAGCGGTACCGCCACTGTATATTGCACGGCTTAAAAACCTGCAATGAGCCAGATCGCCAGCCCCGAAGTATTTTATGAACCGCCGGCGAGTATTCCGGCATTCAGACCATACACATGCATTCATCCAACACGCTCCGCTTGAACGGAGCAGACTATGATGGTCCGGCCTCCTTGAAGTCCGGAATGTTCGACACTCCTGAAAAAACACCGTGCCACGCCAGGCACCGGATGCAGGCTGTGGCTATGACCCTGGCCTGCCTCGGCATGCTGGGAACGGTCCATGCCCAGGATACTGCCAGGGAAGACCTGGCCGGCGCTTATGACGCCACTGTAGCCAGAACCGCCTCAGATGCGGCCCTGGGAACGGTCTCCGCCACATTCAACGTGACAGGCTCCAGCAACGTGCGCGGAATCTGGGGAAAATCAGGCACCCTCAGCATTGGCGCGATTGCCGGGGATGCCGTATTCAACGTCTCCTCCACGGCAAACAACGCCTTCGGCATTGACACCTCCTCCGGAGTCAATGTGGACATCGGCACCCTGGCAGGAACATTCAACATCTCCGCAGCCAGAACGAATGCCACCGGCATCCGGAGCTACGGGAAAATACTCTCCATCGGAACGATCACGGAAGACGCCCTCATCTCCATCACGGCCAATTTCTCCTCCAATGGCATTTACGCCTATCAGGGGCGCCTGGACATTGGAACGATGGCCGGCAAAATCTCCGTGGACCTGGGAACAGGAAACTATGCGAGGGGACTGTATGCCTACGGAAACACCATGGACTACCAGGGCCCGCGCTACAAGGACGTCAACATCGGCACCTTTTCCTCCACCGGCAGCATTTCCGCGGCGACGGCCGGCGGCTACGGAGCCAGAGGCATCCAGTCCAACTACGGGCAGGTGAACATTACCCGGCTGGACGGTCAAATCACCGCAGCCTCCGACTCCAATGATGAAAGCGAGGACTTTTCCGCCATCGGCATTGAAGCCAGGGAAAACATCACGCTGGGCGACATGGGAGCAACGGGAAGCGTTACCGCCACGACCAACGGCATGGACGCCTACGGCCTCTTCGCCGGAGAAGAAGGGGGTTACCAGACTCATTCCAATATTACCATCGGCAATGTGGGCGGCTCCATCCGGGCGGAAGCCATGGCCGGAACGGCCGCCGGGGCACGTTCCACGGGCTCCCTGTCCGTGGGAAACGTCAGCGGTTTCATCTCCGCCTCCTCCACGGGAGCTGCGGAAGCCTACGGGCTGCTGGCGGAATTCTCCCTGACCACCGGCACTATCAACGGAACCGTCAGCGCGGCAACTGCCGGCAGCACGGCGGCGGCCCTGATGGGAGGAGCCGGCATCACGACGACCATCGGTTCCACCGGCGTCATTGAAGCAACGGCGACGGGGGACGAAGCAACGGGGTATGCCCTGTACAGCGGGTCCAATACGGGTTCCGGCTTCTCCACGGAAAACACGGCGGACAACGTCACCGTCCACGCCGGAGCTTCCATCAGCGGCATCTGGGAACTGGGCGGCTCCGGAGCGGAAGGCTCCGTGGATACCATTACGCTGCTGTCCGGAACGGAAACCGCTCCGGGACTGTTTGAGTACACGGTGAGGACAACCGTCAACACCAGCAAGTCCGATACGGCCACCCACCATTCCTCCGTCACGCTCAACGTGGGCAGTGCGGACAACGAAGCGAACTGGACCATCTCCACGGAAAAAACTGCCGGCCTGTTCAACCGGGTCAACGTGGGCCACGGCTCTGCCGTCACCTTGACCGGGAACTCCCAGATACTCCGTGACGGGGCCGTCGTCAACAACCAGGGCTCCATCTCCGGCAGCGGCACGCTCACCATTGCGGAAGGCATGACGCTGCTCAACGGGACCCTGGTGCAGAATGCGGCGGGAACGGCCCTGGAAGTGGGCTTTGACGGCCTGAACGTAACTCTGGACCTGGCGCAAAACGCCACGGTAGGCGCCACGGTGCTCAACGCCACGGATTCCGCCTGGGTCGTCACGCTGGACCAGATCAAGAACGGCATCACCGCCATGTACGGAGCCAGGGTGGACAACTTCCAACTGGAAAACTACCGCATGAGCTACCGCCTCCAGGGCCAGGTATTCCTGGGTGAAGGCGCCCCCATCGTCGTCAACCCCGGAGAAAGCATCCATGTGGGGGAAGGCTCCAAGGTCATCATCGGGGAAAACCTGCCTGAGCACGGCATCGTGCTGGAAGGCGGGGAGGCTGACTTGAGCCAGTCGGACGCCGTCATTTCCTCCGGAGCCGTCAGCGGCGTTTCCGGACAACTGACGCTGGCGGGCAAGGATGAAAAGGAACAGACCCTGAACTGGGAACACTCCGGCACGGCAGGCTACAGCGCCTCCGCCGCCGACGGAGGCGCCTTCGCGAACCTCAACGTCACGGCACAGGATGTGAAGGTTGTCGCCAGGGGTTCCTATGCGGCGGAAAACGTCGTCATCAGCAACAACGCCACCCTCGTTCTGGACGGCTGGGACGCCAGTCTGGGCGTGGAAGGCGGGAGCATCCGCCTGGGTGAGGCATTCGCCCATCCGGCTAATCCGGGGCATCTGGTGCTGAACGGCTCCACCGTTCTATCCGGCGTGGAAACCAACAGCGGTTCTACCGTCTCCGGTTCCGGCGCCTTCAAGGGAGAGGTTACCTATTACGGCAGTGAAATCGTGATCGGCTCCGGCTCCTCCGCAGGCTACCACAACTATGAAGGCGGCCTGAACGCGTGGGGGGGAGTGCAGGAACTCACGTTCATCGTGAACGGAACGGCGGCGGCGGACGCCGCCCATACCGGAGCGGACACCTATTCCCAAATGAACGTCTCTTCCTCCTACCATGTGGATGGAGCGCACGTCAATGTGGTCATCGGGGACAACCTGCTTTTCAGCAAGGAACAAAGCTTCTCCCTGTCCCTGGTCAACCTGGACCCCGATACGGTCATTGATCCGGACGGATCCCTGTGGGACCTGACCAGCATCGACCCCACGCTGAAGGGCCGCACGGACCTGGTCACGGATACCGGCTTCACGGTTTCCGGCGACGGGCTGCACCTGATCTTCAGCGGCAAGGTCAACATCAACGCCGTGAAAGCCCTGCGCGGAGAAGAAGCCTCCCGCATTGCCAACACGCTGTGGTCCTCCGTCCGGGTGGTGGACAGCTTCGCCCATACGGCGGCTTCCCAACTGGATTTCCGCGGACCGGGCAGGCGCAACATCTGGTTCTCCGGGCTGGGGGACTTCATGAACGTTTCCTCCGCCACGGGAGCCTCCGGCTTTGACTACAAGGGCGGCGGTTATGCCGTAGGCCTGGACTACGCCTGGACGAAAAACTGGATATCCGGCGCGGCCTTCGGCCAGACCTTCGGTTCCTTCCACTCCACGGACAAGCAGTTCAAGGCGAACCAGGACGGCCTGATGCTGGCCCTTTACCAGCGTTACCACCGCGACCTGCTCCGAGGAAACAGCGTGGACATTGACGGCTACTTCACCTACGGCCGCATGGACAACGATGCGGACGGCACGCTGGGCGGCAGACCCGCCACCGCCTCCTGGAACGATGACGTGTACGGCTTCGGCCTGAAGGGAACCTGGAACATCCGCCTGAGCAGCACGGATGTGCTGAAACCCTTCGCAGGCATTGAATTCCTGCACGGCTCCCAGGGTTCCTTCGGGGAGCATTCCGGTTCCGGCACCGCCTGGTACCAGGACGGCTCCGTGCAGAACTGGAGCATCCCCGCCGGCGTCACCTGGCAGAAGCAGATCACCGTCGGCAGGGGCCAGTACCTGCTGCCGCAGGTGACGGTTGCCTACGCCGGAGACGTCTCCCGCCGCAACGCTTCCGTGAAAACGGACGCCTTCGGCACGCCCTTCCGGGTAGACGGCGTCCATCCGGGACGCCACGCCCTGATCGTCCATGCGGGGCTGAACTGGGTCATTTCCAGCGCCTGGAGCGCCGGAACCTTCTACCATCTGGAACAGAGGGAACACATGACCAACCAGAGCGTTAACGCCACCGTGCGCTATTCGTTCTAAACGTTCTTCCCATTCGGAAACATTCCGGAGGGAATCCACCGCGGATTCCCTCCGTTTTTTCGGCAGGCTTCCCACATTCCACAGGAAATTCTTGACTCCACAGCCCTCTTGCCGCTTAATTCTTCCACTTCACGTGCCGTCGTGGCGGAATGGTAGACGCGCTCGACTCAAAATCGAGTTCCAAAAGAGTGTGGGTTCGAGTCCCACCGGCGGTACCAATAAATAAACCCTGAAAGCATTAAGCTTTCAGGGTTTTCTTTTATCAGTTAACAGCTCTCGGCTAAGAAGCAGAAAACTGAATGCAATAATTTCCAGAAGAAACACTTGTGTGTTTATATAGATATAATTTTTGAAACTTTTTCCGGAACACTATATCTATAAATAAAATCATCAGTAATTACATACTTTATATTAAAAATTATTCTACTGTAATTTTCCAATATTCGCCCTCGCGATGTAATTTTACATGCAACAAATGAACTAGTCTTTCTGCTTCCCTGCAAAAATCTCCTACAATATCGTCATGGGATTCTCCTTGTTGAAGATGCCACCAATGGTATTCCATTTCCGGAATCAATCCAAATTCATCCACCCCTGTATAGTTTCCAAGTAAATCTGATAAATGCTGAAGCATGTCTTTTTCAGATTCTACTCCTCCTTTCAAACCACAGACAACATCTTGAAGACATCCAAGACAATAAAGCCTAACGGCATCCTTGCCTTTTGGAGGAATTATTCTGGCGGCTGAGGCAAATGCTCGGAGATCGTCCTTCAACTCAAAATAATTAATTGAAGGCTCTCCAAAATGCGAACTCAACAAAAGCAGGGCTTCGTCCATTTCTTCGCCCAGGGAATTATGTAAAGAATCAATTGCCCATTTCACATAATCATTTAAATCTTCCAAAAAGACTCCTTCAAAGGCCAGTACCTGCTTGCTTGTTGGCCGTGCAAGGAGAGCTTCAATCATGTTTTTTTCAATCTTTGCCATTAATTAATTCTTTTTATTATAAAGCCATAACTCCTCCTACAATAGCACCAATTGGGACAGTACCGATTTCCTCCGGTAATGCAATTTGGGGCCTCAATTGTCCACCAATGAGAGCAACTAGCGCTCCTGCAAATGCACCTTCCCAAAATGCATCCCATCCACTGCCAACCGGTTCTTGCACAGGCCCAGGATCCGAAATTAGAACTTGAAATGGTCCAGGATCCGAAATTAGAACTTGAAATGGTCCAGGATCAGTAAGCAACGCCACTTCGTCTATCCATTCACGTACTACTTCCAATTCAGGATGTATCGTAATGAATTTATTATTAATTATTTTATAGAAATAATCTTAGTGCAGTTCACCGCATTTAACCTAGCTTTCAAAAATTCCGTACGATGATTATCCCATGATTCTTTTGTACCATACTTTCTCCAATAATCTGTAAAATCTCTTTCACGACGTGTTTTGGATGCCGTGAATCATTGGAAAAATCTTTTTATATTCTCTTGACAACACTCTCCAAAGGAACACGATTTGACAGTAGGATGTTTTCCATCAAATGGACCTCTTTCTATTAAACCAAGTAAATCAACAAGCTTGACCGGATTATTGAGAATCATTCTATAAACATTATTCCCTATCTTTTCAGCAATAGGATCTCTATTGATCCACCTGCCGTCAGCTGAATTGTAATGACGATAATTGTAATAGACGAGAGTAAGTTCCTCATCACAATATTCGCTACTCCACTGCATAGGTTGAATCACATCTCCTGTCCATGCCTTTTCCCTGGAGAGGAGCTTATGGACGGAAACAGACTATTCGCGGACAAGGAAAAATATCTCGGGAAAAAGTACGGAAAGTTCAGAGTGAGGAAGGAGATTCGCTCTTGGATGATCGGACAGGGATTGACGATAAACTCCGGAAAGTTTTCCGTAGTTGTTGTCCAGGAAGTATACCCGGCATCCGGCAAGCAGACCTGCAATGCAGATGTGCAGGCGGTCTGAAATGACGATGTCCAATTCCTTCAGAATAGAGAGAAGGCCCCCTATTAGAAAAGCCTGCTCGGCAGAACCGTCACCCCAGCCATTCCAAAGATCGGAAATATCACGTCCCAGGATCAATTCCGCAGGCAGAGCGCTCTCCTTGCCCCGGCGCGGCAGAAAAGCCCCCTGCTGCCAGTAATTTTCGCGGAATGCGCAGAAAGAAGATTCCTGCACGGATTCCCGGATTTTTTCCAGGAGGGAAACCGCCCATGGTTCCGGACAAGCGGGAGTTCCCTTTTCTTCCAGGATAAAAGACGGCAAGGAATTAGGGCAGAAGTAAAGAGCCATGTCGTCCGCCGGGAGAAATTGCGCCCGATCATTGAGCGAAAGGCAATAATCCAGGGAACGCTGTTCCCGGCAAAAGACCAGGTGCCTTTCATCAAAGGAACGAATAAGAGAATCTACCTGATAAAAGCTGTGCGGAAGGATAATGCACCGTTCCACTGAGCGGGCCGTCAGTTCCTCTTTCTGCTCATCCAGAGAACCGTAAAAGGACACGAACCTTCCGCCACCGCCATACACCACATGCCGATGAGGTTTTTCCTGCGCCGGCAGATGATGGCGACGGAAAAACTGCCGCGTGGCGATGTCAATAAGCAAATCTCCTATGTTGCCATGGTTGGCGCAATATTGAAATCCACCCAGTTTAATGAGAGCAGGAAGAATGGAAATGGATTCAGGCATGCGGTATGATTTCACAAAATTCGTTAAGAGTGCCCAGGCAATCCCTGGAAGAAACGTGTGGCACTTCCAGTCCCATCTTGCGCCAGACGCAGATCTGGTGGAGAAGCTCCGTTCCGGAGCCTTCGCAGATGTTATGGAACACGTTGACGAATAATCGTTTAATTGGAATATTCATAATTGTATAGGGAATTGCAATGAATAAGAAAAAGAGATGGTCCATGCTCCTGACGAATATGGCGAATCCGGACGTGCTGAATCTCTCGTTGTGCGGTTAAAAAATGAGCTGCATGCAGCGACGCCTGCTCCATTCGGAGCATCCATGCCTATTGGCGTAAAACGGAAAGCTCCCGCCTTTGGGCATCCCCCCTTGAACGATAACGGATGGGCTGCCTGCTATTGACGGCTATCCGTAAAATGTTTGAAAAATGCCACCGCCCCCGCTTCCGGAATTGTAAATTCTGGATAATTTGCGTTGGTGAACAGTTTACGGGCTCCCCGGCCATTGACAGCTTCCACGGTCAGGGTAACCGCTTCCACTGTTTTGACCATGTCTTCGCTACCCTCCGTGGATGTGCCGGTCATGCACATATCCAGCCTCGCCCATGCCTGAACGGCCTTCCATTCGTCAGACAGGACGGTAAGGGCGGACACTACTTCGGAAAAAGCCTGCAACTGTTCCGGCGTCAGCTCCCGGTGCCTGTAGCGCTGATTCTGAACAAACCCCGCCATATCCGGGAAAACGGCAGTCAACGTGAATTCATCCCACTTGCCGGGTCGCGGGAAATAAAATTGTAATTCTTTCATGTTAAATTGTTTCTATTTTAAGATAGTCAGCCGGATTAATCCCTTGGATGACGCTTACCCTGAACATGGCCATCTCTGCGGAGCAAGTATCTATAATAGCGTAGTGGACGTCATTGCTGACGAGCCCCAGAGAAACTTCCCCCAGGTAATAAGCTTGTGGATTAAGATGACGGCGGTTGAAATTGTAGTGGTTCCCGTGCCCGGAGCTTATCCCCGTATGCCGGGCCAGATAAATACTGCAGGTACCGGATGAAGAGGGAACCGCAATCAAATCAAGCCGGGATACCCAGTCCAGGCTCAAGGCAGCCCAGGAAAGCTCCGTTACAACCTGTCCGTCTCCGGACTTGGCCACTACTTTTCTGCTGGCTGCATCCACATAAAAAAGCGGTCCGGGAATATTCTCCACCGTTGTGGCGGTGACGGTTCCGGAATACCCGGTCCAGCCGAATTTAGTTTGAGTCGCGGCCAAATTCACACCGGAAAGCAGAGACATCACCAGCGCATAGCTGCCGGTTCCGGCAGGGCTGATGGCTCCTCCGTAATTGGTATTGGTGACGGCAGACTTGACCAGGACGCATTTGTGCGCCGTCAGCGTGCCCGCCCAGGACAGCCCGCACCAGTCCGCCAAGGAACGCTCCATCTTGACGTTGCTTCCCTCCAGGGTGGTAACGGTTCCGTTCGCGTGGTCCAGATGGTACACATTCCTCAGAACGGACATGACGGCGTGGCTGCCCGCGTTGAGGCCGGTTGTGGAGGCTCCGGCCGCAAGCGCGGATACGGCATTGATACCGCCGT